>Ga0210059_1000385_pt1 | contig 54257 bp, 36 predicted proteins | sample Ectturendosymbi2_FD_188042 | JGI IMG/M metagenome (GOLD analysis project Ga0210059, IMG submission 188042) | Ecteinascidia turbinata endosymbiont from Florida, USA - Sample 2 (SPAdes) (version 2) | ecosystem: Host-associated > Tunicates > Ascidians > Unclassified | place: Key West, Florida... | reverse complement strand
AGTTGTGTTAATAATGGGAGTATGTACAATAGGGTTAAAAGTATGGAATAAAGATGGCTATGGGAGGAGGGAATATGTTCAAAGGGAAATGTACAATTAAAAGATAGAAATTACAGGTTGCTTATGCTTGGCTTGATTTCTACCAGGGATACCTAGAAACTCCTGGAGAGATATCCCTGTTTTCTACTTCTACACTGCTTTGATAACTGGATCTACCAAGAATAAAAATTATTTTTCCTCGTTTCGCAAAAATAGTCGGGAAACGAACTTTCCATTCAAAACTGTGCAGAAGTACAGCAATACTGTAACGCAAACGAGTGTACAAAAAATCTGTATTGAGAGGTGTGATCAACGTTGACAAATTAGCATAGCCACGATTCGTGTTTATTGCGCCATTTTTCCAAATATGAGCCAAGTTTATAAAATCAGCTGTTTTATTTCACTTTATAGTCAATAAACTTCGCCAATTTTTCACCCTTTTCCTTGCTTGACAACCTCATGCCTTGCAGTAACCCTGATTTATCAGTGATTCTTTCTCATAAAACTGAATTGGTTTGAAGAGTGCTTCTGCTTACTGTCAAAAAATTATACCACTGAGAATTGCGTGAAGTTTTCTTCTAAAATAAAATCCAATCCGGAAAACTGGGATGATTATAGAAATTACTGGCGTCGTTTGTGCAATATTGCTGCAATATTTGAACATATCTTATCAGACAGTCCCTGTAGGACGTTAGAAGTGCATCATTTGTACAATATTGTAGCTATGAAACTAATGTTCAACAACTCCTGTGGACTTCGGTTACAAGAACAGAATCACAATCGGAAAATCGGGTGGTGAAAAACACAAGTTGGGGCGAAGAACGTCATTAAATTTTAATGCACAATGGGGTGAATGGAAAAACTAGTCACAAAATACAAAAACTCTCCGCACAATACAAAAACTTTGAACTTTGCAGAAATTGGTTTTGTATTTTGGTGCCTATGTTTGGAAAGCTTTAGTTTCTGCATGTGAGTATAGCTCTAATATATATGACATGAAAAATCTGCTTAAGTTTTGTTAAAACTTGTTTAAGATTCGTTTACAAGCTTCAAATTAAACTCGTTGACTTTTTTGAGCCACCTTAATTCAGCTGAGTTACCAATGCTTCTGATTTGCTTTCAGCAAAAGATCCTGTGAACACTTGTCAGAACTCTTCATCTCCGGTACAATCTGGAGCAAACGCTCCAGCGGTGGTTGTTTTGCAAACTGCTGAAGATGGGTTACTACGTACAAAAGTTGAACCTGACGTCATGGCTTACATCCTTTACTGCCACTATGAAGACTTTGCTAAAATACAGCAAGTACGTTCGCAACTTTACGTAGTACTGTATCGTTTGATAATTTGGAGTGTTTTTATTTACAGTCACATTTTCCTGTAAAAAATTTTGAAGTAATTGATGTAGATACAAAAAAATTATCTCAAGTATTTCTAAATAGGCAAATTTAATGAATGTTGCACATCAAAAACAAATACAAGCATTTATCGAAGGGAAGTAACGTTAATTGAGCAATGAAATTATTTGCATGCATATGCAACGAAGGGAAATTCAGCGTTTTCAGTAAATCATTTAGCTGTTCCAATTGAAATGACAGGTACATCACATCTCCATATCATGGTCTGGTTCTAGCAATTCTGTGGTCTTTTGCTCCACGTTGCAATCAGACCGAGAACAATTGCATGCTGCTGCTCAGCAGTTCATGGACTTTTACTACGATATTAGCAGCAGGTTGGTGGCTGTGCTGCTCAACAACCACGTGAAAAACATAACTTTACATCAATACCATCGAGCGACATATCACGTAAAGAAGTTCCATCCCAAGGTTATGGTTAAAGGTAAGCTACCGATTATTTACGACAGCACAATAACAAGTGTTTGTGTTTGTTTGATGAGTCTGGTCAATTTTAATCAAACGTAACCTGTAAGAAATGTTGAATGAAAGACTGAGTGTTAGCAACAAGCTGTTCGTCTTTATGTACTTTGTTGATTTATGAATAGGTTTACCCCTCATTTCGATGCAGTAACAGGCTTGTGACTATTGCTGACTGGTGCGAATAACACTGAGTGTTTAACTAAATGTCAACTACTGCATCATCATCCTCAGTTCGTGAGCTCCTTACCTAAAAATTTTAGTAACTAGCAATAAATTTGCATTAAATATGTTGATCTAGAAAAGGGGCTCGGCAAAGTATATTTTAATTACAAAGAACTTTTCAAATTTGTTATTCTTGGTTACAATATTGTCATTGGTTACAATATTGTCATTATAATTAAAGGTTTGAACGAAACTTGTCGATTTGAAACATAGATTGTCTCACAAATATTAAAAAAAAATGTTTATTTTATATTGCGATATAAACGTTTACATTGCTCTTTTCAACAGAAATTGGCAGCGAAGGGCGACTTGTGCTTTACAGTCCTGTCCACGAAGCTTTGGAGGCCAAGCGAACTTTCCTGAACGCTTTATGTTCGGAAGCTACCCCGCGCTACAAAAGACAATCCACGCGGGAAAGATCTTGTGCAGTGATGGCCCCGGAGACCACATCAAAACTTCAAAGCCGAGGGTTTCTTTCCATGAACAAACAGTACAGCACCACAAGACAGTTTTACCGAGACGATAGCAGGTCTGAACTGAGCTATTACGCTCAAGGAAGACTGCTGTTGCCTCTGCGTGACCACACGCCCCAGGGTGACCTTGCTTATCCGGTTGACAGACACCGCGGGCAACTAGACTTTACATCAGAAAACTCTGAAATGTATAGGATTCCAAGGTATGGAGTCGCAGAACTTACCAGTTAAAAATGGTTTGACATGCTTGTTTGCGTTGAGTATAGTATAGAGAACAAAAACAACAGTATACTTGTGACATGACAATGAGACCCAATTGTTCAACAGTACCTGTTGCTGATGATGCAGATTTACATTTGCATACAAGAAAACACCGGGTTTAACCAACTAATTTTTATTCAGTAAGAAACACTTGGCCTTGATGCAAATCGACCAAATAATGTAAAATGGAAACTGAGGAGATCCTTGAACTGTGCCATGAATTTTGTTTTCACTTTGGCTACTCCCCGAAATGGGAAAAGTACTTTTCCGTTTCCGATTTGTTTGCGTCAAACAACTACAACTGAGAAGATCTGCAAAATAATGAATTTGTTTGCTTGTTATAATTTGATCTGACAAATTTCACAACGAGAGTAAATATTCCTTGATAAGTTTTGAGCGGTTGGATCAAGTAATCTTATCCCTAAAGGAATCTCACTGTTATCTAAAATAGCATATTCGCTTTCAAAAAATGTTTCAAAATAGTTCCGTTTTTGCAACCATCATCTTTTTGTTGGCCAGTTAGCCGGGTAAGTTCATCTAATTTGTAAGGTGAAGCTCATGAAGACATGTGCGCCAATATAAACGATTTTTTGCATGCAAGTTTCTTACTTTTCCGATGAAATGCCAGTCTTCGGTAATGATGGATTAACTTCGCCAGAAAGAAGGGATTCATTTTTCTCCCAAACCAACCTTCCCCCACATAACAAACCTTGGATTCAGTGATTCTTATATGTATGGTTTAGCCTTAAAGTAAAAGAACTGCTTTTATTGTCATATTGCGTAGATTTTATGTAAATCCTCAAAATAGAAAGTCAAGCCAAATAAAATATTTTTAGTAATGAATCAGTAATAAGTACATATTGTGCCTGAAATATATATTTTCCCATCAAGGATATCTTCTCAGTGTCTTTTTTCGAATGTAATCAGTCACGCAAAGTCTTAAACATGGAACGTAAGTCAGATAAGCAGCAAGAAACCACATTTTCATTTGAGGCATATATTTGACAATGTTGTCGCTGTCAATGGTCTTTTAACTTTTAGTTTACATCAATATGTCTACTTCGTCTCAGAGTCCCGTACGTGAGGCGTGAATCAAATGAGTATCTGTCGTCAAACAGCTCGTCTGGTTACGGAAGTACAAGTGGATCGGACTCTCTCCATCGTCCTTACGACTGTCTCGAACGTGGCAACACGACCTCCAGGCTTGGTGAGGAGCATAGTATATTAGTATGCAAGCTGAATATATGATGCATTAAAACAAGATTTGAACGTACAGATGAGGTCTTCCGATTCTAAATCAAGCAAGGTTGGTGCTTGTAGATCGGAGACGCAACTCACAGGATGCAAGTGTGCGAACAATTTTTAACTAATTTCACCAGTCTTAACTGGAAACAAGAAATTATTCTTTGGACTATTTCGCTGACTTTTATTAGGAGAGCTTTCATTTTCGAAGGACGGATTAGGTATTTTATTCGATTGTTTACGGTTATGAAGCATACTGTATTTGTACAAAAGACAATGCAACTTGAAAAACGCAAGGAAGAAAAATGGAGAAATAAAAAGTATTTCTCGTGCGACCACTTCAGAGATCAATCTCCCAAAATAGCAGCAACTCAGTTCCAAAAAAACAAATCTCAAGTACAATACAAGTTTCATTTCCTCAAAATTTAACCGCTAGCAATACTTTGAGAGCGTGTTAACATCATAACACGATAACTCTCTTGCGACTATAGTACCACAAACGTGCTGGCACCTATCAGCCACTTGCAACTTGCTCGTTTGCAAGTGGCACCCGAATAAATATCACTTGCAACTACCACGCACAGAACTTATAATAACAAACGCAACGGCTAGTCTAGGAAATTACTACACGTTTCAGCATATCAAGTAACAAAAATCTTTCAGGTACAATGCACAAATTTCTGGCTAGAAATTTCAGTAATTCTCTGCAACATATCAAGTACAGAGCACCACAGCGTAGTAATGCATATAGCATAATACAGAGAATAAAGATTAGATGAGCGGATGCGCCTTGCGAGAGTGAGTGGAATTTTATATGTTAATAGGAATAATCCGTAATTTAAAAATCTGTGGCGCTTATAGAAAAACGATACCAATATATCATCAAACATCCCAACATACAATTTCAAATTACTCATACTTCACATATCTCCTTGGAACACCACTGGCTTTGGCATATCCTAGTAAATGATCCGGTATGCACATTTGTGTAATGGAAATCCGGTTGAATAACAACGTGCAGAGCATATGTGTTTTGCTAATATTAAAATCATTCAATTTTCGTAGCATATCGAGTTACGTCTTGCATTGTAGGAGTTGAACATGCAAAATGGCGTTTTTTTGAAACCTTCTATATAAACATGCTGATTGGAGGACTTGGTATAACCAATAAGATTTCTTAGATAAGTAATTTGTCAATTTTCTTATTTGGTTTTTAGTAAAAACAAGGTAGCACTTCCACGGTGATGTGACCTTAAGGAGAGTAGTAAAACTAAGGAATTTTAAATCTCTTATGGCGCAAATGGCCAAACGGCCAAAGAATGCCAGAGCATATGCTACTCCCAGTTGGTGTTCGCTGATTCCATCTGTATCATGCAGGTTATTGCTTTTGTCTTTTCTGGAGGGCTAATACGTGTTAAGTTGTCAGGGATTAAATGCACTAAATTAATTTTGAAAATGTACAGGCTGTTTTAACGAATTAAAGCGCCTGATTGTGTTGATAGGACATATTAATTTATGATATGCACACAAAACACATTTAGGAACACGTAGCAAACAATTTTATCCAACGAACAAAAAGTAAGGTTATAACAGCAAACGTGCCAGTGTTGGGTAGACGTTCTGTTCAATTAAGAAAGACATGAAAATGGAACACAGATATCGAAACAAACAGAGATACTTTCCGTTTTTCGTCTTGAAACGTAATCTGAGTTTTTTTGCTTTGAGCGTAACGCTTCTTACACGCCATAAAAATGAGAAACTGTTGAAAACTGCTTGTGTCAGTGATTGGACATTAGCTGGAAGATAAGATAGAAACATTCGTTGATGTTATTAACAGCCATTTGTTTGTTTCCAAATGACACACTCGCATAGCACGTTTTGAGTCAGTAACATTAACAGGATTGCCGTTTCAACAAATATGACGGGCAGTTCATTGCTTTTTTCTAAATGAGTGAAGCTTTTTTATACAGCAGTGCTTGTCAAAATGTTTGGTGTTGGACAACCAAGAAATAATAGAGCAATGTATTTTTTAGAACTGGATGGAGGTTCTTCTTGTGCGACTCGAACAGTAATTTTTCAAAACTTTATCAGAAGCGACAAGTGAATAAGTCATGTGTGGCGGTTATAGACAGGGAAGCAATGAAAAAGCGCCGAGTTCAGGACACATAGATGGTTATTTTCTCTTTCACTTTTTCCTTGTCCGATCAGGTTACCTGACTATAAAAGCAACAACGCAAGCAAACAGTGTCATAGTGAGTCAAATATTTTTAATCATAAGCAATAAAGACGGATAAGCAATTACGACCATTATGACATCAAAAATGTTTACTTAACACGGTGCAACTTGGATCCAATCGAAAAAGCTCCATTCAATACACTTGATACCGCTAACATAACCTCTCTAATGTAAATATTTCCAAGGTATGGCTCACGAAGTAAGACAGCCTTCTGGCCGACTGCCCACTTTGCTTTCGAGGGAGTCTCTACGATACCTACCAGATAATGAACAAAAGGTCATGCATCTTCCTCCGTTCTCAAGTCGAGCCCCCCCACCTCGATGGCCCAGGTCTGAGAAAACCTTCCATGTCTGCGATTGTCCAAACGCTGAAAGACACTCGTTTTACAATGGCTCTCCAGCCATTGACGAAAGCAACTACAGCACTAACTACGCAACTGCGGTATCAAATCGAAGGTTTATTGCTGATAATCATTACGCCAGATGGCCATCATCAAGAGTTCGTCCTCAGTCAGGGCCCCAGAAGGTACGTTTTAAATGTTGGCAGATCTCGTCAAGAAAGTGCGTGCTAATTATATGAGCATTATTACGTCAAAATCAAGAGGGAATTGCAATGCTCAAATCGCATTTTCATTCAAAAACGAATTTAGCTAGTGCTAATTATAAGCTTTTATTGTTTATGTGCTTCAACCAAATTCTTTTAGATGATTTTCATAAATTTGCATGTTTGATCGATTTAATTCAGTTACTATTTGCTATTAGCTTATGAAGCACATTCGGAATGATTCGCATTGAAATACAAACCATATTTTCCTGAAGAAAAAGCAAGCAGAAAATTACATTAGTGTATTTTTGTTTTATTGTTTGTTTGTTTGTTTCCATCCACAACAGAATTCGACAACTCGTGTGCGAAAAACGAAGACATCTTTATCTGATCACCAAATTTTTAAACCGTGGTTCATCCCAAAGATGAAAAGTCCATTTTATTTCAAACAAAATCATAAACTGCATTTTGAGGTACAGTAATTTGGAAACGGAAGAATTCCAGATCACTTTTTTGAAGAACAGTATTTCAATGTCTTCGTAATGTTTGCAGTAGAAGGAAATTGTTTGTTGCTTGTTTTCTAAGGTGGTGAACGAAAGTTATATTAATTTATGTAAAAAACGACTATTTGTTTTCGGAAATTGATTCGAGGTTGTTCATGAAGTTCAAATGACTCGGGTTGTTGATTGGCAAGTTGTCTACCACCTCTACCAATGCAAGAGTGACTTGTTCTTTAATTGTGAATCTAAGTGCGACCACCACAGTAGTAAATATAATAATAATAGTTTTCATGCTGATCAGATTCCAAAACATTTTAATTGTTTAACTATGTTAACAATTAACATTGTTTAACATGTTTAACTATGTTAAACAATTAAAAAAACAAATGCTGGAATACAGATGATAATTACTAACTCACGTCATGCTTAATTTGAAAAAGACAATCACGCCAGCTGGAATTAAAGTGGAGATTTACGAAGGTGACATCACAGAAGTAGATTGCGACGTCATTGTCAACGAAACCAACAGCCAGTTGCACGTCACAGGAGAGTTGGCGTGGGCAGTTGCAAAACGTGGAGCATTCGAAATTCCGAAACTGGTAAAACTGCACATAGCTATGCATGGGCCAGTTGCCGAAAGCAAGGTAAGCGTGACGCATCAATGATTGTTTCATCATTTGCATTTTAAAAGTTGTTATTTGGAAACAAAGATAAATGTGTAGGTGCATGCCGGGCAACTGACCCTCCCTCCCCACGAAATTTTCAAAAGCATGTTTGGTCATTAGGTACAACAAGAAGTTGCAACCATTTTGACCCCCAGAAAATCATTTTGACCCCGAAAATCATTTTGACCCCCCGAAAATGTCAGCTGGTTGCGGCCTTGAATGCATACAACTCCACTGTTTCGGGATTCTTTTGTAATAAAAAATCGTTTAGTATTTGAACTGGGAAAATGTGGTCAAATGTTGTTTTGGCAACAGCAAGAGAACCTAATGTCTTTATGTCAATGTGTCATTATTTTAATGAAATGAACAAAGCAATTAATGGATGTTGATACCTAAGCAGAATTAATCAACAGTGACATCAGCCATTTTGTGCATATTCGTGATGTTGTGACAATGCTGAACGATTCAAGGAAATGTTTCCAGGTACTGTGATTCAATTGCCAAACGCCGATTTTAGAGAATTGAAATGAACAAAAGGCCTATTTTTTCCCAAGGTTTTAGTTTTCACAGGATGCGGCAGCGACAGGATTTTCGGTTTTTAATAAATGTATTGACTATGGGGCATTGTTTATGTATCTGCTGGCAAGAAAAAAATAGGTTAAGTTTGTTTTTGATATCTGCCGAAATTGTATTATCACTTTTTCGTGAACTTTTCGTTGATTGAATTCAGGAAGAATCTATGAAAGTCACTATTTAAGCTTTATGCACAACAACCAACAAGGTTGTTGACTGTCAGCAGAAATTGTTAATATTTTTCAGATTGTAGCGTCACCTAGTGCTGATCTACCGTGCCGCCATGTGATCCACGCGGTGGTGCCAAAGTGGCGCGGTACAGACAACAAAAAAAGTCGCAAAGCGCTTCACGCTACGTACAAGAATATTTTCCAGATGGCAAACGAAACCCTTCAAGCCCAATATATTGCTCTTCCAGTACTTGGGCTATCTTGCAAAAAAGGTCCGTGATTACAAAGCGTATGCATGTCTAAAAATTTGGTCAGGACAACAAAGATGAAAATACAGCACCAACATCATCATCACGTGATGCGGTGAAATGATAATTATTTAATTAACGTTACCAAACAATGTTGACATCCTGATGTAGTTTCTATTTCGCGACAAATTGTCAATGGCTAAAATTTTCGTTACTTTGGATTTGTTTACTGGCAGTGCGTAGGCCTAAAGCTTCGATGTTCAATGGTCTTCAAAAAGCAATGATTTCAACAACCAACAACTAGGTTATTAGCGTTTAAAATTTTATTGTGGAAGCTGGATAGGAAAGGTCTTTACTGTTTGCACATTTGTCTAATCTGCAAATATTTTTAATTCGCATCAATCAACATTTGATTAGAAACTTGAAAGTCAGTGATTTTAAGTTTTTTTTTCCGTTTTTCTAGCTGCCGAGTAAGATGTTCATTCATTCATTTATTCTTGACGAAATATCTTCAAGTAAGATGTAAAATCTTCAATTGCACTAAACTGACTAAAGCATAAAATCTTGCTGTGTCCGGTTTTAAGATGTTTGGGCAGACCTGTTTTCCGTTTGTTTTGATAGACGACGGCCATCCTTTCCATGTTGCTGCGGAAGTGATGTACCAAGCATTGGTCTCTTTCCTTAAACTTGGTTCACCAACGCTCCGTCACATCCGTTTCGTGGGCAACAATCCAGAGCAACTTAGTTTGATTGTGACGTCAATCAAACCGAAAATTAAAAACGTCAGCTATGACGCCAGGTACATGTAACATAGTTTGTATTTCCTGCAACCCACCAGTCGACGCGTTTTTCTATCAGAATCATATTCTGCGATTGTTTTTAAAAATATCTCTCTAGCCTTTCGACTCATCCTACAACTGTTCCCGTTGACTACTTTTCCAATTAGATTCATAGAGAATGAATACACTTATCACAAAACGATAACTTTAGCAAAAAGATATAGTTCCTAACCTTTTTAAGTTTACTTTTTAACTGCACGCTACAGAAAGTGCAAAAATATTTAATGACACCCAATGGCGAAGCTACAGCATTTTTCTAAGAGGTTTAATGGCATATTAGACTTGTACAAATAAAGCATGAACAGCTCTTAGCACCCCAGAGTACAGCACTTGGTGCCCAGCGTACAGCGTCACATCGCTTGGGAACCACTACATGAAACGCCTTATCCATATTAGAGAGTACATGTGTGTGAGAATATACATGTGTGTGAGAATATACATGTGTGTTAGAATATACATGTGTGTGAGAATATACATGTGTGTGAGAATATACATGTGTGTGAGAATATACATGTGTGTGAGAATATACATGTGTGTGAGAATATACATGTGTGTGAGAATATACATGTGTGTGAGAATATACACGTGTGTGAGAATATACATGTGTGTGAGAATATACATGTGTGTGAGAATATACTCTCCACAGAGCTACAAACCCGATTGTACCGGTCTCTGTCACAGCACACAATTCACCTTCGACCTGAAACATCATTAATAAAATGACGTTCAAAAAAAGCACACAACAGATGGTCTGTAACGCCATCTTGTGCTTTACTGCTAAACATGCCATTTGCAACTGTACATTTTTCCTTCTTTTATTTCCTGTTATTTTCCTTTCCATTTTTGTCTTTGTTCACACTCGCGACATTCTATGGTCGATTTTTCAGACAATCACTCTCATTGGTCGCTTTTCGTCACAAAATGGATTAGACATCAAAAGAAAAAAGTAACGAAATTAGTTCAGTTTTGTTGATATCTATCGGCCGACTTACACACAATATCAATTCGCTGAAATTGCTGTTATCCATCTAAAGTTTGACGTGACTAGTTCTTAAATCTGAAATTTTGTTTCTCAGGTTCCTCAAGCAGCAGCGATACGCTTTGCACAAAGCGGCAAACAAACCAAAGGAACATATTTCAAAGTAATCATTTGATAGTGTTAGATATGATGAAACAAAATGCTTGTGACAACACAATCGAATATCATCGTTCACTAACCTCTCAGCACGAAGTTGAAGGCTTGACACGTTGGTTCATTCCCATTCTTCGCTTGAAAAAGTGGAAATCGAAGCTAATTGATCTTTAAAGTCTTATTTCAATTTATTGTTGCATCACCTTGGTGAAGTGCATTTTGATTTTTGAATTTTCGTTTTGTTATTGACCATACAGTATTGAGAAACAATTTTTCGCATCAATTTTCTGAAATCATGAGATTTTTTGGTTGCAGTAACGTTTTGCTTGTTTTCATCAATATTTTGTGCTTCATCAGTGCTTGACCACCTATGAAATCACAGCTTCATACCACAAAAGCAATTCATTCGAAACAAGATAAGTAATTTTTTGTACTAATTTTGAAAGCAACCTTTATTCACAACATTTCAGCTGTAAAATATTTTGGACTTTAACATACGTGGCATCAGGCCCGCAGACATGGCGGGGAATTCGGGGGCAGTGCCACCCAAATTTTTTGTGTCCCCCCAAATTTTTGTGTCCAGAAAAATTTGTTTCTAAATATATAAATTGTGTCTAGAAAAGTTTGTCTTAAACATATAACAAAAACAAAAATCTTGTCCCTCTAAGATGTATTCACCGCCAACCCTTAAAACCTGGCTACGGGCCCGCGTGGCATTGCACTGATACAGATCGAACGTGATTAATATCTGCTTCGGTGATTTATTTTTCGTCATATAGGAATTTTCAATGGAAACAAGTGCTGCTCTGAGAGTTCCTGGCTGTGTTGGAGAAACGTGAAATTTAATTTATCGTTTACCGAAAAAGTGACGTTGATACGTGATTTTGAGTGAAATATATCTGCCTGTATGTTATGACCAAGGGATTCATCCCTTTCGTTACGAATATGCCAGACGTATTTAATTAATTGTGTTTTTAGACACTTGTTTTCGAAACTAATAAACTTTGAAAACATGCAGTTTTCTTGAGAGATGTTTTATTAAGGTATGCAGGTCAGGTCATCGCTGCTCACCAGTTCACAGTTGATTTACTTTCTTATGCATTAATCTGAGAAACAAACAGTAATCAAGCGATTCGTGCAAGTGCGTTATATCGACAGATGTAGTGTAGTTTTGAAATATTGGGATAAACAGTGAGTAATTAATCTATCTGCTTTAGCTGCTTTACCCACCATGAGTTGCACGAACACATGAGATACCTTTTTCCTTCACGCAATGCTTTCATTGTGAGTTCCTGTGAAAAAAATTCTCGCACAAAAATGTTCATCATTTTCGGGTTAGCACCTGCCTTATATACTGTAACTTTTGTTTCTAAGCAATGGCGCGCTTCAGCAAGCTTTTAAGATGTGCTTCAGTGCAGAGATTATATTTTTGAGCAAACGTACTTCCTGCCTTATAGGGTTTAACTGTTTTGGTGCATTATGCGTTTTGTGTGATGGCTTTTCAAATAAACATGCTTTTAGGAGTTGAACAAGCATACAATTTGATGAAACAAGTTACACTTTTTACAAATAAAATACTATTCGAATTCGCATGGGTTCAGGAGTCTCGTTTAAATGCGCAACTGAATTTAAATTCCGACACAAAAGTACTAATCTGGAGAGTATTTGTGTGGCACATGCCATTTAACGATTTCAACTTAATTGGTCGGTAAGATGCCATTTCCAGTCGAAAGAAAAATGTGCTTCCTTAATGGTAAGCCTTTACTTATCACGCTGCGAAAAATGACATCTCTATGAACGGTCCATCCATGTACCTATTAGGTTAATTTTATTTGTTTTCGGGTACTCAGTTGGTTAATGCTACGCTTCAATTTCAAACTCCGCTCTCACCAACCTTGCGAGAATTTCACATTTCCTGTACTTAACAAGTTATCTGCTGCATTTTACGAAATTGTTAAGATAATCCGACAACAGAGGTAACACTTTCGCAGTTTAATTTGAGAAACTGTCGGGTATTCGTCCGTTTATTTGAAAGTGCCAAAGTGAACGCTAAGGGCAAGGCTCAAATATTTCGTTTGAAACATCTTAAGGACGAAAAGAGTTTTCTGAGCAGAAATAGTTTTACATGTAGGTTTTCAGAAAGTCTAGGTTTCTTTGAGGAAAAAGATCGCAATTGAAACATGCTTGGTTAACAGTTAGAACAGCTACGTCCAACCGAAATGGCTTACTGAGCCAGAACGTATGTCACTATCTTGACCAGGGCCTCACATTGAATGACATATTATTGACGGCTGCACATTGAATTGCTTACTTTGATCTTAGCAAGCTAAATTTAGCTTACACGAATATACCGAAAGTGTTCAAATACTAACTGCAATGGTAAAGACGTACAAGTGTCACTGAAGACCACCTGCATCAAAAATGTTAAATTCACAATTATCAAAACAAGGACAGGTTGTCAGTATGTAGGATACTTTTGCCACAGCGAAAACCTAAACTGGGCGGCACAAAACCCTCGACTGGGCCGCGGGTTGGACGTAGCTGAGTTAGAAAGACTTTATTTAAATTTGCAGATCGTCTGGTGTTCGACTTGCCTGAATCGTTTGCTATATTTTCAATGTATTCTGTTTAGAAAGTCTAGTGAGTCTGCTACTAAGGGCTGGCAGTGTATTCGTACCAAAGTTTGAATTAAACGAATTGCGCAATAAAGGTAGTTCATATTGAATGCAAATATTTACAATTCTTACGAAATAAGTGATTTCGCAGCGTGCCCTAATGTGCGTCCAATCCCACTGTAAATTTTCTTTATCTCACTTAAGGAGAAACATTTCTGTTTTGCTTTGAAAATGCATGGAAATGATACTTTGATGTGTAGGCAAAAGTTAAACACGGTCTGTGCACTTTTTACGTTTATTGCTTTTATTTATCATTCTTTCCTCAACAACCAAGACAAATGATATATAGTGGTTAGTACATTACGCAATACGAAATTCAATGTCATACCTCACATATATGTTATGTACAACTTTGCTGTATTTGGCGTTATCCATGTTATACCTTCAAAGCAAATGCACCAATTTGTTTTCAATTTGTAGTATTTCACAGCATTCTGGCGGTTTTCTCTGACTGATGAGAATTTAGCTTTAATTTGTCTTCAAACGATCTAAGAATAACACATTACGCCAAAGAATTACGTGCGTCAACCAACTCATTAGATAATGCATGTGTGGCAAATCTTCTACGAGAAAGGATGATCGCTTTGGAAAAATTCCAAAGAGATCCCGGGCAAGGGTAAGGGTCACTAATACACCCAGTCATCAGCAAAACATAGGTCGTATTCCCGTGAGTTTCAAGGAAAGACGCGGTCAATGCATTGGGACCAGAATCAGGTTCAGCTGCAGGGGTTGACAGAGTGGTGAGAAATTTCCCACCTCCCTAACGGTACCCCAAATCTAGACAAATTGCCTTGCATGACTGAAGAGTTTTACCCTTTTTAAGACAATTTTATCCGAAGCTAGGTCCCTTTTCGGGCTCGTAGCTTCAGGTCAAACAAAATGGACCTGAAAATAATGATGGCTAAAAGGTATTTCAGTTTCCCAAAAACTGGAGAACTCTCGATTTGCATACCCATCGAGTTGTAAATCAGGCCAGGCTTTTCGGGCCGGGATGGGTTTCATGTCGGCTTCATGCTTAAGTTTGTCAAAATATTTCGGGTCAATTTCGGGCCTGCATACAAAACTTTTTTATAACATTCAGAGTAACGACTTTTTTTCGTGACATAGATTTGTTGTGCTTACCGCGATAACTTCTGAGTGAAGTGGTTGTGATTTTTCTTCAGCTAATTCTGTTTGCAAACACAGCTGCGTTCTTTTGTTCTCTGCTCAGATTAGTCTCACACGTTTTTTGAGGTGACATCAGTGAGGAAATTAGCACGCCAATCACTTCGCGAGAGTCGTGACTTGTTTCAATAAACAACTTCGCTAGATCTAGCTTGAAGAGCTTAAATGACAGATATTTTGATTTCCACAGTTTATGTGATTGGACATCACTTTCGTGCCTCAGTCGGGCTTCAAAAACTTATGTCGGGACCGGTCCGGGCTTCAAAATGAAGTCCACAATATCTGATCCCCATCACAGGCTGCAGTTTAGCGTCATGTTCAGATTTACTAGGATATCATTTTTTGTTTATCAGTCAGATTTTTCTATGTGGTTTTTTGAGGCATGTCATTTAGTGCCTACGAAGGGTTGCTTCTTTGTGTATGTAAATATGTGTTTTGTCAAAAGCCGCATCCTATTAGTGTTTGCCATCTTTTTTAATTTATATTAATTATGTTTATTACATCGCTCCTTATATTTTCTGTTAGTATACTTACTCGGGGTTCCATAGACTACGTTTTCATGAAAACTCGAATACTGACGCATTGATTATTTGTCGAAAATTGGTATACAAAGAAAATGTTTTCCCAACATTTTTTTTGTGATAAGACTAAAACTATAATAAAATTCACAAGTGCAGTTAAAGGTGGTTTCGCCAATATTGCTTTAATTTTTGTGAAACCTTGTTCCCATTGTGAGTAACGTCAGAACTTTTGCTCGTATATTCAATACCGTGAAGTTTTATGTTTTCATCTCTTAGATATAAAGAATTTTGAATGTTTCTGCAATCACGTTTTCGTCTATAATAAAAACGTTCTTATAGCTACAAGTAATAGTTTTCGTTTGTTTCTTAGATCAGCAACTTTAACAGAAAACGTTTTGAGATTTTTGTCTAAATTTCCAACACCTCATTGCGGGAAAGTGAAATATTAAATATTTTAAAGGTATTCCTGAAACGATATAGCTTTGTGTGTAGATGAAACATTGTTTTAAGCGAAAGGAATTTGGGTTTTATGACACAAATGTATAATCTTTTAGTAACAAAAATGCGTTTGCCAAGGTTTCTAAGCAAATCACGTTGTACAATTCCTTTCAAAGCTTTTGCTGGAGAAAAGGAATATGTTGAAATTTCTGATACTTTCAACATAGTGATTAGTTCGCTTATCGTCATGACAATCTTTACATTACTGTTGAAAACTTGGATGATGTGAAATAGACAAGTAACGACTTTCCAGGAAATCCATAGCGGTTAGATATTGGGAAGCAAGCGTGATAACTCACAGAAAAAAACAAAATATAGCAAAAATGATAAGAATAATTTTAGATTCTAGCAATACTTTAAATTGTCTTGCAGTTGCGTAAAATACTGGCACAGATGTGCAACTTTCTGTCGGCCGAAAATATTATGTGAATTAAATTTTCCATGCGTAAGTCAGAATTGCAACTTTAACTAAAAAAACATTTTTGAGGTAAATATTTACAAAAAATGAAAGGGATGTCTCAAACGTCAAAAACCTCGGTTTTCCTGCCAGTGCAAAGTGAATACATCATTTTTTAAATTGAAGCACAAAGTTTTATTACATCTTTTATTAAAAAAACGTAACTCTCAGTCGCATAAACAAATGTTTGCATCCTGATGCACAGGGCACCTGATGCTGAAGAGCAGTAGATAAACGAAAATGCGGTTGTTCGGTCTTCAAGAGGTGAAGGAGAAATGGAAAAATATTTTAAGAAAATCTGGCGGGAATGACTCTGAACTACTTTAGCATAAAATATGAATTTGTTTTTCATTCAGAATCTTTACTATTTCAGAAAAACGTATAAAAACATTAACTGCACAAAAAGCAAATAAACACCTTAAATTATATCTACTGGTCTTCAGAGATTGCTGTCAGCGCTTGCGTTGTAACTAAATCTCTTGTTTCAGTTGGTTCTGGTTGAAGCGAGGAATGCATGTCGACTACAGACTATTTAAAAGTTCTAATCACAGTTTATCGTAGTGTAGTGAAATCGGTCGAGAAGGGCTGCATTCAATTGAATGAGAGGTTTAGAGATAGCATTGCTTACTGTGGTACCGTTTAAGAAATGACATTACAGGATCCCGAGCATAAAGAGGAAGCAAACCTGAGTACTGGGTTGGTTGAAAGAATACTGTTGCGTTAGATGTTTTTTTTGACAAAGAGTGTTAACCGAAATATTATTTACAGGTTTCATTTGTCAATAATACCAAAAACGGTTTCATTTTGCTTTTTGTGTCCCTTGCGCCGTAGGTGGCCAACAAATGTGATATACAGGTTTTGAATCGATTATGATTACTGGCAGGTTTTTGACTGAAGAGGCTGAAAAATCAAGTAAATTTATTATAGCAGCAGTTTGTGGGATGCTATATCTAGTAGAAGGGTCAGTTGAGCCCATCGAAAGTTCCTGAAAGCGTTTGAAGATTTTCAAGGAGGTTGTCGTCAAGTACTATCTGCATCCACGTGCAACATAAAAAATATATAAAAATAAATAAATTAGGTAGAAAATGGAACACTGTCAAACGATTCTTAAATACACTTGGCGATCAAAGCGATAGAAAATAAGCTATCATGTGATTGAGTATTTGCTTCTCCGGTCATTAATTGCACATCGCTCCTCGGGGAATTCCCCTGGCATGATCTCTTTCATTTGTGCAAGTGCACATTGCCGAACCTTCGCAGCTGTCAATCCATTCGCCGAAATAGCCATAGGGTCTTTTGCATTTCGCTACGCAGTACCCAGTACACACCGGATAATCGAAAGCGTCGCATCGACAGTCGTCCGGGTTTCCGCTGTTGCCTTGACAGCTCCCGATAGCACATTTCCGGCTGCACACTGCAGTGAAAACAACGGTTTTTATACAGCTGTTTGTAAATTCAAAGTCTCAGCCACTCAGCTCCAGCAGCACCTGGCCAACCTGAACCGATTTTTGTGCCATCATACTGAGGGTGCTGTTGAGGAAGGGAAACCGTTTCACTTCAAAAAGCCACTTGTGTTCAAACTTCTCTTGCGCCCTACTCGGATAACACTACGACTCACATATGCTTCATTGCGTTTTTCGTAGATCGTAAAGCTTACCTTTTTGGGCTGTCCTTGGATCGTACTGTTTTGAAAGGAATATGTTGACAAAAACATTTTTGAAATGGGCGTTTCTTATTTTTACTTAAATTAGATTTCACCGTTGTTGCTAATGAAAAAATGCGACAGTTTTTTGATCAAAACCATATTCCCAAATCCTTTATTACCTGATCTTGGCCGAGGAACATTGAAAAAAAACTCATTCTCAACATTTCCAACAGTTCGATATCGAGCAACCACGTATGCCTCTCCCTTGTACTTCTTGAGCGCACAACCAACAGTCGTTGTCCCCCTCCATAGCAACTGAGTGAAGCTCTCTGTGAAAGGGAAACGATCAATAAGGATATTTTTTACTTTCAAAATTTTTCTTAAATAAACACACGCATTGGCGTGTTTCAACAGAATTAACAAAAGTGTGAATGAAAAATTAATTGCTATTTCTAACTTATAAAAGTTCTTATTTTTAACGAATTATTTAAACCTTGTTTGCATCTCAGACATGCGAGTTGGTGATATGGTGTTGTCACACTTGTAAAGATTAGACAAGCCATGAATATAATGCTGGAATGTCGCTTCAAGTACAGACAAAAGACCTAAATTGCAGCAGGAAAGGCAGGTATTTTCTTTGTCACTAAAGGCATGCTTAAATGTTTTCTATTCTTCATTATGTACACAGTACTTGAAAATGTATTCTTACCAGAATCGGGAACAGCTTCCACACTTTTGTAATCGTAGTCTAACCCTTGCGCGTACCATTGAGCCACAGCTTCGTTAACCGAGAATCTTGTGCTGGTGCTGGCATCCAGTCTCCACGCAATGTTCTCACCTTCCTCTATCGGTCTATCGTAACCTGCATAGGCCGATATTAAACAAATTTAACGAATGGCGACTCAGCGAAAGTAAAAACGGCTTTTATTTCTAAACTGGTTTTTGGACTTTTCCAAACTACTGGCTGCTTGTAGTTGCAACCAAATGATGCAAATGCCGTGAAAAACATTTATTTACTTTCAATTACCACAAAACCCATTCGCTGGGTTATTTTTAACTTTATTCAACAGACACAACAAAAAACCTTTTGCCAAATTATAGAATATTTTAAAAGTTTTTTTTCCGGAACATCTGTAGTTTCTCAATTGTTCCCTACTAAGGGTTCATACTGGCAGAGGCGGATCCAGCGAGTGGGATGTTTGGGGCGATTGCCCCCTCCTAAAACCTACGAAAGTAACTTTATTCACCATGTTTTTTGCAATTCAGAAAGTAGCATTCGCAATATAAAGCCGTTTTGTCGTCCATTGTTTTGTTACAACAGTGTTGCGAGGTGCACTTCATCTCTTTTTACAGAAGCAAAGCCATTATCAGACTTGACAACCAAATATTACTGAAATCGCTCCACCACCAAACCTTACTGGTGATCCTCCCCTGCATACTGGTGATCCTCCCCTGCATACCTCCCCCTGCATACCTCCCCTGCATACTGGTGATCCTCCCCTGCAAACCTCCCTCTGCATACCTCCCCTGCATACTGGTGATCCTCCCCTGCATACTGGCGATTTAGACCGCTCACGTTTCTTTTAAACGCTTCAACGGCATCAACTACAAAGAAACATCTCCAGTGAATTGAAAAAAATCAGTTCAGTTGATTTATGCATCCCGACCAAGCACAGAATACTTCATCAGGAATACAGGGACAGGAAGCGACGGCCGTAGCTGTCATTTACGTCACTGCCCCCACTGAAAAATCTAACAATGTCATAACGAAAAATTATCCAGCAAGCAGAAAACACGCGTTTAATCTGTGGTAGTACGAACGGAGATGCAAGAGAAAGCACTGCTTTCCATGTTGCATACATTTTTGTTGTTTCTTACCTATGGAAGACGTTTTATGTTCAGTAAGGAAAGGGAGTCGGTTCGCATATAATTGAGCACCGCGTTCCAGGCGGAAATCGTACTTGAGCGGCCGAACTCCATGTAGACATCGGTAATAGTTATGTGCATTCAAGCACTGGTCTTGAATGGATACTCCAGTTGTTTGGCCCCGAACACAACGGCCTATACTTGGCAGTGGTGTGGTTTCTATGGACCAAATAGACGAAGATCGAATTCAGTTTTAAATTCACTAAAATATACGTTTTTACTTATCCAAAATAAGCTACTCACAAATTACAGGCAGTAAAAACATATCTCATGCGCAGGCAATTACAATTCTTAGTGAAGCAAGAATACAGTGCACCGTGATGTTCCACGACAAAACCATTCGATAGTTGCAACTAGCACACATAAACACACTAATGCCAAGTTATATGTTACGTTATATAACACTCGTAGCATCTGACATTACTTGATGTGAGGTAGACGTTGGGTTCAGTAGTTGGTCTGGCTGTAGTTGGGACTTTTGTTGAGGATTGTTGGTAGGTCGCGCATTTCGTGCACAGCTTGCAACTCAGTCTGCAATTCTTTGCCATCCACTTCGAATAAATACTGCCCTCACAGTAGTTCGTCTTAAACGCCCAATGTTCACATCCTAGCTCCAAATCCCTGCACTCTGTGGTTGTATATAGGCAACTCGTGAGATCATGCATAAATCATAAAGCCTTTTCTCACTGCGGATATAACAAGAAATGTACAGGTAAAAAGCAAGCAATATCATGTGCGGTTCAAAGGAATGCCAAAGTTTATATTTGGGAGATGATAGAAAAACAGCTCTTAACCTCTTCGAATAATTATACCCCCAAGACAAACTTTTTCAAACAAGTAAGGCTAAATAATGGACATTGAAGAACGAATGTTTTTGTTAACACACATATGTTGCACTTTAAGAGCTGAAAAGAATATGCAACAATTATGCTTTTCATTTGATGAGTAAATGGCTTTTTGATTTGTTATAGAAGGGAAAAGATATAGGCAAAAGCAACGGTCAGCAACCTGTTTCGCGCTACGGACCGGTTTAAGGTAGACATTATTTCCACGGGTTAGCCTTCAAGTTGTGGAAGAAAAACACATAAAAAATGAAAAAGATTCTATTTGAATAAGAGCTTATCATGCCGACGTAGTAGGCACAAATATATGTTCTGTAAGATCTTAGTGTTTGATTCTTAGCTCAGAAAGGATTCCTTTCGATAGACATAAAAATGAAATACCGAACTTGAATTGCATGTAACTTTAACGCAACTCTCACTGAATCAGTGTGAGTCTTGAGTTTTTTTCTCTACAATGAAATGGTCCAATCTTGGGGTGAAGTAGCGGCTGACACCAGCATTATATTTCGTAGGAGTGCAACCTGTTTATTCTTGCCGCGTGCTACTCAATTACTTGGAAATACTTCAAAGACTCTGTTTGTGCAACAAAGAATCGTGGATCATGAATTGTAGTCTATTCATTCTGTGCCGACCGGTCTTGCTGAGCAATACTGCACCCCTGGCCGGAGGCTGCCGATCCAGGTGCCAAAGGGTAAAGTGATGAACTGTGTAGTAATTTACGCCTGATGTGGATGAAGAACAGCATGTGCAATGAGTAGCTTACGTTTAAAAGCACAGAAGGTAATATTGAGCCGAAAAAGGTTGATCTGAATGGACTTCTTGGTTTCCCGTTTGACGAATGTAGGTCCACTGTCAGGTGGGATTTGATTTGATTTTTAAATAATGGCTACTGTCAATACATAAAAATTGCATGCGCACTCCAGAGTGCATGTCTCTTGGTGGTTTAGACGTAGCAGGTTTGAATGCGAATTTTCCGACAAAGTTTCAAGAACAGCAGTTCAGTTGGAAAAGAAGAGGAAGCACATTGCTTTCTTGGTGATTAAAAAAAAAATTAAGTATGAGTTTTCAAACAATGTTTTTTCTAACTGCGTTAGGCCTTGGTAGAAGGTTCAGCAATGTTACGTATGTCATAACAAGACCATACTAACAAGGAACACTTCCTTTTTGTTTTGAACAAATTTCTACGTATAAATGAAAATAAAAATCGCAGTAAACGAAACGATAGTAATAAAACTTCTTCAAATGGTTTCTGCATTGTGAATGAATGTCCTCACCATATAAGGTGTCTACTTCAATTAAAAAGCAACCCTCACCTCTTTCACAAGGTGGTAGTGGTTGATAGTTGCAAGGTTTACAGACGAGACAAGATTTTTGACACTTGAAACGTACAGAGTAGCCCATGACCGGATCATGGCAATATTTTGGAGCCAGGTATCCACAGTTGCTGGCCTGGTCTTCACAAGCGGGAGCTGAAAAAACATCTCTTTGTGTAAATCTTCGAAGTACAGGTTGACCGCGAGAACGCAAGTGTGGTTAAATTGTTTTTTTTCAACTATGCTTCTGCACATCCGCAACAATCAATGAAAAGCCTGCTGGCAAACAATGAAGAGAGGAAAAGTAGTTTGCGGTAAGAGCACGTTTAAACGTTGATAGTTGTGGATGATAATCTCTGAAATCTGGTTACTGCAACCATTCAATGCCACAGGTGAACGCAAGAGTCAGGAAAAATCTATCAAGAAAGGCATCTCACCTCCGGCACAAGAACGCGCTGATATACTGCACGGCGTGCAAGTTCCACACATCTTCGGACATTTGGCGACAACTATCGCTCCGAAAAGCGTGTGATTACAAAAGCTCTTCATTGATGGTACGCCGCACAATATCTTCTCGTCTTCGCATTTTAAGGCTGAAAATTTAATATCTTATAGGCAAAGGAAGTTTGCAGAGTGAGATAGAAACCATCGTAGCAGGAACGTTGAATGTGGAATAAAACTAATAAAACTTAAATGCACAAATCCCCCTGAACAACTTTTCTGAATTGCTATACTGAAAAACAGCAATGCGGAAATCGTGCGAAGACTTGTTCCGTGGAATCTCTAAAAAATTACTTTCTTTGCGCTGCAGTTTTACTGCGTGCGTAAATTTATCTAAAGAAGACTTTTTTGAACAAAATACCTATTCCTCTGAGTTTGGAGACTGGTGTGAATTAACGTTTTCAATCGTAATGCGAATGTTTTCAGTTATATATTGCCGTACTTGGCAAAGTAATATTTTCAGGTGACTATGCAGTCAACTATTTGTGAAAATATTTTTTAGCAGTCTAGTGGGATGTCACATAAAAAAAATATTCATGATTTTAGCATAAACTTACAGCATTTATTCCGTTCTCTCTCTTGTATATCCTGCTCGGTCAAATATTGTCCAGTTCTTAAATCACGAAGCAACTGGCTGTTGGATGGGACGTGGCAAAGTGCCATGAGCATTAAACACAAAACGTTTGAAAAGGACATTTTCTTGATAGTTGTACTGGAGCTTGACTTGCGAAAAATGTAACTTTCTGTACAAAAAGAACTTACAATACGGTTTGCTTAGGTGAACAACCTTTCCCACAGACTAAGAGAACGTTATTTTAGCAGCCATGCATCTATTTCAAGCATCGAGCAAACATCAAAGCTAAAGAAACGAATGCAATCCTTGTTGAAAATATCAATGCACGAAATTGTGCTTTCAACATTATTGGCCGTTTTTGAATGCAATTAAAAATTACTGCGCTTGGGCAGCAAGAGCTGCACCAGGCTGACAGCAAACGGTGCTTGACACCTTGAAGCATAGGAAAAGTTTGGTTTTGGGCGAATCTTTTGACCACATTTTTATGTAACGTGCTGCTAAAGCTAATTATCTATGGTTTTCAATTATTTTTCAAACTAATTGAAACCTTCTACTGCATCAAAGGCTGATTTTACCTCTGATTGTTTACCAATAAAAAATGGAAAAGTTTATTTGCCAAATCAGAAAAGCCAAGAAATTGACATCAGCACAGGCATAACACGACTAAGCTGCTGGTATCCTTGTCTCAAAGTCTGCAATTATCCCTGTGAGGTGCACAACTGCGTAAATACGCTGTACCTCCAAACCATTTGCGCAGTGAAATCTCATTCTCGCGCACTTGCAACAACCCATACATGGTATAAATCATATAGCCCTATTGCCGCTTGAATATCATTTAGGGATATTATACAGCCCCTTCACCGCTTGAAACACTTCACTGATTGTGCGTCTGCACGGTTGCACAATTGCACGCTCAACAAAACAATATCTGCTCGGAGTAAAATTTTCTTATAGTGAACATTGCTGCTATGACCCAATAAATCTTTGCCTTAACACCAGATTTACTCCAGGCGCAGTCTTCAAAAATTGTGAACAGTCAATGCTTTACATTTGTTTCAGTTTTATTACTCCAGTGGCAAGTTTTCTAAAGCACTTTTCCGTCGTGGCGTTGTAATCGCATACTGACTTATATACTGACTTGTATACGTGTGTTGACAACCTGTAAAAAGTAAACAATCTTTCCTTATGAAGTGGTAAGCAACGTACATATAATAAAGTGGACATTGTAACGTATTTTCTGATGCGTTTGTTGTGAAAACAGTCGCCACGGAAACGTGGAGGAAACGCTATAATTACGCTATTAGGAAATAAATAGTCAATTAGCTTCGTACTCTTATCAGCTGCCAAAGCGTATCTTCTGGCAGTACACCTAAACTTCGTTTTCACCATATGATTTTTCTTCCAATTTTTGTTTCATGAAATTGTAAAACTCAACATAATTGCTGTAAATTACAACTCAGTTGTGTTGTGTGAAGGAAAGTTGACGTCTTCGCCACCGCCACGCCAACGGTCAATGTTAATTTATAAGTTAATCAAAATTGGACGTATGATGCAAATGTAAGTAGGTTCAGTTTTTTTACACCAAAATGTAATCATGTTGCGAAATTGTTCTTGTATCCCGAACAAGAAAATATTACACTGTTACGAAATATTATCAGCTTACACGAGGCAGAGCTCTCGACACATGTTATTGTGGTAACTGCACCTTCAAAAGCCGCTTTTGCAATACATGTGTCTTCAGGAAGAAGCGGAAGAAAGCGTACTTGATAACATTAATTTGCACGACCGGTTTACTGTGTTCTGCAAAACTTTTTCAGAAAAATACTTTTCGTTTGGTTTCGTTTTGGACATTTGCATGAAACGACATTAACTCGTTTCTGAACATGTTTTAGATTTTCATCTTTTCGAATAAAGCAGTATAAGGGGCCACACAATAACAAAAACGGTCTTTGCCTGAAGCGTTGCTTTGTCTTTTCCGTTAACACATGAACTGACAACATAAAAGATAAATACTATTGAATTACATCCGCATCGAACGCAGTGCCAAAAATATTAATCGGGTTGGAAATGTGGAGAGTGGAGCAAAAATATCGCGCGAAGTTTCTAACTACATGGGATTTGCTTCAACGGTTGTCTTTGTCCATGTCCAGACAGCGCCACCCGTGACACATCCGCTCTTTAAAGAAAAGGGTCGTTGTTCAGTGAAATCACTCACGTTGTAAAATGAAGATTACAAGGCTCAACCGGATAAGTTACCGGATGGATGTTCTACAACAAATGATAGTACAAATGTGTTGTGGTTTTTGCTTTGATTTTACCGCAAGAGAGCTGACTATAACTGAGTATTTACTCGACTAGCATCAGTGTGAATCACATCCAATTTCACGAAGGCTGCAGAGGTCTATTGGCACAAACAAGATTTTCAAGATGCAATAATGATTTCCAAGGATATCTATTATTTCTAACGGAGACAAGTTATTGAAGTCTACGATTCTACGTTCAGCAATAACGCAGTCAAATCCTTTGGAAAAGTGCTGAATGAAAACGTTGATATTTTGTATCATTGTAATATTATTTGATAAAGGGATCCTGGCAACAAACATATGGGGCAAACGTATTACACAGCGTCCAATAAATCTATCCATGCGGCGATTATGGTGGCTTGAATACAAGTCAGCAAACTTGCAATCAACAAATGCTTTGCTTGCACCATGTAAAATATTTTGCAAATTAACCTTGAATAGAAGAGGCAGCAATAGAGTTTATGAGCAGTATGGGAATTCACTTTTAACATCTCTCGTCTTGTGAATACTGGAAAATGTATATGTACGGAATACACTGATAAATTGTGATTGTGCAACTTGAAATTTCCAATTTGGCGACGGCCCATCATTAACTTTTCACTAATTAATGTTGATCTATGAAATATGAGAGAAAGCGTGTCAGACTTCAAAACCCCTCTCATCTTTTCCAAAGAATTGCAACAGTTTTACTGAATGATTAACGTATTAAAAAATTCTAAAGATGCTGAACAATGTAGATTCAGAAGCACATTGAAAAATAAACTACAGGAATTTTTAAATCTTATATCAGATTTCAAACGTAATGCCATTATTTGCGACATTTAACATTTTCAAAAGATGTAAATGTTGGACGTTGTCGTGTACGCGCGGATCAGCAAATATTGATAGTAATGAGAAGGAAAAATTGAGTGCTAAGCAAACACATGAAACACAAATATGGTTTTGAAACAATACAATTTATAGCCGTAACCAACATGGTTCTCTATGACGCCTTCCGTATTTACAAAAATAGTTCACATAGATCCAAAGTAATGAATAAAAACAAAATTACGAGCAACTGATGCAATATTTTTGTTTAGCCATTTGAGATAAAACAGTTTCACTATCAAATATTGCTGACTGTTCCAAAGATAACAATAAAAACTCCACTGTCAAACGCATTTACATCGTGCTGCGAAAAACTTGAAGCATTTATCACAGGCAAACGTTTTAGATCACGCTGGAGTTCATCATTAGCCTGTTGGTGCAAATGGTTATGAGCCAATGCGCTAATCAACAATGTAAAGCTTATACATTGGTAAAAAGTATCAAATTAACTTTTTGCCATTGCAGTAAATTTGTTTGAAGATTTCACCAGAGAGTACGAAATCCTATTTCTGATTTTCAATAAATTGATAAAGAGGCTATTGAACAGCGTTTCGAAAACACTTTTTTTGATTTTTATAATTTATGGTATGGTTTTAATCATGCATTTTTGCGACTCAAGTCACGAAATAACACGAATGCAGCAAGAGGAAATACAATAACATCAAAGATCACTAGTTGATTATATAGTGATGAATAAATATAAAAAATAAGAAACTTCACGTTTCGCAGCTTAGTAATCGTGTTCTAACATGTTGAATCACAAAGGGTTGGCGAAATACCACCTGGGTCAAGTTCTCAGCCAGTCCTGTTGCTAGCACAAACCAAATTTGTAATTGAAGACGTTTTACAAGTAGTAATAAAAGTAATAGAAAGCGTCAAATCAACGTCAGGTGAAATAAGCATAAAAACAACAACAAAAAACAGTGGGGAAAAGCATGCCTATTCACAGGCGGTGCGGTGAGTAACTATAGCGGTAGATAGGAGGGAAAATAGTGGCATCAGCGCAATATTACAGAATGTGAAAGATTAAAAAACGAAGATCAACAGGAAGTCTGGCAAGATAGCAGGACTTTTTTACATTTTTTGCCAAATGAATAAGGCAAAAATGATTTCAATTTTTCCGGAATGTTAGACCAAATTTTCGGACCAATATACTTTAGAGAAAGCTGACCCAGAGATGTTTTCATTCTGGGTAAATAATAGTTTTGCAGAGAAGCAAGTCTTGTTTGATATTTGTGGACTGATGCAATCTCAACATAGTAGTTATCAAAGTGATTAGGTAATCCACCAGTATAAAAGGAGTTTATGAATTTGGCAACTGACGATTGAAATAAATCAGGTATTTCTAAAATTTTGTGCTTGGAATAGAGTACAGTTGTTTTAGTTTTGTTGTATTCAAGTGTTCTCACAGCTTTATTTTGCTATCTAATTAAAGGGAGTAAAGTCGTCTTGTTGGCCCTTCCCCAGTTAAATATTGAATAAGTTGAATAAGAATGGAAAAGAGCAAAGTAAACAGATTTGAGCACTGAATTGTTGGTGTAGTGTTTTAATTTGAACAACATTCCATATGATTTGGATAGCTGTGTCACCAACGTTTCAATTTGAAGCTTACAATTAAGTTTATCATCAAGTATAACGCCAAGATATTTTAAGCTGCTTTGTCTTGATATTGGGTGTTTACCGAAACCTGGAAGCAGCATGATCAGTTTCTCAATTACATTTCTGCGTGTGTAGGCATCTTTTTGTTCATGGCTCAGTAACTGGCTGGTGTAAGCATTTTGCAAAAAAAATCATCTGCTTTTCTGTATTTTTAAAATGCAGTCTTCTATTTAGAAGCATGGTGAACCTCACGGAAGTTCTGCTTGTTTCAATGCATCTTTGGGGAATTTGTCGATAATTTTACTCAGGTGAACAAGAAAAACAAAACATGTAAGATGAAGCCTTGTTAGGATGATTATCTTCAAAACTGCTCATTCAAAGTCCTTTTTAAAAGTTCCTCAGTGATTACAAAGCACCATTTCCCTTATACAAAAATTAAGTATTAACTATAAGCTTGTAGTCACTTTCGAAATATATTTTTTATTCTTTTCCATGGAGCTTCGCTCTCAACACAGGTATCGCAGTTTATTAAGTGAAATTGGAATAAAAATCCAATCTTTTCATGCGGAGTGCTCAGTTAAAGTCAAACATGAAGAAATGCTAAACCTTTAGTTGAGTACAAAGTGACAAAGTGCGCAGTTGTAGAATTTGGGAAGCCCTGAATGTCCATTTCTCCTCCAAGTTCCATTTCTAGATCCATTTCTCCTCCAAGTAGAGAGATCTCAACTACGATGGTTCGGCCACCTGACAAGAATGCCCAAAAAAGGATTGGCGAGGCAAGTCATTTTGGCTGCACCCACGCGAAAGCGGCCAAGAGGTCGGTCACGGACCATGTTGCGTGATCACGTCTTCGACTTTGCTTGATCCTGTCTTGGTGTGGAGACAGCAGAACTAACAGAAGTTGCTGAAAATCGTGAAGTGTTTCGAATCCTCCTAGACCTACTGACCCCACGACCCTTTCCATAAAGTACTAAAAGCGACATGGAAACGAATGAATTAATTTGTCGGATTGCCAAACTGTCAAAGGTTTGAACAACTGGCAGGATCTGAGTTGTTGTTATTGATGCACACTGGTTATTATTTCATGAATTTCTTAGCTCCATACTTTAATTCCTGACAACGCGTTTAGCAGCTAGAGCTGTTTGCAGCTACACACACTGCTGCAGCCAAAGCAGTATAAAAAATTCATAATGGTTTATTATACTGGGATCAACAGGTTAGTCGTTGCTGCTGTCAGGTAACATTGCTTTGTTCGGCATTAATTTATTATTTATTTGCTTTCTTTAAGCGCTTAACAAACATTGTGATAACTGCTACTTGGGTATCATGTGGACATGAGAAATGTTGCATAAATTTTGACATACAGAAGTCATTTTTTGAAGTTGTCCTTTTGATTGATTTTGACCTAGCCTGTATTTTATGAACTACTATAGCAACTAACTTTTTGAAATCACGTTTTGGGCATAAATTAAAACACGGATAAGAAAATATTTAAATAAAACTGGAGTTGCTAGTGTTTTGATGAAATTCATCAATTTCAACATAATCATAAAACAAGCCGATATTTTTAAAAGCACAAAAGTCATGCTTTGAAGAAAATACCTGTATCGCTTTTGGACAATGTTTCTGATTGAAATGTCTTCCTGATTGCTCTCTGAACATGTTTATGCAAAACCATCATTCTGAGCGGATATACGAAGCGTCAACAGTGAATTTAGCCCAAGTGGAATGTTTATGAAGAGCGTTTAAAGCTGTGGGAATTAGAAGTTTACGTTATACAGGAAAGACTGTTGCTATTATCAGCATTTCAGTGTTGAGTGATGGAACGAATGGTTTTATTTCTATCTGGTCTTCATTTGCAGAAATTACCAGTCAAGGGGCTGTTCATGATTAGTTCGTTCTATTTTTGGTCCTCGGAGTTCTTATCTTTTGTAATGAGAAGCAGATGTACTGAGTAAAAGAATCTTGTGCTTACGTTTCATTTTCAAACACAAAGGCCGTGAAATGAAAAGCTTGTAGAAGGATATGAATGCTTGCAGCTAGAAAAACCAACAGCAGCGTGATGGACGTATTTTAAATGTACGTGAGCGTTTTGCGGAGAGGAAAGGACTTTTTCCTTTGAAATAGAATTTCAAAATGACACACTAATCCTTTTTATTAGTTGAAGCTGAAAATGAAATTGCGTTTCGTAAAAAATTATTCAAGTACTTTATCTCCACAACGGTGGATGTTTGAAGCCTTCAGCAAAATTTTTACATAGCAAATCGATTTCACGTAACACTACGCATCTTCAGTCCTACAGTCTTATTAAAATAGACTCACATAGAGTCTTATCCGAATAGAGACTTGTTCAAATAGATTATATTTGAATAAAGAAGACCGTAGGACCTTTGTGGCGACAGTAACTTGAATATAGATATGTCCAAGTTTGAATTATCGCAAAAAGAATAAAGCAGAGCCCAGCCAGCTGATTCCTCGAAAGCATACAGCAAACCTAGAGCTTTCAATGGTTGTTAAAACTTAGACACGATTCGAAGAGCGTTCTGAGATGGTCTCGATAGCAAACGCTTGGCAAAAAATAGGCTGCTTTTTAGCTTACATGGATTTTGAGTAACTTCGCCAATTTTGTAGTTACCTCATATAGAACCACACTTTTCTTTTAATTTTAATGCTTAAGAAAAACTTGCAGAAGTGAAAATCAAGAAGCAGTGCTATTTGAGCAAATGAAAACATCGAAGCAAAAATTGAAATGTTCTTCTGGAAACAAGAAACTTTGAAAAGATTGATCCGAAAATGCGTCAAGATTGGAATGAAGTGCAATATCGGTGCTGGCTATAAAAGTAGAAACAGAAGGCAACGTAATTGCATCGTAGTGGTAAAACTGATGAAAAAACTAAAATAAAGTATTAAATTCTGAAAAGTTAAGACTTTCATCCATATTAAGTTGTTTTCATATTCTGTGAATGCAGTTATTAAATTTTGAGTTTTTTATTGCAGTTCGTAGTACAACGTAAGTGCAATGGATTTACTTCATCAGACATTTGTTTATTAACTGCTTGGAAACTTAAAATTATTGTCGCAACAATACCATGGCTAGTCATGTGAGGATACGCCTGGACTTCACTGGATGCAACTATCACGCTCACTGACCAGTATGGCAAGGAATTGACTTGCATGACATAAAACGTCTCCATAAAACTGAAGAACTGTCCTAGGTTTGAAAGAGTTTTATATTCGTGTGCGACGTTCGCTGCAACATTTCAATCTGGTTTGTTGCCGGAATGAAAAGGCACACGTTTCGCAATAACTCTCATGTCGGATTTATTTTTCACGTAACTACCACTCATTTTTTAAACAGATTTTTATGAGGATGCAGGGGCATAATATACCATTATTGTTTGTTGGCAATGCCAGCGAAACATATGCCAGCGTATGTTGGTGTCTGACAACTTGGAGCAGTTTGACAAACAAGGTTGAGGGTACATTGTGCAGAGCAAAAGGGTGCAAGAGCTAATGCAATCCACTAGCACGATACGCAATTATCCTGAAAAGTAATTTAGCAACGTAAAGATAGAAATTAAAGCAATGCTTGTGTTCTCCTCAGCTTTTACTGTATCTTAGCCACCTGTCCGTCCACTGTACAAAAACAGTCAACAAGATTTAGAAAAAAGTAATGTTAAGTTTACTACGACACACCCCTTTGCAAATACTAGCTTTTAAATTATGTCAATTTGTCGCTTGTGTAGTAATTGAGTGTCTTTTGTAAACCCTCCATTTGCCACTAACCACTAAATACTATCTACTTAAGACTACATGATTGTAATTATCATTTGTGGTGCGCCGTCGACGTGTGCAAGCGTAACGATTATTCTACTGTTCATCAAGATTTTCTTCGATATTGACAGACCTTGCGCCAAACAATTGTTTCAGAAAATGTTACGTGGTCTGTCGACGTCGCGTATTAACAGATTTAACTATTAACAACAAATCACGATCCTATCGGAATCAATTTAATCTGACACGATGTGTGAATATGGGGAGTGTCCTAAAGCGAAAAAGTAAGTTTGATGGAATCGCTATCAACAAATCGACGTTTTGACAAAATCAAACAACACAAATGGAAACAATGTGTGACAGCAAAAAACAAAAATCCGTGACACACCATTGAAGTTGGCCTTATCTTTTAAATTTTGTTGCATGATGACGTCTGATTATCTTCTTTCATCATCCAAGTATCAAGCGAAAAATCAATGCTTTGCAAAATTCAAACTTTTTCCAAGCTAATGTCAGAAATTTGAAAGGTCAAAATGAAAAACAACTCAAACGTCGTCGCTTTGGTAACTTTTGAGTCTTCAAATAATTTTAGATTATTTGTGGCCAAAGCACAAACTTCTCTAACTATTTACCAGTTTCAATGAGATAAATCATTTCTTTAATTTAAAATGCACTTTCCATTATGAAGAAAGTGTTTCACATTTTTGTATGGAAAGTTGTAGATGTCCTCTAAAATAAACGCTTCATAAGAAATACATTGCCATTTTCTCTGTTTCATATTTGGATTTATTGATCAAATGCAAAACGTTTAGCTCACATTTTCATAAGCCCAAATATAGATTTGCAAGTTTTCAGCAAACCAGTGCCAATCACATGCTCACCATGTGCAAGCAGGTGTACGAATTAACTGCTCGCACCTTGAACGTGCGTAAGTCCTTTTACTGTTTATTGGTTGATAAGAATTAGCAGTGTGGGTGAAACGACCAGAATAGTCAAACTGTCTTGAGTCATTTCTAACGCGAGCTGGGTTAGGCCTATGAACGGCAGTTATGATGTGATCAACCGGTGTTTATCATATCTCTCTGTCAGCTGCATTGGTTAGATTTTACTTGAAATCGCCACTACGTAAGTCTCGACATTTTCAGAAAATTTCCATCAGGTCATGAAGTTAGTGCTAATTGCAACGTCTGGTGATAAGCTTAAAAAAGTGGTATGACGGTACTGCACCAATCTGTCTAAATTGTTCTTTCACTAATACTATGACAGGAAATCAACTTTAGCGTAGATTTGTCACTTGCTATGATAAGAGGTAATGTGTGTATACTCAACTGGTATCGCATTATAAATGCTGAAGTAACATGGTTGATTGAAAAAAGGGAACTTGTTGTTGCGTCTCTTGGAAACACATTTTCAATCGATTTAAATTATGAAATGATTGTTTTAGGTGATTAATGTTGATCAGATGAGTTACAAAACTGCGCAGGGCAAAACTACAAGTGGACGACCTAAAAAACAAAGCTACAATCACAGTATGTAAATTTCTTTTGTAGTAATGACAGATGCTCACATTGCAGTGATAACAAGAAAATAAATTATTCGACAATTTTTTTATTAGGTAAGTATGTTAAATCTCTAATGTATTTTTCTAATGTGGCAGTAGTTCAATGGTTTAGTTCCTGCCTCTCAATCGGAAGGTTGTGTGTTCGACCCACGGCCACTGTGTGAATCGCCGTTGCTCTCCTTGGGCAAGAGCGTTCACGTCAACCTCCAGGGCAAGAAGCAAGTTTCAGGCTTCGACCTGCCACGAATTGCTGCCACCAAAATCAAATACAAAATAAACAAAAACACCAATCAGTGCTTTCAAAGGAGCTATTAATGTTGCTGAAGAACAAGCAACCAAACCGTGAATCAAAACTTACTCCTATTGCAGCGTGTCAGTGATTTTGAATAGGACTGGCTGGAAGAGGTTGTATGAGCAGGATGAAAGTTCATTTCTGTTATCTCTCTAGCTGTGGGTACTGAAACAAGTATAACGATATTACACATCGATAACATATGGAAGTAATTCTAGGGTTTACACATAATTATACTGTACTTACACTACATAATACTGATCCCTTAAACATAAAAGAGTAAGCATGGTAAGCTTTAAAATCCCTTTTATCCTCTTGCAAATACATGTTTAAAATAGCAGAATACTACCTTTAATAAATGGAATGCAAACAGCTGTGAAATAATAGAACAATGAGAAAACCAAACAGCACGCCATCCAACCATAGAGTGCACTGACAAACCGCCAAATAAACGCTTGGTGTGGTCTAACCAAAATACGGTTCTCAATGACTGCTTCAGTATGCACAAAATTAACAGCAGTTTGAGCCACATAAAATGAATTAAAAAAACAAATTTATCAATAACTGTTGCTATATTTTGGTTCCAACCGTTTGAGGTAAAAACAATTTCCAATACTGTTCCCAAGTGGTTCAAAGATAACAATAAACTTCACTGTGAAACACATTTTCCATCATGCTGCGAAAAACTGAAGCAGTTATCCCAGGTAAAGATGGTCGATCAAGTTGGAGTTTATCATTAGCCTAATGGCGCCGATGTTTAAGATCCAATGCGCTAATCAACAACATCAAACTTAGTACATCAGCAGAAAGTATGAAATTCACTTTTTGCGATGTCCTTAAAATTTTACAAAAACTATAAAATAGGGTACGAAATCCTAGTCTGGAATTTCTGTAAACTTATTAAAAGAGACTATTGAACTGTTGAACAGGGTATAAAGACCACGTTTTATAAACTTGCCGAAGTCTGGAAGCAGCATAATCAGTTTCTCAGTTACATTTCTGCGTGTATTAGCATCTTTGTGCTCGTAGCTAAATAAAATGGCTACTGTATTTTGCTGAACACATTATCTGCTTTTTTCTGCAGTTTTAAAATATAGTCAATTTAAAAGCATACGGCGAAGTTTTATTAAAGTGTCAATTTGTCTCGATGATAACCATTTTTTACCAAAATGTCAACAATTTTCGGACGTGGACTTCCAGGATTAGAAAGGAGTTTGCAAAATGATGTTGGCTGCTTTCTTAAAGTTTCGTAATTTCCGTATTGGTAGGAATTTTTGAGTGCAATGCATCAAAAATCCACACCCTTCCTATCAATTTAATCCAAAAAGCAAGATAAAAATGTTTGAGGGATTGTTCGATAATTTCATTTATGTGCAATAAAAATGAATACTAAACGCAACACAAACCTTTCATGAAATAAATATATTCAAAACAATTTTAACTGCATGCTAAACGTAACTCAGTGAAGCTCTAAACATTGATTTTGTTGTAACAAAATTAATAATCAACCAATATCTTGCAGTCAGTTTATTTTCGAAATGCATGTCTTCATTCTTTCCTAAGAGCTTCCCTCTCAACTCAGGCACCTCGGTATTAAATGAAATTGGATTCGAAATCCGAGTCGTTAACAGGAAGTGCTCAGATCAAGTCAAAGGTGAGGGAATGTTAAAGCGCAGATTACATTTGAATGAGTTCTAAACCATTAGCGCTTTTTGAATCTGTCAAGATTTTAGTTGCTGTTGTTGATGCACCCTGGTGATTATCACGGTATGAGTTAGTTCTTAAGCTCAAAGCCCCAGTTGCCTAAACTTTGGACTTAAATTCAACTTAAATACAAATGTTGGATTGAGTTTTGCAATTAATGCAATTGCATATAACAACAAGACACTCAGACACCGAAGGCTCTATTGGAGGAAAAACATTATCAAAAATCTATCATGGTTTATTATACAGTGAGCGAGAGATTAGTCGTTGCTACTGTCGTGGAGCATTGCTGCGTTTGACAATAATTTATTTATTTTCGCAATTTCCGTGTCAAACACTGCAAAACGTGGGAAATAGGAGTCAAAGTGTGGGTGTACTGCCCTGCTCACATTTTTGTGCCTTTTTCTCGAAGTTGCACTTTCATTTGATTTTTACGTAAACGATATTTTGACACAGCTGTCTATTACTCGCAAATGAAGTTTGAACATATAATAAAAACGAAGACAAAATTTTTAAAGAACATTTTTGAGTTTCTAGTATTTTCTTGAGTCCATCGCACTGTATTGAAGCCATCCATAAATTTCAACATGGGTAGAACTTAATTCGATGAGGTTATAAACACAAAAGTAGCCTCATGTTCAGTAGGAAATGTTTGAGCCACATCTGGATAATTTGTGTGAATTAGAAGTCTTTGTGATTGCTCACTGATCTTATGTATACAAAGACACCATTCCGAGCGGATCTACGAAGCAATAACAATGCATTTAACCAAAGTGGATTGTTTTGTGCGTTATTTAAGCGTGAAAATTGGAAGTGTAAGTTGTAGACATTCTTGTAACTCCTCGGCTTTGTGGTTTTAGAGTGGTGAAATGAAAGCGTTTTCCATTTTTGTATGAGTACTTCTCCATTTAAAGTAATTGACAGTCAAGGAGCTGTTCATAAATAGTTCGTTCTACTGTTTGGGCTTCGGAGTTCATGTCATTTGCAACGCTGAGCAGGTGTGTTGAGTAAAAGAACTGTGTGTTTGTGGTTCATTCTCTAATCAACAGAATGTGGAAGAAAAATCCTGCAGAGTAGCGTAAATGATTGCAGCTACAAACAGAACAACAGTGAGCTGGAGAATATTTCAAATGTACAGCTGCATTTGCATAGAATATAAGAGGTTTAAAAACTTCCTTTCAAAATATCAACCAACCCTTATTTTCTATATGCAATTGATGCTGAAAATCAAGTTGTATTTTGTAAAAACTTTATGCACGGTTTGGATAACATGGAAAACCGATCTCGGCAGAAAAACGTGAGAACAACATGCCACTTTTTATATCTAGAACAAGGTTTCGGCAGCTATTTCAACTTATCCTTGCATCATGTAGAGTCACATTTTTTCTTCAGATTTTATGACGGTGTTTAAGTTAAATTTGCAGGCGTGAAATTCGAGAAGCAATGTTATTTGAATGAACGAAATCCTCAATGTGTTCATTTTTCGTAAAAATGTCCGGTTGACAAAATTTTCATCAGAAAACGTGTGAAATGACTGACGCAAACCGGCAAAGTGGTGCAGCTGGTTGAGCAGGCGTCACCAAAGTTGCCAGGCTAGCTTCGATTTGCAGCCTGTCCAGCCTCGTGCTCGGCGTTGATGGCTGCTGCAAGGAGACCGTTCACGCGCGGCACTGCCATTGATTCGGCATCAAAGCAGCAATCAGTGCGAAATCTGCCACGTGAGATGGACGCCGCAAACCACTCGCGAAACTGCGAAATGAGTGAAAAATCGATTGCGGCAAAACTGAATTTAATGTTGCAAGAGATTAGAGTTGGCGATAAATCAAGCTTGCGTAAGGATTGCATTTAATAACTGCAGTTTATCAAGGAACATAAAATACTGTGTTGGTTGCAAATGAATATTGCAGCACTTACAAGGCACAGTGGTAATAAATTTATGCTAGTGGAAAGTATTTTCGTAAATGCTTGCAGTTGCAAACCAGAAGTATTGCCGCAACGCAACTGACTGGTGATTTTTTCACAATAGAGGGCATTCATAAATTAGTTTGCATTTTTTGACAGCAAATGTTTTAAAAATGACATCAACAGTTTTCCGGGACTCTAGTACAGTTGTGCACAGCGGGGAAGATGACTTTTCTTATTTTATATAACCTTTCACAAAGGAAGCAGGGGGAAAGAAGCACCCTTTCACAAACGTCTATTGGCGATAATCTGCGCATATAATTTTTGTAATGGCATCAGCAGTGGTGAGGAAAAAAGGTAATTTTCGTCAACGTGTCGCTTGCGTAGCAATTATGCGTCTTTGCTACGCCTTTTATTCGCTGATAACCACTACATCCTATCTACTTAAGAGTACGTGTTTGCAATTGTCACTCGTCGCAGGCTGTTGACGTATAAAAGCTTCACGGTTATTTTACAGTTCCTCAAAATTTACTTCGGTTTTGACAAATCTTGGGAGAAACAAATGTTTCGGAAAATTTTCGTGATAGGTTGAAAACCCTTAGTGACAAAGTTAAAAGTCACGTTCAAGTCAATATGAGCAGGTTTGGTGGAATCACTACCAACAAATTGATATTTTGAAGCACGCAAACTAAAACAATGTGGGACATCAAACAATAAAATTAATTTCAAATCAAAAAAATTGAAGATGACCTTATCTTTCAAGTTTTGTTATATGATGTCGTCCGATTGAATCCTTCCCTCAAGTAAGTATCGAGTGAAAAAATAATTTTTGACAGAATTAAAAAAAATTGCAACAAATTTCGGAGTCACAAGGACACAAATACTGCATGTATACAAGATGTTGTTAGTTAGTTTGGTTAACTTTGAGTATCCAGTGATTTTTATTTTTGTGGTCAACAAAACACAAGCGGATTTTTGTTGCAAAACGTAGTTAAATTTTTTCATCAATATCAGGATTTCTTGATAAAATGCAAGATATTTTTCGACAATCAATTTGTTTATAGAAACATTTATTAAGTGTTCAGCAAGCCAGTGCCACTCACATGCTTCCCTTGCGTCAGCAGTTGTTCTAATTAACTGCTCGCAGCTTGAAAGTGCGTAAGTCGTTTCATTGTTCAGTGTGGGTGAAATGACCAGAATAGTCAAACTGACTTGAGTTATTTGCAACGCGAGCCGGGTTAGGCTTACAGACGGCAGTTATGATGTGATCAACCGGTGTTTATCATATCTTTCTGTCAACTACATTAGTTATATTTTACTTGAAATCGCCACTACGTATGTTTCGACCTGATGAAAATTACCTCGGGTCGTGAGGTCAGTGCTAATTGCAACTTCTGCTAAGAAAAATTGGTATGACGCTGCTGCACTCAATGTCCAAATTTGTCTTTCACTATAACAGCTATGATCAGAAATCATACTTCAGTGTGTTTTTTTTAACTTTCTCTGATATGAAATGATGTGTGTATTCTGAGCAGGTGCGGCTTTACAAATGTTGCAGCAATAAGATTCTTTTAAGTAAGGGATCCTGTTGTTGCAAGTTTTGCAAAAGGATTTTCAATCAATTTCAATTGTGTAAATATTGTTTTGGTTCAGTATTGTACGTTAGACAATTACCAACATTTGGACTATTCTGCAAAACAAAATGAAAAACTGCAAGTGGAGTACCTAAAACCAACGCTAAAATTACGAAAAATGAAATTAAAGTTAACGGTCATTAGAAGCATACAAGAAATTGAATTTTTCGATAATCTTCTTCTGTTCCTCACGTAAGTGTGTTAAAAATTTTAACTTACTGCCCAATGCGCATAGAGCACTCTCCGAAATGTTTTGTTTCACCTCCACAAGTAATGCAGACTATTACCATTTTAAACACTTAAACCGAACACGATCATGTCAAAGTGAATCTCTAATGATTTCTAAAGTATTTTATGAATTTGATTTAAATTTTAAAGCAAGAATTGCTTTTTTGCCAACTTGCAGCTTTCTTCTTTGTAAAGGTTTGCCTAGCACAAATATTTGTGAGCAGAAACGTAAATGTAGTTATGGTTCTCACACCAGTGTTCGATGATAGTGAAACATTTCGTTCATGGCGTTGCTGGTTTTGTGTAGTTGAAAAACAAGTTGTAGAGATTTTAGCAAAGAAACATATCCAAAAACTGTTGCCCAAATTATCGTACTATTTCTGCATACGTTTTATTGAAAACAAAAAGGTTTTCCTTACGCTAACTCAACTTTGGCGACTTGTTCGATTTCTACAAAGCAAGACAAGTCGAAACAGTACTGAAAACTTCATCAAGTCCAAGATAGTTTGTAAAGGTAGACCGATATTTTTATTGGATAAAATTGTTGATGTACCTTGTTCAAGTTGCGTATTACCGTGCACATCACATTTGTGATCACTTCACGAACAATCGCACAAGCACGAAAGTGATGATGCTACTTGTGTGTAATTATCGGTTGTTTGCCACGAGTGTCTGAAAGAAAGTGACATTTAGTAAAGAAACGTTTTTGTTACGAAACACGTTTCTACATCTCGCCAGCCAATTACATCGGTAAGGCATTCCCACAGAAACCTGACCCAGGTGGGGATAATGGTAGCTTTAAAACTTAATCGCCTGTAGAAAACTCCAGGTCGTGCCTGCCGATTGCCTAATACACGAAAATCGAAGCAAGTTTTGTGAATTCGACGTGCTGTGACCAAACCTCGAAGTACAGAAGAAAGAAACGAAAAAAATACATCATAAACATTGATGTTTATTCCGAATTCTCTTTCTACCATTCGTTACAAACTTCCCATTAACTTGTCACAACGACGATTTCACTCGGGAGAGTCGAGGGTACAGCAGCTTCAGTAGGTATGGAAATACCTTACGATTTACAGAAAACTCGGGCAGTTCTGCTGAATCCAAGGGGAGGACCATGCCACCTCGGAGGTGTAATCACACTACGTGGTACTTTATCGACCTCCGGGACGCTTTTCTACGACTGCAAGCAACATGTCTCGCCTTGGCAACCTTTCCTGGGACTTCTTGTCAGTTTTTACAAACTTTAAACGTATCCTAACTTTTACGTGGACAATTAATTGTGGACTTGATCTTATAAAACAAGCTAGGAAAATTATCTTTTGAAAATTCTTACAAAGCTTTCAGTCACCGACAAGTTGAAAATTATTTCGATAAAAGTGCTTCACAAAAATGCAGAAATAGTCCTAAACGTTGCTATGAAGGAAGCTAGTTTTTGATCACTCTCATTTGAAACGTGCACCAGAGGTATTGGTCATAATGTGAGTTTTGTCCAGAACCAGCAACCCGAGGTTAACGATGATTTCAGCGTGGGCATTCGCTGAAGCACCCTTGTTCACGTATTTTTGCAACTCTGTTTTCTTTATGTTTTTTTTCATTTCCTAAAGTAACCGCTGTATTTAGAAGTTACTATAAAATATTATGGATTAAATCAGTCTTATTTTAAATGCATATGCGTATTTGCAGAGTGCCCAAATAAAAATGAGGAAGCAAATTCTTTCAGCTGTAGTGCATTTCATCTATTGTATTCTATTGACTGATTAGCTGAAATGCCCTCTCTGATAAACAACAATAGTTTCGTGAGAAACCGAAAATGTTTCTATGAAGACAACGACCCAAGCCATAAAGCGTGGGTCATTCATGCAGGGTTGGTAGTTCGAACCACATGCCTATCTCATTTTCTTTACAACTGTTCAGCAAAAGTGTAAACCTCCAACACCCTGCTAAATATCAACCCGGCTCATGACAAGCTGCCAATTGCGTTCACGGAAAAATGTTTGAAAACAAGAAAATCTGCAGTGTGTTTTTCGCTACAAGAAAAAGTATTTTCAGGCTTGTGCAAACGCTAAAAATGCTAAAACATCCTTCACCGAAACATCCTAAGTCTCATCAGCACAGTGCATTAAAGAATTCAAGGCATACTTGGTTTGTTTTGCTTCAAGAAAGATCTGTCAGACATCAGTTGAAAATTCTGTTTAATCACAATGGAAGAAATAAATAGTCGTGTAATAATTTGCAATAAGATGTTCGATGCATTTTGTTCATAATGTATTTCTTGGTTTGATACTGAGCAGCGGACAAGAAACTTTTACTTGACATGGAGAAAATCGCACAGACAATAATTTCAAATTTCATAGTTGGTAATTGTCTCTCGTCTTCTTTTACCTTTTTCCCCAATCAGTGCGCAATTGTCATTTGCGCTGAACATGATCGCTGAAGAAGTTAAATGCTAATTAACACGCCTCACCCACTGGTTTTTCTATAAAAGCCAACCTGCCAGTGTAGAGCAGCAGTCCAGTCGAAGAAAAACTTGGTAGCATCGCAACTTCGTTTCAAGACAGACGCAGGTGCTGTGATGTGGAACAATGGGTTTTGAACCCATGTTTTTTTGTAAGAGATCGCATAAACCACTCGTGTGTTCTTGTGCTTGACAACATTTTTCTGGAATCTTTTCAAATTTTAGACCTTTCGACACTTTGAAATGCAACTGCTTTCAAACCTTGAAGAAAGAAAAGTAAACTTTTTGTTGCGAATTGTAGGGTCGTTTAAAATATGTTGTGTGTCCGATCAAAAAGCATAATATTTTTTCCTTTTTCAGATGAAAACTGTTGTAAAAATGGACACTTTGCTTGTTGTCTTACTTGCTGTATATTCTGCTCAAGGTCAAGGCATCCTTGATGGTAGCCCTTACCCGCCTCTGGGCAGCACCTCCTTGGGAGGGACCTCTTCCGCTGGAAGTTCACTGATTGGAAGTTCTTTGGCAAGTTTGGGTGGAAGTGCTTCTGCCGGAAGTCAGCTAGGTGGCAGTTTGCTTGGAGGAAGCACTTTGGGAGGAAGCAGTTTAACAGGAAGTTCTTTGGGTGGAAGTCTTCTTGGAGGGAGGCCTGTGGCAGCGAGCAGCTTAACTGGAAATCCTTTGGGTGGAAGTCTTCTTGGAGGGAGGCCTGTGGCAGGAGGCATCTTAACTGGAGGTTCTTTGGGTGGAAGTCTTCTTGGAGGGAGCACACTGGGAAGCAGTGGCTTAACTGGAAGTTCTTTGGGAGGAGGTTTACTGGGATCAAGTTCAAGTGGATCCCTTGACTCTGCTCTCAGTTCATTTTACGGCTTGGGATCAAGCAATTCGTTGCCATCTCTTGGTTCTGGATCCTTGCTTGGAGGAGGAAGCCTGTTTGACAATTGCGGTAATTATTTATGTCACTTTGTTTGCACTGAAGCAACACATCAAGCTTGCATTCTACCTTTTAACTAATACTGATCTGACACTCCGCAAGAGACCTGCAACGATTAGAAATAAATATGCGCATGCCGTGCTTTGGTAAATTCAGGAAGTTCCAATTTGTTGAAGCGATGAAGCGAGCAGTATTTAAGCTTACCAACACTGAATGCAGGAATTTTCTATTCTCGTGACTCAAGCGATTTTCTTTTCAACAGATGAAGACTGCGAAGATCGCAATCCGATTTGTTCGAGATCAGCCGACAAGTGCAACAAGGGTCTGGAACAGATTTTGTTCAGAAGCAACTGTCCCAGAACGTGCAAGCTCTGCACTCCGTGTAAAGCTTATCAGAAGAAGTGCGTCTCCGGTGAGTAGCATCAGCTTGAAACAATCGGAAAGTAGGCTTATTAAACAAAAAAACACTAGATGGTTCTTTTTTGTCATTGGCATTTTCATTTATACTTATTGTTCATCATAAAGACGTAAATCATTAGTTGTAAAGCTTGGTGCGACGACATGGAATACTGGTAACCATTGTGGGTTTGCCTTCAATAAAGACTGTATTATGAAACGTTTCACAGACGGCACATGCAAAGACCAGCATGCTCTGTGTGCGCTGTACTTCGCCCCTCTGAAATGTGAGGATTCCACAATCGGTTTATCAGTCAGAAAAATGTGCCCGGTGTCCTGCCGCGAATGCGTTCCTTGCAAAGTTCCTCCGAGAATAGAGCCTCTCAAATGTTCATCTGGTAAGTGTCAACGTTCACTGCTCAGAGAATGTGATGGAATGCAGTTTGAAAGATTGTTGGTAACGCTTGATTTATAACGCTGGGTTCAACAAAAGACTTTATCTCTTTCGCTGACAAGCTGAAACAAAACTGCTGTGTGTAGAATCACTTTGCCACTTTCCGTTTAACGGAGTGTCTATTTTTTGCATAAAAATAATAGTCAGGTTATGTTTTAGCGTTACTCAAATATTATTTGTGTAATTCTTTAAAATTAGTAACGTTGATTTTTTCAAAAGACAGAAAGAACGCAAAACGTTTGTTTGCTAAAATAGTACTTTCTTCAATTGAAATTTTTTAAAGAATGCAAAGATTTGCGAGACGACTGCCCAGCACTGGCCAAACAGAAAAAATATTGCTTTTCTTCAACGTATGGTCCATGGATGGAAGAAAACTGCCAACTCAGTTGTGGTCGTTGCAAAAAATGTATAGCTCCGCCAGTCGTACCTGGATATTCTGCTGCAAACACAGAGGGATCTTCATTATCAGGTAATTGCTTTTTTAGAAGACAGAAACGGCAGCAAATCAGCAAATTCCTGACGAGAACCTCACCGTAGCAGAAAGAGGTTGATTTCTGCTGATAAACCAGGCACATTTTGTATTCTTTTCATTGTTTCATGTCTGTACTTCAATTTCAACTTCTTGTTTTGCCAAATGGTACACAAATTGAACCCATTAGACAAGCACGATTTATATATTTTGATGAAGTAACTTGTGCAAGATACGTTTGCGAACCTAATGTTTGAGATTTTAAATTGTTGCAGGGCCACTTTCTGCGGACTTGGAAGAAATCTACAGAAATCTGACTTCCGGCAACAGCATCAGTGAAAGCAAACGGCAAAATCTGGTGAAAAACAATCCCTCGACTCAAAGGAAAGTACCTCAAGAATGCTCCAAAGGCCGAGTCGACAGCTCCGACTGGCAGCAGCGCTGTGTCGACGCCCACAACTATTATCGTTGCTTGCAAAACGCACCCCCCCTTCAATATAGTGAAGCTCTGGCGAAAAGCGCAAAGAAGTACGCGAAGAAGATGGCGACTGATGGGAAGCCTGGTACAGAATCAATCGAGCCATCGGTGCCAGGTGAGGCATTGGTTTCAAGCTGTTGGAAGGAATGAAGACGAAGTAAAACTATCGTGGCAAATATCTTTGCAATTACATTAACTTTTGCCTCAATCCACTTGGGAAGGGCATTGCTGAGAAACGCTTTCCTTCTTTTTCGTTTGACGTTTCATATTTTCAACTTTGGTACGTTTTGTGACAGGCGTCGACCGCGACTACAACGTTGGCGAAAACCTCGCCTGGCAGCGCATGCGTAATAACGATTACAACTACGACAGAGCGATCGCCGCGTGGTACACGGAAGCTCTGCTCTACGACATCGATAATCCAGTGATATCGTCTAAGACAAGTAAGTATATCGTTGTTCGTACATACGTGATTTGCGGTTGAATTCAGTGAATTTTGTTATCTTGGTTTCACTGAGTTCTACGAAAAGAGTGTGCAACAAAACTTAGGTGAACGACCAACAGCACTAAACGAAACGGAACTTCGCCAGGCAATTAACAATTTATGGGCTTGTTTAAAAACAAGAATTTGATACTGGACATTAGTCAAGAAAGATCTCAAGCCTTTGAGTAGATTTGGAACATTTCCGTTGGTTATTAGTAAAATATAAATTGACCGGACTGTTTTCATGTTTTCTCAGAGCATTTCACCCAAGTTGTATGGAAAGACACTGTTGCGGTCGGCTGTGGTTTCCACCGGCATCAAAACGAAATTTACATTGTCGCTCACTATCAAACAACAGGCAACACACCTGGAAAATACAAGGAAAATGTGCTGCCAGCGAAAAAAGGTAGGCTGAGTTGAGACTCTGCAGTAATCGTTTTCAGTAACAATACATTCATGAAAGAGCGTTTTCTCCCCGTAGACACATATGGCCGAAAAACATTTGTTGCATCAAATTAAATCTCTGCAAAGCAGAAGTGGAATGATGCAGAAAACTCAAGCAGGAAAAGTCGTAATTTTTAGAAAATGAACACACAATATATCATTTTGACACTCTTGCTTTATTGCGCTTGCAATAGGTTTAAATAGAGTTGTCTTACAGTAATGACTGTTTACCATAAATCTTTAAAAAATCAAGCGATGTCTTAGAAAATATATGCTCCCGATAACCCGCTGCTATTTGCCCCCACACTTTACCTATTAAACCAACACTGTCTTTTCTTCGCAGAGGTTTGCAATGCCAAGTGCTCAATGGGAAGTTGCCAAGGTAACGACGGAAACCAATCACAATGCAGATGCTTTTCCAGATTCTTTTACCGCCAAAGCCAACCCACGTGCTCTGGTAACTGCGTAGCGTACTGTCCGAAACCGAGCAACTACAGAGGTTTCTGGCTTGAACGTTGCGACGGGAAGACCTCTTGCACATGTTCATCATACGCGCAAGGTTCTTGGCCCGGAGCAATATGCAGTTAAACGCAGATTGCGTCTGCGTCCGCCCAGTGCGTCTGCGTCCGCACAGTGCGTTTTCTTGCTTCCATCAACACTGTTACGTTGCGCTTATGTTTTCGCTTATTTCTAATTTTTTACAAATTCAGATTTTTTACAAAAGCTTACTTTTCGTCTGTTTGAAGTTAGCCTGAGACGACTTTATCATGACTTTTCTTGTTGATGACGGCGGCTGAATGTGTATTAAGATTATTTTGAACGAACAGAAACAGGGCCGCAACCAGTTGATATTTTATGGGGGGGCACAATTTTTGTAACTTTTTGTTATACCTAACAATTAAACATGTTTTGAAAAATTTCGGGGGATGTGCACTTGCCTGCTGCTTCCCTGGTTGCGGGCCTGAACGGAAAAAGGGTATCTTCACACAGCACTTAAAAATACCTGCTCCAAGACGCACAAAATCTGGTCTTTTGTTTTCGCCTGAACATATCACAAAATTCATAAGGATTTTATACGATTGTTCAAAATGTTTTCCTTGTTACAGAGCAACATTAAATTTCTGATTCTTTGTTATTTGAAAGGGTGTAAAATGATGATGTTGATGATATTGTTTTGTGTTTTAACGATTATCGCCAGTGTTTTTTCATACGCGTTATTTTCGTGATTGAAAAGAATTGCCATTTTCGATTATTCTATTTACTTCACTTTCATATTATTCTCCTATTTGTTTTGCAAAAATAAACAACAAAAAAATCTTATGCTCCAAATACTGAGAAAATACGTTGAATAAGTGAAGATCGTGTAAGCATGAACAGAAATGTTACAGAACGCGTAAACTGTAACAAAAATAGGATTCTGTTTGAATAAGATGTAAGGTTGATGATGCGTAGTGCTACGTGAAATCGATTACCTATTTAAAAATTTGTGATTGATTCCTTGCTTGTTTTTCCTGTGGAGTGAAGCAACTTGAAAAATAGTGTTGTTGCACTAGACGGTTGGTAAAGGTTGAAATCAGAATTTCACAAAATTGAAACAAGCGCGGAATTCAACATGGGAATGAAACAAACGATAGGAACATTGTGAAGGGTTTTTGCAACATGCTCAGAAAAAATTAGTGCCATATAAATAATCAAGTTAAAAAATGTTAACTCGTCTAGACCCAGCAGAAATATTTAAGCGTATGTTGCTGAATTGCTCCCGAAAAAGGTATGAAGACCAAGTCTCGAAGATTACCCACGACTGAAGGACAAAATGGTCCAAATGCGTGACAAAGCCAGTGTAGACTGGTCTCGATATGAGAACAGCAGCGCTATTTGCAGGCAACAAGGAACGTAGATCAAAATCGTTCTTCTACACATACATTGCCCTGCACTGCCCCTGTAATTTTATAGGGAGAAACGAAGGTTTGGGAAACCTGGTGTAACATAACAATGAAATGATTTTGTTTAACAGTAACATAATTTTGCATGAAAATCACGGGGCTTTATTTAATTTTCGCAACGATTTTCTAGCAAGTGATCATCATGGTCGTAATAAGCAGTAGAGGCGCAGGGGAAATTCCACTATATTTTCAAACGAATTTTCCAATAATTTCTGTTTCTTTTTGATCAAAACTTAACACGACATCCTAGTAGCATATGGATATTTTATTAACTTAATTCTTTGTATGCTTTACGTTGATCAAGACAGAAGTACCTAAATAATAAGCAAGTTGTTTGCAGTGTTCGTGCATGTTCATTTTTGTAATGAATGAATGATCGAATGAATGGCTAAAAGAAAAAAATTATACTCCATGGTTTAAATGAACATTTGCAAGTTCATTCGAGTGTTTGCTAATCAATAGTTACACTTCAAATAAAGTCTTGTACTCTCAGGTAAACTACTGCAATTCCAACGGATAAAAACATTTTCTCAAGTCACTCGAGATTTTCAAACGTATGGGCCCTTGTATTGTAGAAGGTAGTTTAAATACATCATTTTCAAAAATATGGGTAAAAATTTTGTCAAAAATTCCACGAAAACTACAACGTTTGTTTATTTTTCGAAAAGATACCTATGCATATAATCAGCAGCTTCAGAGGTTTAGAACAGCTAATCCTGATCGTACTCCTCATCCTGCAGTAATGCTCATACTGCGAAAGCATGTTCACAATAGTAACGTCCTAATTTTACTACAGTACTTTTATTTGTGGATGTACCCTACTCCATCATACAGAAAAACAAAAAAGTATAAGGCCTATGAGTATATATAAAAGCATAAGACGCAGAGAAAAATGCTAATACTGTTACATTCCTTGTTTACTAGGGACGTTTTGTTATTTTTACCGGCATTTTTAGGAAAGCTAGTGCGTAATCTCCTTCTGTGTCTTCGTTGTTCCGTCATACTGAAATGACTTTCTGTGCGATGTCGAATATGACGTTTTTACACAAACATCGAATTCTCCACTTGCAGATTGTAGTACTGTGAAGAAGTCTTACAGCTTAAGCTAAAAGCTGTACCATAAGATAATATGAACAAACGTTTAAAAATTTATAAGTGGACGCAGCTGAGCGACAGCACGACGTCCATCAGACAAATTACAGGATGTGAAAAGACTGAGAATAAGAAGCAGTTTGTGTCGCAGGTTGTCTCCCAGGCGGTGCCGACACGTCCGTTCAGCACGGATGTCAGGTCGTTGTTTTCTCGTGGCTACCGCCGCTGTTCCTCCGGCAACCGCATTACCTGCGTTAATGGCAACGTTGGGGTTATCATTTACGATTCTTACGCCATTATTCTAACCAACAGGCACACGACCAAATTAAAAGTAGCGTTTCACTTATCACGAAGAGAAATGTTAAGTTACGCGAAAGCCAGTTAAATAGATAATAATTAATTATTATTATTCATTTAATCGCTAATCATCTTGCTCTGCAGGTCAGCGTTTGCGTAAGAATTTTCTCACAGGACAATTGTTTTGTTATCGTAGTATCAACATTCACGGTAAAATAAATTTCCGGACGGTACAATTCCATAACTTGCATTGTCGCACGACTAAGAATGCCAGTAACTATCCCCGGTTGTTTTTCCAATTAAACGTTAGAAAAAAGGCAGAACTAGCAATATTTATTTTAATAGTTTATTTACATTTTCGAACGTCAGCAGCATTTGAGAATAAAATGCAAACCAATGATTCAAAGAAACCATTTCGAACGTTTCGAAATTCATCGTAAGCATGGAAGTCAATTAGTCGTTGGTAAAAAAGTGAAACTCACATCCGTAGGTTATAACTGCTTGTTTCAAACTGCACAAACGACTTGTTTCATTTATCACTCAGTCCTGCGCTTTCACGAATGTTGTTCTTCCAAATACACACAATGATATAGAACACTGCAGAGCAGTTGTTCCCAAACTTGTTCGAGCCGTTACCCAAATCAAGGAAGCAATTATGTCTTATTACCCACCAATAAAAATTTTTCGCATTTCATGTCAAAATTTCTTTTGCAGTGATCGCTCATAATACAGAACAACAATGTGGTTTGGTTCTGTGTAACCCCACAAGAATCGCATATTTCCCCGGGAGGTAATTTGCCCCCAATTTGGGAACCACTGCTGCAGAGCATGCGCTTTTCTGTCGCTGAATACTGAGAGAAAACAAATGATGCACTTTTGCAGAGCACTAATGTCCTCTGTGAGAAAAGACCATCTCCGCTAAAGAACCTTGGTCCTAAACAGCATCATGTTATTTAATACTGTATCGTTCTAACTGGGTCCATGACCATAGAGATGAGCTAGCTCTAAATCTGATCGTATCTAGAAGTGTCTGCTAAAAAGGGCTCATAGCAATCGCAGTACCCATTTGCATGTAGCGTATAGCCAGAAAAAGCGGAGTTGAAAATCAAAGGATGTTGTTTTTATGGCGTTGATTGCTCAAACGAAGCGATGTTTAAGGGTAGTTAAGAAAAAATATTTCTAAAGATTGTGCTTTTTTTTTCAAAGATGAAAACAGTCGTTGATAGTTACTCTCGCAAAAAGTTGCAGTATTTTTGTATTTACAAGAAGTCAGCAAAGGAGCAAATCAGATTCATAGCAAGCCTTCCGCGAAACTCAAATCTAATAAGGCAGTAACGTCATCAAACCTCACTCTTTCTGAACTTTTCAAACGCTAAGTTAAGCATCTGCCATTGATTTTGTGAGAAAAATCCCCAATTGCCATCTTTTCTCTGCCAGTTAGCTGATGCGAGTTGATATTGCAGTTTCAAATTGAAAGATTGCTAACAACCACTGCGTACAAAGCTATGAATTGCTCTCTAGTGCTGACTAGCCGTTTGAAGGGCGGTTGCAAAGAGGGAGGTGTACGTGAAAGACTGAAAGGTGTTTGACTAAGTTTTCACTTGCTTACCTACTCGCATTAGTAGCTGCGCTTTTCACATTCTTGAACACTGCTGGAATTATCAAGGCTTTAACCAAGCGTTTAACGTCTGCGGTACTGCAATTATCTCTAAATAGGAAGACGGATGCAACAGCAGCAAATGAGAATTCTGCGTATTCCATTTGAACTAAAATGCAAATGTGCACAACAATGCATTTTCAATCAAAATTTGATTTATGTCAATTCAGTCTCTGCTCAGAGGGCAAAAGTACCCGCCCTAGTTCCTTGATGATCAAAGGGTCAAGGTGAAGCTCACTTGTATTTGCTGCATTACTCTCAGGCATTCAAATTTGTATTCAATTTAAATCTCAGTTGAAATGTTTGTCTGATTTATTGACAACTGATGGAATATCACCAAGAAAAACAGCCATCTAGAGCAGAAGTTCCCAACCTTTTTACGATCTCATACCCATTGGGCACCTCGTATTGGCAACGCATACCACTTCTTCCATCCAGAACAACCAATTTGATCAAGTCTTACTTTATTCAGAAGAATAATATTCATTAAAATAGCAATAAAAGATCCCAACTAAACTTAAGTGGGATTTTTGTTTTTGCTTACCTTCCACCAATAGGTCGATGCGTGGCGTAAATTTGCTAACAGTGCATCAAAACTCATAATGTTACGAAACAATAGGAATACCGGCTGCAGGAAAATTTATTTGTTTAGAAACAAAACCCGAAACGTAAACTAGAAAGCTTTGAATCCAGGTTTTTGTGAAAAAATGGAAGTGACTCGCGTACCGCCTGGAAGACCGAGACCTTCGCGTACCACAGGTTGCGAACCCCTGATGTACGGCGATAAACCTGGTCGACAAACCGTTCCTAAAGTTTATGTAAAGCTTCACCATAACCTTCATGAAATTCCACGCTTTGTTAAAGCCCGATTTTAACTTGTGACCTCACTAAGCCCACATCAAACTGCACTTTGTTTTTGCTCATTAAGCAAAAATTTGGCGGAAAATGCAATATTACAAGTAATAACCCTAAATTTGTCTACACGCCAAACCTAATTTGCTCATATTTAATTTGGTTGGAGACATTAGAGCAGGGGCCGCCAACGTAGTGCCCGCGGGCACCAAGTCGCCCGCAAGGACCATGTAAGTCGCCCGCGGCCCTGTTCTAAAAATAACATTAGCATGGTAAATGTCTTAACATTAACGAATATCAATACTAAAATAACTGTAGTTAAATTAAGCAAAATTTTCATTTCATAAGTTTGTATCAAACTAGTAGCCCTTCGCATTAATAGATACACAAGAAGTAGCTCGCAGTTTCAAAAAGGTTGGTGACCCCTGCAATACAACATGTTGCGTTATTGCAATGTGTGGATATTACGGTAGGCACCTCACTGAAAAAAAGATCAAAACTTCTGTTTTCTGTTTTCACAGGGTTCTGCTTCTTGGCTTGTAAAAGCATTTGGCTAAACGTGATCATCGACAAGTCGAAATCATGATGAACGTGTTGGTTTACAAATCGATAAATTATGTAAAACGGATTCTGACTTGTTTCACATGAAGTAGGTGACGTTTTGTGTTAAATAACTGAAGCAATTACGTATTAATTGCGATTAAACGTGCTGCGTTGCACTCAAGATCAGATTAAATTGCTTAGTAGTCGTAATGCCGCTGACTCGAGCCATACGTTATCGCTTCAGCATTGAGCGTCACCTCTAGGTTGTGCTGCACACTTTCCACCCAGGCTTATCTCGTCAAGTGCTAGCTTCAATAACGGTAGGCAAATAGCAAGTTGCTCTGCGCTTAGAATTATACAGATTTCTTATAAGCATCCCTTTATTGAATGGAACAGCTGCAGCATATTATTTCGAGACTTTCAAAAACTTTATGTTTTTGCAATTGTCTAACATTTCATAAATTTCCTCAGACGTTTTGCATGCAAAGATCAGTGGGAAATATCAACATTGTTACGTCATAAACAGCTTGTTGGAACAAAAGTAGCTTACTCATACAGTATAAGAAGGTGTACAAGTCTGATTAGGAATGTTTCTGCAAGTAAAGCAGATACAACACTAAAGTATAATGGAAAAAGCGCTACTTGATGCTGTGATTTTGGGAATAATTTCGCTTCAGTGCTTTTGTATGCAGTATAGCTAGCGTTCGTGACGAAGTTAATAATTTATTTTGGAAAGAAAAACCTTGGATGCAATTAAAGTAATCTGTTTGTAGTACAATCGATATTAAGATAGAAAGATCAGATGTATCCGGGAGTAATTTGTCCGTTATTTTTTAAAAGCTGTCTTCATTTTATGTGTTAATGAAATTCTATTCCAAATCTTACAGAAAAAGTAGAATTTCGAGATGCACCCAAAACTGTTTTTCGTTGCTACCATATTTTTTCTACCTTGGTTTAAAACAACGGAAGCAGAAGTGGCTTTTCTCGAGAACAGTAAGAATTTGGAAGAAGTCTCATCCTTGTTTTTGTGCCGTAAGTATGCAGAAGCAAAATGATTGCTTTGTAGGAGTTAGACTGAAAAACGTTACCGCAAATCAAACCCAAATGCGAGATCATCCTTATGAAAAGCTTTAAAACTTAGTATTTTGGGTCAGAGATTCTGTCATGCATTGCGCTTGTTTAGCAGATTACAGCAGTTTTATCAGCGTTTGTTCTTAGATTCCGTTTCTGCCTGCAACAGACGAAAGGTAATTGGTGGGAATGAGGCAGACAAGTGTTTGGAAGCACACAACTATTACCGATGTCTTCACGGGTCAGCACCTTTGCTCTACGACCAAGACCTTGAAAAATCCGCTCAAACATACGTGGATAAGCTTTGTGCAAACAAGAGACCTGGTGACGAGGTTATGAAGCACTCCGTTCGAGGTGAGCTGCAGATCATGCATGGTTTGTATCTTGCAATGCTACTGCTTGTGGAAAGCCCAGATGTTTTTCACAAAAGACGTTAAAGAAACGCCGGAAGATTAAAGCATTCGCACGTGCAATCACTTGAGTAGAAGTTTTAGACTTGCGTCAAAGGAAAGGCAATTAGGGAAGTAGAGCCTTGTTGGTCTGTTGCTTATTTCTGTTATTATTATGTCATAAGTGGTAAAGTATTATTTCGTCACAAGCGGTACATAATATTTGCATCGCTGAATCATGTGCCATCAACGTCTAGTAAAGGGGTGCACAAACTGCGGCCTTCGGTAAAAATTTATTCGGCCTTGAACATGTAATTCAAAATTAAGTTATGGCGGGCGTGCGTTAATAAAACTCTTTGTCTACTGTATGATGATACCCAGTAGAAAAACGGCCAAATAGCCATGTGTGCTTCTGTGGAAGTAGGCTAGGTTCAGTGTGTGGAAGCAGAACAGAAACAATGCAAAAAATTAAAATATCGTGAAACTCACTTGCGCCCGTAATTCATAAAAATAAACGTAATGCGGCCGGCAATAGCGAAAAGGTTGTGCAAACCTTGTCTAGTGGTTGCAGAGCAGCCGCCACCATTGCCACGTACCATTCAGTATTCTTTCAGCCAGTGATACTAGTGCGATCGAAACTGAATCATGCATACCGCAGACACATGAACCTCTTTTACTAAATGTCGAAGGTGGAGATATTTTCGATGCCTTCTTCGTCTCGAGTTGTCTTTTTCCAAATTTTCATTCCTTGTTTTCTAAATATGATAAGAGTCTGCTATTTTACTTGAATTTATACTCAGACAAATACTCGAAATTAAACACGATGCCTAAAATATCTACATTTCAGTATAAAGGTTGTAGATTTGAGGAAAAACTTAGAGTCGTTCTAACATGTGGGTGCGATGGGCCGCCACGAGCATAGGGCCCATGCTAATCTGCACGTTGAAACACTTACCATAAATATATAATACTGCACAATATTTGTAAAGTTCCCAGCACACAAGTTTGCCAGGGGAGTCATGATACTGTAGACCAGGGCTTCCCAAACTTTTTCGCTCGCGACCCCTTTTAATCTTCTAAAATTTTCTGCGACCCTTCATTTGTGGTATTTATTGAAAAAGTATTTTTCGAAGAAAAACGACAGTAAAAACACACCATCGGTGCTCGAAGCTTACTACTTTACTGGTTGGTAGCCTACTACTCGAAGTAAAACAAAAAAGCAAACACATTTATTCAGTGTGATGGGTGCGACTGCATTCTGCTACAAAGCAAGTCCAGCCGTGGCTCAATGTTTGTTAGTGC
>Ga0210059_1000384_pt1 | contig 54371 bp, 28 predicted proteins | sample Ectturendosymbi2_FD_188042 | JGI IMG/M metagenome (GOLD analysis project Ga0210059, IMG submission 188042) | Ecteinascidia turbinata endosymbiont from Florida, USA - Sample 2 (SPAdes) (version 2) | ecosystem: Host-associated > Tunicates > Ascidians > Unclassified | place: Key West, Florida... | reverse complement strand
TTAAAAACCACAAGCATTCGATGAGAGTTCCCATTGCGGTTTATGCAGACTTTGAGTGCATGACAAAACCAATTCAAAGTTGTCAACCAAATTCAGAACACTCATATACAGAACAATATCAAAAGCACGAACTCTCAGGTTTCTGCTTTTATATTGTCTACGACGGGAAAAAACTGGAACCGGTTTTGTATACAAAACAATCTGAGGATGAAAACGTGGCTGAAATATTTTGTAAAAGACTTTGGAATGATATTGAAAAAGTTTGGTCTTCTGAAGTTAAACCGATGATGATGACAGAGAATGATAAAATCGACTTTGGCAATGCAACACAATGTTGGATTTGCCAAAAAGATTTTACCGAGAAAGATAAAAAAGTTCATGATCACTGTCATTTTACTGGGAAATACAGAGATGCTGCTCATCAAAAATGTAACGCACTTTTCAGGAAACCAAAATTTGTGCCTGTGAAATTTCATAATCTCTCTGGTTATGACGCTCATTTACTTGTTAAAAATCTAAACATGATGGGAGAAGGTGATATTGACTGTATTCCAAATACTGAAGAGAAATACATCAGTTTCTCAAAAAGTAATTATGATGATGAAAAGAAATTCATATACAAAATTCGGTTTATTGATAGTTTCAGGTTCTTGCCAGCAAGTCTTGATAAACTTGCGGGAAACCTCGAACCAAACCAATTTAAACATACAAGAGAAACAGTCAATAATGAGTGTGATCTCTTGCTAAGGAAAGGTTTATTTCCTTATGATTGGTTCGATTCTTTCGAAAAATTGAACGAAACAAAACTTCCACCCAAAGAGGAATTTTATTCAAAATTGAATGATTCTGAAATAAGCGATTCAGACTATGAGCATGCTCAAACAGTTTGGAATCATTTTGGAATGAAAACTTTCCGTGAATATCATGATCTGTATCTCAAAACAGATGTTCTTCTCCTGGCAGATGTCTTTGAAAATTTCAGAGTCGTTTGTATGGAAAATTATGAGCTGGACTCTTGTTGGTATTACACCATGTCTGGGCTTGCTTGGGATGCATGTCTCAAGAAGACGGGAGTTCAACTTGAACTGTTGAGTGACACTGACATGTTGTTGATGATTGAAAAGGGAATTCGCGGTGGAGTCTCAATGATTACAACACGATATTCCAAAGCTAATAACAAGTATATGAAAACTTTTGATCCAACTCAAGAATCAACGTTTGTTCAGTAATTGGACGCCAACAACTTGTATGGTTGGGCGATGTTGCAACCACTTCCTCTCAACAACTTCAAGTGAATGACTGTAAATGACCTGTTAAATTGGAGACAAATTTCAGATAAGAAAGAGAAAGGTTGCATTCTTGAGGTTGATTTGGAGTATCCGAAAGAACTTCACAATTTGCATAATGATCTCCCACTTGCGCCAGTGAGAGTTGTTGTGAATAAAGTCGAGAAGTTTATTCCAACTCTTGGTGATAAGAACAACTATGTTCTCCACTATCGTAATCTCAAACAATATCTTGAGATGGGTTTGAAACTTACGAAAATCCACCGTGGAGTTTCATTCAATGAAGAAGCTTGGTTGAAACCATATATTGAGTTGAATACTCAATTTCGAACAATGGCAACAAACGATTTCGAAAAAGATTTTTTCAAACTGATGAACAATTCAGTATTTGGAAAAACTATGGAAAGTATCCGAAATCGCGTTGATGTCAGACTTCGAACAAGTGAAAAGTCTGCGGAAAAGCTGGTTTTGAAACCAAATTATGAACGAACGACAATATTCAGTGAAGATCTCATCGCCGTTCATATGAAGAAAACGGAACTTGTTTTCAACAAGCCAGTTTATCTTGGAATGTCGATTCTCGATATCTCAAAGACTCGCATCAATGACTTTCATTATAATTACATGAAAGTGAAATACGGAGACGACTGTAAACTTCTGATAACTGATACAGATTCACTAATGTATGAAGTAAAAACGGAAGATTTTTACAAAGACATCAGAGAAGATGTTCAGGAAATACTTGACACCTCGAATTTTCCACAAAACCATTCTTCAGGAATTCCGAGAATGAACAAAAACGTTCCTGGCTTGTTCAAGGATGAATGTGGCGGGGAACCCATCTCAGGATTTTGTGCACTTCGAGCAAAATTGTATGCTTTCAAAAAAGATGGACAAGAGCAGAAACGATGCAAGGGAGTAAAGAAATCCGTCGTTTCAAAATCAATCCATCTTGAGGATTACAAGCGATGCTTGTTCACGGAAAAAGAAGAACATCGAAAGATGAATGTCATTCGTTCACGAGAACATGAACTGTTCACAGAAACTGTCAACAAAATAGCCCTCTCTGCCAATGATGACAAGAGAATAATTCAACCCGACAAAATACAAACCCTTGCTCATGGGCACTTTCGAACACAGGGACACAGGACGGGCTGACAGGGGAACCGACAAGGCAGCAAGGGAACCGACAAGGCGACAAGGGGGGGGACTAGCAGGACAGGAGATGCTTGGCAAAGGGAGGCACTGGGGGCAAAGGTCAAGGGGCTTCAGCTGAACGGACCAAAGGCTTGAAAGAGTGCTTGTGACTTCATCAACTGCAGGGACATTTTAATGATACGCTTGACTGATAAAATGGGCATTTTTCCAGCGATGAATATCTAAACAAACAAAGAAATATAGAAAGTCCAAGCATTCCTTGAAAATACAGTTCCTACCTACTACCGTTGAGTTAGAATAAATCATATGATGAGCCCGAGTGACGCTGATTACCTGGGTCGCCCCTGTAACAGCCTATTTGAATTTCGGGTTGTTCACCGATACGTTTTCAGAATGGCATAATTTTGTCCAAAATAGTGTAAATTAGACCCTCATATGGTGTATAGGTAATGACGTCATATTTCAATGATTGTGATGTCACTGTTGCCAATTCAAACCGCAGAAATTTTCTGTAGTTTTTTTGGCGTGCGTTTGTGCCCCCCACTTTGAAAAAGGTTTCGCCACCCATACTGGAGTCAAGACTCCACAGCTGTTTCAATTAACTTGGCTTCAGAGCGCTATTACTCAAATTTCCAAATGTAGTACAAATATCGGTGAGGCTACACCATCAAGCGTAAAAATTATAATCTTTAACATACTTTTTCTTTCCATTACAATAATAATATTGTTTTGCGGACTCATGGTCCACATCACTGACACAAAAGCACAAAAAGTGGTTAGCTATACATCAGCGCACATTAAGGAAACGGTGTTTGCACATGACCAGCATTGAGAGGAGCAAAGCGCTTTATCCTCACCACAGCTGTATCGTCTTTCGCAAGAGCACAGAAAATGTATAAACATACAGTAACGCATCACACAACTGGTGTTAGTACATGTCCAACCTTGAGAGGAGCAAAACACTTTCCCAGCACTTCTTACTTTTTTTTAATGCTTGGTGTGTACACAGTGTCCACATTTTTTTACTACACAAAAGCAATACTTATGGGACGCAAACACCGAAACAATTCCGGGACAACTACTGCAGTTGGCCTCCACGATACAGGAGTGTTGAAAATAATTGAGGAAAAATGAAGATTGACATTGGTATCAGGTTGGTCTGCTGCACACATTGCAAATATGTTTTGCAATGTCGGCTAATTATCGTCGTATTTAAGCTTATAATTCGAACGTTTAAAAATACGTACAGCAGAAAACAGGTGTGAGCTAACGAAGTAAGTGAACAAAAGCTATACAAAGCTATCTACTTAATGAGCAAATGAAGCTGAGCGTCGCAATGAAACATTTTACTGCACTAACGCGCAAAGCTAAATTCGCTTTCAACAAGACACTTCACATCCAGGCGCGGACGCAGGGGGGGGATGCATCCCCCCACCAGACCTAAAGAGGTGTTGACATGACACTTGATTTCACTGAAAATCATCGCCAAAATATTTTTGTACTGCACATTACTTAATCGGTAAAGATGCTACAAATTAACTTATGCTAACAATTAGTCAAAAACTTTTCTTCGTTTCATTAGATGAGGTGTCTTGTTTGTGTAAACTGATATAAAATAGTCAGTGATCGCATGGGCGTCCGCAGGGGGGCAAAACGGGCATTTGCCACCCTGGAAATTGGGATTAAGAACCAAATATTTCTGGAAAATCCTGAAGTCGGCATCTTAATTCCGATTAACTGGTTTGATTCTTGCAATGACATTTTTTTGCCTGTATGAAACTCACGCTGCACAAGGGTCAGGTTCACAGTTATAGTGCCATGCAGTGATGAGCTTGCAATTCACTCATGTCCCCTGCTTTGCCTGCAGAGGCGGGTTGCGAAAGTCGCGAGCGGATTGTTCTGTTGTTGGTCTTTATTGCGTAACAATAACATGGCAACAAATCTTCAAAGTTTCACGTTACATTACGGTAGCAAGCGTTTTGCTGCATAAGACTGTTGAACGTAAACATCTTGGCAGGTAATGCAGCGAGACAGTGGCATGCTGATAGCGGTAAGCCACGTACATTTATACTTTATGAAAAGAAGCATGAGTGAGTCTATAGCAATGTTTCCACAAGTTTGAACAGTCCATTATCAGTGCGAGTGTGACCAATGTGCCTGAGCGTCAAACTATACTTACGCTGGCTTCTTTGCATGCAGTACAAAATTATGTGGCTTGTTAGAATACATCTATGCAGGCTTATGGGAATACGTCTTCATCGTTAAGGTTTAGTTCCCACATCTGAGTGAATACTGAGTGCAAAGCCATATATTGCTGTGTTGAGTTTTCATAATTCACCTGGTCAATTTTGCAAAACCTGCGTGGTTTTCTAATTCTAGTAAGCCTGTCCGCAGTCGTGTCAACATACAGGTCTCTTTAATTGTCCGGTTTGTGTAGTAGCAAGGTTTTATTGATCGCTTTCGACGCGATGCCATACGTTTGCAGCTCTTGTTTCTTAGTGATGCTGACAAGTCCTGCAGCTGATCCCACAATAAGGGGGAGAGCAACCGGGCAATTCCCCCCGAAATATTCAAAAACATGTTCAGTTGAATATATCAGCTGTGTGCGGCCTTGCTTGCTAAGGACATTAAGTCATAATTTGTGGATTCGTTGAAAACCATGGCAATCCAATGCTTTTTTCTTTGCAGATCATGGCAATGCTTACTTGAAAAAAATGCCCTGCGTTGAAAATCTGCAGATAGCCTACTGTGTAAATCGTCGTAATACTAGTATATCTTGCTATTGCTGCCAACTAAGCGTTTTTATAATTGTTACCGCAACATGGCGCATTTTCTCTGTAGTGCAGAGAGGATAAAGCGTTGTGTGAATGTCCATTTGCTTTGCATCGTCAGTAATGTTCCCTCGCAGGGGCGCAAATACTCAAGACCACCAGAACTGTTGTGCAGTGAAATCTCATTCTTGCGCACTTGCAACATTCCAAAGCAATATGAAAGCACGCAAACAAGAAGCTATTTAAATGAATTGCGTATTTTGCTTGTATTTTGATAAGATTGTATATTTACTATATAATTCACAAAGTTTGTAATTCATTGAAAACGCTAGTTACTCACCCCTAAATAATCATTCTCACTAAAACAAATACTGGCTCAGTGTAAAATTATCTTAGAGGGACACTGATCGTCAGCAATTTGATAATGATAAACAAAATGTCGACGTTGCTCCCCTTGGAAAAATTTCTGCGGACGCCCATGAATGATCGTGCTTTCTCACTTTCGTTTTTTCGTTACTTTCGTGCTTTCAGTCATTACGAATTGTTTGTTTCTTTCCGTTCTCTTAATTTCGGTTTAAAAATAAACACAATCATCCTGCTTCTTGTTATTATTTCATGAAAATTACCAGCATTAACAAATGTTATACACAAATTACTATTGGTGTTGCAGAGTATTCCAAATGACAATTAAAAACTATAAGGTTCCCCATTCGAAGAGTAGTGATCTAAACTGCATCCAAGTGACTACAATCACTTGCTGCAACGTACAAGTCAAAAACTACTACACTATGCTGGCTACTGCCACCGGTAATTGTGCTGTAACAAACGTAACCTACAATGAGAATAAGTGTTATGTCGGCACGTAAACTGTTTATCTCGAGGTACCTGCGCCGACGCCAGTGACTACATCATCAGATCGTTGTTATGTGCCCACCTTGCTTGCTGGTTCCGTAGCTGTGCAGTTTTAAAGTTTGACCAGTTTTACCACTCAAGCTTATTCTAAACCAGTGGTTCTCAAATTGAGGTCCGCGGTCCTTTTGGGGTCCGCGAGAGAATTTTCTTACCTCGAAGCACCTTTAAAAAAATCAACATGACGCTCCTGAAGAAAAAAATTTTGTGTAAAATGAAATTTTCGGGCAACTTATTTTTCCAAACCAATCTTAACAAACACAATTTGGAACTATGGTAGCCTAAGTCTATTGCGGAACCAAACAGTCACCCTTGCAAAAGTGGGCATTATGTAGGATGCGGATAAAGAGGTGAGTTCTTTAAGGGGACCGTGAGCCATTTAAAAAATTGCTAGCGGACCGTTGCTTAATTAAAAAAAAAAAAGTTTCAGAACCACTGGTCTAAACAAAGTTTCCTCAGAAATCTACGTAGGCCTATGCGAAAGTGATTGATTTATGCAATATGGTCCTGTGCGAAACATTGGCTTCATTGCAAATCGATATCGCATCACTCCCACCAAATAAGCCTGTGTCCACTACTGTTCACATCTCGTTTGAAGTGTGACCTCAAAAGCTGACGTAAGTTACTAAACATACTTAGCATACGGTATTGACAGTGGCAACAGAATTCGCTTTAATCAATCTGAGTATGACAAACTTCAATTTGCAAAAATGGAACGAAACAGATCTGAAGGAATATCTGCCTAACATCACATAAACTATCTGAAACAAAACTAGTCTACTAGCTGCCATGGCCAGTGAGCACGCCGTAATGCCTCGCTTACAAAGAGCATTGGCAGTTTCTCTTTCAGTTATTGCACCTCAAAAATAATGTACATTATTTTGTCATAGGATGCCAAGTCAAGTCTTCGATTACAATGCGACATTGCTGGCAATGCTAGCGAGGTAACTATCTCGTCTTACACAATGGCGGGCTGGCAGCACCGAAGTAAACATGCAGAATTCTGGCGACTATATCCCCTGCCCCCATGAGAACAGAATCAGAATATGTGACCTCCTTTTTGCGTCGACATTACTGTTTGTGACGGAGATTACGGAGAACGCCCTCAGTTTACGAATTACTTTTCTAGTCTAACTCAGACTGTTTGCTAATATGTTCAACTGAAAGAAAAGCCGGACTTAAGCAACACCATGTAAAAATGTGCAAGAATGGAATATGGAAGATTTGTTCCATTCCATACATCAAATCTTTCATTCCATTCCATACTTAAGCTATTCCATATTCCATACCGATTTTTTCCTTCCGTTCCATGCCGTTCCACACCGTTCCACACCGTTCCACACCGTTCCACACCGTTCCACACCGTTCCACACCGTTCCACACCGTTCCACACCGTTCCACACCGTTCCATACCGTTCCATACCATTCCATACCATTCCATACCATTCCATACCATTCCACACCATTCCACACCATTCCATACCATCTCATGCCATATCATACCATCCCATACTATTCAATACCATAGAATTATGCCCTGCACAAAATTACGTGAAGAAACCTGAAATGCCGCCAGTAACCTTCGTTTGCAGTCACTCTGTGGAAGATCCATGCCGTATTATGTTTGAAAATTGCAGATGTTCATGGAACAGATGTTGATGACGTTCGGGTATGAAAATTTGTTGATTTCCAGAAAATATTCCGATTTTTATTGCATAACACCAGAGACGTAACGAGTGGGGCAAGAGGGCACAATTCCCTGGACGCTGAATCATTCTGGGGGACCAAAATGGACAACAATGCCATAAGCAATTTTTCAAAACTACATTTGCTTTCGGAAGACCGCAGGTTCGAACGTGGGGGCGCCAAACATGTTTCTTTCCCCAGGCGCCGTCTAACCTCGTTACACCCCTGCACATCGCCATTGTCTAACCAAAATTGTGAAATTTGTTTATAAAAATACCGTCCATTAGTGGCAAACCATCAACCACAAACAATTTAAAACAAAATGTGGTTGATTATCGAAATCAGTCGACCATAGCAAATAACTTGAAGGTCGAGAAAAAGGTATGTTATTTCGAAAACAAGCACAGCTTTCTCTCCTCCCAAAAAAACGCTTGCGTAGAGACAAACATACAAACAAACTCGGAAGCAATAATTGTGCTGGCACTTTGTCCTGGAAGGTGTTTATTGCATGACAAGCACGTTGAAAATGACAAGACAATATTTTTCCACGTCACGGCGGGAAACGTGAAGTTCGCATTGAATCAGTGACCAAATTCTCGTCCATATAGTTTTTTGTACGAAACGCGACTATATCGCGGTAACGAAATTTTAGAAATGTTGTGCAGTAGGTTGAAAAAAATTTATTAGAGACAGCAGAATATTGATCGATGAAATAGCATCTGATTTCGTGCTGAGCTGGATCTTTGTCCGAAAATTGTTACGGGCAGTTAGGGCTGTATTGTTGAAAATAGAGGTGTGGGAACTAGGCCCGTAACCATCTTGGGACACCAGAGGATTAGAAGAGTTTTCTGAAAATGAACCAAATTTTTTACACGATGCCCAACAATTTTGGACTATGCCCAACATATTTCTCCAGGGGGAGCGTAACATTTTGTAGAGAGGGTTTCGCCCCACTTCACCTCCCTTGATTGTGGGAACGCCATCCCCACACCAAATCTAAAGGACGACTGATTCGTCTACAAAAATTTCCCCACTGGATCTTCCTGTTTCACTTTAGTGCTACGGTGCTATACACGAGATAACTTGTCATTTACTCATTATTGCTGATTCAGGCGCTACACGTAGGCCTACAGTAAAAATTGAAATGAAAAATCTAAATCTTCAAGTAACGTTACTAGTGCAAAAAGGTGTGGGAACTCCGATCCCACCCGTTCCCAACCCACTACACCCCTGCTGGCAGGTCTGATGCTTATCACTTGTCATCTTTAGCATAGCCTACAGCTAATTTAGTGCGCTTCATTTCAAAGCCTGCTTGTACGTGGGCTGCATTTTACGGTTAGGCTTGCTGCTTTGGAATTTACGCAATTATTGAGCACTCTAATCAGGCCTGTAGTGAACGGCGTTGCAAGTTCTTCTGGCGTAATTTTAATACTTTCGCTTACTACAGTAATAACATGAGCTGCACTCATTCATAAAAGCTTGAAGGAAAAAAATATGATCAGGAGCTTATTCTTTTGTCCACAGTCTGCTCAGTCCCATCGCCACGAAGGGGCTTTGGTGGGTTTAGCCTCCCAAACAAAGCTCCAAGCCCCCAAATTGAAACATGAAACACCATAAATCAGTGGAGATTTTGTCAATTTTTAGAATAACAAGCCCCCCGCACAAACGCAAACCCCCCTATTGAAACTTTCTAGCGACAGCCCTGAGTCTGCTGCTTATTCATCTTTTGTTCACAAGAAGCCAAATCTTACCCAAATGAAACAAGAGTTGACATACGTGCGCAGTGGCATGACCCGACCAAAATTTTGGATGGGTCAAAATGTTTGATTTTAGGTGAGCAAGAGTATTTTGTTTGAGATACTGCCTCCTAAGCACAAAATGACTAGATATTCTAAATATTTGGCTGGTCTGTGGCCACTTGTCCCCGTGACTACGCCTATGTACGTGAGGTTTATATAATGTAGGGGAAGGTGGGGTACAGTCGACACTTTTTGCATTTTCGACCATTGTTACTTTATTTTAAGTCCAAACAAGCTCAAAATTTGTCACACAGTAGAGCAACTCTATATACACAATCTCATGCCAAAACATGAAAACAACCTTTTTCAGAAATAATTTTACAATCAATTTAAAAAGTGTATTTTTTCTGTCGAGTGTGCCCCAGGCATGGGGCACACTCGACATGAGCATGGGGTACACCTGACCGGTCAATAAAAAGTTGGGTTACATGCACTGCATAATGTTCACGTGAAATCCCATGTAAAACAGGCACTTGCTGACTCCCAATCTACTTTTTTCACATTCTAATTCCCCATTATCACTGCATGGCAAAACAAATTTGTATGATTACCAAACAATAAATGAAACCAATGCAGTATGCTGAAATTCATGCCTTTATCATACAAATATGATGTGCCTAAAAGCACATAATCAACCTAAAAATGCTCACAGATTAGAATTATTCTTTACTACATTGCAATATAACCTCTCAAGTTTTACCTTGTTAAGAGTGACCTAGTGGCAATGTGTCGAGTGTGCCCCTTTTTTGTTAGAAATGCCCCATGCACATCCAGAAAATAAAATGAAAAAGTTCCAACTCAACTCAATAAGAATTTAATATCTGGCATTATCGAATGATGTAGCACTTCCCTGACTACAACGTCACAAAAACGCAGAACAAAAGATGTTGATTACCGTGGTAAAAACCCAAATCTAAATGCGATTTTATAAATTACTTTTGGGTAGCAAAAATACAACTTGCTCTGTAACTCGTAACAACAGCTGCCTATCAAGGCAAAAGTCACTTTAGTACTACGGCTGGTATGAGACTAAATCACCATGGAAACTTTAAAGTTCAACGTTTTCAACTTTTTATAAAATCAAAAAAGACGACTGTTCCCCTAGTCTCCCTGTGCCCCACCTTCGCCTATATATAATGTAAATACCCTACTTTGTGTAAACACTTACGTATTTACATAACACTGAACCATATTTTTTATATAAAAACTTGTTCATTAGAAGTTTCATTTATAGTAAGATAAAAACATTCGTACTGCCCAAATTCAGCAAAATAAGCTTTGTATTTAATATCTTCGACCCTATCCCTGTGCAAGTAATAGTTTTATTTAAAGGCTATACAAAAATCACCCCAATGGACGTTTCTTTGTCGGGAACCATAGATCAAAAAACATATTTGAAAAAATTTAGGGGGGCTTCAGCTTCCTTAGCCCCTCCTGGATCCGCATATGACTGGGCCTACAGTATTTCAGGTTTGGGGCAGAAAGATCAGTCTTATCAATTTCAATTTTTGCTTTGCTGTAGATAGGCTATGTCACAATTTGCTATAAAATTTCTTTATCTAATAAACTTTTCTCGTGTGAAAGAAATGTTCTTTTTTCCATAATGTACAACGTGACAATATGCAGAATAAAGATTTTTGTTTAGGAGGAGTGGGTGCCAGAATGGATATTGCCTAGGGTGCTTTCAAATCTGTCAACGGCCTTCTGTCAGTGCCAGCAGGCATGCATCACAGGCCATACTGTATCAAGCTGACTGCTAACTTCTAAGGTTGCCATCTGTTCTTTTCATTTCTAGATTTTGCCTAACTGCGCTGCTTTTGCCAGAAGGCTTATGCCGATACCTTCACTGAATCATCTTTCAGCCATCCAGCGTAGTCAGGTTAGGAAACGATGCCGAAACGCCAACATTATTGATGTTCGTACTTATTATCCCATTTCACCAGACACTTTTCGGTTAATGTAACGCACCGCCTTAATTAATTTAACCAAACAATTTCAGCTGGAGCGTTCAGGAAGGTTTGTTGTGCATGTGGAACTTCGTCGATTTTTATGACACCGGACTAACAATGGACTTGAGGCTGCGAGCATCTGACGCTTCTGCAGTTGAATCATTGCAAAAGCTCTAGTATGTTAGGGAGGCAGGCCGGGTGCTGCATGGTGGTTGGAGTTTTCTTTCTCAATGGCATTCACTTTACCAAAAAACAGCAAAGAGGAAACTCATTTTGACTATGACGCAGAAGATGACGCCATAGAGCAGTGGTGCTCAAACCTTTCTTTGCTGCGGAACCCTGTCAATGCACCCATAACCGCTGCGTAGCTCTTCGTTTTGTCAAAGTTTTTATTATTATTGGTAAATTAAATTAAATTTGCCGCTTCTAAGCGTGAACACCTCAACCGCCTCGTCAAGAAGCAAATTTCAGGCTTTGGCCTGCTACCAGTTGACGTCACCAAAATCAAATAAAAAAATGTCAGTCGATTTGCAAGATGAATATGTCAGACTACAGTTGTGGTGCGATCAAGCTGAATAATGGCCTAAATGGGCAGATGAAAATTGACGGATTTTCTTAATTGGAATTCGGTTTAAGGGACCCTGCAAACAATGTAAAGCAGGGTAACGAGGGAGGCAAGGGGGAACAATTTCCTGGGCGCCGAATCACTATGGGGGCGCTGAACCACTCAGGGGGACCGACAGGTCCCAACAATATGGCAAGTACTTAGTTCAACAGCACATTTGCTTCTGAAAGACTTTAGGTTTAAACATGGAGGCACCAAACTTGTTTCTTGCCCCGGGTGCTATAAACAGTAACCTTGTTACGCCCCTGGTGCCATCAGACCAGCTGCACAGTAAAATCTCATATTTATTCGCATTTGAAACATTCCAAATAGCCCTTTAAACGCTTGTAACGCTTTTGCTGGTTGTATGTCCATATGGTTGGGCAATTGCATGCACACTAAAAGAAATATTTGTGTTATGTAAAATTTTCTTAGAGGGAGCACTGCTTGCTAAACACATTCCAAGGCTGGACACCTAAGGGGTTCACCGACCCCAGATTGAACCATTGCCATCGAGGCAGTGATGTGTCCGAGTCATTTTTTGTCGAGTCTGGGTCACAAGCACTTCGAATCAGAGTCATCTAAAGTTTTTTCCAGTCGATTCAGAGTCGAGTCATGACTTGCTCATGTCGAGTCACAAAAACTGTCGAGTCACCTCGAGTCGTTGGTTTGCAAATTTACCATTTTCCCTATGTCTCAATTTGCTGTGAAACGGCCCTCATGCTGTAAATGACTCCCGGTAAGTTTGAAAATGGTGCTCCATGTTGTTCGAGCAAGTTTCATTGGATGTTATGTGTACTGTGTAGCCTGTACGAGTTTTTTTAAAGCAGTTTGGATTTTGGTTCTCTTTCACTCTCATTCATTTCTACAACTCTACCCCAACATTGCTGCAAGTGTTGCAACCTTTTGTTTGGCGTTGCCTTGAATGTGTGATTCACCACGAGTGGGATGTGCGCGAAGAACAATACCCATATAAATGTGGCGTGAGCCGTGAACAAGCAATAATAAAGTGATCTCGCCAGATGATTTCTATTGTTGCTTGCTGCCACAGTGTGAAGCTTTGCATACTTGCCGCTCGGGTTTTCCGATCGCAGCACATGAAATATACTTCCTTGTCTTTCACTTGCCCAATAAATGAAAATGACCAGAGATGAACATGTACTTGGTAAAGGATTTAAATCATGAAACAATCCAATATATTGATGGATTTGGATGGTATGATCCAGATTTGGATTGGAATTGGTGATATTTTTTTGCGCTTCTTCGCAACTTTCGGTTCAGTTTTGGGGCTGCAGGTTACTGTATTGATAAGAGTTTCTCAAATCCGTTGAGATTGTGTTTGGTGTTTGTTTGAATGTTGAGCCTTGTCTATCCAGGTTTCTGAGTCAGAGGTAAAATATCCGACTCCCGACTCCGAGTTTTCAAAATTTCCGACTTCAACCTTTCCAACATTTCCAACACATTAACATAAAACGAATGAAATTTGGCTGTTAAAATTAATAGAAATCGTGATACACAGCAAAAAATCTCTGATTCAACAAAAGTTTCATAAACTAATTGTACAATTTCAACCGGAATTCCTGTTTAGGTGTGTGATGTTAAAAATAATCCAACTGGTTATCTGGAGTCGGAGTTGGAAAAACAATCCGATTCCGACTCCCAGTGTTGTTAGAAATCCGATTCCGACTCCACCCAATAACCTCCGACTTCTTACGACTCCGGCTCCGCAACCCTGTGTCTATGACCAGCGAAACAACTGCTCCACTGTCTATCATGTCATCAAACTAACAAAATTACTTGGACATTCATTGATCCAATCCCTTATCTTGACTCATCATTAACGCAACCAATTTTTCGACCTAAAACCTTAACATTTTGACATTATAATTACAAAATTTTGGCTTTATTGACTTATAATTTCTTTGTGTTTGCAATTGCAAAAGCCTAAACGTGCAAAAGCATATCAATATCTGTTGCTGTAGTTTCAATAAAATATTGGTAAAGAGATAAAGACTGTTGGAAGAAACATTTGATCCAACGATAAATTTTGACTTTTTTGACCTAATAACTTGTGATTCCTTTTTGGTATGAACTTGAAATTTGGTTTGTTGACGTTTCATAAGTTTTGAAAAAAGCAGAAAAAGTTTGACTTTATTGAATTTTGGTTGCCCTACCCATCATTTATCCGCTTTACACTGCACTGTTATTGGATTCGCGTGTGATTAGGAATCCTACAAATCACTCAGACGCGACCGTGAGTGTCTCATTGAGCTTGTTGAGCGCGCATTTCTTCAACCATATATCCGATTCAATGAATATCCAACTGGCAGAGGTAGGTTGGGCATCCGTTAATAAGGGATTCAAGCGGAAAAGAAATTTAGGTGGTTTGTAATGAGTCTTGGCCAACTTTTTGTGTAATTGTTTGATGCTAAAACTACCACCATGGAACAGATTAGCCTATTCAAGTTAATCTGTAGCAAAAATGTCGGATTAATTTATTTAATGTTTTTTTTTTGTGTTGGCTAACTACACCGAGTTATGCGCAAAATTAAATCGGTTTGGCAAACTGAAAAATTATTTGGTAGGTTACAAGAGATTAGCTGTTGGGCTGAAGGAATATTACCCCAATACTGATTAATAGGTTTTCATTACACTTTGGTATAGTAGCCTAAAGCTATTCAGTCTCTGTGCAAAATATATAAGATTAGAAATGGATGACTTCAGTATGCACTTTGAACTGTGTAGGCCTATCCCAATTATGTGGCTATGATTTCCACTGTTCATACTGGAACTCATGGAGTATCATAAAATGTGTAATAAAAGTTTATGAAATAACTTACAGCAAAGGTGTTCGGACTCAAGTTTTTTCGAGTCTGACTCCAGCCCTAATCCAAGAGGTAGGAATCCTGATCCTGATCCGAATCCTGTTTGCAACACAACTATGAAATACGAATCCTGAAAAAACCCTGTTTATATGTTTGACTAATCAACGTGCAACTATTAAAAATTTTTGTTTCTAAAGGGTAGTGGCTACAGGTCCGTCAGTGGAACTTCGTATTTGAAAAGTTATTCATCCGCCACATGTAACGTGACAGTAACACACGATGAATGTGTAGTAGAGTGCACTAGGTTTGGTATAAATGCGCTAAACCGTAAACCTAACCCCTAAACCCGAACCAAAACTGTAAATCTGAACACAAAGTTTGGAAACATTTGAAGAAAGTGAAAAAGTGGTCCTTTCACAAGTGCAACTATTAGACTGCTACCAGATAGAAAGGCGCCAAGGTGAGAGTTGAACCGAAAAACATTCACACAGCAGACGTTGACGCATTTGCCTCATTACCACAACGGTGGTGTTAAAGCGACAAAGTCAGCATTTTATTCTAACCACATCACACTCGCCGGACCTATAGCCATTTCCTTTCTGAAAAGCAAAGCTTTACTAAACACAGAATTTCTGGACACAAACAGCGTTCATTTGAAAACCTCGCTTGCTACTTTTGGCAAATTTAGCAAAATACTGGCTTCTTAGACTGAAAATAATCTTGTATATAATGTCATAAATAAGATTTATTACAGACGACCGCGGGGTCCCAAAAACCGCGGGGCCCGTAGCAATTGCTACATTTGCTACTATTGTAATCCGGCACTGGCCATGAGATGTTTGAACACATCTGAAAATGCGACTCATAAAGTTACTCGGTATTTGTAAATGCAAAAAATACTGCAAATCAAAGATGCTTACAGCCCTGAAGTGTGAAAATTCATATATATTGTAATAAATATCAGATATCAGCTACATTATTTCAACCTCATTATTTCAATCACAGATGCAACGTTCGTATGGCATGAGACAAAATATAACTCGGAAATTTACATTGCCAAAAGCACGTTGAAATTCAGGTGCGAAAATTCTGAGATACAGTGATATAGAAATCTGGTCAGAAATTCCTTTAGAAATAAAAGAAACTGTGTTCGACATTTTGTATAGAACAGACCGATAGAAAAACGTGCTACTTGGTTGCTAAAAACATTGTTGGTATGCTTCCTTTTTAATGTATTGACTTTCCAATGGTGTTACTAAGAAATTAGTTCCATGATTTCCTGTCATATCTTACTTAATTTGTTTTTTGTTGCCTTCACTAAAAATTGCCGTATTAGACTCTCATTTAAAAGTAGTGAGGTGCCTTTGGTTCTCCAACCGCATTGCTAATCGTGTGTCTACCGAGCGGTAAGCGAATTTCCGATCCCACGCATGAATCATCACATGGACTGAAAATGAATTTCCCAAACACATGATTGGACGCTATGTTCACAGCCTGCTTAAATTTTGTGATACACATCGTAGCGCTGCACTAGTCCAAAATTGTCGTGACGCATTTCCTTATTAGCTACCACAAAGGTTTGCAGAATATGTTAAAACTGCAAAGGTTTTATGTGGCAAAATTCAACTATATTCTTCTGGCGGCTTGGCATTGCCTGTTCATATTTAGCTTCCATCATCCATTTAAACGCATTGTGCGCTTGTCATTTTATAGTCAAAGAGCAACAAACTTTTACTTACTTCCATTAACAGACTGTTCTCCTTACTTACATTATAAGTAGCTTCACTCTCAGGGCTCTGCAGCCTAAATCATTGCTGCTCTATCGCACCCTCCCAGTCCCCCATGCATTTCATCAATTGGTCTACTTGAAACTTATCATAGCATTATAAACGGTGCTAAATATTGTGGCAACCGTGTTGATGCCATCTATGCGTCTGTTCTTTGCAGTAAAAGCGTCACATGTCTATGCCTGTGCTTCTTCAAAGTAACCGTTTTAGCGCCATCTGCGCATATGCTTTTCTATGACGGCCACATAGTTGTGTTGATGTAATTACTGCGTCTTCTTTATTTTAAACATGTTTGCATACGTCTACTGCGTTGCGTGTGGGGTGAAGACGTTGTACAATATTTATCACGTATCTTGAAGAGATGAGTGAAATGTAATAACACAGTTAAAATATGCAATCCTTTGTCCATCTATGCATTCAACCAGTATTTTCAGTGACTTGCTAAATTACTTGGATTTTACGGTGCTGGTTCTTTCTTTTCTTTAATTTACTTAAAATGTCACTAGATCGTTCAGCTTCAACCCATGTTTTCTCCGCAGGCAGAGCCACATATTTACATCTGGGGTGCCGCTGTGAGCGAAATTGTTTAGCTGGGGTTCAGGTCTGTTGGTGAAACAAAGTAATGCGGAAAATTGCTTCACGTCAAACGTAAATTTGGGGTGGGCATATTAAGGGGCAAGCTAAATTTTTGGAGGCATTCCTTTCCTGAGGCACCCATGGTTTTCATCTTTAACTAGTTACCTTAGAGCCACCTTATCTTCTTTGCATGTTGTATTTCAGGGTTTCTTTCCGATTTAAGTAACAATTATCTATTCGTCTTTCATATTGGTAAACTGCATGCAGTTCATAATTAAAAACATGCCATGAGGAATCTGCACTGATAGGTTGTCGAAATATTTTGAACAAAAGACCACCGAAAATCTTTATGAGCCGTAAAATTCACAGGAACAGTGATAACGATCACCAAAAATGTGAAGTGCATGCTTCCCACTGCTAGACGTTACCGTGACTAGCGGAAAAGTAACATTAATTCAATGACATACTTATTGTTTATTTTGGGTGAAATCGGCTGTTTTTATACAAGGGTATCGAGTTTAACATTTCGCGATGCTGGGTTCAGTGACATTGCGCTTTTAACTCTATTCTAATTTCCGTTGTAAGATAAAAGATTAGACTTAGCATAGTAAAACGCATTGTTCATTGTTGTTACTTTCAATCACTAGCCTAAGAGAAATTAAAATTTACCGCAGCAATCATGAAATTTTTAAACAACATTGAATGACAGGTCCAACCTGAGAAGAGAGTAACGTCAGTTTGATTGCAATGTTGACAAACGTGAAGCTTACACAAAGCAAGCACGGTATTGGCTTGATTGTATAATCGATGTTGCAACTTACTGAAGTAAATAAAAACAGCACCGCCAGACGAGCTTAATGCGGAGAGCGAGATGATGGAAAAAGTAATGCAAGTTGGTTCACTGAATGTTGCCGTAGAAAAACAAATGTAGAAAACACAAAAAATATGGTATGCCTAACTATCTGGCGTAACATGACCCATGCTGGTTGCCTACGTTGCCATAATCTTCAATGTGGTGTGGCATTGAGCGTATACTCTCAGTGGTTAAAATACTTATCCAACGCACCTTTCTTTTTTATGCTTAGGTCTGTTTTTGCCTTAGTTATAGGCCTCTTTTCGCTGCCACTTAATATTTTAGGCCAATATCTCTTGGTCTTTGACTCATAACATTTAGCTTCCTTACAGACAAAACTATTCTTGAATAAATATCCCCAATTCGATTTTTAAAGCCAAAAATAAAATACCTGCCTATCACTATGTACTTTACATGTGGAAAATGGTTACTGTGAAAAACTTTAGAGCACCGATTAAATGACAAACCGCCAATTGGAGCAACTTTTCAATATCCCGGAGAAGGTTTAAAATTCTTTTAGCTATTAACGCTAGAAATATATGAAATATTGGTAGATCTCCCAATAAGCTTAAACCTACTTTTTAATTTTCCAAAGCAAGCAAGTACTGTAGTAGCCTCAAATGTTCTACGAAAGTTATTCCACTTCAGACTTTTTGCAACTTTCAATTTGTTAGGCCATATCTCAGAAATCACGACGCCAACGTGTGACATTGATGCCATAACCCTTGTTTCGGAAGTATTTCATGATGCAATTATCACCACAAGAGTAGGATGAGGCATACTTCACTTGAACAAAATTGTCACTTCTGTTACTTTGCAAATGGCAACTGTTACTTATTCTCTGTTACTTTGGAACCGTCCAGAACGGTTATTTTTTGAATACCAGAATAAATATTCATTCATAATTAAAACTAGGTATATTTCAAACGTTTTCGTTTGAATAATCTTAGATGGTTGCCTCATCACATCTTTACGACAGGGAAAATGAACAACGCTATTAAAACACTAAGCAGCACACATTTGCAATTACAACCTAAACGTTACCTTCAGAAGACAAGTAGTAGTAACTATTGGAATATCGAATCGTGTATGGCAGCGACTATTAAAACCAGACCTGGCAAATACGAAACGCATTTATAAATGAAACAGAAAACAGCTTCAAATTTAAGTCCTTTCTGCCTTAACGAGGTGCTAGTGAAAAAACTTGGGTACACGCTACTACAGAAAACAATGACCATTCTTGCTATAGATTTTTGATACGGGCGGTAAAAACAGCGCAGTTCAATTGGATTTCGTTTGCAACGGATCCCACGCTTCCAAATTACTGTGGACCCCTCCAGAGTTTTCTTAAAGTTTGAGCTTGCTGACTGCAAAGACATTCTGAGAGACCGCAATTGTTTCATCTGAATACCGAGATGATTGTAAAGCAAGGTTTTGGTGTACTTTGATTGTGGTAGTAAAGCAAGTTAATACTGTATTTTGAGAGACCGTTGAAAAAATGCAAGGACCGTTTTGGTCTCTCAAAGCAACTTAAAAAACACTGGGCCCCGCATCAGCACTACACGCAAGCAGCTTCAATAGAAAGTGTAAGCTTGCCTTGGTGAGTAGACGGAGCGCGGAGCTTGATTAGAAGAAATCGGTCAAATCGACTTAAAACCGACCCTACAGCTAGCAACAGGGGGCCGTCAACACTGTACTCCCGCAACACTCCCCAGAGCTTTTGCCGGTCGTATGGTTTCTTGAATTCGACTAAACATGTGTAAACGTCTTTGGCATACTGCCAAGATTTCTCAAAAATTTGCTGGAGAGTGAAAATTTGGTTGTGGTGCAACGGCCGGAACAAAAGCTATACCGGATCTTCTCCAGCTTTGGTTCAATTATTTCACGGCACCTTTTTTCAAAGCACTTGGCAAAGACTTTTCCAGTGAGTGTAAGGAGAGACACGCCCCGGTACTTTGTGCATCCACTCCTGTTTCCTTTTTGTGTAAGGTGATGACCATCTCAGTTGGTCAATCTTTCGGTGCCCTTCCAAAACACCAGACCCAGCCACAGAACGCCTTCAGGGACGCCAGAGAGCAAGGAATGGCGGGGGCATTGCCTCACTGTCCTTTCAAAATGAGGGAAACAGGGGTGAGGTGCTTTTTTATAACAGTGTCATAGGTAATTTTATGGTTTATCAATACCGAATTGAAACAAATTTATTGCAGCTATTCGCGCATCGAGAAAAATCAGAAGGGTTTCCTAAAATTTATGCTAATAATTTTGAGATCAATATTGTTGCTAAACAGAAGCAAGCAACATTGATAACAACTTTTTTCTAAGTTTCCATTTCCCTGAACTCTGTTACTGCCCCCCTGCGTTACCGCTGCTTCGGCGTCCCAGAAGGCCTTCAGTTTTGAGCATTTTAGGTCGGATTTCATCGCAGCCTGCAGTCTTCCCAGCTTTCAGTTTTTTGATATCTAGGAGGTCTGCAGAAACAGTGGTGGATGGCATTTTCTTTCCTCAAATGTACCTGTGTGTCCGGTGGTGTGATATTTAATTAGATAAAAGATCTTTGAACTACTCTCTCCATACGCCTAGGATGTCCTTCTCACTATTGAGTAAGACATCACTTTGGTCTTAACAATCCAGCAGTATGAGATTTTTTTTGCCAAGATGCCGGAAGGTTTGCCAAACCACTGTGACGACTTGCCAGTGATTGGATCCAGTTTATGTTCTAAATTATCCTAGGTTTGCATGGGACGTTTTCACCGTCAGGACTGCGGACATACGCCTCTCACCAAAATTCAGAGAAGAGTCGGTTTTATTCTACACACTGGCCTTGCGGACTACTTTCTTTGCGTGAACAGCACCTTTCACCTCTTGGTGCCACAAAAGGATTCGCTTTTGTTGCATTATTAGCCACACCGCGTCTCGTCCGTCCGCATACCCGACGAGCAGCAGATGAAGCTACAGCTGTTTTAAACAGCTGCCACTCCACCTCACTGCGTTATGCATTCCATAATTTCTCGAAACAAGATGAAACTCTGTTTGCAAAGATATCACTTGCATCTTTGTCCACCAGGGCTTCCCACTTTATTTGATCGGATCAGCGGCGAGTCCAGGGATGCGATTGAGGCGATCGTCCTCCTGAATCCTACAAAAATAACTTCTTTCACCTTGATTTTGTACAATTCGGAAACCAACGTTCGTGATACTGTGCAAGGCAATTTTGCAGTCCATTGTTTTTTTTCACAGTAGGGTTGTGAAGTATACTTCACCTCTCTTACAGTAGCGAAGTGGTTATGAGACGTGACTGCCTAATATTACTGAAATCACTCCCCTAAAGTTCCTGGCTGGATTCGCACCTGGGTAGGATCTCCTATTCCTGTACGTTTGTGTAGGCCTCAGCGGTTATGGAGACTTGATAATTAGTTGTTGTCAAGTCATTTATGGTCAGCCATGCAACGGCGGAATTTCTCTTCGAAAGCCGATAAATCGATTATGCTTAACGAAAGGAATGTGAAAAGTTTTCTTTTTTATGAAACCTGACTATGCTAATATGTTCAAATATTTTCTTGACACCTGCGCCATGAACTCGTTAAGCCTAAATCGAAACTTTTTATCTTGTTCATTACGGCTTAAAATTAAATAAAGACCTTCAAATACGTACAGCAAAATATGTGTTTTTGACCTTCGGTTATGCAATTAAACAAGAAAAGTGTCTACGCTTGCATTACGCATAGCTATTACAAACAAGGTTTCAAATAAAGGAAGTATCACAGATTTGAAGGTGCAACCAACTAGTTAATGGTCTTGTATTTCAGTGATAGCCAGTTTCCATAAGTTAAATGTGATGTATTTTTTTTCGGGAAAAGAGAATGATTGACTTCTTACACGTCAAGCGTTAGTTTTTTTTGATACTTTGATTGTTGCAGTTTTTCATATTTTAGTTTTTTCCACTGATGTAAGTATTTCGTCAACGACTTGGCTTTATTTATTTGTTTATCGATATTCTATCACATTGAATTTCAACCTTTTTGAACCGCAATCCTTTTGTAACAGCCCACTATCTCCCAACGACCCCCGTGTAAAACTCAAAAAATACAAACCTAATACAGCTGTGTACATAAAGTATCTGCTCGCGACCCCTCCAATAACGGTTCACGAAACTTCTGTAGGCCACGAACCTAAGTTAAAACAAGTTTTCTATCACAAGCATGATATCAGCTGAAAGTTTCAAAACAAAAATGTAGGCAGGTTAATTTTCGGAAAATGAATTTTTGCCCTTGCTTCTATCTCAAAAGCTCGGATGTCAAAAACCGATTTTTTATAATGAATGAGCTGGCTTCTCAAAGTGTTGACATCTCCCCCTCCAATTCAAGCGTGTTGACAACAGAGGGTTGTAACAATTCTTATCCTCTGAGTATTCACGTTGGTGGAAAAGGTGTTAAGAATTGTCTCGGCTTGGGTGATTCACCGCGGTCAGGTGCATCGGTGCTTGATTATAATAGGCAATTGTCTTATCACCAAAAATCGATGTCATACGTTTTGAAAGATAATATAATATTTAATGCGTTTCAAAAACAACTGTTTTCATCTTCAGCAAATAAAAATGAAGCATGTAGCCCAAGGTAATAAACACCTATGTGATATGACTGGTAGCATGCATAAAAGTTGAAGTTAAACATTTGCTCATCCATGATAATGGCGGCGAGCAAAACTGGTAGAACATCCCAGCAGTCGCTGAGTCCTCATATGCATTCTCTCGTCTTAATGCAGTTGTTCCCTGCTCGAAAGGTGCTTTTTTCTGAGAATAGCTTTTTTTCACAAGCAATCATGCTTGTACTCTCGTGGACGTTTTGCCACATACACACGTCAACCCTTAGTGAGGATAGCTTATTGCTAAGTATCACAACCAGGAAGAGGAAGTAGCCGAGAATATGTGCCAGACATCCTGTGTGTAGAAGGCACGAGCGATCGAATGAAACTTCTTCACAAAAAGTAAACCCTTATGATATCAGCAACATATGCGCAACCTCAGCAAGCAGAATAAAAAAGGAAAGTTTGGGACATCGGCTGGAAGGCTTTGAGAAAATTAAGAATTTTGTTTAAGTTTTTTGTGTCGTGTGTCAGTTAGGCTAAATATTTCGGAAGAACTTTTTCAATCGTAGAATTTATCTTTAATCGTTTGTGAACTAATTGAATGACTTACTTTAACGAAATCAATGTATGCATGCCGAATTTAGGCGAGATAATGCACTTGTCCATACATCGAAAAATCTGCAGGATTTGAAAAACTAAGTTTTCCTTAAACTTCGAGATTGAAAGTAAACCTTAAAACTCATCAAGGCGATTCGGACGTTGTTATCACGTAAGAGGCATTTAGTTTCCACTTGGTTCATAGAAGGTGTGAAAATGTCAAAGGAAGCAAGCAATCATTTCAGATGGGGCCTGTTGTTGCAACTGATTAGATTGTCCTCAGCAGCTTAATGGACCTATTTTTAATGAAGAAAATTTTGTAATTTTAGTGATAAAAAAGTGGTAATTTGATTGAACTCTGAATTGCTTAAACTTTATGTCAACTTAAAAACTGTGCTCTCCTCGCATCTTTTACCTTTGCGTTTTTATCCGTGAGAGATTCATGCTCGTTACTCGTGTTTTCTTTGTTAAAGAGCAAAAAAGCATTAGTAGAGAAAAGCAAGAGTGCAGCAAGAAACTAATCCTAACCTCGCGTACTGACAATGATTTTGAATGGGCAATATTGATGTATTTTTCTTTGCTATGTTTAGGAATTCAAGAAAGAAAGCATGGAAGGCTTTTTTATTCGCACAAACCTGCCTAGGATTTATGCCATTTCTCTTTTCATTGCAATATGCGTCATGACTATGCATGGAGGAAACGCATTGTCTTGTCTTCCATGTAGTCAGGTTACATGCCGACCAGCTCCCAAAAATTGCAAAGCAGGTCTTGCGTTGTCGATTTGCGGGTAAGTGCTCAAAATAAACAATTCATATGTCGTGGAATATACACGTATAAAATTAGAATTCTTAACTTGGGTCATTTGCAATTCAAAAAATTAAATTAAGTTTCAGAACCATCTTCTGTTTCAATGATAGCCAATGTAAAGGTTCCGGCTCGTGGTGTATCTTTTGAGTTAAAACAAATGATTTCCACGTATGTACACTGCCTATATTTGTTTTAATACTCAGCTGGATTCAGTGTTGGATTTATGCGATACGATGCACTTTATATCTCCATCACTTGATAGCGTTTCTGAAACTCGCATGTCAAGCATTCTTCCACCATTGGCTCATGTCTTTCTAGTATAATGAACTTTTCACAATATGATGCAACGCACAGTTGAGAAAGATCGCTGCTTGGAGAGGTTTGTGCACGACATTGGTCACAATTAGCTTCTACACAATTTTTCTTGGCTTATGCATTGAGCAAATCTGCAAACATAACGATGTTAGTACCGGCTTTGCCCTGCACGTTTCATTATTCGAGATGTGGATTAGGAATAGCTATATTTGCAATAGTTCGTACGCAAGACTAATTTCACAAAGATTTATTAAACAAACGCCTGGAAATTACAATGAGAGAAAGTCGTTTTTGATTCCAAAAGCTTATGTTTGTAATGTACCAAATATCAGGAGAGATAAATGTGCCAATGATCAACTCAGTTTAATTAAAAATGATGTGATAAATTTTGATGAGACTGTGACAGACTTGATTCAATGTCGCGATACTTTATTTCTTCTGCGTTTTGAATTTGACGTTGCACCAGTCTGCGTTTAGCCAAGGTCATTTTCAAAAAGTTATGGGCGCAATTTGGTGTGGGACACGGGGGACGTGTCCTCCCATTCTTTCAGACGGGGTGGACATAATATGCTATGTTCCCCCACTTTTTTCTCTTTAGGTTTTGTATTTGGAGAGGTTTCAAAAATAAAAGTGATGTTTGTCACGTTTTGTGTGAAGAGCTTTTCATGTTAGATGGTAGGCCACACATACCCAAATTGATGTTGAACAGAGTTTGGTGTGATATCACCGATTCTGTTAGTTTATAAATTTTAGCTTCGACAAAATAATTTTTAGCATTTTCAAGTATCTACAGACCGTGAAAGATGCTTAACTGCTTCTTTCCGACATTTTACCCTGTGTGGCATACTGTTAGAAAGGTTACTTTCTTGTAGTAGTGAGAATATTACAGGTGCACATGTGAGAGACCACACTACAGCCATGATTTGTTCCGTGCAGAAATGTAACAGGTTTTGTTGCAACATTGGTTGTCACGTATTCAGAAACAGACAGCGTATAATTTAATGATGCTAGTGTATACAGTATAATGTTTGAAAGTGAAATTTTCAGGCAAATCTCTGCCAAGCTTTTGCCGAAGACAAAAAAGCAGCAGTATTGTGGAGACTTATTTTTTGGATGGGGAGTTCAGCAAAAGACTGTTTTCAACCATTAGTGAACAGGATTTCAATCAAAACGTTGGAGGAGTAGCCCACAGTATTTACCTAGCTGTATATTGACCTACAGCTCAAAACGTAGGGACTTGACTTCGGAAATAAGGATAAAATATACATCTATCCTCACTTTTCGTGATGTCGCGACAATGGTGACCAACAAATCCAAAATATATTATTTCCGTGACTCCTACACTTTGCGACTTTGTGCCTGTGCTGAATACTTTGGTTCGTAAGTCATCAAATTTACCTAAATTTAACCAAACCCACAATGCAGCAGTGTTTTCATCCAAGTGCGAAACATTTGTTTTACAGATACATCACACCTAGTTTTGTTGGACATTCTTTTCGTGTTTAAGGTGAAACTTGGTACTTTTTTGCCAATTCACCGTTGTGCATTATGATTTAAATCTCAAATATTGTTTGTGTCGTTACGCAAGTAGAACTCTTACAGTGAAACTTTTGACATGGTGCAGAGTTATAAGTCGGGCCGGGCTTTTCGGGTCGGGACGGGTTTGGGCTTAAGTTTGTCAAAATATTTCGGGCCTGAATAAAAAACTTTTTTATAACATTAAGAGAACGACTTTTTTCTTTCGTGACGTAGATTTGTTGTGCTCACTGCGGTAACAACTGTGAGTGAAGTGATTGTGATTTTTCTTCAGCTAATCCTGTTTGCAAACACAACTGCGTTCATTTATTCCCTGCTGGGGTTGGTCTCACACTTTTTTTGAGGCGACGGCGGTGTGGAAATTCGCAAGCGATGGCGTTGCGTCGAAAAGATCAATCACTCACGCGATTCTTGGCTAGTTTTAAGAAGCCTACAGCCGGCTTTTCATATCTGTAGAGCTATCCTAGAATGTTTCTTTTATGCCTATAGCACCATCGTAGATAGGTTCGTGATAGCTTCTTTTTTTCTTGAGGAACATTATATTCCACACTCCGCAGTATTATCGTTGACTAACATGCTACGTTTGTGCCAGATTATGCCAATGTTTTATGCAAGGCGGTTGCTATTTTCGGTGTGATAAACCGTGTACTTGCACCTGCACACAACGTTTTTTGTTACTCCGTAGTTGCGCATATCGTAACGCTCTCGTTAGATTTGGTTTTGGCTTTCAGGCCTACATCGGGCTTCAAAAATAAATGTCGATCTTGTGATTTCGGGCTTGGGCCTGATTCAGGCTTCAAAATGAGGTTCTTTTACAACTCTGTGTGGGTATGTAGGCTGGGGCCAACAAAGGGAGATTGAGAGCATACATCCTCCACCCACCAACAGTAAAAATATATCGAAATCATTTTGTGAAGCAGGCTGCGCTAATTTTAGGCCAAATGTTTTTGCGGCTGGCAAGAGGATATCAATGAGACTTTGGTACGGGTGGGGTTGCATGCAAGACACCCAGTAGCATTAAAAAGTTTGTAGCTTTTTGAAAAAAATGAAATGTGCAAGGAAAATATTTATCGTCTTTGTGACATTAAGCGACTTGAACAAGACATCAAATCGCGCTGTAACCCACACTTCTTATAAAATGCATGAAACCTTTAAGTGTTCTACTGTAAGAGTGGTATGCACGTGCGACCAGTGCGATTCAGCATTTTGTGAACTCCAACTGACTGCTCTGATAAAACCCAAATGATGAGTTCTACTATATGGCTGTGCTTGTATACATCCAAATACGATATTAATGGAAGCAGGCTGAACTGCAGTACCGTGTCCAGCAACAAATTTAAGTATATTAATACGTAAATCATCTGCAAGGACAAAACAATGCGTGATTAGCGTTGCTCTCAAAACATCTGTAGAAATAAGATTAGGAATCTGTTTATATGAAACGTCACTTCTGCACCCGATGACCATACACTGGTTTCACACCAAGCTGACCCCCACATTGTACAACAAAATTGCGCCCATGCAAACAGGTAATGACAATCAACGGATATTTTGTGTTAAAATATCAATATTTTCATGAGTTTTTGAACTATGTTTTGTAGTAATCTTTCAATTTTATGAAAAATGTATCTTAACAATTTGCTATTTCGTTCAATGCGTAGGTGCTGTCAAGTGTGCGCTAAAGGACTTGGTCAGAGATGTGGTGGCGATTTTTACATATTTGGACAATGTGGAAAAGGTCTCATATGCACCTATGCTCGAAAGGGATTCCACCACTTTACTTACGGTCCTTACGATCCTTACGGTATTTGTGTAAGTTTTCACACTTTCATATGTGTTTCAGAAGATATTTGCGTAGAAGTTATTTTCAGCGGTCACTGTGAAGTTGGTTTCAACAATTTTCAATATGTTCTTACTTGAGAATAAAACTTTTGTGATCACTTATGCAAAAATGTTTTTCTAGTTTTTTTCGGGATTTCACTTTGTGTAAATGCAACAACTGAGACATTAAAGTATTTTAAAGTTGCAACTGCGTGTAGATTTTTCAGAAAAAGTTTTGTTAACCAAGTAGATAATTTTGGATATCACGCCACAGAAATGCACCAACCGGCACAAACCGAACTGTTTTGCGGTTTTAAACAGCTGAGTCCGCATACAAATCAAACATCCATTCAAAACAAAATTGCAAATGCATTCTATCGAGGACAATCACCAAGTATTATGTCAATGTTTTTGCCAGATGCATTTTTGATTATCTGTTTGCAAAACTGTTAATTCTGTAACATATTTTTCAACTTCAGTGTACATTGTTTTCAAGATTGTATGGCTGTTAGCTGATTTAGAATCTCATCTGAAATGCCTACTAACATTTGGTTTGGAATGACAAGGACTTTGTGGTTTTGCCACAGCGTTACCGGAGAAAGAGTTTTACCACAACCACCCCTTAGAACAGCAAACTCGGGTTTCAGCCTGACTGTCCGTTGACTTCACGCAGGCCGATTTATTTCAAAAATATACAAAGTAACGTTTTGGAGGCTGAAGCTTTTTGTCTAAGAGAAACAATAATCTAATACGGAGCTTTCAAATCTCGAGGCACTTGTCTGTTAAAATTGTATTTCTTGGTTGGTTTAAATATTCCTCACCAAGACCGATTCAAAGTTTCTCTTTCCACATATTTTTATTTGGTTTGTTTGGTAGCGAAAATTTTAATAGTAATCGCCAAAACACGGCCGAATTTTGAGTTGATGGTCTGGCTAACCAGGGTTTGCTGAAGTGCGGGGAACAGATTTTTCCATAAGGCTACAACAACAATGCTACAGCAGTAACTTTTAGAAATTTTAGGTAAGTTCATGTAGTGCATGCTCAAACCTACTACACACGCAAAGCTAATAGTTTCACACAAACTGTCCCCATTCTTTCTTTGCTTCCCTCATCTGTGATAAAACTGAGCATGAGTATTTGGATTTTGAACGGAACTTAACTGAGTATGCAATTCCTAATTTAAAGTTGAAACAATTGTTTTCTGACATGAGACAGCTTTACCTAAACAACAAAAACAGGCATGGTCTTGAATGCGGTCATCATGCGAAGAAATTTGAATAGACTATGCGCTTACCTGTTAACCAATTTTATTATTTTTAATCAAGGATGAGAAGTTCGCATATTACCTCCAGGTTGATTAAAAAACTTTTATTGGGAAGTCTATTTTGAATTCCAGTTCAAAACGATCAGATGTGTTTGATATGAAGAAATTTGCAAAAGTTATCACAGTCTAACACTTTAATGAATAGTCACTGTTATGAAAAATTTTGACTCGCATTATTCTTGAAGTGCACAAAAAAGCTCATAACATTCGCTTAAGTTTTAGCGTTAGAAAGATCATAATCCTGACGTTTCGATGAACGATTGTCGAACGCGATCCCGATTAACAATGCTTACAGCGTAAAATGAAGAAACTGTGTTGAAAAGTTTCTAAATTTTGTACATACGTAACTTCTGCTGATCGTGTTACCATGCGTTACAGGTGAAACACGAGAAAGCTTAACTGCTAGATTTTTGGTACGGGATTTCGGAAAGAAAAAATCCAAGGTAGAGGAAACCACAGACCATTGCAGGAACGTGTATTTGCTTTTCAGGGTAATCAAGAATATTTGCGTTTTCTTGAATAAACGAGGAATCTTTACAGATAGATTTTGGTGTGTTTGGACTATTCGTTTGTGATATGCAGTAGAAATTGGCAATGATTTCAAACTCAGTGCTGTTTGTGATATGATGCAATCCACGTCACACTGACGACCCAGATCACGCAAAACGTGTGACGCACGTGTGTGCCTCATTATACAGTAACTACAAATATTAGAAAGAACTGTCAGTATATTTCACCAGGGTTGCGGACTCGGAAGTAAAACATACGACTTCGACCTTTCCTAAATTTCCGACTCCGACTTTCCAAAATGTCCGACTCCGGCTCCTGACTCTTACTACTTAATATGAAGAGAATGAAATTTGACTAGTAAAATCAATGTAAATCGTGGTGCACAGTAAAAAATCTATGTTTGAACAAAAGTTTAAAAAGAAATTCTGCCATTTCATCAGGAATTCCCATTTTAGGAGTGTGATGTAAAAAATGATCCAATTCTACATCCGGAGTCGGAGTCGGACAGAAACGTCCGGCTCCAACTCTCAGTGTTGTTAGGAATCCGACCCCACCCAAAAACCTCGACTCCGCAACCATGCCTTTCACGGAAGAATAACTGAATTGTGAATTGCGAAAAGTTTAAACACAAACCGAACAGCTTTTGCAAAAACCCGATCGAAACAAATGACGTGTGGCGAATGTTCATCACGTTTAATTTCAAGATTTGCTTTATTGTGCGATTACTTCCTAAAAAGATGAAAATTTGTAAAAACAAATATAGTTGTTGGAGACTGCCACTTTTCCCTAATCAATGCGTTGATATTTTACCGTTCAGTTTTTTGCCATTACGCAAGATATTGATTGCTTTGTTTACAGGACTTATAAATCGAGAGGTTATAACGAAATTATGGTGATGTCTAAAAAAATAATTTTTAGAAACTTATATGAAAATCACAAGAGTATATATCTAAAGAAAATGATATCTGCGACAAGTTAGCCCCTTAAAGCAAATAGTTGAAGATACCAAACAAACGTATGTAAACAAGCAAGAACAAAATCTTCAAATGGGTTAAAGGCACATTCAAATTTTTTTGCAGCTTTTTCCAGCCTTGCATGGTATTGGCTCATAATTGCTCGTGTTTATAGTATTAAATAAGACATCGTGTTAATCAGCAGCTCTGATGGCTTTATCTTTTAAGCATTTCGCCAGTGCTTCCAACAATATCCGCTCCGCAGCTCTTGGAGATTAATCAAGTGTTTGGAATAGAAATTTACAAGAGTTTCGCTACGCATACAAGAACATTCACGTGCACGTTGAAAAGTATAGTTTTATCCAGAGTGCACTGACATTTAACAGCAAACACAGTGTGTTCAGCAAACAACTGACGAACGAAAGCAGCAACGCTGTGAAGAAATCATAAAGTCAGTTGTTCAGAGATTTAGATGTTGTAGGATCCTGAACCGCGGGTTTTTCAGAAACTATTGGTACATGAGTTTCACGTACAGGTACGTGCAGAGGGGTGAACACTGCGACGGCCGCGGGCAATGAAGACAGGGGACATCCAAAGAATGAAATCACAGAAATGAGATTTTATTAAAAAGTGTGTAACTAGACGATTCTTGTAAGGCTACTAACGTAGTGCATGGGTCTGATGGGGAACGTGCCTTGCGGGGGGATGCATATGTATGAAGCACGGCCCTCGTTGTTTTAAAGCCATACAGCTTGTCACTCTTCCCTCTTCGTGGGCTGGCCAATTCCTGCTAGCTGTATTGTTAATCTACGACTTGTAGTCTCCGAGTAACTCTCGATTCTCTATAGAACCTACACTAGCGTACGGAGGGGGGGCCACTGTGCCACGGTCCCCCCTCAGAACCTAAAAATAAAAAAATGTATAAACAGTATGCGTATTCTTAGGGGTAAATGCGTATTTTTAGGGGTAATTTTGCAAAATTTTCCAGGGAGCATGCCCCCGAACCCCCCTAGAATGGTCGGCCTAAAGTTGATTTGTGACGTCACATGATTGTGACGAAACTTGGCTCCCCCCTCGGAAATTTTCTGCGTACGCCACTGGCGCCTAGGTTCTTAAACTGAGTGTCGCGAAAGGTTCCCAAAGGGGTGCGAGCATGGCAGTGACATATTGTTGAAAAGATTCCATACATTGCTTTATCATTTGTAAAATTATTATCATTTCAATATAAACGCTATAATCAAAACACTGCCGACAGTACAGTGAACAAGAACCGAGACCACATAAAGTTGCTTGTTCAAAACCGGATTTATGAGTGAAGAATGCTTCATATTACGATGCTGCCTTGTCTGCTTGGTTTTATTTTCAGTGGCTATACCGAATTGCGTCACAAGGCTAGATCATGCATGGTGATTTCGCGATAGATTCTTTGATTTCAATTGTTGTAAAAAAGATCAAAATAATGCAATAAATTTGTCAGAAAGAACATGATTTGGAGCTGTTAAAATTCTGCTGGCACCAAATACGATAGTGTTTTGAAAGGTACTGTTTTTTGAGCAGAGCGTCAGCGTACTTTCTGAAACGTGCTTCATTTCTTTCGCCAAAAGTGCCATGCAAGACTCTGTTACCCTGCGCGTACGTTTCACAACAATTAAGTCTTTGATGAAACAAGTTTAACCACTTAATGTACGCTCGATATTTAGCTGGATGATCTTAGATTAGATGAAAAAAATAATGTAGGCTCCAACACACCTTGCATTTGAGAATTTTCGTCAATAAACTTATAGCGTGGAAATGGTGAATGAATGGAGTTTTCCTTAATTTTTGTTTCCGACAGCGCTATATTATATCTGGTGGTTTAGAACATGGGGACACATTTTCTATAAGCTTGTCTTTACTTTGAGACAAAGATTTTATATCCCAATGCAGCAAGGAGAGATGTGCAGCATACTGCGAAGGAGGTTGTGATAAATCGCTATCAGAGTGGTTGTCGCCACTTATTGAACGATGACAGTCAGGAAAGAATTGTACATTGCAATGACTGCAGTTGTTCATTTTGATTTAGGCTGGAAATACATTGTTCGCATTGTTGCACTGGCAGCCTTATGTTGGTAACAGTAAAAGCATCCTAACAGGTGAACTCATCGCACTTTCGTATGTCTTTTGCTTCTGGAAGTTTGATGTCCAGTTGTAAGTAATCGCTTTTAGTGAATGCTTTTCAGAATTCACTCCAAGCAAATATCTATTCGGTAGAGTTAGACAAAAGTCCATCTGTTTAACATTGATATTACTTCCGTGTTTGACGATATTATTAAGTAAAATAATGGCAACCCATTTGCCAGTTGTTGTGATCTTAATTTTGGTATTGCCATTTCGGGTGTAGAAAGATGTAAATGTAACAGAGGAGAATTTTTGCATGTACTTCAGTAGTTTGTACCTTAGAGGACTAAGATCTCATTGAAAAACAGCTGGAAAAGTTGCACTTTCTTCATTAGCATTGTCTGCTTCAGAATCATAATGCATTGCGATTCTAAAAGCTTATTCATGACAACAATTTCTCTGTTATAAGGCATTGAAGTTGTCCCTAATGAATCTGCGTTTATTGAAAATTCAATAGAAAAAATTTCAATTTTTCCGAATAATGCTACATTATTTTTACTCTCAACAAACAGTTTCCTGAAAATAATTGAATACAGGGCTCAGTGATTAATGCTTCTATCCTTTGCTTTAAATTTCCAAAGTGCGTTGTAATACTTGGATGTATTTCGCGGGAAAGACACATTTCTAATGAGTCTTTTTTCTACAGTAATCTTGGCCTCAGAGAATAAGTCTCGCATTCGCAATCACTTCCCTGCAAATCAGCTAAAATTTTGGAAAAAACATATTCTATAGAGATGTATCAAAAGCCGCTTCGCGTGTTGTAATTCGCGCACACATAAATTGAGTTATTTCTATCGCACCATTTCAACGGAATTGCTAGCAAGAGCCAAGTCATGCACCGTTTGCTTTTGATCACAGGAGAGACGGGAAGCAGCAACAGCTTGAAAATTTCAATTGGTTCCTTTGCCATGTGCTCATCTGTCGCAGCAAATCGAACCTTCTTTGCCATAAGTTGAAAAGATGAACTTCTCACTTCTGCTTTGCCCAGGGGTGTAGTGGGGTGGGAACGCGTGGGAACGGCGTTTCCACACCTTTGTGCACTAGAGTACAAAACGTGGATGCGATCTGACAGATGTGCTAGCGACACGCAGATTCGTACTGCTAGTCAAAGTCAACAGTGAAACAGGAAGATCCAGTGTGGAAATTCGTTTAGGCGAATGCCCACTTTATTTGAACCGTTTGGTGCAGTCTTCCTTTTTGTTGGGTATGGGAACGGCGTTCCCACACCTCTTTTTTAGCACTACACCCCTGGCTTTGCCTGATGTTTTTCCAGAACATCCTACTTTCACAAGGGATATTTCTGTGTTGTGAACTTTCATGCAAAGTATTTACAACTGACCAGCACTTATAAACCTATTTGCTCAGTGAAACGAACACATGTGTCTTGCACAAAGCTGTGTCCTATTGCGATCGGAAGTCCCGAGCGGCATATGCGCAAAGCTTCGCACCGTGGCAGCAAGCAACAATAGAGATCATGCGCCGCAATCTCTCTTTGCGTACGCTTGTCGTTACGTTCAATCGTTCACACGTTAATATCGGCAGAGCTAACACGTCGCAATCTCTCTTACTATTGCTTGCTTGCGCTACGTATGTAATGGTGTTATTCTTCACGCACATTCCGTTCGTGGTGAATCACACAATCAACGCAACGCCACCGGAGAGGTTGCAACAACATCGCCTCCTTTTTACAACGAACCACACTGGTCGCACGTTCTTTGTGTGAAGGCTGAACTCGTCACGACCTCCACATCCTGGTCACAGCACCATTTTGTTGACGTGTCTCTCCCTCTGTAACACGCAAGCACGAGCTGTGAATTTGATTCACGCTGCCCTATGCGACGATGAAGGCGTTACTCAGGCTCGCGGCTGTTGGAGACACGAAATAGGCAGGAGAGTTGAGAGGTGACAATGTACACTTTATTGCCTCGAGTTCTGCACTGGTTTTAATGACGCAAAACGGCAACATCTATCGACCATTAACACAGACAGCGACTTGTCTTTTACGACTATACAGCAGCAAACATATCGCAGTAAACAGTTAATGGATCAGGCAGAAGACAACTCGCTCACGGCACTACTGACGAAAAGGCACAAGTAAGGTTCCGCGAGATTGTAAATACATGCACAGAAAGGCGAGCAGAAAAACGCATTCAACGAACGGCGTGAATATTGAGTCACGTGTTACGTAAAACGCTGTGTGAACATGTGAACGGTTTGTGCCCAGCTGGATGGCTCAATGAGCAGTCTATTACAAAGCACTGGATCCAGTCCGTACGTACTTGTCCATATAGTTGGGCCACTGGCCGCAACAGTCCCTTCATTGACTAAACCAGTGGCTCTCAAAGTGGTCGATATCGACCCCCAGGGGTCAGTTGGACCATCCAAGGGGTCGATAAATAATCAAGGGTCGAATAGGGGTCACTGAATGGCCGGGGGGTCAATGAAAAACTGCTGGGGTCTACTGGAGATACGAAGCCTCCAATTCAAAATTATTGTTAATCGGGCATGGAATGCAAACGACCTTTTTCAACAAATAAACAGAATTAAGGGGGCTGATCAAATCTCAGCTACAGTAGTTTAAAAGGACATTCCGGCGGTGGCCAAAACCTGCTCCATGTATGAACCGCAAATCGTAAAACCCAAGTTACAAAGAGTCGCAACATAAAAATCTAAAAACACGAATTTTTTTGCAATCTAAGCTTCTGTGACATTATGATTTTTTGTAACGACTTGCAAAAGTAATAAGCAGATTTGATCTATTTGGCCATTTGTCTGAAAAGCGTGGAAGTATGCCCCTCTTATGTGTAGAGCCTCCTCAAAGATCTATCTTTTGTGGTGTCGACTTTGGACCCCGCGCCCAGTCTACGCACTCTACGAGTGCCTTAGATCTTCAACAGAAATTGAAGCCTTTCTTGCATTCTTTTCTGAAACAAATGGCAATGCGATCTTTTCTTGGAATTTGTGGCTCTTTCGTGTAGTTCAGAAGTTCTCTTCGTTAAATTTCCGAGATTTCTAGCGGGTTTTGTAGGTTTATTTTTCAGATATATACAATTTCATACAGGATCGTGTTGCTGCCCTCAGAAATATCCTCTAGTTGTCGATCTGATGAGCTGTACGTAAACTCCTTTGTTATAGTAACCACATATTTTATGGAACAAACAAGCACAATCCATTGTGTGGACACAGGGTTTACTTATGCCTTTTTAAGTAGTTATTTTCCAAGCAATACGAAGTACAGCATTTTAATCCTCTTAACTTAGACTGATGGTAAACAGCATGAAAACAAGCTTTGCACAGCAAAGTATTGTTGCAACACCCTCAGCTAACCATATGAAGTAAGCCCAACGTAGACACGTTTTTCCAAATAAAACTCACGAGAAACTGTTCTAGCTGATTTACCTAACGTAGGCGTATAGAGTTTTAACAAGCAATCTCTGTTTGCGGGCAATCTGGTTGATAACAACCAAACGTAGCATCCAATACTGACAATATTGCTTTTCGTCGGAGTTCTGCAGTGCCTGGCTGTCCTGCGTTCTTGCGAGCTTTTCGTCTGGAAGATTGAACATCAAGAAAGTGCTGTTCTTTCTTTTGCATTCTTTTCTTGTAACCATAGGCGTAGCCTATGCAACCATTCCCCCTAAATTTCTAACATATCTTGTCATTTTGTGCTTTGACAGGCAATGACCAAATAAAATACCGTTGCTCGCTTTAAGTCATACCGGGGTTTTCCGGAAGGCCGCCCAGGGCCGTTAATAGGAAAATAGACAAATTGGGAAAATAAGACGTGAACCAAATAACCGCCCGGGCTGATATACGGCAGTTGCATATTGCCTGTGTCTGATTCGTTTTGTTAATTCGTTTTGTTCTAGTGGTTTCAAATGTGGTGGGCCTTCAAGAGCTGTTGAAAAGGTGATCTGGGCCGCGATAAAAAAGTTTGCCGACCACTGGTGTAAGGTGACAACTACAACTAGTATTCAAACTCAGTGCAACGTTGGACGTACCGTGTAACGTGACAAGAAATAGTACCGGTAGTCAACTCAAATATTAGCACCATATAAACGCCCACCTAAAATAAGCGCCGATGGCCGGACTAAAGACTGGGCCTTCCGGAAAGCTCCGGTAGTATTTGGCCCTCCCAAACAATTTTGAGCTGGCAACGCTACTGCTTGTAACCACTTTCATACACACAGCCTGCATCTCTCTCGCACCCAGCCATGTTCCTCAGTATCAAACCTTTGACACAGCACTTCCTTATTTGATGTTCAATCCTCCACTGACAAAAAGCTTGCAACAACGCACGACCGCCAGACACTGCAATATTCTAATTCTTATATTGCGTAGCAAACAATATTATCGTGTTGTTAGTGCACTGATAGTCTAGACTAGACGTCTGCATTTTCGCTCGTTTCAAAGTAAATTGTGAAGTTACGACTCTTCACAGTCTCGCAAATTTTAAGTTAATAATGAGTAGTCATAGAAAGGCGTTGCGCGGGGCCCCAAAAGCAAGGGATCCTAGGCCATGGCCTATGCGTAAATCCGTCACTGACCACAGTACCACTTAACAATATTTCTACACTTTGCAATATGTAGAAATAAAAATACAATTTTTCGGAAAGCTCAAAGAGCCGCGGTTTGGCCACCCCTGGTACATTCGATTCGAGTAATAATGTTTTATTTAATCATCCATTGTGATGACATTATGAAAACTGCTCTGTTTGTTACGTCACAAACAATATTGCAGTGCGTGTGTCGCAGTTCGGCAGTTGTTAGACTGGCAGTACAGCAGTAGGCTACGCCAGTGGTTCTCAACCTTTTTACACCAGCGGACCGGTAAAAAGCGCAAAAATGTTTTACGGACCGGCAGCATACAATCGCAATGAGTGCAATAGATTATCGTAATCATTTTGTAAACCAAAGCTGTTTTATACTTAATGCAATGCATTGCTTTGGTAAACACGCAAAATTCGAAGCAATTTATTAAATTTAGTGTTAAATTATATCTGCTGTATCCTTCTAAGTGTGCGAGATAAACATGGCTGCAATGAAGTTTCAGAAAGACGCTGCGTTGGCATCTAAACGATTTCTCTGTCTGGTTTTGAGCTAATGCTGAAAGAGTTTTTTCGCATAAGTTCTTGAAAATATCGCGAACATTTTGATTGCATTAAGACTGAGAAACGGATATTCGTTTTCAAGAGATATCCACAATTGAGACAGTGATTCATTTTTTATGTCTGAGCAGCAAAGTAGTATAACAGCACATTTCGAGCAGACTTTCTTCATAACAGAGATTAACTTTTCATTTACTTACATCTTCAAGGAAAGGATTGTTCATATAAAGGTTTCCAGTTCAAGGATCCTCATGTTCAGGAAAAAATAGTCAAAGTTGTTAACTAACTCCTTCAAACGCTGACTTAGGATGTCTAATAACTCCTAAACAACTCCTAAACATTTAACATCAGAACTTGTCAACAATTGTTTAAAGTCGAAAACACCTCTGTATATCCCTTCTGTACAAAGCTATCTCAAAGTCCCAGCTCCTTTTTAAATACGTCTGTCGTGTTTCTCAGTGCAAAGCTATTTGTGCAAAACCGCTGCAGAGATCTATTAGGCTTCTTCAAATGGCAAAATACATCCACCAGGCCCCTATTACGTGAGATTACTTATCCACATTTCATTCAAAAGAAATTCTGCTAATGGAGAGCTCCTTTTCTTTAACAACTGTTTTGTTTCTCACTTGACCTCAACAAGACGCAAAAGAACTCGTCCTCTTGAAAAATATCTTACTTCCGTATGGAAAAGATGTTCAAACTACGAGACCACATCTTCGCACAGTGTTTTGAATAGTCCGGAGTTCAAGACTCGACTTCCAACTTCATTAACATTTTTCACCACTTTATGTAGCACGTTTTTCAAATCAGCAGGCGGTTTCGTTGCAGCTGAATGCTCCCGATGGATTATGTAAAGAGTAAGCAACATTTCTTTGGGCGCTACTTTTTATTTTTTGAACTACACCAGACAGTCAATGCTTGCAGTTCCATCTATGCACACTCTGACACAGCCTCCCCAGCAGTCTATATCTTTCTCACTAAAGTATTCTTTAAAAAATCTAAAATCCGGTAGCACGTCCTTGTAAGTGCAACACAGAGTTCTTCCTCGAAATTTTCTTTTCCCATATAATGAACGAAACAAAGAAGAATGGTCCAATTACGAACGTCAGTTGACTCGTCGAGTTGAATTGCAAAATATCTCTACTTCTTTCACTCTTAAACCTGCTCCTCGACATCTAACATATCTTCAATACTTCGCTGAACTGTGTCATTAGAAAGTGGTATAAGCTCAAGTTTTTGAGCTGCTTGAGGACTCAAAGCTTCTTTAGCTATGAAATAGGATGCACGGTTTTAGTAACATTTCCCCAAGGGTGAATGTTTTTGTTTTAGATATTTCAATAGAACACAGATCCGATGCATTAAGAAAAGACTTTTCAACAGCTTTCATTGTTTTATTTTCTTTTTTTGACTATTCATCTCTCTGAATAGTCTTTGGCTTGCCTTGAAGATTGCTGTGCTTCGAATGAAAGTGACGACTGACGAGCATGTTAGGAAGGTTTCATTGCATCGTTTGATAGATTTGGAAACATACAAAACATAAGGATCGCGGCATTTGTTTGCTACATGGAGCTACAGTAAAGCTAAGTTGCAAGTGTTTTTTATCATATTGACTGTCAATTCTCCTTTTCGTTTTTTGCTTTCTCCTGCTTCTGTCAACATATCTGCACATACTCTTTTTGCAGTTTGTTGTAAATTTGAAGTACTAGTACTTGGTTCATGCTCGCTTTGAGGGTTGTCCCTTTCTGAAAACTGACATTTGTCCTTTTCAAAAAACTGCAAAATTCTCTGTTGCTTTGTTGACTACTGTTTCAATATTCCGCAATATATAGAGGATAATTCAACTGCTGCGAGTGCCTTACCATAGGTTTATGATAAAACTTTCAGATAATCGTTTCGGAAAATTTCCTAGCGGTCACCTAAGCTAAACCTCAAAAAGCCTGCTTAATACCAATAACTGCCATTGTACTTTCTCAAGTACAAAATAGTTATGAAACTGCACTAGAGTTTTGTTTTACATGGGAGTATCCACTTTATTCAGTCACAAACCACATGTCGTTGTCCAAGATTTTACCGAATTCAGCACAAATGCTAAACATTTTCCGTTATTTGAAGGTAAGTCAAAAAACCTAGGTTTTTTACGGACCGGCAAAAAATCTACGCGGACCGGCACCGGTCCTTCATTAACTATTGCATACATGTCGATTATTCGCTGTAAGGAGTATACAGTATAGCAGACAGATGTTGCATCTATATGCGTGAACAGGGGCGTGCAGAGGTCTGGTGATGCTGGGGGTAATACTTGATTGTATACCCCCATAAGAAATTCTAGCATTAAGGAATGTGAAAAATACAGTCACAGCAAAACTACTTGCCCAGACCTTTTCCATATGCAAAAGGATTACGCCACAAGAATTTCGCCTCAAATGAGAATAAGGAAGAGAAAAAAGCTGTACGGGACTCGTACCGCGTTACGCAACAACAGCACGACACTTAATTTTTGCACCATTTGTTTATTCCATTTGAAAACGTATTTGCTTTTTGCATCTCATCTTCCATCTGTTAGTTTCTACTTTCTTACTACGTTGAATAGCGTTCAGTCGTTTCACCATGGCACTGCCGCAACAACGGAGCAAGTCAAAATGTTTTGAATCATGCCTTGTGTGACGAGCATTGTATACCAAGATTTCTGGTATTTTAACAAGAAGAGAAAAAATGTATTGGTGCGAAAAACTAGTTGATCACGCAATGAACACTAAGCCACTCACGCTAAAAGTCACGTGAAACTCCATTTTACAGATGATTTTCTGTAAATCGGCGGAGTGTACAGACAACTTTTTTTCAAACAGGTGTTTAACCGCTTTTTCTAAATTAAGTGACATCAAGAGATTAAGGAGGTGCAGTTTGGTAAAATTTGTTCATATATTTCGCACTGCAATTGGCTGGCACCAGGACCACCACAAACTTTTTTTCACAATCAGGTATAGAGAGAGAGTGAAAGACTGAAACACGTATAGAGAGTGAAAAACGTATTGTGTTGGTCCTCCACTACTTTGTGCTTAGGCTGTGAATTCCCTCGAAAGACCAAGAAAGGTCTACTGTTGTTCATTTCACTGGTGTTTTTGAAAATTACACATCATCTGCATATTTCTTTGATCAAATCCATTAAAATTTTCCGGCCATTGTTCAAAACATTTTCAAAAATGTGACTGACAAATGTCTGATTTACTGTATTTCCTTGCAAAACAGGTTTGTGTTTCTAACAATTCTTTCTTCAAATTGATTCCCAGGGTTTGGTATCTGGCTAATATTTCTACCTTATCATGTGATGAGACTGAAAAATTAACCACCCATGTTGTTTGCAGTCCAACAAAAAGTCTTTCAGTTGTTAAGTTGTTGCAATTTTTCATTTTTGCGTAAAGTCTGGTGTACTGTGTATAGTCTTCAATACCACACGCAACGCGCTTCTATAGACTTTACACATTCATCGCAGTAAGAAGAAAAACACAAATACATGAAAGAACACGAGGATATATACCCGGTGATAGTAGAAAAGTATACGCTTGATGGCGCACATACATTTACTTTGATGTAACACAAGCATATCGGACACACGCATGAATGACGCCATGATGATTATCATAATATAATCCTGTGATGACTTCGAAGTACATCGATTTATAAAATAGATGAGGGAGTGGGAGGCTGCGACGGACTAGGGTCATTTAGACTGCAGACCTCCCAAGGACGAAGCTATACTTATATTGTAAAGGGGACAGTGGATAAGAGTTAGTAAATGTCTTTTGCTCTGGGTTTAAGTTTAATATGCGCAATGCGGTTCTATGGTTTATTGAAGCAAGATGCGTTGTAAGCAAAGTCAAGCCACCGGAAGAAAATGGTTTAACGTTGTCACATTGAACATTTGCTCTTTTCACATATTTAAGAATATTCGTGAAGTCTAGAGTGGAAATGCGTCAGAAGTCATAAACTCTTTCAGCACTGTAATGTTGTCACGGAATTTAAGCAGTTTGAGAACTAGGCGTCCGTTCACGCATTGCAGAAAACAATTCGCAGTCTATTTATGCATAGGAACGGAAATTCGTTTGCAGTTAGGCAAGTTGTTTGCTTCGCACTTGTAGACTAAAGACATCCCACTACTTCATAAAAGGGTTTGATGCGACCAAATTTAATGAACGCAACAAAAGACCAAACGATGTAAGGCATAACGGAGATACTTTATGATTTGGCTATTTCAACTGTAACAGTGTTAAGTAATTAACTCAATGCACCTGGTTTATGTACACAAAAAGAACACAAAATTTGTTTCTAGTAGCCGACAATACATCTTTCTTATATTCTGCGAAAAAGTGCCTAACACGTTTTATTTTTTATTTCTAAAGGAATTTTTGAACAGATTTCTATTACGTATTTTATCATTTTAGCACATGAGTTTGAACACGATTCTGGTAAAGCAAATTGTCGAGTTTTAAATTATCTTGTATGCTACGGATGGACATCCGCAATGAGTTTATAATAATTGTTAATGAAATTGTTCCGACAGCGCTATAATATCTGGTGGTTTTGAAAACAGAGATGCGATTTCTTCAAGGTTGACTATATATTTATACAAAGATCTTATGTTACAACGTCGCAAGGAGAGGTCATTTGACATCAACTTATCAACATGACTCACAAAGTCAGTAAGTTTACTGTGTGGCATACTACCAAAGAGATATTGAGAGGTGTCTATCGGAGTGATTGCTGCCGCTTGTTAAACATTGACAGCCAGGAAACAAATGTGCATCGAAATGATTAAAGTCATTCATTTAGGTTTTGGCTGGAAGAACATTTTTTGCATTGCTGTGCTAGCATACATGTGTTGAAAACAGTAAATGCATTACAACATATAAAAAATAACACATACGTATGCATTTTGCTTCCGGCAGTTTGTTGTTCAAGCGGAAGTAGTCGCTTGCATTGAATGTTTTATTTCAGAGTTCACCGAATCTAATATCTTTTCGGCAAATTTAGTTGCTGAGTATTTTTTCGGGTGTAGCAAGTGATAAATGTATCAAAACAGGATTTTTGCACGTACTTCAGTATGTTTTTTTTTATTATTTTTGGTGACGGCAGTTAGCGGTAGGCCGGAGCCTGAAATTTGCCCCCTGCAGAGGCGATTTTGGGTGAACACTCTTGCACAAGAAGTGCTACGGCAGTTCACTCAGTGGCCGTGGATCGACCACCCAACCTTCCAATTGAGAAGCGGATACTTTACAACTGAGCTAGTGCCGCACAAAGTAGTTTGCACCTTAGAGGTGCGCGATCCTCACAAGCAAAGACGTGCTGTGCTGTCTGCCTTCGATGTTTTTGAGATCCCTTTTGTTAGTAAGAAAGTCGTTTCTTTTCTTGTATGACGCAAACCTTGTAATGTTTGGGCGTGGTTTCTCCTTTTTTGTCCTAGTCGATGTACTCTCTGCATATCATTAGGTTGGAGATCGATCCAATTTTAGTAAGATTTGATGTTAAAAGCACCATGTATTATCGAACAATTTTCACGGGAAACATGTGAAACTTCAAGCGGTACTGCAAGCAAGTGCTTTCTTCACCATGACATGATATTGAATGTTGATAGTCCGGATTAGCAAGACACCGGGCCAAAGGATTTTGGTGGAATGACGAGTGCTTTGCTCCCCCTGCCCTTTCCAAAAGAGGTCAACGGGGGTGGATGTGCCTTTTCATAACAGAATCATGGGTACCCTAATTTCATGGTTTATCAAGATCGACTTGGAACAAACTTCTTTCAGCTATTCGCTCACCCAGAAAAATCAGAATGGCTTTCTATCATTTCTGCTATTATTTTTGAAGTCAACACTTTTGCTGCTCAGAAACAAGCATAATTGGTAACAAATTTTTTTGTTTTTTGCGTTTCCATTGCTCTCAACTCTTTTACTGCCCCCATGCTCTACCACTGTTCCGGCGTCCCTGCAAACATCACTGAACCTCAGATGAGTCTGTTTCGGAGACAACAGCATGAGTAAAAGATTTGTGGATTTTGCTCACATGCAGCCCGTCTACTGTTTATTCGTTGTTTACAGTAGGTCTATTCAGGGGTCCGCAAAAAATGGGTCAATAACTTAGGGGGCCGTGAGATGAAAAAGTTTGAGAAACGCTGTCCTAGTTCACTGCAACCCCATTTACAACTTGCCGCTGTAAACGCTAATATTATTTCTTGTGCTGGCGCTCCAATTTATCTTCAAAGTTCGGCAGTGGACGCTAAAATCGATGGAAATCTGATTAAAACTTTGTCCGATTTGGGAGCATCTGAAAACTTCATAGATGGGAAGCTGGATCTCCGTTTAAATCCTGAAGTTAAAGAAGAATCTAGTGATGTCACCACTTAGCATGGCTTCCGCGAAATTTCTTCTGAAATCAACAGGCGCGTAGAATCCAATGTCACCTTCTCGAAAGAAACTATCCAATGGTGATCATAGACGCAATCCAAGATTCCTGCGCCGACCTCATAATAGGCCAAAAAAAACAAACAGACGTTTAACTGTTACTTTCAAATTTGGTGGACTTGAAAAGGCATTAGGTGTAAATACAAAGGCTGACGCTGTCCTATAGCCACCCTTACTGCTACAAACATCAATCTTCCGTCGCAAATGTGCAAATGGGAGAACGCCTTCAAAGGGCGCACTTTCACAATTAATAACTGATCAACGATCCGTCTCTTATGTTTCATAAGACGAATCACCGTAAGGTCAAGAATAAAAATGTATTTCAGGCGTCTCGTACGAGTCAATTTTATTATGAAATTCGTCGCAAACCCGGTGTAAAAAATGTTGCCTCAGACGCATTGTCAAGGGTTTGTGCTTCTTTCGCAAAATTCTCGTGATTGCCCAACTTCATGCCTCGTTGGGGTACCGGGGTATGCACCAGGCTCTATCACCTCGTCCGTGCTCGGAATTTATCTTTTACTGGTGAAGTACGTAAGGATGTTTGCCGTCACTGCAAAGTTGTGTTGACGTCAAGCGCCACTTTCACTGGCCTGAACCTAAAGGGCTTGTGAAGGCTACTCGTGCGTGGGAACTTGTATTTGTTGATTTTAATTAAAGGACCGCTGAAAGGGCTCAAAACCGTATCTCTGGGTTGTCGACGAATATAACCAAGATCTTAAGGCTTAAATGACAGACCAGGTTAGCTTATCGAGCAATCTTTAGTAACTAGCAGCTAGTTTTTCTCTCCTCTAAATTATTCATTTCTGTTTACTACCCTGTAAAGTTGGATTTACTGTGTTTCGCAATCAGAAGAATACAAGCATTTGCGTGCACTCAATCCCTGTGGCTTATCTCAGGACTCAAACTAAGTGGAGAAAAAGGTCAAACGTGAAATTTTCAGCATTGTTGTGGGTAATGGCCTGGAGATACGCAGCATGAACTATCCCAAATTTCTAATTCGATCTAGTTGAAAGAGATGGCGCTTCACCTACCGCGTATGCAAGTTACAGTATTTCAAGTAACTACAAAACATCTAACGTTTATAAAAAGGACGCCAACCGTTACGCATTTTAATTGCATACCTTACGATGTTTGCCACTATGTGAAGCTGCGAACAAATATTTGAGCTATTAGGAAAATGTCAAAAATCCGTGAAAGTCACCCATGATGGCATGGCCTATAGCAGTGGTCTTCAACCTTTGTACAATCGCCCCCTGACGGAACTTTTCTTGATAATCGCCCCCCTTCCTATAATTTTTGCGTTGTGTGAAAATAGTATTTTGTTTTGAAAATAATTTAGTGCTAATAAAATATAAACGGGCAGTTTTGTTAGCACAAAACAAAACGAATCAAACGCATTTGTAGATAAATGTTATTCATTTCCAAAGAAATAGCTGATTTGCAAACCTTGCGATGGTGTTTACCTGCAAGCTTTTTCAAAGCAGGTTGCAAGTTGGTCAGTTTAAGTCAGGGGCCACCAACGTGATGCCCGCAGGCACCAAGTCGACCGCAACGACTATGTAAGTCACTCGCAGGCCTGTTCTAAAATGATCAATGTCTTCAAATTAACGAATATCAATACTAAAATAACTGAAGGTAAATTGAGAAAAATTTTTATTTCATAAGTTTGTATCAAACTAGTAGCCCTTTGCATCAATCGGTACACAAGATGTAGCTCGCAGTTTCAAAAAGGTCGGTGACCCCTGGTTTAAGTCGTATGGCGTTTTACCGATCTTGTTCATGTCAAGGCGATATTTACGCGTGTGCAGTACTTGGCAGAAACCTTGCTCAGCAATATACGTTGTGGAAAAACCCAGTAATATACCAGCTTCACTTTTCCCCAAAGTTCTGGAAAACGCTCACTGCACTTGATCCGAAAATTTCACCATCCGTGTGTATGAAATATAACAGGGGTTCATTGTCGCTTTGGATGACGATGGGAACTTCCTGGATGGTGGAATCGCGTTCGCTTACGCTACTTAGCTGGCAAAGAGCTATTCTAACTGTAACTTTTTACGCAATGCAACTTTCGGCATGATCTCCACAACACAATGACTTCATAGCAAGCCTCAAACAACAGGTGGCGAAAAGGATTTTTTGGATTCCTTAGTTTAGTCAGGATTGGGTGTTTGGGCTTACTTGCCGGACTAAGTTCATCCTTTCCTAGCCTACTGTTCTGTTACACTCTGCCATAAGTCAGATGAACACAGTACAGCTATATCCACAGAACACCAAAACACTCGAACTGACTTAAAAACACCATAAGCACATTTTGCAACTTACGGCTAGCTGTTTTACTAGCCGTTAATCGCTACGTAAATTGTGTCGCAACAGTCATATTTTCAGTATTTTTACAACTGAGCACACTTCAGTAGGCCTACTTTGGTACTAACCAAAACTTATAAAACACATGATAACGGACTGCCATATTTTTGCCTGCGAAACAATGGTTTGGCAATGCTTTACTGAAGGCCATGAAGACTTGTTGCAAGGCAATTTTGCTAATAATAACACAGCCGGCTGGAGGGATTTGTGACAGTTCAGGACGAAAATTAACTGGGACAAATTTGACAGCAACTTGCACCTAATATTCGCTGTTGCCGCGAAAGTCGATGCGATGATTTAGTGGTAGCAATGTTATGATTGTTGGGCCATTTTTACTATCTTCAAAGAAGCCAAAGTTTTCCTCTTGAAAAACTGGAGTTTGATCGATTGGATATTTTCCTATATCAGCGTTTGTTGCTTTCGACCAATATCAGTATAATAAAACTAACGAGAAACGTGCACCCTATACAAGAAACGTCCAAAACCTTGCGTGCTGATTTGAACAAGCTGGAAAATGTTATTGCTTGATGTTCTTTTTGTGACATTGATCATGCAACGATTGGGTCAACCAACCTAACAAACTACTCAGTGCAACAGTTTCTCTACTCTTTCATCTTATTTTGAACATTAGACTCAACAATATACCTGCACTTTTTGTTAGTGCATCAAAAAGTCGATAAAGTCAAAATGTTTTGCCGGTTTTAAAGGTTATGAAACGTCCACAAACCAATTTCATGCTGAAACTACGACCGACTCCAAAGTTTTCAGTCAAAAAAATGTAAAAACTTACCATTATGTCAAAATTTATTGTTTTGTCAAACTTTTCTCGCAGCACAGTTTTTTTCTCTTATCAGCATTTATTGAAGCTATATTAACTGATGTTGAAATGCTTTTGCAAGTTTAGTTGCAATTAAATTGGTTTGTTGCGATTTGTGACATAGTAATGTTGTTTTGCCACCACTACACGATTGCACATTAAGTAGACTAGGCGTGAGAAGGCAAGAAACGTGGTCTTACAGTACTTACTTGGTTTGGTAAATTCTTTTTCCATTATGCATATAGTGCTTTGCCTTCATGATGTTGTCAGGTTTGGCTCTACTGTAGTTATTAAATATCCTTGCCAAATATATGATGGCTAAAGTTAAATAACAACATTTCTTCGAAAGGTCAAAGTATACTGCATGAATATGCTTCTGAGTCAACCTCAACGCCAAAGGCTAATTATTTTGCAGTTGCAAACGCAGGAAATTGATAAGTCAAAATAAAGCCAACATTTGTAAATTATAAAGTAAAAATTTCAAGTTTGTAGGTCAAAAAAGTGGTTGCCCAATAATCTTCGTGAGAACCACAATGCTTGACTCCCAACCAGTCACAATCTTAGAGGTCTTGGATAGTTGGTTCAGTGAAGCGTTACACAGAACGATGCTGGTTTGACTGATGCCTGACCAGTCCGATACGCATTTTATAACCTTCATTACGAAACATGGAGACGAAAGTGCATCAAATGCTTGGATTCCAAAGTAACAAATATTGCTTTTTTTGGAATCAATTCAACATTTGAGAAATCGCCCCCCAAATCTCGCGAATCACAAAATCGTCCCCACAACGCCTAAAATCGCCCTTTGGGGGGCGATTTCGCCCACGTTGAAGACCACTGGCTTATAACAATGAAGCTTTGGAAAAGAACGCACAAAAAGCCAAGGTGATTTTATCTGGTCCTCTACCACTTTGCTCGGAAAGAAGCAATTTTCACAGTACAAAACCATTAAGAAAACTGTTTGCCACTGCTGTTTTTAAACACATCTTACATCTCAAATGGAAGCCTGATATCCTTTTCACAAAAACAACTTTGGAAAGCTGTCGACTATGAAAACATTGTCTCCCCGAATTAAAAAAAATTTCGTCTTTTGCCGAATACCATTTTGTTTGTGAGGTAAAACGAATAGGAAATACTGGGGACGAACTTTCATTACATTACTATTAGAAACTACAACCGCAATGGCCAGTATTTTCTTAAAACTCGCCATTTATAGTCGAAGGAAAAGTTTTTGAATTTCAAACGTTTTTCAACAAAATGATTTCACAGCTGCAGGAAAAGGAATACCTCTACAAGATAGACTTACTAAAATACAAAAACCTTTAACATTGATGGGCACAAAAGTTGCTATTCACCAGCTCTAAGAAACAATTACACTCTATTTTAAAACGAAAGTGTTTGATTACATCACTGGAAATTAATCGAGGTGTGAAGCATCAACATCAGCAGCTTTTATGAGCTACGTTATGTTCATTGCAAACAATCTTTACAATACAACTTCTATCTTGCCACAAAAATATGTAACCTTTCAGGAGCACAGAATTGTTAATGTGATGAATGTGCTTTCTTAGGTCATTACAATAAGCGTCATGTGTCTGTTCGCCTTTTGCTTATTTATTCGTAAACACGCTGCACCGACTCTTGAAAAACGATATAACAATGTTCTGAGGAAAATATGAAAAGAGCATACAATAGAGAAACACGAATGTATCATAACTTTCCGGGATGACGAAGCAAAGATATTCCATCTCACAAAGTTCATGAAATTGGAAAATTGCAGAATACATGTCACTTAAACTGCCTGCATACTTCAAGATCAATCTTTGTGTCTTTTGAGTTTTGTTTGCTTGAAAGAATCTACGCATTTAGACAAAACAGTTTTTTTTCTCCCGTGGTCTTACGTATTGTCGATTGTAAACACGCTCTTTGTGCCAAGCGTGAGGTTTTCAAAATCAGTCATCTGCGACCGTCCCGCTTTAGACTCTCAAGTGCCGCATCTATTTGTAGCCGACCATACCTACCCATCGTACACAGTCCCGTTATGACGATAGTGTCTTCCGAAGGTTTGAAGCTTTCGCATTGAGAATCGTTCGGCCCAGCGATTTTCCTGGTAGAACAGATAGCAAGCTTATCCAGAAACGCGCTTTCTCTAGGTGATAGGCAATAGCCGCTATGAGATAGGCAATAAGCGTGCAAGAATGTCGAACTGATCACCAGCGAATTTAGAGTTTGATGAAGTTTTGTCAGATCTGGAACAGCAATGAAAAGGCCGATTTTGGCTTTCTTATCTTTTCCCTCTGATCCGTGCTTACGTTTTCAAACCTTCCGATCAAAGTACTAGGCTTAATCGTACTTATAACAGCCACCCCCAATGTTTATATTTCTTCGAAGATATTTGCTTGCATCTGTTACAAATTTCGGTTTTTGATTCCAGAAGTCTCGACAATTTACTTAAGCAGATTTTGTTTAGCTGTTCAGATTTGTAACAGAAAAACTGAAATGGAGCTTCAGAAGATTTACTGTAGTAAATATATAAAAACTCTTTTGTTACCACCTCACTGCTTTCAGCATTTATACAGGCAGCTGAATGTTGGACAAAAAATCTTAAATATGTTTAAAATATGCCTAATTTCATCTGCAGTTCTATGTTTTCTAGCTACAATTCGGTCTCAGGTAACTTTGAAAACTTGATGATATGGGCCACACTAGCCGAAATGACCATTTAACGTTTCAGGAGCAGAGGCACATTTTTTAAATAACTCAGCAATTATCCTCAAGCTCATTTGACCCAAAAAACAAGCTTGTGGTATTTGGAAACATATCTTTTTCTAAAAAAAACATATTTTCTTCATCAAATGTGGGAGAAACTCAAAGTGACTCCATCTAAAATGGCAAAATTTCTGTTGTAGGTGTAACCAAGATTGACCACGAGCCACGCGCATCGACTCAGCTTGTCTTATCAGCGAATTCCCTCATGGGACACAGTTACCATCAAAATGTGAGATTTTTCTTAACAGATACCACCAAGTTTAGTTATTTGAAACCACTAGAGCAGATGGGCTAACTGCCTGAAAGCAGGCAAAGTAAATAAACAAAAATTGTTTAACTTGTTTGAATTTTTTGTTTGTTGTCGAATTTGTGCATTTCATTAAACATCAAATTAAGCATCAGTTCGGTTGCATAAGAAGGGTATCAGGTGATGTAGAATATCAGAGTACCAAATGTGCTTAAAGTCAATAAAATTTTGCAAGCTCCGGTAGCATTTGGATGTATCTTTCAAAAGCATGTTATCTACTAGTATTGCAAATTGTTACACCGTATATATTTTAACACAGCTAATATCGTCTGCACCAACACAGATTTGAAGACCGAAGGTGAAAACAAGAAAAAGAACTGTGGAAAATGTACGGTATTATGAGATAGTTGGAGGTTGTGCACAATTAAACTGCAGGTTGAAATTCCGGAGAATCATAGGAAAAATGTTTTGATTATTGTTATTTGTCGTCTTTGAGAGCTTTGAAAATCTAATCAAACTCAAAAACATTTTTCTATATCTTGAAACAGGTCATGCGGGAATTGACGAAACCGTAATGCAGCAGTTGACTTATCACGGAGGGATGAAGCTATTTTTCGTTTTAACTTTTTAACCCTGCTCAGGTAACCTCTGCCCAATTTGGGCAAACGGTTCTTCTGCTTAAATTAAAAATTAGTTAACGTTCACGTAGAAAGCTGGTTCTTTCAGGAGCTGCATTTTTTAGACGCTCTTTCGGGCAGTTCTGCGGAAATCTGCACAAGTTTTGTAGTTTTCGAAGGGGAACAAACTTTTGCCCAAATTAACCCATGGTTACCTGAGGTGTAACAAAATTCCTACACAAAAATCCCTCCTAAGGTAACCTTGACCAATTGGGCAAAAGGAGTTTGAGCACGTAGGTTCACTAGCAAGTCACGCCAGCAACTTTTGACCGAAGCCAGCACGAGAGTAGGTCACACGAGTGCAAGCACTGACGACGCAGATCAATTTGGCGCGAATGGATCCTGCTCAGCTCGTGGTTTTCATTGAGAAACAAGCAGGAGCATGTGCGACGCCTTCTCCTTCAGAGGAAAGAAATTGGAGCCAGAAAGGGCATACACCTTGTTGTGTGTGCTCTTGGGTTGAAAGGTCAAAGCATTCTATCGAGGATGAAGAACCTTGTGCCTCTCTGTTCCGAATTGAAGTTTCTAGAACTTTGGCTTAACCAAAAAGGGCTTGCTCTTGTTGTGCGTGCACTTGCGGTGAAAGGCCAAAACATTTTATTGAGGACATGAACATTGAGATCAGACAACGCTGTGGAACCTGTCCACCATCAAAACAGAACAAAACGAGGTTCACGTGCCAACTGCCAACGATGGGGAGCACTTAATTGATCACTTTCAAGTTTTCTGCAACGATTACTCACACCCCTGTAATACTAACCTCGTGTGATTTCCACCCAGGCAGGAGTGGTGGCCACGTAGTCCCTAGGACCTAGGTGAAAATCACCTGACGTTATGGTTAGTGTGAGTTCGGGGTGAAAATCACCCCAAATTATGGTTAGTGTGAGTTCGGGTGAAAATCACCCTACGTTATGTTTAGAGTGAGTTTTTTGTTTCCCTTTTGATGCCTTGACATTGCACAAAAACTCCACTCATTTATAGTATTCATATTTCAATTTGGGGGGCTAAGCCCACCAAATCCCCACTGTGGGGACGGGACTGGCCGTATGTGAGACATGAAAGTCAATAGCGGTGCAGCGATCAATCTGATTGCCCAACAATTGTCGTAAACTATTTGCCCATTTTGGGCAAGGTTGATTGATGTGACTGAAAATTGCAATGAAAATAGAAAAATTTCATGTCTCAACCTAATTTACTTTTATTGCAGATAGAACCACAAACTTGAAATGAGGTTCTGTTTAAACCTTAAACCAACCACCAATGACGTCTACGGGCGAAATTTTTAGATTTTTCTTTACTTGCACTATCAACAGCTAGCAAAATTCTTACCAAATAAGTCATCGCGGCACTATCAAAAAGATTTCAATTTTTGCCAAGCAATTTTTGCGCCCCAGTCGAAGTGGCGCCCATGGCATGTGCCATGCCTGCCATACCCTAGATACGCCACTGGGTTTCATAAAACCATGTCGTAAAAATATTACTTCACATCTTCAAGGAAATGCAGGTCATGACTAGCCGATGATCTTCTCTGTTTTCATTCGACAGCAAGTGAAACCAGCAAACACATACAGATGTTTGCATCCACATCCCTTTCACAAAATCAATTCTGGAAAGTTACCAGTGGCTATAAAACAATTGTATCCGGAGATTTCAAAAACGTTCGTAGTTTGTCGAATGCCTTTTTGTCTGTGATGAAAAGTGAATAGGGAGAACCGCAGACTTTTATTTTATTGAGACTAGAAACTGCAACTGAATTGTCCAGCATCTTCTTAAAACTAACGCGTCCTAGCCAAAGGCAAAGTTTTTGCATTCGAAACGTTTCTCTACAAAATAATTTCATAGCTGCAGAAGAAGGAATGCTTCTACAAGATACATTTAAAAAATACAAAACTTTCCACTGTTGTGGCCAGTGGCCCAACTATATGGACAAGTATGTATGCTCTTTGTTTCTCTGTTCGCATTTCTGCGCGTGTATTTACGACCTTGCAGAGTCTTGCATGGACTCCTTTTTTGAGTAGTGTAGCGAGCGCGTAGTTGCTTGACTGATCGCTCGACCGTTTTCTGCGATATGTTTGTCTCTTCGTCGTGGTGAAGACAAGTCGCCGTTTGTGCTAATGGTCGGTAAATGTTGCCGTTATGCGTTATTAAATGCGACGCAAGAGTCGAGGGCAACAAATTGTACGGTGTCACCTCGCAACCTCTGCTTGCTTCGCGTCTCAAACAGTCGCGAGACTGAGTAACGCCTTCGCCCTTTCATAGGACAGAGTGAATCAAATTTACCGATTGAGCTTGCATGTTTGCAAAGCGAGACACACAAAACTACATTAATTGGCACAAAAGTTGTTATTCAGCAGCTTTAAGAAGCAATATAGCTGTATTTTATACTTCTATCTTGCCACAAAAATTATGCAACCTTTGCAGAACACTGTAAGTGTTAATGTGCTGAATGCGCTTTCTCAGGTCGTCACAATAAACGTCATGTGTCTGTTCGCCTTTTGCTTATTTATTCGTAAACACGGTGCACCGACACTTGCAAACCGATATAACAATGTTCCGAGGAAAATGTGAAGAGAATGCAACAGAGTAACACGAATGTGTCATTACTTATTTGGTGCGCGGCAAGGATATTCCTTCTTATAAATTTATGAAGTTGGAAAACTGCACCTGCATACTTCAAGAAAAATCTTCGTGTATTTTGGACCATATAGCGTTTTGTTTGGTTAAAAGACTTTCTGAAGTTCAGCAATACAGGCTTTTTTCTCCCGGGGTCTGACAAATTATCGATTATAAACACGCTTTCTGTGCCAAGCGTGATGCTTTCAAACTCAATCATCTGCGACCATGCCGCATCTATTTCTAACCCATCCCACCTTCCCATGGTGTCCCATTAAGGCGTGAGAACCTTGAAAAGGTTGGAAGCTTTCGTATTAAGAATAGTTCGGCCCAGCGATTGTTCTCGGTAGAACGGAGAGGAGGCTTGTCCAGAAACGCGCTTTCTCTATGGCAGTGGTGCTCAAACGTATTGGCTCGTGGGCCACATTTGTCTTTCAGAAACCCTTCGCGGGCCACAAGAATTAATAATCTCAATAAAAATTCTCTTAAATGATTAAAGTGTTAAGTTTTCTCT
>Ga0210059_1000383_pt1 | contig 54550 bp, 29 predicted proteins | sample Ectturendosymbi2_FD_188042 | JGI IMG/M metagenome (GOLD analysis project Ga0210059, IMG submission 188042) | Ecteinascidia turbinata endosymbiont from Florida, USA - Sample 2 (SPAdes) (version 2) | ecosystem: Host-associated > Tunicates > Ascidians > Unclassified | place: Key West, Florida... | reverse complement strand
CTTTTTAGGTATCTCGTTAATTCAATGCAAAATCAAGCACGATCGACCAACTGACCCTCTGCGATCGACCGGTCGATCGCGATCGACTTCTTGGCCACCCCTGGTTTACAGCATCACCAACACAGACCTCGCCATACGCCGGTAAATCACCTCCAAATGTTTTGTGTCTAAACGTGTTTGCATTTTCGTTGGGCTTCAAAATATCACTGTGTACACGCACTCTGAGAAACTTTATCAGATTTAAAGAAGTAAAGATTCTGTGAAGTAAAAACTTGAAATTTTTCTAACTTATTGTTTTGATTTGGCACGTACCAACCGAATCGGACTTGATCACAAACTATGTCTTTTCATCTTGCAGCGTGCCACCGAGGTTTTTCAGCAGTTCTTTCGTTTTCACGGGATTGAATTCAAACCCTTGGTGAAATTTATGAAAATCAAACATGTTTTTGAAAATTTAACCACCGAAAACAATATAGTTGAACGTAGTTTTTTTCGCCGATTATGTTCGACCAATTTTGGTATATTTTTTAGAAACACAACAAGTTGCATGCTTGCAGAACCCTTTTTGGGTGAAGCGCTTGAGAGACACACCTTTCTATAGGGAACTGGGATCAGACAACATGATTCGATCCATACGTGAGCGATAGCACGCACTGTGTGGGTTAAATGCAGCTGCACAGTATAACATAAGCAGAAAAACTGCGACAATGCTTTGCTTTTGCAATTTGATTAGTGTTTTTGTCACGTAAAGTGTTTTCTCCATCGGACTAGTAAATGTTGTTGAAATGGAATTTTTTCTTTTGGAGCACTTAGCATTGTGAAGTGTGCCACGGGGTTTGCAAACTATAGCAGAAACAGGAAAAAGCAAAGTAAGCTATTTTTGAAAATTAGAGGTCATTAAAGGTCGTGGATTCTATCACAATTATTTGGAGGCTATGGCGTATCAAAGGGATCTGGCCTGAAACTGCCGACAAATATTGGTTAGAAAAGCGGATCTACAGTATGCTCAGCTTGTGATGCGATATATAAAAGTGAGTGACAACCCTGATTTTCAGAAAAAAACAACTCGTACAACTAAAAAGAGCCTTAGTAAATTTTAAAGAATTCAAGTCATGCTTGTGTGTGAAAGGTGAGCACGTTTATAGTGATCATTCATTTTGTTTACGCGTAATTTAAGCTGCGTTTATTCATCCACTTACATTCCATTCAAAAGTACCCTGAGCAAGGCCTGAAGCGGCTCCACTTCCAGCAAGCCCGACAAAATGACCACTTCCAATGTTGCTACTGAAAAGAGAAGCTCCTACTGGAAGCCAAGTGATATCTCTCCCAGCAAGAAAGAAGCCACTGACGTTTGACCGATTTGTCTGGCACATTGCCTGGAAGAAATGCAACAATTGTACCATTAGTTCAATTCTAAGTTTTTTCAGACTGTTTTGACCGTATCTTTTGCTGCAGAGATTTTGGAGCAGGCGTAGTCATAAAAATTACAATTCGTATCATTTTATCCTTTTCAACTTCGCTTTCGATTACTATATTTTGTGATGCACGTGAGTTTCAATCAATGCGTCTTCAATTTAACTCTATTTTTCCTGTTTCAAATGTTTGTGCTTTCCAATTTCTTCGATATGGAAATTTTTCCAAAATTATAGCAAAAGACTTCGCAGCGAAAATGTCAGAATGACTAAAATAAGGTATCTTCCCACTTGCGTCCAACTTTCAAGAAATGTCATCCCGATTTCAAATTTCAGATTGCCTTTTCGAACACTTAATACTGTATTTCAGATAATTTTATCCAATTTTTACCAGATCTTGTGCGTTTTTTACCATATTTCTCGATCTTCCTCAAATTTCAGTTGCCGAAAAGCTAGTGCTTTCCCTCGTCATACAGTACGTCTGTGAGTGTCATTCTATGTTGCAAATAAAAAGCTTGTAACACATTTTTCAAGCGTTAGGCTCACGTGTTGTAACACATGATCATCACCAGTTTGACAACTTACCCAAATGCCCACTCCCAAAATTATGACAAAATACGCAACAATGACACCAATATCAGCGTCGGCCAGGCCAGGTGGCTTGAAGTCGGGCTCGGTTCCCTCAACAACCGGAGCCGTACAGAAAGCTTCCCCAGACATTTTTGGAAAAAATTAATTTATCAACAGTGATAAATTTTATTTCTGAAATAATATACAGTAGTTAGACATTCAAACACTCCTTAGCTTGACAGCTTCATCCTGCTGTTTTCAGTACAGCAAAGGATATACTGTAGCTCAAGCACGAAGTTTTGACATTGCCATTCAAAATCATGGCACAATCTCTGCGAGAGTAATAAGGTTGTTTCTTTTTATATTAAAGTGCGAGCAATGTTGTTTATGTCAAAGAGTTAAAGTTGTAAGAATGTCGGTACCGAGAGGAAACAATGTTGAATGTAAAAACTGGGCGGTTTTCGTTTTTAGTGGTGTACTTCCATCTCACAACATCAAAGCGCCCTTAGCAACGAACAATTGGCCTACAACCAATTTTTACAGCCGATACAACCTCTGTGGTTGAAACTTAAACGTGGCTTGAATTGTTTTGAAGTAATCGGTGCCAATAGAAAAATACCATTTTGGGCAAGTTTCATGTGATAAGTTTCATGTGATAAGTTTCATGTGATAACCTTTCTAAGGCCTTCAGTTCAGTTCGACCTACAATCTTCCATACAAGACTTAATTTGCATTCACGACATGCCTGATGTTATTTTTGTTTAATAAATTGCGCCCAGAAACAAAAAACAACAATAATTATTGCACTCACAAGTACGTGGCCCTTCCTAACTTCAAGGGGCTTACGGCAACAAATGAGCCGAAAAGTGCTGGAAAGGGGCTGCTTAAAGGTATTCTTGGTTGAGATATGACGTGGAATATGTAGAAAATTGTGTTTTGACAAACCTAAAATTTTTGTTCAAACATTTCTGCTAGGCAATGTCCCGGCTTGTCCTCCTAGGTTGAAGGCCTGCAGCAACTTAAAATTTTTGCTAAGAAATACTGAAAATAAGACAAGTTCCAGCACGGAGTTTGAAGAGCAACTTGTGATAATTGGTTGCTGATTTCATGAACAAGCAATTGTTTTTCTGTTTTAGAAACGTTTTTCGACTTTTATTTTTTTAATCGTTTGATATAACTGTATATATTAGGACTTTTGTGGGGAAATATACTTAAACCTAAGGGTTGATTTCATCACTTTTCACATCTGGTGTGTAAACATTTTGATTTTCAATGCATGCACTAAAATTGGGGTAAGACTAAAAGATAAATTCCATACGTTTAATAGAGTATCTTGCTTTCTTCTACTGTCCTAATGTAGGAATTACCTTTTCTTCAATGTTTGAAGACGCCGTAACGCAAACAGCAAGTGTTTGAATGTTGCAGGATAAAGAAAAACTTTGAATTTTTAGGAAAATAAAGATTTGTATTAGTCCAGATAATTGGCTTGCTTCCTAAACTTTACCCACACGATTATAGGTTTACTAATGAATTTTACTGGTTTATGTTCAAACGTCCCCTATTCAAAATTTTACAATATGCTGACATTGTTGCAGTTTCAAAGCAATTACAACTAGCTTCTACTTGTTAGAAAAAACAAGCTTATCTGTTTCTGTTAAACATTTCGTAGAAGGTTTCAATTTAGAATAGATAAAAATAGTTTTATAAATATTTTTTATTATTTTCATCTCCTGGGGTACACAAAATGAACTATTATGGTTTGCATCATCAATACAGTATGTCAGAAAAAAGTGCGTTTTTTTGCTATTGAAAATTATAACCATTAACAAACATTATCTAGGCTTGGCACTGAACTATAACCAAGACGACCAACAGGCATAGTCACAGACATACAGCGTTTACCAAACGCCTTTCAAAATATTGCGTTTTCTGTTTACTGTCAATTTCAAATAACGAGTTCTGTTCGAAACAACAAATTATCGTTTGACTGCAGACCATACTAAGTTTATGAACACGGTAAATATTTCAAACCAAAGGAAAACACGAATTTTCTAATTGCAAAAGTTTAGTTTCGTACCAACTGCAGTGAAAAACGCTTGCTCGTCAATATTTGTAACATAATTTTAGAAAAAACGTTTGGATTTGTAGATTAACTTTTAACACATAATTTTATGCCTAAAAACACCGTCCATCCACCATGCATTAACGAAAGTGTGACGTAATCAACCACAATTTCCAAATTCTTGCAGTAGGTAAAGATTTGTCAGTTCGGTCCCAATCTTTTAAAGCTTTTACTCATTTCTTCGACAGTACCAATCATTCTTTTAGAAACAAGAAAATTGCGAACTGCAGGTTTAAAGACGTTTTTAATGATATTTTTTTTCCAATTTCAAACAACTGCAACACTGTTGTCACATGAACATAACAACACTGTTGTCACGTGAACATTAGTCTCACCACACCATCGTTTATCAACGCTCTTCTCACAGCGTCGATGTTGAACTCTGACTGAAAAAACTTCATGATTTCCATCTGCATTGTGTTAAGATGCTCTAGTAGCTTGGAAGACGTGCTATTTTTTGCTTATAGCTCATGACCAGTGCAACCATTCACAAACCAACAGTATGATGGTGTCAATGTATTCTTGCAAGCACGTTGCCATTTACGTATCCTGCAGCTTACTGCATTGTTTTATTTTTTGCTGCGTCACTGTACACTTGACAGTTTGTTTTTTGAAGCTGCTCCTACGGTGACCTTTTCCTTTCCTTTGGAAAGTGGGTAGCTGGTATTGCAGTCTTTCCGATTAGATTCTCTTAGTTGTTAGCTTTACTTTTTGTGGGTTTTATTAAATTCTATTTCATACTCCATGCCCTTCGCAGAGCTGATCATACCTACATAGTGGGCGGAATGTATGCTCTGATGCAGGCCCACAAGCATGGGGGAGTAAACAGGCAATTGCCTCTCCGAAATGTTCAAAAAACATATTTAGTTGTTAGGTACAGCAACAAGCTCCAATCATTTTGTCCCCCCCCAAAAAAAATATCAGCTAGTTGCGGCCCTGCTCTGAGTGTCTGATTCTTGGCTGCGAAAGGATTCCTTTCGATAGACAGCGAGCCCCAGTGAAAGTTTGAAACTTTTCGGGATGGATTGACATTTGCTGTGGCACTATCTTAAAAATAAACTCAACACGCGTCCATAACGCTAGCAAAATTTCAACTCGACGTTAGCCACCAAGTTTTGAAAACTTAATTTAAGGTCAAAGGTGCGAATCAACTTTCGTCAATAAAAGATTGATTACAGAAAGTTTTGCCTTGTGTGCGCTTTTTTAAGGCTCGAATAAATGCTTTCCAAACTCGAGCAGGACTAATCGCACTGTGTGACAAGATTGACCAAATGTTCAAATTGCATCAACTTCAATAAGCCTGACAAATCATGTCCTACTTTCATATCTGAAATCCGGTTGAAAAATTTAAAAGATGCATGTCTCATATGTTTTTCAACAATGCCTTACTCTAAGTTTTACTGTGTTAGAATTTTATGTTATATTATTTTTCAGGTGTTCGCACCCGACATAATTTTTTAACTAAACACTCAATTGCCCCAGTTCTGATCGTTAATTAAGGTTAAAATTTTCTTCAACGCCATCAGCAGAATTGCCAAACTGAGTGTTACGGGCGTACAACTACTTACTGAAAAATCACAAAACATTTCAATACTCGAATGACATCAGCGAAAGGCCCAAGGACTTCAACTGAGCTGAATGTCGAATACATAGCTGCCGTCATAAAACGTTGCTGTGCCCTAAGCAAACTCGTAAACTATGGTTGAACGTTGAGATTGTCGAATAATTTTGCGCTGCGCGCGTCACGTATTTTGCGCTGCGCGTCTCACGTAAGCGGTGTGCAGAGTAAATTATTAATCCTATTTATTGGTGTGGATAGGCAGCAAAACAGATTTGAGGTACCAGTCGAAAATTTCCTAACATCAAAGCTTACATTTGCCGATTGACTAGTAAAATATTAAATGAATTTTGCAAGAGTTGTTATAGGTTACTACAAACCACGCAGTGACTTAAGTAGAAATAGGCATAGTTACCGGATTAAAAAAATCTCTTTCGAAACACTCGTGTCATCAAATCGATTGTACAAAAGTATGTGCCATGTAAATGTACTGCTTGACCGTGAAATCAGGGACAACCATCGGCTGTGATGAACTGCTGTAGTCGATTGCCATACTTTTGCAAAATGATAAAAACTGTTTTAGGATTTCGTTTTTTCCTATAAATGAAACTTCTACGAAAAACTGCACGCTGGAAAAGCAAAAAAATGAAAAACATTTCGATACTAGTCTAATGACATCAACGAAAGGCCCAAAATCTTCAACTGAGCTAGACACCGACTACATAGCTGCCGTCATAAAACGCTGCTTTGCCCTAAGCAAACTCGCAAACTGTGGTTGAACGCTGAGTTTGTCGAATAATTTTGCGCTGCTGCAGTGTGTCAACATTTTGTCATCTACGCAAGTGGTGTTCAGACTTTTCGACAGTTTTGATATTCGCAATCTAATCCGTTTCGCAACTCGTGAGTGTCAAGCAAGCAAGCATGATCTTCAGTGGCGAAGCTGTTACTCAAAACATAAGAGATAGGAGTGTAAAACGACCACCTGAAAGTAAGGCTATCTTTTGTTTCAAACGCGCAAAGTTGCATTGGTACAAGAGACACTTTACAACATGAGGTCATTTGACGTAGTCAGTTTTTTGCGTACCACTTTGAATGATGCACGAAAATTGCCACAATCAATACCATTGCGGCTGAAAGCGTTGTGTAATCCACATAGTCAATACTTTTAAGTCTGCATGAGCCACTAATCGGACAATAAATTTTGGTGCAATCACAAGTGCATGTCGTTGTTTTCTAATTACATGCTTGTGAAAACTGCAAACAACACAATTTATGCTATAGTTTAAATTAATACCGATTAGAAAAGCAATTGACGATATGATTTATATGTTTCATTTGTTGGTTTTGAGCAATGTGTCTTTTAACTTTGTGTTTGTTGTTTCTCCTGCGCTTTTCCTCTACTACTCTTCCTGAATATAAACGTATGTTTTCAGTTTATGCAAAAGCAAATATCTGCTCAGCTCTCTCTTGAAAATTAAAATTGCGAACAGCTTAGTTAACAAAAAGTGAGCTTGATGCGGTATGCCCGATTCACAACTAAACGTGTGCATTTCTTTTTCTGTTGTTTCGTGTTATTCAAATTGCTCAAGCTGATTTTCCATTTGTCTCTTTATTTTATGCTTCTTGAACATAATGGATGGCGGTTTCTGTTATTATACCTTACTACCAAACTATAAAAAATTATCACGTAAACCATGATGTTATGATATCGAAGGCGCTTCATCATTTTTGACGAATGTTTGACTAATCATCGATTCAAAAATGTCCTATAGCTGATACTAACCTGAAGCAAATTACTGTGCCCAACGATAACATGCATACTAAAGTGAATGTCAATCTTTCACCAACACCTTTATTACGCGAACAGCGGAAGTGCTAAATAGCCTTATAATGAATATCACGGCCAAAGTAAACGATACAAATGACATATTGCAAACGTTCCGATAACTCCTGTTATCATCAGCAGTGCACAGCAATAACAACACCTTTATGTTTCTTAGGTGGACATTTGCTAGCGAAAACCACTTAACCCTTTCTGCAAGCCAGGAGCAGGAGACGCGGGAACAACGCGGGGCCACTGATCTGAGTTCATGCGTTTGATCAACAGCGAAACTTCTTGAACAAATTTTAAAGGTCGAGGCTGCGTCTTTTGCGCAATCTGTTTGTAGTGTGGAATGAATGTTTGTTTTTGATTTACGATCATGGAAAATTCTCATTGCATCGGTCGGGCCAATCATTGATGACTCGCGGTAACTTAAGTGCCATGAAGCAAAAATACGACAATGGAAACATTGCGAGAACATTAGTAGCAATCCCCTGTGCTTAGGAATGAAAACTTTATCGGAACGTGATGAAGGTGTTTTATTACTTGGCCCGATTATGTTTAAAAGTAGGTGTGTCTTAGCTTCGCGATTGTAGGTAATGTACTCACAGTTACATATCTTGTGTGCTCACCACTTAGTACATCAGCTATGATTCGTAATATTGCAAACAATTTGTGGTTAACTCATCAAATCTTACTATATGAGGAATGATCAGCAGTTATGTTGCGAGAGCCCTGCGAATATACTTTTGTTTGCATTTGGTGAGGTTCTACTTTTTCAAAAGTTATCCTCAAAGACAGGTTTTAGAAGTCGTGGATGAAGACTTGAAACTTAGTCTTAGTGGGGAAGGACATAAAATGATTTAAAAGCTTTTGTCTCGAACGTTGTAATGATATGTTTATATCTGACATTTTGCTCAAATGACATGTCACAACAGGGTGTGATAAAAACAATCATTTAAAGGTAAATTCACCGTTAACGTTACGCATTCAGGAAAAAGAGAAATCGCCTCAAAATGTTTTTGAAGCACTAGAATCGGAGGTCGGTGTCATTGCCAAAAACGTTCAGGTCTCGAGTTTCTCTCAGGAAGTTTAGCCAATCCTCGCTCTCGGTCTTGATGTTCTCGGTCTCAAAGGTTCAAGGCTTGGCCACATCATTGTTGTAGGAACATTAAAATAAATATGAAGCAAAGAATTAAGCGTCATCTAGAAAATTAACAATTCGTTTTCAGTTGATAAATTTGCGGTGAACAGAAGCCGAATATGGTTGTAAGAGCAATATTCCTGCTTTCACACAGTCTGAAGAAAAGCATCAAAGAAGAAGAAAAGTTCTTTCAACTACTAATACATCTGCATGCAAAGGAGAAACACACGCTCCAATAGAATTTGATCAATTACAATTTGTACTTGAACTAAAAGTAATTACTTATTCATTTTCATGTAATTGTAATTAAAATTTATACGTTTTAGTCTTGTGTAATTATAATTTGCTAAAACTTTCACCCTAATTTTTTCTTTACAATTTTCTTTGAGTAAATTCACAAATCTCGAAAAAAATTAAAATAAAAAAATTATAAGGATGAAAAGAAGTGGAACGCCTTCGTAGAACTTGTAACGCGTGTCAAGTAAACAACGAGTTCAGCAGACCTGAGCCAATTACAAGGACGTTACCTCCTTTTGGTCCACAGTTAAAGCTCTAGGTTTTCTGTAGGCTTTCGAGGAATCAGCCAACTGGGCTCTGCTTTCATCTTTTTGCGATGATTCAAACTTGCATATATCTGTATTAAAGTAACTTCACTACACAGGCGAAACAAGCAAAGAATCAATCACAATTTTTTAATAGGAAATCGATTTCACGTGACACTACGCGTGGTCAGTCCTTACCTCTTTTTCAATAAATAAGGGGGACAAGATTTTTGTTTTTATTACATTTTTAAAACAAATTTTACTGAACAGAACAAAATTTGGGGGGCACTGCTCCCGAATTGCCCCCGTGGCTACGGGCCTGCATACAAGCCGCTGCAAGCCATATCAGCGCAGTGATGATTCGGACTGGCCGCACAATCACGCTGACGGTGGCAATTCGGACAATGACCGTGATCGTTCGATGGACACCGACGCAGCGCGTGATAATGTTTTTTCTCCTGAAGTTAACATGCCGACTGCAGCTTGCGCACGTAATGCAGTGCCATGTGAATATTCTCTGCCACCACGATGTAACCTTAAACAACCGAGTAAGCTGCGTGGCTATGTCTTTTCCTGTGGTACACAGACGTAGCCAGGGAGGCCAAACGGGCCATGCCCCCCAAATTTTTGGAATTTATAGTCATTTTGTGCTTTGAGAGAGTATCCCAAACAAAATAGCGTTTTTTGCCCCAAATCAAATATTTCCCCTCCCCCACAAATTTTTTTGCCCCCCTCCAATTTTTGTGCTGGCTACGCCACTGCTGTGGTATTCGCTGATGTTGGTAAACGTGCTTTTTGTTCGTTGATGCTGGTAAACGTGCTTTTTGTTCGTTGATGTTGGTAAAATGCTAGTTTTTGGTACGGTCTCGAAAAATTACTTATCTCATATCTCTTCACTTTCATATATTGTAAAAGCGTGAGAGTTGTAACAAGCAACCTGGATGTTTTTCAAGTTAAGAGCTAGTAGCGATTTATTTGGCCAAATGCACAAACGTTGCCTATAGTGTGATGTAATATCCCCGTACTTTACTTTCGACGGAAAGAAGGAATGTAATGTGGTGACGTGAATATTGTGATGTCATGAATTCCAGACACGCATGGGTCGTCAAGTAATCATGCATGGGCATAGTACGCTGGTCGTAAAGGATGAACTTACGTGTGGCAAGGCAGTTTGCAGTTGGCACTGGATCGTGATATATGTCTACTGTTTCTGTTAATATAAGTTATGCACACAGTGTGACAGAGTAGTAAACATATGGTGAATGCGTGTTGGATCACCTGCTATACAGTGTAAAAGTGGAGACGTTACAAGGCCACAGACCGCTGCTCATGGCCTTTTACTTCTTTTATGTTTTATTAATGTATGTTTTTTACTAGAGGAGCAGAGGACCGTGGGTATTGAATGTCTTCGAAAGGGGATCACGTCCAAAAACCACGAAATGATGAAAACACTGGTTTCCAAATGATGAAAACACTGGAGTCGCATTGACGGCTCGTTCACAAAGTCAGGGAGCCTTTCTCCAGTGGCGGAAAAACTGCAAAGATGTTTGAAGGACCACAAAATTAAATCGTTTTTAAAACCTTTGCGAACGATTGGTGACAAGCTGCGAAATGGGAAAGGTTCTGTCCACCCTTTGATCGTCAAGGCGCGGTATACTGCGTGCCGTGTAGGGACTGCAACCAGGAGTACTTTGGTGAAACAAATAGGTCCTGCAACACACGCAAAAAAAGGACACATCAGCCATATAAAACATTTTAATTCTGACAAAAGTGCACTTGCTAAATACGCATTAGAGTTGGAACATCGCATGAACTGATCTAAAACTCAAATTGTTGCGTTTGAGAGAGATTTCAGAAAAAGACGATTTATTGAATAGTTTTTCATTAATTGTACACCCAACGTCATAACTGAAAAAATTCAGATCTTTTTCCACAAATATGCAAAACGACGTTTGGCCATAATTGACTGAACAACAGATTGCGTACTCTTTGCTTATCTTTGGTTCGGCGTGCAGTTCGATTTTTATTGCTGTTATTTTATTTCACAACCTACTCTTCGTTATCTACCTTGCCTTCTCAACGTTGTTATCGCTGCAATCACTACGTCATGCAACCACGCGCGTTCCGTGAATTCTACAGTATTGCTCTCCTGATCTCGTTGCCATTCGTCCTGATGAAGGACGACTGTTAGTTGGCTGAAACGTCGGTGTCCTATTTGAAAAAGTTTTACAATAATCGAGCGAAGGCTTTTATTATTGTTATCCTGTTGGCTGGTTCTGCAACATTCTTACCAGATGTCCCTATTTCTTGCAGTTTTTTTCTAGAAACGACTATTGCTATTGTGTATGATATGCTTCATCTGCGAGCCGCGGCCATGGTTCTCAGCTCATTTCGCATGAACCCAAAAGTATTCAAAGAGCTCTTGTCCAAAGTAGTGCAGCACACATAATGAAAAATGATGGGCTCGGGGTTCAGATTCTCATAAAGAAAAAACTGTTGCAAAGTATCCATTGTGGTCGTACAGCAAGAGAAATCGGATTCCAGTGTAGTAATTATTCCACTTTCTCTTTGTTTTTAACTACATTTACTAGCGTTTCCTACAAATTAAACTGCTTTCTCATGGGCGTAGCCTCGGCGGCCATACTGTCGCAAGATGGTCGACCAGTGGCATTTGTGAAAGACATTATCTAGCTGTAGATAAAGACACCTGTGCGACAACTGAACCTGTGTGCCGTTGGAAACATTACTTGAAATTGAAAGTGCGACATTTTCACTGTTTACTGATCAACAGACGTTATTACATGTTCGATCAAAATCATAAAGGCAAGATTAAAATACAAAAATCTTTTCGTTGAGGCTTGAACTGACTCAGTTCAGTTACGACATACGTCATCGGCCCGGAGTTGAAAACGATGCGCCTGATGCGTTTTCTCGAGTTTGCATTGCAATGGCTAATTCAAGGCACAGTTCAAATTTGCAGTATTTGCACCTGTCTCTCGGTCATCCAGGTTGTACTAGACTGCATTTATTTGTTCGGCAAGGAAATCAGCCCGTTCCGAGCGAAGAAACGAAATATATTTGACGGAACTGCAAAACGTGTGCTGAGATAAAGCCAAAATTCTTCCTGCCCGCTTCGTGAACGTTGATCAAAGCGATTCGCCTGTAGGATCGAGCGAGCGTTGATCTCAAAGATACAGTACGAGGGCCTCGTCCTCACCTGTTGATTGTCGTCTACGAATACTCGCGCTTTCCTTTTATGTTTTCCCTGTAAAAACTGATCTCCTCCACTGTTACAGATTGTCTCTCTTCACTTTTCTGTGTTCTAGGCTTTCCCGGTTGTATTCACAGTGATAGAGGAACACCTTTCCTTAGCCGAGAGACACGCAGTTTTCTCACAGAGAGAGGAATTGCTTTCAGCCAGTGTGAATGCGTGAGTCAAACCGTATGGAGAACGATCAAGTTTTTGTAACGCTTGCCCGAAGAAAGCTGGGAATCTGTTTCGAAGCTTTGAATGCGCTCCGTTCTCTTGTGTGCCTCTCGCTCGACGAATGAAATCCTCATGTCATGAGCGTTTGTTTCGTTTTTTTCGCAAAGCCATGTTCGGTGCAGTTCTTCCCTCGTGGCTGCTCTCGTCAGGTACTGTGCTTCTGAGACGTTTTTTGCGAAACAAGGGAGAACCGCTGTGTGATCTTGTCGAACTGATTGAGGCTAATGGAAATTACGCCGTCATACGCCATGAGGATGGACAAGAGAGCATCGTGCCAACGTCTGACTTGGTTCCTTACCCGAGACCACATGAAGTTATCCAAAACCAGCGTCCTTTTGAGACTCCTTCCCTCGAAAATTCCGAGGTTTCTCAACCACCCGATGCCACGACGTAGCTGACGACTGTGAATCTGGTGCGACACCACGTGATGGTGAACCTGAAGTGTCCGACGACGGCTCGCCAGCGCCGAACTGTGATTTACCTGTACCCATGTTGCGACGTTCAACACGACGGCGACGACCCCCGGACCGTTACAGAGATTGGACGGTGGCGGAAACATTTCCCCTTTTTGCTTATATTTTATTTGTTGGGGGAGATTGTGAAGAATTTGTCCCGCTAGAACCAGTAGAACGCCGATTGTGATTGTATGGTGTGACGCTGATTAGTGCTGATGAGATGGAAATGTGTTACCGTTTTGTTCTGTACTTTTCAGTCGTGAAATGACACTCAGGTGTTAAGTATCGTTTATTTACTTCTTGTTTTGTTCAGATGTGTTGAAGTTGAAATCATTTAAACTCAGCGTTAAACGCCTCAATAGGTCTGCTTCTGTTACACGCATAAGTTAAGAAAGATGAGCAAATAAATATACAAGCTTCCACTACGTGTTTGGACTATTTCAATATCACAGCTACCCCCTTGAAGATTCTGGCTACGTTCTGGTATTGTCAGTTATTCAGCGGCAGAAGTTTGGGCGATAGCACATCTATATTGGCCTTTTTTATTTTCATGTGCTCTTAAAATCAGCAATTACGAGATCCGCGGGAGTGAAGAACAACCAGAGCAGACGAATAGTCAAGGAATGACTTTAGCAACTGTGATTTACAATCTGGAGCTTGCTTGAATAGAAAACGCGACCTGACTGGCAGGTATGGACTACGGAGTCTCGAAACATCTTCAACAGGGAGTCACAACATAAACGGAAGCGCAGAGGTGGCTTTTTAGGATGATAAAAAAGGGCACTTGCCTCGGTCTCCTCATTTTCGTGAATTTCCGTGAGGTCTCGTTTCTGAAAATGTCGATTAGGTTTTGTGCTCAATTAATGCATTTAGACTTTCTTCCCAATTCTACTTCATAGCAATGCTTCACATTCACTCAGGTTTGAACATTATCACCAATTTATTACTTTTTTGCCATGTACCACTTTGCAATAGATTTCCAAGTAATATTGCAGATGTCATCTTTTCGAAATAATGCTTCAATTAAATAGGAGATAACTGAGTGGAGCACAGAAGCGAAGAAAGAAGAGTAAAGGAAAACTGATGTCGAAAATGGATGAGTACAAACTGATATACTTTAGGAGGAAGGATGAAAAGGAAAAATCCAGATGAGACTGACTATGAGGATTTGACAGGGCATTATCATGATGAAGCTAGCATTGTAGCAGCTAAAGTGATGTTTTATCAGGATATGATACAAAACCTCCTTCTATTGCTGAAGAAGTTAATGAAAAATAAGACTGGTAGTAAAATTTGCTTGCGCAACAAGGAACATGATGAAAATGAAGAGAGTGTAGGTGAAAATATATGAGCTACACACAATGAACGTGATGAAAACGAAGACACTGACAATGTATTTATCAAGAGGGACAATGAAAGTGATGAAAAGGAAACAACAAATTGAGAAGCTACACAGAATGAAAAGCCATTAGAGGAAGAAGGTAGTTCAACTTTAAATGAGATTGGTGATCGTCAGAGTGCATCAGTTTGGGGGGGCGTTTAAGGATTGTTCAGTTTTAAGAGCTCCACCGGCTCTTCTACCTAATTACTGTAATTTCCCATTTACCAATGGCAGAAAGTGCATCCATTAACACTTTTACAAAAAAATATCAAACGAGGATAACTCCTTCAAACAATAGCTTGTGTGCTCACTGTCAAAAGACAATGCTTTCTGCTTTTGTTGGAAACTGTTGACATGAAATAGCATGTTTGCCATGAACTCTTGTAGGTTTCAAGATTGGTAAAATCTTTGTAGATAGTCGCGCGAGCAAAAAATATCTACTACTTACGTTCAAGCCATGTTCTTACGCCAAGAAGCTCACAATGGATGCAAAGTGTTGCAACCATAGGTGCACATACTGAGACGTCAATGCATGACAGCATCCAGAAATAGTACAATATTGCTTTCAGAATTCTAGCTATGATTAAGTTTTTAGCAAAAGCAAACTTGGCTTTCAGAGGAACAACCGGCCATAAAGATATTGGGGAGAAAAATTGGCAATGCTTTAGAATTAGCTGAATATCTGTAGCAAAGTTTGATCCAGTTATGGCTCATCACTTGACAAAAGTACAAACTGACAATCTCCCTTGCTATTATCTGAGTAAGACAATTCAATATGAAATGCCCGATTTGATGAGCAAAAACATCCCCACCACTATACTGTAGTTGAAAGCCTAACACTTCAGATGCCCACTGTACGTGGTCATTTACATCAAAAAGTACAAACATGTGCACACACATAAATTTGCAGCATTTATGACAAGTAGTATGTTTTGCCTGTGTGCGGCACCAACGGAGTGTTTTTTTAAAGTCAGAATGGGAGTCCATATAACTTTATTTTCGTGCGAAAGTGCTTTTGTGCAAACAGAAAGTACCAAGTAGATGAATGATTTTTTACCGAAACGTTTCAAATGAAAAAATATTAGATTTGCATGATGTTAACCTTTTTCTTTTTGAAATTATTTTTTTTCGTAACACAAAAGGTGTAAGTGAAAACAAAATAAAGGCGCGTTTACATCACGATTCCCTGAGTATGATTGCATACTACTTTAAATCTGGTCATATTTCCAACTATTGGAAAATTATGCTTGATAAGCAGTTTGATTTTTCAGCAGTAATGATTTTGAATTTGGTAGAAATAGAGTTATTATAAGTTCGAAGTAGTTTTGCATGTCACCTTGATATTGCTATTTTACTAAGTTTTGAGTTTGAGTTCCTTTAACCCAGTGGTAATTACTTCGGAAATGGTGATGGTTTAATACTTAGTTGTTTACATAGGACAAAATTCCGATTTGGTTAGGTTTGTAAGATGTTGGAGAAAGCGTTGTTTAACATGGCGCTTTTAATTTTTATATCTTTCAATAAAATCCCGCAGTTTTTTAAAAATCTACTTATAAACTCCAACAATTTTCTCCTTTACTTGACAAAAAATCACATGGCGACAATGCGAAGTGCAATCGTTCAGCAGAAACCTGAATTACGTACAATTTGAAAAAACTTGTTTTAGCTTGGGCTCAGAAGCAAATTTCCTGACTTCGAAAACAGGAACTACGACTTCTGGAAATTTTTCAATCAATTTGAAAAATCTGCTTGCTAACAAACTGACAAATTTTATTTCTAAATTCCAAGGAAAGACCGTGAGGAATATACGTAGTCGTCATTTTGTGTTGAATGAATCAGGTGTGCACAGGGCAAACGATTTTTATCCTGATATGAATTGATGATACGAAATTTTAATACAACAAGGTATTACCATTGCCGATATTTAGATTTTATACCAGTGGTCTTCAACCTTTTTTGCTCAATCGCCCCCTTACAGGAACTTTGTTTCAAAATCGCCCCACACTCATGGTTTTAGTGTTGGCAAAAATATTATTTTAATTTGAAAATATTTCAATGCTAATGAAATAGAGGGGCATTTTAGTTAGCACAAAAAAACGAACAACAAAATGAATGCAATTGCATTTGTAGAAACAAACCACCAGAATACGTAGGTTATCCATTTCCAAAAACAATTGGTTCCAACCAGGGCTGTGGAGCCGGAACCAAAAAAACTGAATGGTGGAACCGGAGCCTGAAATTTGAGTTCCCATTCAACAGACGTATTTTATATAGCAACCAGCAAGTACAAATAATACAATGGTTTTTAGTTTTTAATGGACCAAATCGCTCTTGAGCCGGAGGGAAGATTTTTGGATGCCTGGAGCCAGAGGCGAAATTTGAGTTCCGGCTCCACAATCCTGGTTCCACACTGCGAATCTTGCCCTTGGCTTGTGTCTGCAGGTTTTTTGAAACAGGTTGCAAATTGTTCAACTTAAGTCGTCTGGCGTTTCCACCGTTCTTGTGCATGTCAAGACGATTGCGGTATTTATTACGCATGTGCAGTACTTTGTTGAAACTTGCTCAGCAACATATTTCGTGGGAAACTTAATTAGTAATATTAGCTTAACTTTCCCCATATCTTCCGGAAAAAGCTCACTGCACTTCATCGAAACGTCTGACCAACCGTGATAATAAAATATGGCACAGGCTTCATCAACTCTTTGGTAGTCGATGAAAAGTTCCTGGATGTGGAATCGCATTCGCTGGTTAGTTACTGGCAAAACACTTCACCCAATCACTTTCTATGCAATCCAACTTTTTGGCGTTATTTTCACAACATAAAGACTTTTCAGCAAAACTCAAACAGATGGCGAAAATAATTTTTGGAAATTTTAGTTTAGCCAAGATGGGGGTGGTTGGACTCACTTGCTAGTATCAGCAGGGATGTAGTGCTAACAAAAAGGTGTGAGAACGCATCCAAAAAAACAGCCATTTTAAAACAACTTAAAACTCATTTTGAAGCAAAACGTGAAAAAGGTGTAGGAACGCCGTTCCCACGCGTTCCCGCCCCACTACACCCTTGAGTATAAGTTATCCTTTTCCTAGCCTACTGTACTGACTGTGTCATTAGTGACACACATACTGTGTCATTAGTCAGATGAACACAGTACAGCATTATCCACAAGCACGGTAAAACACTCGACTGAAAAACATGATAAGCACGTTTTACAATTACAGCCAACTGTAATTAATTTTGCTACGTAAATCGTAGCCATCAATTGCTAAGCAAATCGTCTCATAACAGTCATTTTTCACGTATTTTTTATAGAAGACACTTGGTTCACTGTTTTACTCAAATTGCGAAGCAAAGTTCATAAAACTCATGATAACGGACGATGACTGTGTTGCCTGCAAAACAATGTTTTGACAATGTTCTACGAAAAACTATATGAATGAAGTCTTGTTTCAATGCAATTTTGCTAATAATACCACATGGAGTTGCGGGATTTGTGTCAGTTCACGAGGAGAAATAATTAGGCTAAGCTTAAATCATAACCTTGTATTAATATTCTTAACAACCAAAGTCGATGTGATGCTTCAGTGGTAACAATGTTATGTTTGTTGGACCATTTTTAGTATCTTCAAAGAAACTGACGTTTGTTGTCTCAAAGAAAAGGAGTTCGGGTATTTTCCGATGGCTATATCAGTGTTGGTTGCTTTCAACCAACATAAAATGATAAATATAATAAAACGAATCAAAGCATACTGTATGTATTCGAATTTAACCAATATAAATATCATAAAACAAACTATTCCATACTACTGTATACAAGAAAAGTTCAAAATTCCGCGCGTGTTGACACGCCTGGAGACTTGCAGATGTTATTGCTTCTTTGTCGCTTTTTTGACGCTACTCATGCAACGACTACTAAGTCAACAAACTATCAAAATATTTATTGCAACAGATTCCCCACTATTTTATCTTGTTTTAAACATTAGCAACACAAGAGAAAATTCGTCAGAACCGCAGTTCTTGGCTCCCAACCAGTAACACTCTCGATGTCTTTAGAAAGCAGCAGTAATGCGTTACACAGGGCAATGCTGGTTTGATTATTACATCATCTGACCGATTCCGATATCTTGTGTTTTATAACCTTTTCTACGAAACATGGAGTCGAAAGTGCATCAAATAAATTGCTTCCAAAGTAGCAAATAGCCTATTGTTTTTAGTTTTGGAATCAATTCAGAATTTTAGTGCATTCTAACCTGCAGAAATCGCCCCCTTGGAAACTGAAATCGCCCCAAAAATCTGAAAAATCACAAAATCGCCCCCTTAACGCATTAAATCTCCCCCAGGGGCGATTTCGCCCACAATAAATATCACTGTTTTATACAGTTACAAACATTTTGCTATAACCTTGTCCCCAGTTTTAAAATATGGAGGAAAAAAGTGGCGTTGCGCAGTCTTGAAGTACCTTGAGATTATGCATGTTTCAAAGAAAGATTTTGCCCAGGTGGTGAATACTTTTTTGCAAATTAGTCAAACACACACTTGAAATATCCATTGGTGTTAAAATGTTATTCGAGTGTTTAGACTGCTAAATTTAAAAAGTTTGAAAGAGTGCGATCTCAAATACACGCCCACAGTAGTCCTCATCACCCACTACACATTATCCACATGAGCTGTCATAGCTGATGTAGTCAATACTGCCGTTTGAAGAGATGTTTGGCTTAGATATTTCATGCACATATCTGAGACCTACAATGCAACTAATGGTCACGTAACCAAAGATGAATTAAATGACTGTCGGTAAAGTAATTGCATCCAAGCCAAACTGGTAAGTGCTCATGTTTTTCCACAATTATGAGCAGATTAAAGCTTTTTGCGGATCTAACAACGAGCTAAAGGTAGGTAATAACCTTACAAGCTACATGCCTTAAACAGCACCATGTCTCGCCACAAGCATTCAGACTCTGTTCTTGCGACATCAGACATCAAACCTTTTCACATAGAAAACGGAAAATTATCTCAGAGACTTTGTAAACTTGCTGTTATTAAACTTTTCACGAAGTATCCAGACAATTTGACTGCTTCACTTGAAGCTACGACTGCCTCAAGGACATAACGTTACATTCTATAGCGTTGCTATTATTTTTCAGAAGAAAATTTGTTTCCATGGAATTTCGCTTTCACCTCCCTGATACAAAAATAAATATGTTAATGATTTTCTCTCTGGACTTTGATGTAAGTCACTTCAATTACAATTTTTCTTATAATACTTAAAAATGAACTTTTGAGTCATTATTTAAAGCTCTTTATGTCCAGTTCTGAAAACATATAACTGTAACTGCCTTTTTCGGTGCTTCGTATTGATTTTCCTATGTTGATAACACTGTAACCAGAAACGTGTGACGTAATTACACAATAGTTTGCAGCACAACGAAACTAGTTGCATTATTATCACCGCATTTCGAGTTTCATTAACACCGGATTTTCCTTTACGTAGCCTTTTCGAAGACACAAAAAGTTCATTGTTACAGTCAAGTGGAAGCGAGACGATAGGTGGACTAGCAACAACAATGATAATTGCTGCATGGGCCAGGTTAAGTTTAATTCTAAATGCATTATCTGCTACTCGAGCAGCTTATGCCGTGTGAATAAACACCGACCTCTTTGTAGTCGTGGATGACAGACCTTTGTTCTTTCGGCTACTCTAAATGATTACTCGATGTCTATGGCAAGCTAAAAATGCATCATGGTTCAAGCTGACATACTGTAGTTGCATGGGTTCTTATATCAACTATTTTTGCGGCAAAATCGGTTTAGGAGGAATGCATCAAAAACACAGCAATCACACAGGTGTCAAATAGTTATATGCCAAATAGTTCCTCTGAACGGTAACATGTTTGAAAGCGTTACAAGCTGCGGTGCATCACTAAAACCTTGAATGTGATCTGCTCTGCCCAGAATTTTTCGAACTCATTGTTTATCCCGGTGATGCAACATCAAAAACAGCGCAGTAGTGGATCAAACAAATGTTGCAGCAGCATCACATAATCGGAAACCATTTGCAGAAAATTAGGCTCTGGTCATCCATCAATTCTTGTCAGGCGCTATAAGAACAGTACCGTAAAAACTTGCACTTTTTGGTTCTGAAAACATATTCTTCAGCTTTTTGCAGAGCTTGAACCAAACAAATTCAATTGTTTTATCTCCCCATCAGCTGTTATGTTTGAGGATGGCTCAAGAAAGTCACTGAATGTTTAATCAATAGCACATACCCAATCTGCTCAAAAAGAATATAACCTAGCCAATGTTAAGTGTAGACCCTGTTAGACGAGTGTGTGATTTGCGGCACACGTGCATCAGAGACAAAAATGGATTGATAACGATTCGCACAAACAGGGCTTGTTTAGAATTTTAACAGAACTGCCAGTTTCAAAGCAAGTATAATGCAGCTTGGACTTTAATTGCAAGGTCCGACCCAGTCCCGTCGCCACGGGGGGTTTTGGTGGGCTTAGACTCCCAAACAAAGCTCCAATCCCCCTTAAATTCAGGCCCATCGACAGGATTTAACAGCAAGGGGGGCCAAAACCAGAAGGGGGGGGGCACATTTCAAAAATACTGTATTGGATGTATGCAGCAACCAGGAGGCCAAACGTGAAATGGGGGGCACAGATTTGAAATGGGGAAGGCGGGCACCACTGCCCCCCCTTCCGCTGGCGACGGCCCTGCCCAAATTGAAATATCAAACACTATAAGTCAGTAGAATTTTTGTCAAATTTGAATGTCAAGCCCCCCGGCACAAACGTAAACTCTATTGACGACTTTCTGGCGACGGTTCTGGTCCGACCGCTGGCGTTTGGATATTGCGTTAGACTGTATATGCAGAAATTATTTCTAGTCTCTCATGAAACCACGCGCAATGGGCGAAATGATGGGTTTCAAGCAGAGGTGGATTTAAGGTGAGGCAAATGAGGCACTTGGCTCGGACTCCTTTTCTGAAATGCCGTGGGCTCAACCCTTCCTTAAAATATCGAGTATATTTTGTGCTTATTGCTACACGTAGGATTTCTTGACAATGAAATGCTGTGTGTGGCACAAATTGAATTATTTGTTAAGTCAGAACTTAACAACCTGAAGCGCAAAGGTTAACAGCATTGTTGATGATGAGAAAAAATTTGCCACGTTTGAAATGGCATTCCATGATTAGCAGCATTTCTACATGTAGGCCATCATCACTGTATGTACGACTAGTTTTATAAACTAGGACATGCAATAGCTTATCACGCGATCTGTTCAAGTTACATATTTGCTGCATTTTTTAAGTAGCCGGAGCGCCTACTTCTGTTAAAGGGCCCTCTTAAAAATCTTTGCATCTGGCTCCGAAATCTCTAAATCCATCACTGATTTCAAGAGCATGAACACGCGCAAAAGGTGGAGGTAAACAGAAATTAATCAACAGCATTGGTTTTCTGTTAAACCGTACCGTTAGCATCTGCCATGTAATGAGTAAAGTAACTACTGGAATAAGAGTGAGTCTGATGCATCTTTTTTGCGCGAGTAGAACGCAAAGTTGCATCAGTCGTACAACCCGTTTGCTTCTTATGGATGAAATAACTAAGCTCTCTCCATTTAAACATTTAAACCTATTCAAACAGGCCAACCTACATTTAATCCTATTTAAACAGACCGAATTAATTTAAACGTTTTTGGTGATTTCAGGTAGCTAACATTTGAGTTCTTGCCCTTTTCAAGTAAATTTGATAAAATCTACATTCAGTTTGCTTTTTCTTCAACTCTTAATTCTTTTGTTTATTCAACGAAATAACTTGAGAGAGATATAGGCAAGGAACAAATCTTTAACACTTGCTCTTTAAAAACTGTCGGCAACCGTTAGTGAAAAACTATAAACATGTCAGAGGCATTGTTTTAAAAAATACATGAAACCAGTGATTTCTAGGGATAATAAAGCGGTGTTGGAATTGATTCAGTAACTGGAACAATGTAGTCACAAGTTCATGGCGCCGACAAAAACTCAGTTGTTGGAATTTACTTGCACTCACTACTCATTTTAATTGATGAGAATGAGGCTTCAATCGATGCTTTTTATTCATCAGTGATGACACGCCAGGGTCATGCATTAGTCTTTTGGTAGCAAATTTTTCACAAGCGTTCACTGAATCAGTCAACTAATACGTATTCCTTGAGTCAACATGAGTCATAATTTCGATTGCTCAAGCCTGTTGCCGAATAATGGTTGATTTCAATTAAACAAAATAAATAAGGTCTTATTGTACTGGTCTATTTTCTGTGCTGATGCAAAAAATGTCAATCCTTTCAAATATTTGCGCTTTGAGTCAAAGCAAGTCGACATTCCTTAGTGAATTCTTACTTAAATCCGCACGTTCTGTACATTTCTTAGAAGACATTCATCGCTCCAGTCAAGTCTTGGCTATGAGCTGCGCCTGCTCGACGGACGCATAAGTCGGTTAGATTTGCTGCAGCAGATGAACTCAACAAACCTTGGACTCATCAGTCGCTGTCCATCATTGCCAGCGCGACACTTTGGTGACTACCAGGCCTAACAGTACAAATTGCCAAGCATTGCGATATATTCATCTTAAGTCCGCTTTTTCTGATGTGGTTTCCGTCACCGTGAAATCAAACTTGTAGATCGGTGCTATCACAGGTAATTGGAACAACCGTGACCGCCGCCATAATTTTTGTAGCAGATAAAATGATTGATCAAATTTGCTTGTTGATGACCACATTCATCTTCTTTGATATAAATCCTAGAATTTTGCAAAAGATGATTTTAAGAAAATTCAGAAACAAAGGTTTCGTTAACAGAAAAGAATCAAGAAAAAAACGAGAAATATTCGTTCTGGTCTTTACATCGTTACGAAGCTACAAATTATTTGATCACCTGCTTAATGCATTGTAGTAATCATACACTAGCGAAAAAGTTGAAGAGCACTCCACAGGAAATTAAAGTAAACAGAAAGGCTTTTTCCAAGAAAACGTGTTTTAGTGACACTTCCACATAGGCTATTATGAGCTTGTCTGAAACATAACATGAGGTACAACGGTGTCGTCGCACAGATAGCCTTTAACGAGCATGAAACTAATGACACAGCAGTATACCAGTCGAACTGTTTCATTCTATACAAATCAATTATCACAAGTCGTGTTAGCTTCCCTTACTTTACTGCTCCCAAATGACAGAACTTAAGACGACTGACGTGCATCACATACCCCAGGCACAACATAAGCCTGGACATGATTTTGAAAATGCTCAGTCGTTGGTTAATTGTTAAGGCTGAGCTTGGTGTTACGACGGTCTTTGCGATTACACGCCATGTTTCCTTCTTCGCCGAAAAACGACGTCATTGCGAAGAAAAACAAGGATTATTTTGTTGACGTCCTTGGCCATACATTGTTATGTAGCAGAGCTCTTGATTTTTTGTCAAAAAATTATTTACTTATCATACAAAAAAGTAGATTAACTTCACAGATTTTAACATCTGCCACATGGTATTTGGCTTTCATTGAATAGAATTCTTTACAATTTCCACACGCTGTTACCGGATACGGAGACCAATGCTATCGCGCTGGCCGCACCAAGGCGTACGCGACTAATTTTGATTTGGTCTTGGATGTCAACCACAGTGATAACTGCTTCAATGTTTGAGTTGCAGTGGTGTCGTCTTTCTTAGGTGTTTGCAACAGATGTCCGTTGGATTCAAGACGTCAACCTAACACAAAACGCTGAATCACACCAAAGATGACGCAGCACGAGTGTACCAGACGATTTAAACATAATATGATGTAAATATGGCACACCAAACCAGAACTGTCGCCACAAAGTTTTCAATAGAGGGTCTTTACGTTTCTACCGGGGGGCTTTGCATTTGTGCGGGGAGGGGTTCGGCATTGACAAAAATTCAACTGATTTATAGTGTTTCATGTTTCAATTTGGGGGGACTTGGAGTTTTGTTTAGGGGGGATAAGACCCCAAAAGCCCCTGCGTGGCGACGGGAGTGCACCAAACCAGAGGCCTTGACATACTTTTGTACTTTGTAGGAAGCCACTACAGGTTACGAATTCTTAACACATCAAGGCGTGTCGCGCCAATCACTGGAACACACAAAGACCAGCGCAATTGGAGATATAAAAGACCTTCCTGAAAAGTCGTAAAGTAAGAGATTTGTTACGCTCAACACATGCAAAGGACTTTTTTTACATTGCTACAAAGATTAGAAAGTTGCAGCTGCAGGTTTCGCCGCATAATCGCAGTTAGTAAATATGGGAAATAAATGAATAAACCAACCAAGGGCGGCCACAGTTCAGTGGTAGAGTGTCCACCTATCAATTGAAAGTTTGGGTGATCGATCCGTGGCCACTGAATGAATCACCGTATCGCTTCTTTTGTTATGAACTTTCACCTCCACCTCCCCAGAAGAAGCAAATTTCAGGCTTTGGCCTGTCGCTAGTAGCCGTAACCCAAATCAAATTAAAGAAATTGAAAAACAACCAAATTACGAATTTTTTTACACGTATTTTTTCGAAGCGATCTGTTTTCTCCTTTGCAGTCAACTTATTTTTGAGAAGCCCTTTAAGAAAATGCTTTCAAACTCACAATGCTCCTAGAGTCAAATGAGGGTGTTTCAAGTAATCCGTGAGCTGCATTGTGAAATATTTTATTAAAATGAGAAAAAGGTCAATAAAAAACATGACATAATAAGATCGCAGTGCTCTACATTTGATTTAAAGGAACTTGTTGATTCGCTACCCGGAAACTTTAAACAGCGGCGAATGAAATAAATAACTTAATTGTTAATTATTCCAAAATTTCAAAAACATCGTGGGCCCAAAAATTGCCTCCACGTGACGCGTGCTTGAGACCCTGCATTTAAGTAAAGAAAACTTGCTTTACTCATTTCTTGTCACTACAACGGTAAAGATTGCTGCAAATTTCAGTAAAAGCAACAACTTTAATGACTCAGGAAGGCGTGGACAGTGACGGTGTGCGTGACATGCGTAATTAAGCAGCTTTTTTTGTTTGTCAAAGAAAAACTCAGACACGCTCTGTGAAAGGAGACATATTACGTCAATTTCGACCCAGGATATGCTTGAAAGCTTCTACATTGAACTGAAAACATATCGACAAGTCATTGATCATCACCTTTCGCACGTACGCAAGCTAACAGTCCTTACTGACAAAACTCTGGATTTGTAAAATATCCTAGTTCTATTCGCTATTATTAGCAGATGGACCTATTGTTGAAAAAAATTTGTTGAGAAATGCATGTTGCGGAATCGCACACATCTGTAAAAATTTTTCTTTGAGTGGTTTGACAAAAACGTCAGCAGATGTTGTGGCTGGATTTTTATTTTCATCAGCTATCACAGCCGATTTTTGCTCATGCCAGTATCTTTTAACTCTTGACTTTTGTTTGATTTGGTGCCCATGCAGAGATACGTGCTAGCGACAGTTTTTGGTTGAGCATCAAGGCAGAACTTTTCAGACAGGTACAACTGTTCCACGTAGTCAAAACTGCCTAGCAATAGAATGTTTTCCTGAGCGTTGAAAACTCGTCTATTAACTGCGAGGACAGTTCATTTTCGGCGTTTTGCGCTTCGTTTGAGGGTATTATACTCTATTTACAACACATGATAGGTCATTACACGGTGCTTGACAAACACCAACAAACTCTTGAACTGGCGTTGTGTTACTTAGCCGGTAACTTTGGGCAAAGCTTTTAACTCAAGGCACTTGAGTGCTTTGTATGTCAAGTGCACTGTTTCAAGCAGTTGACAAAATGTTGAATCTCAACAAACACAATGCGAGTTCTTAACTCATGTACAAACAAGTAAGAATGTTACCTTCTTTTTTCCGACAGATCACGTCTTTCCGGAAAACTAAAAAGTCACCACAAAGTTTGCGACCATCGCTTTTCAGAAATGTTTTGACCAAAGGTCACGATCTATGACGACATAAGCCAATGTGAACGTGAACGCATCGCGAAAAACTTGGTTTCAAGCAACGGTCCAGACCGTTTCTTACAACCTGTTTGTTTTCGCCCTGGAAATCGTTAGGACAAGATCCACACGGACATTAAACGCTTGCGACCCATGACAAGGCCGTGGGAGAACTGATGGAAAAAAATTTGTTTCTTGTCAGAGCACGTCGCTAAAAGCCCTGAAATACAAGGAAGTTAGTGTTTTCGCTTTGCCTTGGCGTATTAACAAAATGTTCGCACAGACTGCAGCGTTAAAATAAAGAATATAAGCCGCAACCGCATCTACGCAAAATGTTCAACAGCAAAACGAGCTTTACACACGGATGTTTATCATCAAAGCGCATGCCGCTTTTTCAATTCTAAACAATGCACTATAGGCCTACCCCATACCATAAGAGGGCAGCATTTTGTTTGCTTAACAATCATGGCCTGTACAGTGGAATCCCCATGCCCGCAAGTGAGCATCTTATTATGTTGCTCAACGATAAAAAAATGGACGAGTTCTCGGAAAAGCATTGGATTCTTACTCCAAACCGTCAGAGTTTAGCCTTTTTCTACTAGTATTATTAAACTGGCAAACATGTTTTTGTCTCAAGCACTTGCTTTGGCGTATAGCTAGATTTGATCATTTCTGTATTCTAAATTATTGCATTGAGAAATCAGCTGACTTTTGGTTTCTCTCAAAATTTCGAATCTTATTATCTCAAACATCATCCTACGGATGATTTTTCCAAAATGTTTTCGAAGTCAAAATCATACGTCACTATCGGGACGGATCCACGGGAGTGCGACTGGGGCGATCGCCGCCCTAAAACCTACGGAAGTAACTTTATTCACCATGATTTTGTACAATTCGGAAAACGGCATTCGCGATATAAGGTCATTTTGCCGTCCATTGTTTTGTCACAGCAGTGTTGTGAAGTATACTTCATCTCTCTTGCAATGGTGAAAGTGTAATGAGACTTGACTACTAAATATCACTGAAATCGCCCCCCTAACCTTATTGGCTGTATCCGCTCCTGGTCACCATTGTATTTGCACCGTCATTTCTACTTTTTGAGCGGGATTCTCGTTCACTATCGCAAAATATCTGAAAACTTGGCTGAGACCTATTTTTTTGAAAACTTAGTAAGTTCAGTGAAATCTGTGGCATTGAAATCATACATCAGAATTTTGACGCGTCGAAAAAGATCGTTTGAAAAGTAATGAGAAGCATACTCTGTGAGACATTAGTGGAAGTTTCTTAGAAGCTCGCAGGACTAACTGCGAGAAATGAAAAATGAAGTAAGCGAGCATTACAGTACAAAGAGCGAATGCCTTTTAATTGAGGTCTTATTCGCTGATTATTCACTCATAGCTGTTTTCTGAAAATGCCTTAATAAAATTTGGAATTGAGAAAAAATTATCAAAAATGACCTTGCAATTCAAAAAAATTAAGCTACATATTTTGGATATCTGAAATAAAACTTTTGGAGACATTTTGCATACGTTTTTAACCGTTTCAGACCTCAGCTCTGCTGGTGCACAAGTCATTTTTCAAATATATTTTTACTTTTGTTCACGCGCGATATTTAGGAGATGCATGATGATGCAAAAAAAGAGATCGAATTTGCAATTCCGTATTATTCGAGTTTGCATCATCCATCTTTACGTTGGTGATAACAAATCGTCACAGTTGCGATACTACTGCAAATGATCCATCACGGTGGTGTATCAGTTACTACAAATTGGTACTGGCAAGCCAGTAATTTGTTTGACATTTAGCCAAACTTTACAAAAATTTGTACGTGCGGTAATTCCTTGTTCAGCGTATAAATATGTAGCAGCGAAAGTTCCTTTTGCCAGTGAAACCAGTCACGCACAATTTAAATTGCTGTGGTTTTTGTTGGCTTGGGCATTGGAAAACACTATCTTTACGGAGAATCGCTTGCTGCCAAGAAATGGGAATTGAGAAAATGAAACAAAACATCTCCTACTCTTTGACTCAGTCGGAGGACTGTTTCATGTACTTCCACTGTATAATTTTGTTCGTAAATGAAGGAACCGTCTATTGAATCCAGATGCAGGAAACCGCTTGCTTCGGGATTCCCAGCTGACGCTGCGATTCTGCTCACAAATGTTCTAAAACGCCACTGCTAGCCTTCCTGTAACGTTTTTGACCTGTAAGTTTTGATGTAATGTATGATTTTAGAATGTTTTGCTAAATGACAAAGCGACCTCTGAGTAGTTGCCGCAAAACAGAAAAAGTTTTCACCAGTAAAAGCATGTTTGAAAAACAAATGGTGAGAATTTCCTTCAGAAATGTGGAATCCACGTATCAATTGAAAGGGTAGCTTGCGAGCAGTTAACAGAAACGTGAACAGGTTTAACTGCGGTGGAGCACTTGTATTGTCTTCACTGAAAAAAAAACAAAAAACAAGAACCTTGGGTTTTTCTTAAGGCTCAAATGTTCCATGAAGCCCTTTGAAAGTCGTATATGACGAGGTCGAATAGCTAACCACAAAGTAGAAACCTATATCTGTTTTGGTAGCATTGGCCAATGACGCCAAATCGAAACTTTTACTACCTGAACCAGTGGCATTCATACATCCTTTTAGGCAAACAAATGCTTACGTCGTTAGACTATTCCATACGAGGCGATTGCCCTGGTAATTTGTAGGTATAATTTCCGTTGCAAGATCTGCAACGTCTTTGTGGGCAGGCAAGCATTTGAAGGGAACTTTTGGTTACGAGCCTAAACTTGTGCTTCGATAGATGGGCATCAAGTGCAGGAACAAAAATATTTTCAGAATTTTGCATCAAATGCATGTGAACGATATGTGAGGGTAAAACGCAGCTTTGACCAATTTAAACCTTCACCACCTAACAAAAACATGTTCTGCAGCAAAGCTTCTTATATCCGGTATACAGTAAATACGGTGCACTCCTTGTACGGTAGTCGAGATTGTTTTTGCTGGTTTTTCTACTGATGTTGTTCCAGACCGTTTCCCATTTGCTGAGTACATAAAATCTTTTCTACCGGGCTCACAATTTTCAAATCGCTTAATTTAAGCAAATGCAATATCTTGAAAAATTGGTGTGGCGCAGAAATTCTGATTTCAGATTCGGTATCAACAAAATGAACTCAACCTAATTGCGCAAATGTTACCTTACCCCAGCGGTCCCTAAACTTTTTGGATGCTGGGCCAAATTCGCATCAGCGTCCGCGGCCGGATTATTTTGTGCACTGAAAAAAAGCAACAAAAAACAACACTCATAACATTACTCACGTATACTGTTATTTATTTTCTTTGCTCGGTAACAATAAACTCTCTTGCAATTAGCACCCAGTACTCCTGTTAAACATTTTACAAACTACCAGATAACGCTTACAATTCAAACTCCAAATGCCTACTACAATTTATAAATCTCGCAGCACTTATGCAAGCTAATGCAGAGTCTACAGCAGGCTAGGCGCCAATCACATGTGCAATATTAGAGGCGCTGGTACGCAACATGCCAGGTGTTCGCAACCTGGGGACATGTACCCCAAGAGCAGGGTCGGCAACCTACGGCACACGTGCAACACTTGCCACGCCAAGCAATTTCCAATGGCAAGGAGAAGCTCCAAGCTTTACATATCAATTTGTTATGATTCACACAGAAGGTATATTGGCCTTGACTTGTATAAAATCCGTATGTTGTTGGCACACTAAATGATTTGAAACCTTGAGTTGGCACACATTAGCAAAAGGTTGCCGATCATTGCCCTAAAAGTACATTTACCTCTCTGAAGAGGTACATTTAAGGTTAGCAATAGAAGGGAAAAATATATTTATATGTTATTTGTTTCCAACTATTTACACATATATCAGTGAATATTATTTTGAAAAATCATTAGATGCTTAATGTTAAATATATCTATGATTAGTCATGATAAAATATTTGTGAAAAAGTCGATCACTGTCTTTCGAAAGCAATTCTTTCCCAGCAAAGAATCAGACACTATTCGCCTACAACAGGGATTCCCAACCTTTAAGATCTCGTACCACTTGGGCAAATGGGTACCCCACCTTGTCAACACGAACCACCTCTTCCAGAACAACTGATTTGATTGAATCTTAGTTTATTCAAAGGAATAATATAAATTAAAATAACAATAAAAGACCACAACCAAATTAAATTAGATTTTTGTTTTTGTTTACCTTCCACCAATTGGTCTATGAGTGGCGTAAAACTTGTTATCGAAAGTCATAATCTTGCGATACAATACGAATAGCACGCTAGAGGAAAATTTACTTATGTAGAAAGAAAGCTCGATGCGTAAACTAGAAAGCTGTGAATCCAGGTTTTTATGACAAAATGGAAGTTACTCGCGTACCACCTGGAAGACCTTCGTGTACCATTAGTGGTACGCGTACCACAGGTTGGGAACCCCTGGCTTACGAGGAAGGCATCATCAGCTCATGGTGTGAAACAGTCGATCAATTTCTAATAAATGTTTTAGATACAGTTCTATTAAACTTCAGTGGATTTTTGTTATTTTACTCAGCTTTTATGTCACAAGAAATTTCAAGGTAGGCCTACATGCTCATCTGTGCAAATGCTGAAGGGGTACATGGTCAGGGAAAGGTTGGGCACGCCTGCAAACGGGGAAAGCAACGATGACGTGACAATTGTCGGTATTTACGTTTACTTGTCTGTGTTGTTCGCAAGCTATAACATTCCAAACGAATGGGCTATAGGTTCTTAGCAATTACTTTTATTACACATTGCAGGTAGACTTCAAAACTTTTTGTGGTTGAGCTTTTGGTGAAAGCGGAAAGCTTGGTTTGTTTTGGTTTCTAAAGCCTAACGATACAAAATTATCAATTCCAGCAAATGCTTTTTGTGTAATTACATCTTGCAGTAATTTATTTACACGAAATTGTTAAAATACCAGACATTCCCAGGAAAGCTCGCGGGCCGGATTGGAATCCTTCGCGGCCCTGATTTGGCTCGCGGACCGGACTTTGGGGACAGCTTCCGTTCTCGATACCAAATATGCTGCTGACCCGTGTTAATGCACGAGGCTATACCTTGCGGACTTCTGGTTAACGACCACTGATCTAGACCTAGGGGATACCCATTTCGATTTACAGGTCAGGACTGACAGCATCTCAAAGCTTTATGATTCGGATTGGATTAGAACTGTAAGGATAAAACAACGTACGTAAAAAGTACTTTTATCAAACTTAGCATTTATTCGATATGTTTAAACTAAGCTTTAAAAAAAGATATATTCTGAACTTGTTACATGATGGTCTTGATTTCAAAAGATCAACTCATTCTTTGATTGAAATTCATACTGGGGAACACTTCTATACAGATCTTAACTGTATATTTAAGTTTGACTACTTTTCCTTCGTTAAGTGTTATCACCCATCTTTGATTTCGTATGATATTTTTGGTGATGCTTTGATAGCCGAAACACTTTTTTAAAGTTCAAACAGGGCCGCTGTCAGAAAAAAGTTTGTTGCCCTTTGTTACTTGTTTTCTTTGTAGCTTTGCGACATACTATAAGTGGCCGGGCAGGTTGTAATGCAACACTTCGCAGCATCTTTTGATTGCTTCTCGGCGATTGGATTTGACTCCGTTCAATGTCTTTGCTTTGAAGCCCAATTTGATGAAGAAACAGATGCGCCGCATAAGCGGCGTAAATTGTTTTGGTGAATTCGACAAAGCCAAGGGAAAACTTCGCTCTTTTTATTGGCTTACTTTTGAATTATTTATTCTGTCGTGTGGCATGTTATTAGCTACAACATTTGAATACAGTATCCACCTAAACATAAATTTGCGCAACGTGAAGTCTTCACAATTAACTGCACAAAGAACTAAAATTTTTTTCGTGCAGAGGTGAGGAATTTTGAAAAAGACGTGTCAAGCAGAGAGATGCGGCTTCATCCACTTGAAGCCAATGACTCAACTGCATGGTTTTGAAATCGGTCAAAAATTTTGAAGCAGTTAAGCGCGAGCGCGTAGAATTTTTCGAAAAGGCCACTCGACAAATCCGCATATTGTTTTGTCGCCGGCGCGTTGACCGAATTTAGCGAAACTAGCAAATTAGAAGAAAAACAGAAGTTCCCGGATGAGCACAAGCCGAACGCAGATGTTGCCCAAGCGAGTTTATATTTCTCGTTTCCTCAGCAAGGCATGTTTGGTATGCACACGATGTTGCAGGCAATTCCGATTTTCCTTGCGTTTTCCCGCGGCGGAGTTACGTCACGGGAAACCGAGGCGGCGCGGTTGAGCAGAGGTCGGTGCTGGTCTAATGTGTCGCCCATTGAATCCTGGCGCTTTCGTTCCAAATGTAGCGAAACTAGACAAAAAAGCACGAACAAACATCCAGTCGTTTATCCTCTGGCATTGTCGCAGAACGATTACATTGAGGTACCGCTGGCAGACAAAGTAATAACTTGTTGCACATTGACACGGGCTTTTGGCAGCCGATTGCTGTTTTGGCCGCGCTTTCTTTGCTGTGAAAGAGATATTTCACGTGGCAGGAAAGAATTTCCTCCCGAGCATCATTACCACGATCGGACATGAGTCTTGGTACATGTTTTTGAGAATCACGTTGCATGGACGGCCGGCAAACAGAGATATTATTATTTGTCCTGGCTGTTATCCTCAGGCAAAGATAAACGTTCGCCGGAGGGTGGAGTGTTGCCAAGCTGGAAAACGGCTTCATGCCTGGTGCGAGCATAATATTGCACTGTGGTTTCATCAGTTGATTCATGGATATCCTTGCTGATGAAAGTCCGTTAAAACTTAGAACAGATGCTTTTAATTCAACAAATAAAGCACAAAGTAGAAAAAAACAAAACCTTACGGTATGTAGCATTTTACTTGGTATGATTTACAGGGTTTCAGTTGTGCAGCAGAATAAGACGAAATCCACTGCGACTTGACAATGCTGATACTCTTGCAATCATCCTCAAAGTTATATTAGGCTGCATTTCAACCAGGGGCGCAACGAGGTTGACGGCGCCCGGGCAAGAAACAATTTTGGCGCCCTATGTTCGAATCTGAGGTCTTTCGGAAGCAAACCGAAGAAAGCACTGCTGGCATTGTTGGGATTTTCGGCGCCCCCCCGCAATCATTCAGCGCCCACTGCAGTGATTCGACGCCCGGGGAATTGTGCCCCCTTGCCCACCTCTTTACGTCTGTGATTTCAACTAGCTCAGGAGCGATGCTGACCATGGTTGCCAAGTTGTCATGGGAACAAAGTCCTCATCAGCCGTAAAAAAAGCCAGAAAGCACTAAAAAAAGCCAAACACAAGACATATACGTAACGGCACTTCTAAACAAACATATATAGGTTGCACAGCACGTTTTAAGGCACTGCGTACTGAACAAAGCTCGCTCAATTAATAAGCGTCTCGAAAGTTTTGGTAGTGCTTAGGCGTAACTTGAAACAACAAAACTAAAGTGCAATGAAAACAGAAAAATGGGAAATTGTAAAATTCTAGAGCAGAGCTTCCAAAAAATATTCATCATTCTGTTTCCAGCAACGATGTCCAGATATCTGCCAAGATCATTTCTAAATCTGCCAAACCGATATCAAAATTGAATAGGTCAAAAAAGAAAAAAAACGCCAACATTCTTTGGTCCTTTTTTAAAAAATTAAATAATTTCCAAAGGACTTAAAAATCCGAAAATTACTAACTCGGCCACAAAAAGCCACATCGGCAACACTGAGACAGTGTCGCCACTGGGGTCAGTCGCGTTAACATCAGATTGTTGCTTTTTTCAACATCAGATAACATCAGGTTTTGCATTACAGTTTAATATGCGCTAAATGCTTCCATTAACAATACCTAACAAAGTGCAATAACCCACCCACATTGAATCCGAAACAGAGAGAAATATCACTATGAATGGTGAAATCAGTTGTTTATGCGTAACGGTTATTTATGCGTGACTCTTCATAACGTTATTTCTAACGCTACGAAGAGAGCTTCTTCAGTTTGGAAGGATTACCAAACACACATGAGGGTGAGAAATTGATGAAAGAAACTTAAAAATCATGATTGTAACTCATTTTCATTCTAAAAGTATAGAAAATTTGGCAAACAAAAAGCAGCTCAGTCAACATCAGGTTTGTTGCCAAAACATCAGACATCAGAAATTTCTCTCAAAACATGAGATCTGATGTAAAAACATCAGAAGTGGCAACACTGCACTGAGGTTGTTTCATCATGCTACAATTTTGTACCTGATTTGTTCTTTACTTTTGTGGTCTCGAACAAAGATTTTTCTTTCTTTCTTTGAAGTGCTTGGGTGAACCAAAACTTAACGGGAAGTGTGTCACGCTAGTGCGCTTTTACACGTTGTTATTGGATTAAATGAGTATCAAGGTATATTGCTAATTGTTTAACTTGTAAGATTTGGATTAAGGATGCGGAGTACGAACAAATTTTCTTTTTTATTTCGCTTACATCCAAAAAAGAAAGCCAAAACGGTAGAATAACAGCACTTCATTTCAAAAGTTAACAAAACGAGCCTGAGTGTATTTAAACTTTTTTACAACTGCTTGATCTGCCTTGTCATAATTGAGGTGCAAACGAGCGTTCAAAGTCTCCTAAAAATTGTAGCAAATAAGATTCAAAAGCGGTTGAGATTCTCACAAACCGAAATTGTCAAATACGCAGGAAACACAGTAAGAAACAGAACACGACATTGCAGAATCTGTTTTTAAAACGGCTAAGTAAACCATTATAAAGAAAAAAAGGAAACTACGCTCTAGCCTAAATTTTTAAAAACAGTGACCATTCGCTTCTTTGCTGAAAATAGAATAACCTTCTGCTTTTTAAGTAGCCAGAAAGAAAGTAAAACGACCAGACAGAAACGATCTAAAGCAGGGGTTCTCAACTGGGGAGAAATTTACCCCCTGAGGGTAAATATAATGATGCTGAAGTTACAATACTTTGTTTGTTTCTACAGCGCTAGTGAGTGAACAAAAAACAGGGGGTAAATTTTATGTTAGGAAGCTGGCAAGGGGTAAACGGGAGAAAAAAGGTTGAGAACCTCTGATCTGAAGGCTTTAATAGAAATTCGAATTGCATTTCGATTTTTGTGCAAGTGGTTTGGAAAAGCATGATACTTCAAAGCAATCGACAAAAGTTTGCTTTTCTTAAAGCGACCAGTTGTGTTGATTATGCAGACAAATAGTTACCATGCTGCAAACTGCAAGACCCAATTTTTAAGGCGAAACATAAAACTATTCAAAAGAGATGCGAGCAACTCCGCTTTTAGTGTATTTCATGTAGCTTTCCCGGAGCACTCGTTGACAGTTTTACTTAACTAAGGACAGCAAATTTGTACTGACAGAACAAAGAACAATTACGTAGGTTTTGGTGTTGAGTGTTGATGGCCTGTTTGTGACGTAACGCTTAGTCTTTGACTTCGTCAAACCTATGTTTGGGAAATATCACCTTTCCTATGAGCGCGCGCAGTGGCCAACGTCAGAATGAAAACAGATTGCAAAGTCAAAAAAAAGAACACAGCGGTCTCGGATCAACGATTTCCAAAACAAATATGACTTTTTAGTCTTTCTGCACGTACCGCGCTTCAACGCAGATGGAAACCATCACGTTTTGCGGAAAAATGTTATTGTTTGTTTTTAAAAGGAAATATTTGGTCACGGATCACAGCACAATAAAAGTGAACTAAATTTTCTCAATCTAGACAAGTCTGTTCAGCGTTAAGCAACCTCCTAGGTCTTCCCGGGTCGTGGCTTTCTATTATTAAACAGGCAGTACTTCATCAAGCGCAGTCGTGCGGTTGAAGCCCACCCTAACCTCACGAAAGCATTTTAACGGACTATTCTCAACGGAGCCTTGGGATGTTGGCAAACTTTTCTTTATTCTCTATAACGAAAAGAAATTCCTGATTGTTTACATCTGCCAGCGCTTTGCAAATGTCAAACGCATTTGTTCAAACTACACCAAAGAGCGATTTGCTCAACTGAATCCCAAAGCGGGACCAGATCTGCTTACAAAATGCCCTGCGAAGGACAGATTTGAAAGCGAAATACGACAAAGAAAACAAATATGAGCCAAAAGGTCTCGGCCGCCTTCACGCAACGACGGCGTAAACAGGCACGATGTTGCACGTCACCTGAAAAAAGAATAGATTGTCATAGTTAACTACCACATCAACAGCATGGCCTTCTCATTGAGCAATGCTATGCTTGGATCTATAAGTTTTCTGCCATCCCGCGACATCTTCCGACTATAACTGGGGGCAAGCACGGTGTAGTCTTATTTACCCTGCCACATTCCAATCCGCCATGTTCATACTGGAAAGTATACCGATAATTTTGAACGCTCTATTCCTTTAAAGTGTGGTAATTGCTGTTAAGCCTTCTTTATGTCATCTTCAGAGCAAAAGTTGTTGAAAAGCGCATTTGGTAGCATCAAATTAAATAGGTCTTTGCAGCTGTCGCAAACTACTTTGTTGTGTTACCTGAAGTGTAGCTGTTCACCTCGTCTTTCAAGTCAACTTTTCCTGAAGTGGTTCGTCATGGAAAAGTGAAAGTGTGGTTACAAAAGTGCCGCGTTGCATGTCGCTGTCGAGCGCCGAAACGCGACATGTGTTTACATCATTGTTACAGTCACAAGTTTACAAGTGACAGATCCTGAAGACGAAGTGCACTGCAGCTCAAAAGTCTTGTCGCCTCGAAAGGATCTCTCTCATGCATCGTCTGATTGCTACGCTCCGTCCCCGACCGTTTCACCATGCACGAGCGGCCTAAGTGGATGAGGTTATTCGCGTCGATTGCTCATAATCGCCTTACGCACAAGTATTTATAGCTTAATTTGTAAGCCACTGCCATTTAAGGTCATGGCGTCACGTGATGCAAACAAAATCTGCTTTCTTGATCGTAACTTTCTGCACAGCCCTCAAATCAATGGCGTACTGTTAGGGTTGGCCGCTGTGCCTGGACTAAGAGAACTGTAATCAATTTCAATTTCTGTGTCTTCCAGAGAACGGAACTTCAACTTATTTTGTGTTGCCATAACAAAAAGCGGTATTGGCGATTTTTAAAAAGGCTATTTAGCAAATGATCCAACTTGTTTATATTGGAGCGTGTTCTCAAAAACAATTGCTTACTTTGATTTAAACATGTTTTTGTTGTGCATGCACCAATGATTCCAAAACTTCAAGACACCGATTCATTACTTCTGTAAAATGGCTGATATGTCATCTAGTGCGTAAAACCGCGTTTTGACAAACCCTGCTACTTAGTCACACCCTAACAACGTGCATGAGAAAGAACACTACATATAGACTATTCTGACAATATGTCAAAAGTTATTTTTCTGATTTTCCAAAAGCAACATCCAGATTAAAGTTGTGCAGCAAGAATTCCCAAGGAAGACGTTAGGGTTTGTCGTTTGTGTTCAAAATAGTTGAAAACTTCTTACCTTTTTTAGAACATGCGACAACATTTCCAAAAATAATTGCCTATGTAGTACAAATGGTGCCAAATGGTGTATTACATACTCATACAAAGCGACGCAAAATCGACATGCAGTTCTCTGTGACACAGCGAAATCATTCTTAAAAGAGTTATGTTTCGCAAAACCTTGGTAGAAATGTGTTTAAAAGTAGAAAAATGTTACAAAGGGCAAAAAAAATTCACAGATGTTAATGCACCGCTTTATAAAATAATTTGTCGAAGATAAAAATGATATTGGGTTCATTACCAACACTTACACGGCTAGAATTGCACAAGTGGTTTTGTCAACGTTTACGGTTTAACCAAGTGGTTTTTAACAAAATCTTGGTCCAGACATGAGCTCTTTGTATTTGTGAAGTTAAAAATTTTTACTGTGGTGTTTCTCACAGTTCATTGCAAACCAGTTGATTTTGGAGAAAATCTACTGCAAGCACCTTGAAACCCCAATGAATCTAATCAAGCTTATTTTTTGTCTGCAAAAAAAACTTACATCTGGTCATCTTTATCCAGATGAACGGTTGGACAACACAAGTCGGCAACGTCTGCAGGGCGAACAAATACATGTGCTTTCCTACGTACTTCACCACGACAAATTTTACTCTTGTGCACGCTTCCCCGTCCATGGGCAAGATAAGTTTGTCAAGTTCGATATAGCCACAAAAGATTGCTTGCTGGAGGGTTGCGTAATGGCAGCAGTCTAGAGGAGAAAGGGAAAGAGAGAGAGGCGAGTGGATATTAAACATACTATTATTGGACATTATTACCCATTGTTGTAGTTACTGCAACGCCTTCGTTTTTTGTGAAGCTGACGCAACATGCTGTTGCCCAGCGTTTTCTTTGCATACTTCCGCCTCGAGTGTTTAGAGCAGTTTCTATGCAAATGAAGAGCTTATATCAGTTTGTGACAAATGCTACGCTTTGAACGTTTGTCAATCGGCAAGTAAGGATCACTTGTTTTGGCATGCTATCTCGGTTTTCTAACAGCTCAAGAAAGTCGTTTATGCAAACTTTCCAAGTTTAAGTGATGCTTTAAGCTGGTTTCTCCAAACAAGTTCACAATCAAGTCGCAATTTATGACTGGTATAATCTATCAGATTTCCAATACTAATTTTAGTCTGGTGAAGTTCATCACAGTTGCACGGTTTAAGGCAAACTGCTGATAAAGCAATTCATCTGAAGTTATTTTTCTTTTCCAGCACAGTTCTCTTTCATAGAATGCTTTGGTGAGTAATTTATCCGCAAGACAACCACGATAGAGAAAGCTATAGGTTTTCTCCCAAATTTACTCAAATCTCCAACAAGAAAGCATCACGAACGCGCAGCGACTTTTCTTGTATAACTGTCAACATAACACAAAATTTTCGCGGGTTTTCACATCAGTGGTCATGTTGCATGTATTACGAGACTAAATTAACAGATTGTTATTCTTTCTGCTGTAGTTGTGGCATGCTAAATGGTTGATGGCGTTTCATTGTACGCGTAGAAACATGTCATCATGACATAACCATTGCAACATCGAGCTACAGCATTGTTAAAATATGACCTGCACTTTTCTTTCTCTTCAAGACTCTACTCTCAAAGGTTTACTTATTGATACAATATCTGCAACAAGGCTGTAGTAACTGCGAGACTTTGCGTGTTGCATTTACAATTTTTCTCTCTTGCTAACCTTCATTTGGGTCATGAGCTGTCATTTTAGATCGTTCCACTTCTCATGATAGGCTCATCAAGGTTTTGTGGAGCATAAGTTCTTAACCGGGACGAAAATAATATTCTCCAAGGAAATGTCACTCAAGCTCCGCACAGGCATTTTCAAGATTTTTTAATCTAAAATCGATTGTCAACATCCGTTTACAGTATCGAATGTTTTCTTTATCAGCACGTGTCTAGGGCTTGCCATGGCAAATGTGTCTGAAGCTCCATGGACTTCAAAGATATAATTTCAGTAGATTTGTCATAACCAGTTGTGAATTAGCGTCAGCGGCTTGATGTATGGCTGCATTCATTTCCTTGTGATTGTCATTCGTAACCGTGCAGGCCACTCGCATGTCTGGAAAGTCAAATTGACCCCAATGCGTGGCGCCCACCAATGCTTAGATGACATGGCTTCGCAAACTTCGTGACGTTGTGTAACAAAACTGTTTCCATACCAGATGCCGATACAGCGTTGTTGCAAAAGTGGCAAGAAATGGATGTTGCATCAGCAGCGTGTTTAACGCCAATTAGCTGTTATGATTTAGTTTGTCCGATTAATGAAGTAGTTTTAAATTGACGTCGGTATTAGATGAACACGCAACATTTCATATTATTAACTGGAAAATATTTAGTTTAGCCAATCACTCCAAGTGTTGTCCTTCTTTCATCTGCTGAATGGACCTTTAAAGCCCTGCTTTAGCCGCATATTTAATCATTGTGATTTACAAGAGGCTGATGTAACGCAGATGACATAAACGATTTTGTCGCAAATTTAAGTCTCATTTTTCAACTGCGAGGAAAAACATGACGTTTGACAGATGTGGCAAACAACGTTTCGTACACGACCCTAAAAGCTCGTTGAAAACCTCGCAAAGCGAGTTTTTCGATCCTTCCGAGTGATAAAGACTTTTAAACGGACACTGAAACCTATTACGCATTGACGGTTAGAAAAATGACAACAAATCCGCATTATACACAATATCATTATGTTTGCAGAGATCTATCGAAAAAACATCGCGTCTACACGTTGATACAACGTGAATATAGTCCGTGAAGATGTATTTGCGCTGAAATAGCAGATTCAGCTATTTTTGCGACGGAACACTAACATTCCAGAAGTCGGGTTGTAGATTTATGGAGGTGGCTAGATATAATCTAGCCGAATGCTCGGTTTACTTCCCACTAACTAAACTCTTGTTTGCAGGCTTTCGCGCTGTTCTTCTCACAAAAGAGCGGCTGGGTCTGCAACGTATTCAAACCATGGCCGCTTTTAAAGGTGAAGATCTGCCGGAACAAAAGCAAATCTACAACCGACTTCTGGAAATGCTAGTGGTCCGTCGAACCTTACCAAAACGTTTGAGTTTTCGCAATCCAAACATGGATATCGAATTCAACAAACGTAGTTAAGGGACGACATGAAACTGCGCGAAGTAAGCGTCATCACTTTCTCGGGAGACACCACGGATCAATTAACAAACAGGTTACGAAAAGGGAAGTACCAAAACTGATTGTAACACACGAAGTGCCAGTTTACGAAGTGGCACATATCGAAACGATTTCATGCTTATAGCCGACTGATTGTCACGGAAATGTGAGCTGTGCGTGATGCAGCGTGGCGGAGAAGTCCGTGCCGGGCAATTTTCCTTCCCGGGCGGAAGAGCAAAAATTTCGGTTGCGGAGGCCACCAGCTCTGTTGGGAACTTTGACGTACTTTTGTTGACGTTTCTGATTGATATGATCATGACTTTCATTTTGCAGCAGTTTCGCAACGCGTCGCATGCATGACCGCACGTCTTCCGTTCGGAGTTCATTATCGAAGTCATCTCAGGAACGAGATGTTAGACGTTGGAGAAGCTTGACGTTGGTCGTTTGGGTAAAAACATTGTCAAGTATTTCGGTTAACGTAGCTCACGATTTTTATTCCAAAAACAAAAGTGCAAGTCATACAGTGTCACGTGATGCGATCCACCGTAAACAGAAAACCCTAAGCAAGCTTGTTCCGTATCTCGTTATCTTGAAAGGATAACGTCAATTACGAGTCGACTTGCTACCTTACATTGTGCTCGCTTTCGCTGCAACTTCGGTGCGCCAGACTCGATTGAAAAGCAGTATGTGACTTGGAGATCTAACATGGGTTTGCGTTTATGCTGTTGGTACAGCTCTGCTTCCACGAAGCTTTGTTCAAAAGCCAGAACAGTCCAAAGCGAAATGGGTCTGAATCAGCTGTCGCTGGGCACTCATGGCGTAAGTAATTCCGAACAAACTTCGACTAATCGATTGGCCATCGCTTTGATATCATCTGGACATCCGATATGCGAGCCTGTCGCCACAACAATAACCTTCGGGAGGAACAGAGGTTGGACAAATGGCGCGTTCGCAAACATAATTTGATTTGCGACGCCATTCTGATACACTAGCCATTTGGCTGTGCGCCCAAAAATGATATTAGTGTTACGACAGGGTGCTGACGTCAGCACATACGGTAGCGGTTGTGTTTCGGCGTTCCTGAACCGGAAGTTGTTCGTCGCTGCGTCTGTTGATATGTCGCCTTGTGGAACGTCTCCAGCGCCAATGGGAAGTTTTCACATCGACGACACTACTGTGATATTGAATCAATGTGTTGGGACGCATATTTGTTGGTATTTGAAACAGTATGGCTTAAGTAACTCGCCGGTAACTAGATAAAGAACAATGTGTCTGGCTTTTTATCAGTGTAATAAGTTTTGTTAATAGGTGTCAATATCGATAAATATGAATGCTTGAATTTCACAATGACGTAACCAGCAATCGTTTCGCTTCGCGTGCTTTGTGATGCCCAGTACAAACTTGTCTCAAGTTCTTGGGTATATCGGTAGTTTCTCCAGTCTGGACCCGTTGCTACTACAGAAATAACACAAAAAGGGAAACTAGAACACTACAACTTCTAAGGTTGCATCTTCCCCAAAAAACTGTTAACTGGCCAAGGTCGAAATGACTTCTTATAACAGCCAGCACAGAGCATGTGATTGTATATACTACTATTTACGCAAGTTAAACTAGACCGAAAGTGATCTAGAGACCCCATAAGAGGATTAGCGTCTCTTTGACGGCGGGGCAAAAACACAGCTTCATCCGGCGCAGTTCAAATAAATCAACAACAACATAAATCATTTATTCTACCCTCTATTAAACGAAAAATCTCGTTTTCTTTTAGGCTGAATTTTGATAAGGCTCTGCTGCCATTTGGGCAAAATAGCTGAGGGAGAAAAGCTCGCTTTCCCATTTTAAAAATGCTTTACATGTCTTCTTTTTATCAAGTGATTTGGGGGATTTTGCATTTCACCTTCGTTCTTGCCCGAAACCTTTAAATTGCAGGTAAATCTGCGACAAATCCAAGCAGTAAAACTGTTTTTGTGATGAAGGTTATGCGGAAATTCTGTGAAAAGATTGAATAGCATATACCAGAGGTCGTATAGCTGGAAATTTCTAGGATGCTGAGTAACTTGTTGCTAAAACCATTAGGCATATATCACAACCGAATGGTAACCCCAAAAACAACTTTATCTATATATGTCAGCAAACATCCAAATATCTTGGGATTGGCAAAATAATTTCGAAAAGATTAACACGTAAGAAATTTCATGGCAGTCGTGTCGAAATAAAAAATTTGCCCCAAACTTCAAATCATACGAGTTTCTGCGAGTCAACCGGTGTGTTTACTCCTTGGTTACGGATCCACCTTACGCAAAGTACGCTTAAGTTAAAACATTGAAAAATATGTAAAAGTTGAACCGCACGGTGAAAACCAAAGAAGCTTTCCACAGCACGAAAACTTGGAAAGAGATGGGTGTGATTTTACTTGACTTTGACATTCACACTCAATAGGGTGAATGCTATTGCATGGAAATATTGACTTTAGATTAGAGCCCCTTGATTAGATTAGTGCAGCATTCAAAGTTAGTTGTTTTGTTGTTCGTGTTACGCTAAAGCCAACAAGAATTCTGCATTAATAAAATGTTTTTTTTAAACTTTATTCACACTACTTTAACTAGTGGTTTATCCCCGAACGTTCCAAAAACTTAACCATGACCACAAAACCACAGGTGCCTCCTAAATCCCATAAACATGTTTGGCCAAACTACCCAGGAACACTGTCATAACTCCTAAGGACCATTGTTATGAAGAGAAGAACCGTGTATGCTGCTTTTAAGAAGAACAAACAGGCTTCTTTTGTTTCAAGAGCAGAAAGGTTATAAATAGGACACTTCTACAAGGGCTACATGATGGAAGAATGACAGCTCTGTACAAATAAATAAAAGTTAGCCATTGTAGCTGGAAAAGAAAATGTACCACTTCTTGACTTTTGTCAAAAATGTGAAGGGAATATGGAAACCTACACTAATCCCTTGCAAAAATGAGGAAGTACTGCACCTAACCCTCTCAACCTTACTACTTTCTTAAACCAGCAGTCACTTGTTACGGCTGCAAAGATTTTGGCGTCAGTGTTCTTTGTCTTACAAAAGTGCACTTGTCCGACGAGAAAATGTTCCAAGGCCCGAAGAGACGAGCCAATCCGGATGTAAACAGCAGTTCCGTGACATGTTTCAGTGAGTGTAGGTGTCCGGGTGGTATCGAGCAACACAATTAGCACGATGTCATGTTTACCGCTCTTCATTACCAATTTCTCGTCTTGAATCGAGCGGTTGAGCTGAACGTGCGATTCATGAATTTTTTGAGCCTTAATTGGCAACCAAGCATAAACGCTGCTTGCCCTTTACGTTGTCAGAACTGAATGAAAAGGCTTAGACATGTTTCTTCTTCTGAAAGCCAATCCAGTCGTCAAGACTACAGCATATTTAATTCCACTCGCAAAAACTCAAGTATTTTGACTTCGTGCAAGCAAGAGAATCGTCATTTTTAGTCTATATGTTGCGGAACAACCTGCAATATTACATCAAGCACATTTAACATTCAATTGCTTCCTTAATGCAAAAACTGACAACTCTTTTTTGTAGCATATCCTAGCACTGTTTACCTTGTCAGAACATAACTAAGCGCATGTTGAAGGTCTTTCTGATGTAAACATTTGAAAATTTATGGGAAGCAAATATAGGTTTTACAAAGAAATTCTTAAAATATTTCTCTGATTAAACAAAAGAATTAGGTTATAATCTTTGTTGGCGTACTATAAGGCAAACTGTATTTTGCTCAGTTGTTTCAGGATATGCAAATGTGGTATTCAGCAACAAGAACCAACCTAGTTTTTGTTAATCAACTGTTTTGTTTAGTACAGTGCAAGGGCGGATCCAGAGGGGAGCGATCGCTCCCTAAAAACTACGAAAGCAACTTTTTTCACCATGATTTTGAATAATTTGGACAACAGCATTGCGATAAAAGGCCATACTGCCATCCAATTTTTTGTCACTGCAGTGTTGTGAAGTGTACTTCATCTCTCTTACAGTAGTGAACCTGTAATAGGCTTAACTGCCAAATATCACTGAAATCGCCCCCCCTAGACTTACTGGCTGGATCCGCCCCTGGTACGGTGGTTCTCAACCTTTTCTGGCTCGTGGATAGCGATGCATATGATGGAATATCGAATCCTATGGATTCGAATCCTTTAGTATTCTAATCAAATAATCAGACTTTTTTCGAATATTTAGATTCGAAATTAATTTGGATTAAATAAATGCGAAAAATTGCAAAGTCAAAACATATGGTTTCAATAATTTTTGCAGTGGCACTCTTTGCGCTCCTGGGTAAGAGAAAGAAACTGTCAACAAGCTCACGGCACTGCGTGATGTAACAAGCTAATTAACAGGTTGTGTGATCACTGATCGGCGTTGTAAACCTCTGCGCGATCAGTTCATTTTACTCCTAACAAGTTATTCCAGAATAGGATTCGATATTCTGGATTCGAAATAAACCAGAACCTCTAAATATTCCATAATGCACATCCCTACCCATGGACCATATTTAAGAAATATATAGCCGATGGACCACTTTGCTATGCTGACACCACATGAACAACTATTCGAAACTGTAATGCATATAGTTGGCCTTACATAATGTATTGTACAGTAAAGATTACAATTTTCAGGAACTTTTTATCAAGGATTTATGGAACCCTCTGTGGACCACTAGAAATTCCAGGTGGACCACTGGTGGTCCACCTGGACCACATTGAGATTCACTGGTTTGGTGGAACAGAAATTTGGGGCTTTTTTCAAGCAAAGCACCAGAACCCCTGGCCAAGCCAAAGGAGCTTCATATTCGGAGCTTAACCCTTCAGCGAGCTTTAGATAAAGGAAATTAGCGTCATTTTCGTTTGAAAAGAGGTAAACGTTTCGAACAATCAGTCGGTTTGATGCAATGAAAGTTCACAAGAATAACTGAAGCGCTTGTGACTTGAACAAATCAACTTGTTACTTGAACTTGATTGCATTTTTTTCATGGAAATATGTTAGTTTTGCTTCCCACACACCAATTTGAAGGGGTGCTCTGTTCTTTGTCAATTCTGAAACTAAACCGCTTGGTTCCATCGCACTCCGTTGTTAGAGACTTTAGCTTGAATGAAGGTGTTCCACCAAAAACAATCGCCCAGCTTTTTTTGTTTAGCTCTGGAAAAAAAGAAAATTGGAGCACCCGCCATTCTATCTATGTGTCCCGGAAAGATTTGGCTATTTTTTGCGATTTTCGTCTGCCAAACGACTCACAGTTATGTCTACTGGACCGGCATTTGGTTTGTGTTCATTTTGAGAAGTAACAACGTTTATTTGAGTGACGTTAGGAACTAATGAATGGTATTAAGGCAAACCGAGTCATTTCTGGCCTATTACCAAAAAGTAAGCATGATTATATTTTCTGGAAATAACATGATTTCACTCTATACGCAAAGACTGTTTGCGAAACAAAGTGACCGTGAGTGGTTGTTGGTTTGGTTGAACTGCTCTCGTGTTCGCGCTTTTACGGTCTCTTTACAATACCTTCTATTCAAAGTAATATGCACGTGGTAATGCGAGAGAAAAGAAAACGAACGTACCACCATAATTCTCAAAAGTAACCCAACGGCATTTAACCAATAACGGAAACGTCATCCTGGTGAACTTTTAAACTTCTTTGACGGGAAGCTTGCGCTGTTTAATGTAAACAATGTCAATACGGATGCAGGGAAGCATGGTCAGCTGAATATGAAAGACAGCTTTTAAAGACTGTAATTACCCGATGAAAATAAAATTCGCGGTTTTAATTACATTTAATATTCATATCGTTGGGGCGATGGTATGGAGGTGTGTTGCAAGTGTTGCCAGATAATAGGCCCATTCCAAGAAGTTCTGTTGAGAAAAGTGTGCAAACCATATCCATTTTTGCGTGTGTGAAGAGCAAAAAGTCTCAAACGAGGACATTCCTCGTTTTTGCTACTTATTAATGAATTTAAGGTAGTTATGAACAAAATTTAGAGTTTAAATTATAGGAGTAACACTGCAATGCAACGTTAACTTATTGGATGACTAACTTGTTTTGGCGCTTCTTAACATACGGAAGTTATTAACTTACATTCGCAGCTGTGCAGAACGAAACACCTAAAAACTCTGATGACAGCGGCAGTTTTGAAAGAAAATAGCTCCAACGTTGAGAAATTTAATACCATAGAGATTTTTTTGCACTTCAACTTGTAAGTAGTAATAAAGATCTCGCCAAGTTTAACACGTTTCATGTAAAAGTGGAAAGTGAACTTATTTGGTTTTGTTTGCATTCAGACTGACGAAGTTCGAACTAGTTACGTACATCATGTTAAAGTGAGCAGCTTGCATCTATTGCTACAAACAGCACAAACATACGCATTTTTCACAAAGCATTTGAGCTCGCAAGTCAATCAAAGAAAGGCCTCATCGTCAACCATACTCAAGACGCACAAAACATGTTATCAACAAAACTAACATTTTCAATGAGTTCCTTCCTGATAACTTGTCAGAAGCACCTGTCATAATGGGCGAGAAAATCTGACATGCACTCTTTTCTCCTTATTCCCGCTACCCTCGCACGCTTGAGAAGTTTAAGATGGTATTGCGTTGTTTTTCTGTTACGACAAGCCGAAACAAACCAAATCACTTGTAAAAATATGAGATAGATTTAAGCAGTATAAATATAAAAACACCCTTTTTCTTAAAATCTAAATATAAAAAACTACCCCTGATGATCCCAAAACTCCCACTGATGAATCTTTTTCATAACGAATATGCATACGCCTTGTTGTCAAAATACAAACAGCGAAGCTTTGAAGAATGGCTGCATATAGTTCCAAGCCATTTTTTGCAAAATAATAATTATTAGCAGCAATGTTTTAAGTTAAAAACCAATTGAGCTTCCGTTTCAGGCTTAACCACCCTCGAAAGAAAGATTGAGTTTGACCCACGCTTCAAAAATCCAATGAATTCCTTTTGAACAGCTGTGTTCGTGTTGTTTGTAGCAGCTATCGCCACGGCTGCTATCGCAGCGTTTTCAGCAAAGCCCCTGAAGCTACTTTTTCAAGATCGCCTAAATTTCTTTTTTTTACAAAATCCAAATGATTTCAACGCGTTACACCAATGACGACTTGTGATTAGGACAAAAATAGCTAGTTAATTGCGTTCTCCACGACGTGACTTTTCACAAGAGAAAATCAAGTTCGAACGAACTTAGAAGCCCTCGCCTAACCTTTTGCACGAGGTCTTCACTGCTGTGTTGCTAACCTTGTACGGTTGTGGCGATTATGTGTGCTTCACATAAGAACATTGTGGTGTTTGCGGTCAAGCAATTGTTTCTTACGCGCAAAGGAGTAATTACCTTCGTTTTTGGAGCAAGAGAGCGCTCATTTTCTTTTGCCAACGTTCTACGAATTCTAAAAAACAGCAATTGTTTCGCTATACAACACAGCGTTGGAGTTAAGCCATTTACCTATGAGGGTGGAAGTTTTAATTGCGGTCGCAGTTTTCTGTTATCTCAAACATTTTGCAACACACATGAACAACCCGTGCATAACTGTTGAAAAATACAATCGTTACAAACAATCTGGAAAATTCACGCTCGCCGTTAAAGTAAATTAGCATGAGGCAAGAGTGAAAGCAGCTTTGTTTCTCACTGAGCCCGATGGTGGCCTCGCCTTATACATTGCCAAGGCAGCATAGAGCTTGTTCACCAGGCAGCTATATCACCATCAGAAACAGTGGTATTGTAAGCAAATGGAAAAGTGTTTCTATCTTTTGCAAACGCCCCCATTTGCATAGTTTTGTGTTCAGTATCGTACTTGAATTTCTCTTATCTGCTGCCCTGCATAAACAAATATGTTACTGATGGAGCGACAGATACTCAGACCATTTGGTTGATTTGTGTAACACTTTACAAATTACTACCGAAGTAAATCTCTTTTAGAGTATTTTTACCGAAAAAAACTTTCAGTGGTTTTAAGCATGCAAGGTTTCTAATGGAAACGCAAAAAAGCAATTTAGGCCTATTCTTCTGTTTTAACATTTTTTAATTTTTGCGTTCCGTTCCTTAATGCATTTGAGCAGGGGTCACCAACGTGGCACCAGGTCGCCCGCGAGGACCACGTAGGTCGCCTGCGGGTCTGTTCTAAAAATAACATTAATGCATGATCAATGTCTTCACCAATACTAAAATAATGGAAGGTAAACTGAGCAAAATTTTTATTTCAGAGGTGTACAATACACACTTGTATCAGACTAGTAGCACTCTGCATTAATCGGTGCACAAGAAGTAGCTCGCAGTTTCAAAAAAGTTGGTGACCCCTGCATTGGAGCCTGTAATCTGTTTGGAACCGGCGATTGTTTTGTTAAGTGGAGTCATGGCCGGAGACGCGTGGTGTGTCAACAAGCACTTTGAATTTTAAATAATTTGATTCAGCAAACCTGATCTTGGATGGAGCAGCAAGTATAGATTAATGAACGTTGTCATGAACATGTCTTCATATATTGCGGTATACTTCGAATATTATTTCAATTTAACTTCGCGCAAATGTGTTGATTAACTGATATTGCTGAAGCTGATTAACATCAAAAGATTTGATGAGTTACCCTCTTGCAAGAAATGAGTGAATGGTATCGCGTACCGCTCACTGGCACGTGACGTCATCAATGTAAACCATGTTAACGCATGCTTCGACAGGTTGTAAATGTCTGTCAAAGGTGGCTGCGAATATGGGCGGAATCTACCCTCTGCATGTTACTCTCTGGAATGTTGGTGTGTTTTTCATACAAGATGACAAACCTTCTTCAAGCTATATATATTTACGGCAGTGATCGTTCTCTTTACCGTACTGAAAGATTTATGCGGTTGATTTTGCTAAAGCATGGATGCTTTTGAAAAGGTCCGCGTTGGTGGGCCGCACTGCTCTTTCTCCTGCGAGCTGTCATTCTATCGTCTCAGTGTCACAGTCGGCATGATACGTAAGCGATGAAATATGCTGTTGCCAATGCGCAGTAATAGAGACTCCCTTGACCGAGTCATGCTGCCCGCAAAAATGACCACAGTTTCTTATGTGTTTGGACGCTGCTCACAGGCGCCACAATACCATTATCGCAACCATGATACGCGCGTTCGACATCCAATCGCGCCCTATCTTAGCCCCGTGTCAATAGTTCCCAAGGAAAGTTTCGCAATCCACTGAACAGCGATGCTTCCAAAGTTGGCGTTTTTCAGTGTCCGGGCACTTCGCAGAACTTTGGCCGCGTAAATCTCTTTTGTGAGGTGGCCGAATCCCGGATAGCTTTTAAGCTCATTTGTCATCTCATCTGCAATGACGAAGCCCCTCTTCGGTCAGTTCGAAAGAATCTGCGCGACAAGCATAGTTTAAACAAACAGAAATCCCCAAAGTTACAAGCATTTATTACTCAGTCGATTTCTAGCCATGTTATGCCACGCGGTTTCTGTATCACGATCCCCAGAACTGATTCTGACGTTGCTGAAAGGCACAAAACGATTGTACTCAGCGGCGCTACAAGTTTGCATGAAAGCATCTTTCTGAACAATTTGGGACCACTAACGCCAGGGCTCGCTTCGCTTGAATAGAGAAAAGTAAACATAAAACTGAAAATCGTACAAAATACGCAAGATTGTTTTCTTTATGGCGTTGCTCAAATTCTTATAATGGTTTCTAGTTATTTGCTTTTGAATTCCCTATTATGTGACATAAATTACAATCGCTCCCATCGATAATTTATTTTATACACAAACCTTACCAAATCTTTGAGGTAAAAAACAAGTACCATAGCCAGTGGACATCGATGACCTCAGCAAACGATTTTCTACTTTAAGTCTCCAATGTTTATATAACGTACTAAATTGCAACTAAGTATGTATACTGTATTAACATACATTTTCCATCTGAGATGTGGTCGAGCAAGGAGATCAGACGAAGGTCCCGGATCAACATATCCACAAACTTTATTTAAAAGGAGGTAGTTCAAAACTATCTTTTTCGATATTCGCAAAAGTATGCGCCAAACGTCTCAAAATATCGGTCTTAACTTAAATAAAAAGTAAGCCACTACTGGTGTGTGGAATATTTACACGTATAGTTTGCGTTTGTAGATCGAAACTTTGTTACCACAAGTTTTCCAAACTAAGACGCAAACCAAGGTGGAAATTTCGACAGTGAGGCCAATGCAAAGACTTTCTTTTTGTTTTACTGGGGCAAGATCGTCGCTACTGCTGAGCTTACAAGATAAATTTTTAGAGAAAGACTGAAAACAGTGCGCAAAAACCACATATAGAATGAAAAGAAAATATCAGTTCATTGTAATATTTTTGTCAAAATAAGCTTTGAAAAAATGTTTCAGAAGCTCACTGATATCAATTGCGGACACATTTATAAACAAAATTTTTTTAACTTTTCACTAGTAGATTTGGATGTTACTGTAAGTCACACCCACGCTAATCAAATTCAGTAAAAGCGCTGTTTTTTTTAAGTTGATGCCATGTGACAAAGAGCAGCACGCTGCTGGTTACTGCCGAGTTGTCTGTGACGTTGTACCATGGAAATTTTTCTAACTGTTGCGTCATCACTTCTCCCCGCGTGCTGGTGACTGCCAGTGATCATCGCCCAATCGCTTATAATCAGCTCAGCAGCGTCCAGGGAAGGTGTCAGGTTCAAAGCAAACGTGCGCATTCAGTGATGACAAGGTCAAAGGTCACCCGGGAACACAGCCATTTCACTTAGTCAGCGGTTTAGAAAACACTTCAGCCGTACTCAGGCGAAATTATATTGTGCCACATTGGCGTTAAGGCTTAACGTGACAGTGGACACACGGATAAGAGATTTTCTCCGTAGTTCCTTTGCTCCTTAACAGGTTCTGCGGTCAAATCTTCAAATTACAAAAAATAGCTTACGTAAATGCTTCACGTACGATCACTTTCCTGATTTGGAATTTCAGCTGTAAGTACATCTGCAAATTACGGAACATAAGAACTTAACTCAGCACATGATTCAACCACATGCAACGAATGAGAAAAATGACCGAGTTCCACTATTTCATCAAGTCCGGCAACGGAAAGCACCCGTGTTAAGTACAGCTTAAAAGTCTAACTCAATATTGCTTTGAAAAATCTAAGTTTATTGCGTTTTTATGAGCTTTAATGTAATGTGCCTGGTCGTCGGCACAAGATTTGTGGAATGGACGTAGAGTGCAATTAGATAATGGATACTGAATAACGTGGGTCTGAAAATAGTAACAATTGCAGAAGAATTTCGTAATCCTTGTCTAGACCCTTATAAGAAATTTGGCCTCGTCCAAAGTTAGATCGTTATTGTTGTTAATGCTTTGTTTCCGGTTAGCATGACAAAGCCAAGGGAACCGCGCCGATTACGGCTTGACGCAAAAATTCGCAACACGACGTAAGTTGAATTACTACCCTATTGTCATCCATCATTACGGCAAAGCAAACAACGCTTTTCTGCCGTGTCGCATGCCATAGCATCGCTATGGAAATATACTAATAGAAACGTAACTAAATGGGATTTTCGCTTTATGTCAGCGAAAGAGTGGAGCGTGCCCGAGGAGCGCTTGTCAACATGTCAGCTCTTGTCATTTTTTCTCACTTTTCCATTTCCCGTTTGGACAAATCGTCTGTAAACCCACCCCACACAGCGAAAACTGCGTTGTCAACAAGCGAAACTGTGAAATATGCTAAAGAGAGGCTGATTTTTCAGGACGAAATACGTCATGCCACCTTTTCGTGCTTATTTTTTTTTGCCAGTTGATATCAAATACTGTATGAAAAAATTAACGATTTTTTAACAGAAGTGCTCAATCGGCATGCAGTTTGGGTTTCACCGATTTATTGAAAATAAATGCGGCTGGCGTCGATCAAAATGCAACGTTAGTCTGGTCACGTGCGAGTCACACAGTGACTGATTTGAAACTGCGCGTGACAAATTGAGTTTATTTCGAAACACATTTCCTGACGTCCTTCGTCAACTTTTTCAATTGCACATTGAAAGTTGGCGAGAAAGCAAAAACTTAAAAACACCGTTCGTTGTCCTCGATCCGGTTTTGATTTTCGAAAACACAAACAGGGGTTGTTTTAACCTTACTAGAAAATATCGGTCCGTAAAATTTAATCGCTGTGAACGTTTGGCCGTTATGCCTGTCTGAAGCTTTGCTAATTCTAATTAGGAAAATGCGTTTAATCAGTAACAGCAAAGAAGAGTCTTTACATATGGCCGTCAAGCAAACGTTTTGGAGACAAACTATCAAGTAACGCACGGTGAAGATTTCAAAGGACAGCGCTCGAAATTTTGTCGCCATTTTCACCGCGCAATCGACTTCAGCGTTCAACCGACCATTACTGGAAAGCCAATACGGAAGCTCACATATTTCAAGTCATGGATATAAGTATATCCACCGATATCCGTTCAAACTATTTCAAACTCGGTTGTTTGAGGATTTTCTTTTTGGGAGAGGCAGACTGACCGAAGCTGGAAAATCCTTTAAACATCGAGGCAAAAGGCGTAGGAAGGCATTTGATGACAATTTGAAATAAATTTTTTTGGGGCGTGTCAAAACTTAAATTCACTTCAAAAGCTTTGCGTTCTTTTTCGCATTGCCAACCTTCTAAGTGTTTTGTCTGGACAATAATTTTAATCACCGGCGCCATTGGCTTGTACGTCAGAGGAGCTTTCAATAGCTGAAAAATATTCGCGGCTATAACTGAACACTTTTAGGAAGGAGTCGCTTGGATAAGAATGCAAGAAGTTTTTTCGCAAAGGAATCTACAATACAAACTCGCGCCAACTGCAACTCACATTTTTAATGAAAAAAGTTTGAAAGAAATACTTTGTTTGATTTCAAAAGTAATCCGATTTCAGTTTAAGCCATTTTTGTATCCAATCCTCTGTTGGTCAAATATCTTTCAACAAAGGAGTATTTGTTAATTTTGGATTCTGCAGATGTTTGCCGACGTTACTGTCATGGAAAAAAGCTTATAGAAAGGCATTGCTGTGCTACTTTTTGATGCAGTAACGGCAAAAAACATATGCGTTCCTTCTCGATTTGCGAAAACACTTCCGTTTTTACAACTGCCAACAAATTTTGCAAAAACTCCTTCCCAGCGATATTGACGCTTTTGCGGCCACAAAAGCTGAGGTCGCAAAATGCCAAAAATATCATGACCTCCAAAGCAATTACCACTTTCAACCAGTGGCAATTGAGACCACTGGTGTGTATGGCAAGTCCACTGCCCCTTTTTTGAGTGGTCTTTCGAAGAAACTTGTTGATGTGTCAGGCAACCCCAGGGAGCGCCAGTGGCTCCACCAGCGTCTGTCCCTGGCTGTGGCCAAGGGAAATGCTGCCAGCATATTGACCTGTGTGCAACTTTTTACCTGTACTTTTTCTA
>Ga0210059_1000382_pt1 | contig 54692 bp, 31 predicted proteins | sample Ectturendosymbi2_FD_188042 | JGI IMG/M metagenome (GOLD analysis project Ga0210059, IMG submission 188042) | Ecteinascidia turbinata endosymbiont from Florida, USA - Sample 2 (SPAdes) (version 2) | ecosystem: Host-associated > Tunicates > Ascidians > Unclassified | place: Key West, Florida... | reverse complement strand
CACGTGGTTTACCGACTCTCGTGAGCGATCCCTGTTCAATGAACGCCCTCAAGCAGTAGCGCAGCCAGCCCAAAATTTTAGGGGCAGCCAAATATTTTGACTCTGAGCGAGCAACAGTATTTTGTTTCAGACACCGCCTCTCAAAGTACAAAACGACAAGATGTGCTCGAAATTCAGGGGGACCATGGGCTCCCCTGGCGACGCCTATGCTTTCTAGTCGCCGCTTCTGTGTTCGTGTTCTCCCCATGCTATCGTGGTTTAGCTTCACTTTTACCATCACCTTCGTGGTGATTGAATGCAGCGCAACAGATTTTTTGACAACATGCTGCAGTTGTCGGCAGAGAAATGTCATAGTTGCGAGCTACGTGCGCGCGCGGTTGGATTTCGGAGCGGTTTTCGTGGTTGGTGCAATTTTAACTGCTGAATACAAAGTGCGGATTCCCTGGTGTCGTTGACTGCGTTGTTTTGAATCGTATGCCGGTGTTGCAATATGTCATGGGGAAGCATCGGTCGCCGATACCGGTGAGCATAGTCATGGTCTCGTCTAAATCGTTGCGATTTAGCATCGACTAATTTTTGGCCGCTTAGTTGGAACATACTAACCTAGGGTCAAAGCTTCAAGCTATCGAGCTACAAGTTGCCAATTAAAACTTACGTACGTATTCTGCACAATGGGGGTAAGCAAGGAATCGCTCAGCAAATTCTTAATAGGAAATCGATTTTTTTTCTTACAGTACCTCATAACAAAGATTTTAGCTTTCCTTTTGTTTCGGCGCATTTCAGGAAAGCTGGGTTAGTCGAGATTCCTCTGAGTCCTATTAAAAATCTGTAGATCGATTTGTTGCTTACCCCGTTGTGAAGGGTACGTGTACTTGAATATAGATATATGCAAGTTTGAATCATCGCAAAAAGATGAAAGCAGAGCCCTGTCGGCTGTACCACGAAAGCGTACAGAGAAACTAGCGTTTTTAACTGTAGAACATAGGGAACGCATTTGCATCAACCCCTTAAAGTCAAACAGGAGGGCGGTGCGTTCCATTCAGGATTGGGCAATCACTGCAAAAATAAGCGCCTAAAGTCAAACAGGAGGGCGGTGCGTTCCATTCAGGATTGGGCAATCACTGCAAAAATAAGCGCCTTTTGTTCCTCAATATATCCTTTGAGACGTAGTGGCTGTTCGGAAGAAGTGAGAAAAAATGCCAACGGTATTTTATTGAGAAAGCAAAAGTACAAAACCGTTGAAACGAGAATGATCCTTCTCGGAAAACATGAACGAAGTGTTGATTACCAGCAACTTTTTCATGGGAAAATCAATCGGGAGGCATGTCGCTCGTTTAGCCGCGCTTTAGTTGGTTCTGCAGTAGCTCTCCAAACTCGCGATCGCTCGGTGAAACGCGTTTGTGACGTCACACACGAGTGTGCGCTTGGAGAGCAGAGCGTAACTGTAAGTCAACGCGGGTGGGTTTGCGTAACAACAAATTGCAGGCACGACGAGCAAACAAAAAATTAGCGAATAAATGTTCTGCGTCGTCATTAAACTTTTTCATGAGAAAGCAGCTGACTGGTGGAAAGGTGTCGCTTTCGAAACACAAAATATGCCGTTTCAACGTTAAACCGAAGAGACTCAAAAAAGCAGACTAAATGTGGAAAACGTCTTACCAATCGTATAAAAATAACACATACAGTAGTGTAGCCAGCCCAAAAGTTTGGTAAGGGTCAAATATTTTGACTTTAAGCGAGCAACAGTATTTGGTTTGGGACACCGCCTCTCGAAGCACAAAATGACAAGATATTCTGGACATTTGGGGGGCATGTACCCCTTGGCTACGCCTATGACCACATAGACGAGTAGGTATTGCAGAGCGCAATTATGGCGTTTAAAACACTGTATTGTGGTGAACCGCAGAACTGGCCTCTGTATCGAAAATGGGGAATAACAAACCACGAACTGCTATGCAGGAAGCAACTTTTCACAAGTGTTAAAATGTGCCCAAGCTACCAACGGCGTTGTTTTCTTAGCACCCAGGGAAAAGGCTTGTTTTTGCCGTCCCCAACCGTAAAATTTTTGGTATTTTATTCCACATGTTGTGCCCCAGTCACGTGACTCCCCCTACCAAACCCTCGTGAAGCTGAAGTTACAGATGAGTGTGAAGCCTACAGGAAGCAGCTCAAACAACTGTCCGTCACTCTTGCGATAAAAGAATATGGATGAAAGCGTGTGAGTCGATTTTAAGCAATATAACGTACGTTGTAAGACTTTTAAACATATTACAACCTCAAATTCGGGTCACACACAGTCTTTTTGTCATACAATTTCACTTCTACGCAAGATTAAAACAGTCCCTGAGAAAATGCATATCCATCTTGAGCCACACGATGGTAGTCCATACTTTTAATATAAAGGCTTACTAGCGTAAGAAAAAACGTAGGAAGGATGACGCTTCTGCAAAAAACAGTGCATCCACTCAAAGTTAACACAATAAGTCTTTTGTAAAAAACATGCTGGTGTGTCTTATTCCTTTCACAGATTTAGCCGACATTTAGTTTTCTTCCTCGTTCGGTAAAGTGTTGTCATCGGATCAAGCACATGTACTACTAGCCGGTGATGTCAGCAAGCACAAACAAACAGGTTTCGCTATTTTGTCATCTGCAGTTGTCCAGAGCAGCTTGCTTGCGTAGTATATCGAAACTCGATGGCTTCGTTCCGTCAACAGAACTCGAGTGCGATGAGAGTTTTTCACATACTTGATTCTTTTGCTTTCTCCACTTGATTCGCCGATTTTGAAACCAAACTTTTACCTGTAATAACCAGATAAAAGAATAAACGGACATGCACGTGATAAGCGCGGTTTTGGAAAATGGCCTGCTATTAGGAGTTGCGTCTGTTAGTGTTGCCCGAGGGGCATGTGCGCAAAGCTTCACACTGCGGCAGCAACCAACAGTAGAGTTCACATGCCATGATCACTCTATTATTGTTTGTTCGCGCCACATGTATATGGTGTTGTTCTTCGCGCACGCCCCGTTCGGGGTGAATCACACATTCAACGCAACACAAGCGGAGAGGTTGCAACATTAGTACTTGATAAATATTTTTTTATCATAAATTGCAAAACATCGTTGATGCTATTGTGCGATAGCTCCACCCACCTAGTAATTAAAAACTTTCGTTGCGTAACTTCTCTGGCTGATGATACTTGCGAATAGTGCAAAAAGCAGATTCAGCTATGAATGCCAGAAAATCCTAGTTTTGCAAAATAAACAAAACTGAATCGGAAAAATATAGTTTGTTTTACAAACTGGTTTCAGGAGATGGGATCTCACAAAGAAATGGCCGAGTTGGTTTTTGTTATGAACAAAGAATGACTAACGTTTTTGTACCGAACTGCTATCACAGCTTACGGTGATTAAAAGCTCAGCCAAAAACCATCGTGGAACGACTGTCGTGTAGCTTTGCCAAAAACGTTTTCGATACGGAATAATTTCAACTTGCAAAACGAGAACGTAAGCGACAGTTGCGCGACTCGGCTATCTCCTTCGTTTCCGCAAATCAGGATCCCGCAAAGATAAACGCATATGTGAAACTGAAAACGGATGTGTTCCCTTCTCACCTGGGCTTCATTCAGGTTCAGCTTCTTCGCCAAATAGTAGCGCTCTGTTCCTACCATGTACTGCTGCTTCTTGAACTCGCGCTCCAAGCATTGCAGTTGGTCGGCAGTGAACACCGTTCTGTTTCGTTTCGATCTGCTTTCGCACTTCAGTTTTTCATTGAAGGAGCCAGGGTTGCCGCCTTTGATTTTACTGCTCTGCGTTGTCAAGTAGTTGTGGTCGCAAGAGCACGCAGGTGGGTGGTCTTCAAAGGCAATATAATCAGCTTCATTATGGACTACCTCTGAATTAAAGCTCATAAATGTATGCGTGACAACACAAGCCCGCATTCGCATAGTCATTACACTTAGTTTTGCACTGTTAATTTTCTGATTTGTATTCTTTTCCCCGTATACGCAGCATACACACAGTTATGGAGAGGGAAAACTAAAGCACCAGTGCCTCAAAGACCGCAGCAAAGCTCACTTGCTTCCTTAAAAATTAATGAGACACTAGCATACGATCTTTTAGCTTATGGTAAGTTTCTTAACAAGTTTTATATTTAAGTAGTTTTTCTCGCGCCTAAAGCAAAAACTGATGTTATTTCCAAAATTAATCAGAAACTTGATCACTGTCAAATTTTTAACTGTCCACCTCTTCATAGCGATATAGCACTGCAACTGGAGGGCAACCAGATGTCCCTAGTTTTAATTTATATACACCAATACTTCAGGATATCGTGCTGGCCAATGTAAATAGAGCAGCTGTTGCGCAAGTTAAAATTACATTTGTATTCAAGATTTTTTTAATCTCTTTTATTTTTTTCTAGGTGCACTCTCTTGTAATGGCAAGTGTACTCCCTCCTCGTAAGATCGCTTGTCTTTATGTTGATCAAAACGATATCATGTTTTGAATAGCTACGAACGATGTTCTAGGTATAGTTTAGGAAAACGTTTCTCTGCAACATTTAAGGAACATTTTCCACCTCTATTTTCGCAAGTCGAATTTTATCCATGTGACGATACTGATCATCTTTTAGACACCTGATGCAATTCACAACTTTTTTCAGCAATTTCTTGAAAAGGGTCATACTGTTAGGTTCTGCTCACTTCATAAAACACGTGACTACAAACAAGATTTTTTATCATAAGTTATTTTCATAAAAATAAACCTTTCACGCAGTGGCGTAGTCAAGATTCGCGGGGCCAATAGTTTGGGTTCAAATGGAGTATGCAAGACAAATAAATTTATACGTTTTGCTTCAGAAGTAAGTAAAATGCTCAAAGCAAAGCCATCAACTCTTTTCGACATCCAGATGTCACCAAATATAGGCGTAGCTAGGGGGGGCCTAGGGGCCCCACAAATTTTTGAAATATCTAGTCATTTTGGCTTTGAGAGGCGATATTCCAAACAAAATACTGTTGCTAGCCTAAAATAAAACATTTTGGCCCCCAAAATGTTCGGCCTGGCTGCGTCACTGCACCGAAACACGAAACACGTCAGCGTACATGAGCCTGATAAGTATATGAAAAACGTGCTTGTTCTTTATACACTTTGCCATATTTTTATCTTCGAAATAAGGGACCCGCTTGGCTACGCCTATGACTCGCATGAGATAAGCCAGGATTTCAAAATGCGGAAACAGCACACCACAACAAATGATTTTAGACTACATGTCAACATTACGTCATATTGGAAAAGAACTAAACGTACAGGCATAATTTTAAATTTAACTTTCCAAAGCAATTTGCCGTAACACAAAAAGATGTCTAAAATATAACTTGAAGTAGTTAAGTTAGCTAACTGAATAACACAACGTTATTTCAATATGTTCGAAGCGAAACTAGGAAAGCACGATGCAGTTCCGCGGTAAATTCGCAGCATGGGAAGGCCATGACTTGCTTGGGCAGTTGGGCTGCCATGAAAACGTGTACGTGCTTGCACTGGCGTGTTAATAAAACATGTTTCACTGAAAGGCATAAAACAAATTTCAAACTGAAATTCTAGATCAAACCTCGAAGAACTATGAACCGACATCAAATCTTGGAGAAACAAAAAGACAACTTGTAATTTTACGTGATCACGTGATCGAGAAAACTTTAAAATTTTGGATGGATTTTCAGAAATATTTTTTTTGCACTTAATAACTTTGATCTGGCTTCGGTAAGTTTTTGTAATAATTTGTAAATGTAGATCTCACTTGTTACTTTAATCTGGCTTTATGTCATCAAGTTGTTTTTGCAGGCTTTCCTATAGCTGATCTGCATTATACTGTAGCACTTGAAACCGATTTTATAGAACAAGGCAAAATAAAAATGCGATTCGGGACCTGGTTTGATCGGTTCGGGTTACTGCGCGGAACCAGCTGGGTTTGCGAAATATTAGCGGAAATTTTACTTTCGAAGTGCGCTTACCATAATGAGAGCTTCAACTTCAATTGCAAACCGCGGACTAGTGGACATGGCGGTACGTCATTATCCAAACACTGCTCCCTGGCGCTGATGCGACGGAAGGCCGAGAATGGTGCCACCAAGAGTGCCGAACTCGTTCGGCATGACCAAAATTTCATAAATTGTTATGCGTAACGTCAGGACACGGAGAGATTTCCATGGATTACAGAAGCATTGCGCATGAGCGAGATGATTATCTGCATCGGCGCAAGTTACACTGTTTGCCATTTACGAGTACCGCATGTTGATCCAATCCACAGAATGGTACAATTTGAAAGGAATATTACAGTCAGAAGTAGCCGCTGCAGTTAAATCCGGACTAGCCATGTTTTCTGTAAACACAGGAGATTACAGGCATGCCAACTGCCCATTAAAATCGGAGATTAGTGTGGCGAGGCGAAGGTAAACTTAACAAAACAAATTAAGTACTTACCATCTATGGGCGTCAGATAGCTGCAACCGGGTGGCATAGACAAAGAATGTGTCCACGATGAATATGGCGAGAACCAGCGTCTTCCAATGCTAGACGGAAGAGATGTTGTCGTGAGGCCAAGATGGACAGAAGATGCAAATGCTCCCCGAGATTCGGCCGAGAAAATGCCTGGGGACGACAGCTGTCGCAAGCAGTTTTGCAATTGAGTCTGATGCAGCATTGCAGCGTAATGCGGGTTTTCTTGGACGAAAGCACTTCGCAGAGGCGACCATAGTGCCGTTGCCTCTTTAGTGGTAGGACTGCTGTTCAGCTGTTCATCGTCGGAGCTTTCCCAATGCGTCAAGTTCTCCGGGTAAGTTTCTTCTGAACGTGTGAAACTGACATCCTTGCAGTTACTTTGCTGGTCCTCGGATTTCGCAAGGATGGAGGCGATCGTGAAGGCGCAACGCTTTCTTTCCGGGAACGGGGTTAAGTGCATTGCGTAGTCACGGGCCTCCGGCAAGCTTAACTTGCGGTTTTTGGCTGAAATGTCCGGACTTGTCGTTGACCCTGACGATGGTGAGCAAGCTTTTGCAAAAGTCTCTCGCCCTCCTAGCGGCATGTGCGAATGTTTGACCGACTGCCACACGACACTACGTCCACAGTTTTCTGATGAAGACCCTTCGACCATGCTAACTGTGTTGCTTGAACACGTTTCCGACACCTTTTCGTCGCTAGCTAGGCAGCAATGTGGTCTATAGGTTTCTCCGATTGCCAGAGTTCCTTTCCTGCCTTCTTCGCCACTCCGACAGCGCAAATGCACCGTCGTAGATGACATCGTGACTTCAAGCCTGCCTCCTGGGTCGCTGCCGCTGAAGTTCAACCAATACTCCACCCTGACCGCTTCGCAGCTTAGGAGTCCGTCGTAACTGAGCTGTTTAAATCGATCACAAATAGCAACTATGCGGTCTTCCGAACGCTAATCGCGGTATAATGAGACGATTTTCGCGATTGATTGGACGGTGTCAACCCTTCACTTGAAAATACGCATTCGCTACACGAAGCGCCTTTTTCTTCCAATAACGGTTTGTTGTTTTTATTCGCCTCGCGATGCGTGGCATGCCATCGAACACTTGCAACTCGATTTCGTGTCTTCAGACACCATTTGTTTTACCCAGCGCTTTGATTTATATCCGTTCAGCGTTTGATCTGACCACGAACTTCGCTGTCGTCACGAGCCGGACGCGCCCAGACAACGTTTATATATCTCACTGCCTTGCACCGAAACGGGAAGACTCGATTTTTGTCGCGCATCGGTATAAATTAGCGGTTGCTGCAAGTTGCGACAACCACAAACGACCAATGATGCAACGATGACACTGGCCAGTAGCGTTCCCTCTCAGAAGAAAGTAATATCGGCGTCATTAGAGCGGCGTGAAAGCTCTTTTGTTCCACATGCCTCTGAAGTCGTTAGCAATCGCTTGCCACCTATTCATTCCATTCGGTCGCCATTGCGAACCGACACAGCTTCATTTGTTCATTGAAAACCACTTGCAACCTGCCGTAATCGACCTTTAACAAATTACCTGTAATTGTTGCAGGCGCTGTCGTAAACTTAACGATCACCAGCGTGAAGGCGCATCTTCAAGAAGTCGACAGTGGAACTGCTGCAGCAGGTGACGTGTTGATTTGGAAACTTTACTGCACCTGCGAGGACGAACGAGTCATAAACGTTTAACAACTGGCACATATAGTTCATGCAAATAGCTTCTGAATAAATTCCCTGCCCAGGACTTTCGGAACAATATATGCAGTTTCATTAACGGCTATCTACTTCTATATTTAGTTTTTGGAGCTCCTGCTTGGAAGTAAACCCCCAAATAGCCTTGGTTTAGTCATCAGTCAATACCTTACCAGGAAATTTTTGTCTTTTTTGCGAGCACTACGTGTTATTCCCAACCGAGCTGTTGTTATTCACTAAAAGCACACAGTAGTCACCTTTCGCAGCACTTATCTCCTCCCCTAGAAGTATGTGCCATTTACAAAAGTTGTCCTAGTTTGCTATGTCAGGTTGAATTGCCATAATCTGGATACTTCCTCCAAGTTTGTTTCAATTTTATGCAAACTTTGTTGCATCTTTGAGTGTAGTGACAATCTCGGAACGTTTACCGAAAGTGTCAAACCACCGCTCTATTGAAGAGAAATAACCGATTTGATCAGTAGTTGCAAGGAAATAGAGATTTATGACAAGTTACTCTAACCTTGCTTTTTTGTAACATTTAAAATTCACAGCACACCTCAGTCAGAATTCACGTTAACACCTCATGTTTGTTAGCACGTAATCACCTTAGTCTGTGGGGATGTTTTAATTACAATTCCACCAGTTGTTCAACCGTTGATTGAAGCCCAAAATGAAACTTGTAATCTGATTAGGGAAATACAGTATGGGTTGAAGCAGAAAGGCCTCAGTGAGCACTTGAACAAACCTGTGTAATTCTAGCAGTTTTCTTTTCTTGACGTGGTCGTTGTATTAACATGAGAAATAAAATCTTAAACTTACAAACCAACAACCAATAACCGCTCGGGTAGAACAAATTCCAATCAAAATACCAGCTCTGACGTTGAAGACAACAAGTGTGCAAACCAACTGCAAAATTCGCTATCTCTGATGTCTGATTAAGCATAGTCAATGGAATCCTTCGAACTTAATCATTTTACAGATTTTTTAAAGTTTCATAAATCTCTTAAAAACTCGATACAGTTTCTACACAAATCAGCACCTTAGCTATATTACCTATTTGGTACAGCTAAACTAAACGCAAAATCTCTCCTTTCTGCACTCACAGAAAAAAAAACAACAAAATTCGCCCCCATGGAGCACACTGAGCTCTTTGCGCAACTCTTCCACAGTAGTTTTTATAGGAAAAGTGAGCCGAGCTAAAATTACTTTGATATGAAATTCTATTTTCGTGACTGCGTTTTTCAAAACATATCAGACTTATCTTAGCAATCTTTCGATGATTTACAGCTATGCGAGCGATGCGCCGAATTGCTGTAAAGCCGTCAAAATTAAAGCACAGCACCGATTCATTAAACGTATTTCAACAGAAATCGAAATGAGAAAGTCATATATTTGGGCTTGTGAAACGACTGTGTTGCACTATACAGTATTTTCATTCAGCAACTCCACTACAAGACTCGCGCATGCTTGGGTTTGCCTATGACAGACGGTTAATTTTTTAAACCTGAAACGTTGCACAGTTCAGGCCGCGTGACTTCCAAATGACGATCATGGCAATTTGAGTGCGTCTTGACTCAGAACAAGGTGTGTAAATAGCCTCTGACTTTGTGCGAAATTTTCCCTCTCAAGAATGCGAAAACGAAGGTTATCGTTTTTTTTTCTCGCAACGAAAAGAAGAGTTTTCGCGGCTCTGCATCGTGCATCGTTTCCTGGATCGTAATCCGTGCGTTTTCCAGAGGAATGCCGCCTGCTTGCCTTCCCAAGCCCAGAAAACTGGAGCTGTCCCAGCCAAAACGATTTTGCCAACTTACGTTAAATCCTTCAAGCGTTGACGTTAGCCACGCATAAGCGTTGCTCATTTCGCAGGCGCAAAGTTAATTCCATCGCGTGGAAATTTCAATGAGTCCCAAGCGATAATTCATCTTTTCCACTCTTTTATTTTCCAGACAAATACCCCGGGATTGATGTTCTGGCGTAAACGTGTTGACGATTAAAAGCTTGTGAGAGCTTTTCCAAACTGTGACCTGTGAAAACCATAATTACCTTACGGATAATTTCGGATACACACCGGCTGGTTAGCCTCACTAAGTGTCCGTAGGCGTAGCCAGGGGAGACCTGGGGGTCCATAGCTCCCCAAATTTTTAGAAAATATAACCATTTGGTGCTTTGAGAGACGGTATCCCAAACAAAATACTGTTATTCGCCTAAAATCAAACACTTTGCCCCCCTCAAAGTTTTTCCCCCCTGTTAAATTTTTGCCCACCCCCCAAATGTTTGGGCTGGCTACGCTACTGTAAGTGTCCGCCTGCTTTTTGCAAACTTCACATCTCTACATTCTCAGATTGATGTAATGCTTAACTCTGAACAATGGGAACAAAATAAAAAAACTTTTCAAATCAGTTATAAGCCGCGCTTAACTGCCACTGCAATGTATTTAACACCAAGTACAATTAATATGAAATTATTTTCACACGTAAAAGCAATGCAACCTCGCACGCATGCTTTTTCGCCAAGTGAAATGCTTAATTCTTCTTTGCTTTGAATAACTTGAAGATTGGGATCGATTTTTCTTTGCAAAGAAGTGGGTGTCTCTTTTTAAACGGTCTTGCGTGAGTATAGTTTCTTGCATGGAATCTCCGCAGAGAAAAGCACCACCACTGATGCGCAGACGTTAGAATACGTGGCGGAAACAGTTAATTTTTTGGCTCAGTTTTCAAATCCTGGGGCATTTGGGCGCAGACGTTGGTGTAAGTAAAAACAGTTAAAAACAAAAACACTGTTTCCGTTCACTTGACACGCAGTGCTTGTGTTCACCTGTCAATCATGTATATGGAATACCTGCTAGTATGAATAGTTCCCATCGGTTGATCGCCAAAGGCGATTATCTCATGCTAATGTCTTTTCAGCATCAAACAGACTCCCACTGTGCTTACTGGTCGTTCGCATTGTTCGAAAAAATCGAAAAAACTTGAAAAAAACATTTTAAAAAATATTCACTTGACTTTCCTAAAAGTGGTTATCTTTTTGAAGATGGAGCAAACTCAATTACAAGCAAATATTACTATGAGGAAATCGTTGCCGCTTTTCGAAACAAAAAAAGGAATGAAGCAGTCGCAGGTGGTTTTTGCCTGAAAAGCAAGCAAGTTCTCGCAGCAGTTAGGTTTTACTCATCCCACTGAAATACGTCGTAGATTTTGCCGTTCTCACGAAACAAATTGCGGGGAAATCTAAACAAGCTTTGCGGAGCGGCAGAATTCAAGATCGTGTAGTTGTGTAGGCGGAGGTTCGTTTTGATGAACGGGCGGCTCACGACGAGCCGGTAGGCACAGTAAGGACGGTGCGTCAATTGTTCACACGATCCTCTCCGTGTATCGAGTTTGTCAATTACAAATCGGTCGTCCTCGGGCGGAATGTTTGAAATTGTTTGATTGCGAGCTGTTGATCTCATTATCGCGTTTGCCCTTTTTGCCGTAGTGAATGATCAAAGACTTAAACCATTGAGACCGTAAGTAAACTGAACGCAGCATTTCGCTGTTTGCCGCTGCTACTTTGATTTCTCTGTGCAACGCAATCAAGATAGCCACCAACCAGGCCTGTTCAGCATCATGCAGAACACAAAACAGTGTCTTGCTTCAGAATAAATTTTCCTTGGCAAGATGTAAAGCGGTTCTTACTTTCCTGAACATTTTTTCAACGTAATTGTTATAAATGATCTACGCGAAGTGCCAATTTATCATATCTACGTTCTACAAGTCCAGTTCTTGCGGTTGATTGGTTTCGCTGATGCTTATTTCACGTTTTTCAATATTCGTAATGCTTTTCTACACTACTCAAGCTGCAAACACAAAAGAAAGACTTTTCGCCTTGATTTGGTTTTTAAATATCAGGTCATTAGCAACAAAGACTTGTCTCGTTTCGTGAGGGGCATAAGACTGTAGCCAAACAAAAAATATTTTTGTCCAAAATAGAATATTTGTGCCACAATACCGAAATGCTTGATCAAAAATTTTACTTTTTTTGCCAGAAAATTATTTTTTCCCTGAAAGCACGATAAGTGGCAGTAACTCTTTCATGCCCATGCAGTTTTAACTCATGTGCCAGCAATTGCTGGCACGTTGTGGCCAAATATTAAATGCCTAATCCCAGTCGCCTTTTTTGATTGATGTTATAAATGTTTGTGAACACATCAATAGGTTTAGGTACAATTTCCCAGCAAATGTCACTGTGCACAACAAACTGCGATTTTCAATTGCGTGGTCATGGTAAATGAGTTCTTGCATACATTCCACATATTCGGTTATATGCGTAAATGTATGTGGTTTGTTCAAACATCTCCAACAAACTTTGTGAAATTAGCAAATAATCTAAACATTCCTGATCAATTATCATAAAATTTGGAATAGCATTTACCAATAAGTTTTATTAGATTATTCCTTACGCCGGAAGTGCACATGCCCAAATTTGTTTGTTTGATGTATTTTATGGTGCAGGTAAAAAAAAAACTTAGTTTTACGTCATCAGACCAGCATTTTCCTTCACGCGCGTTTGAACAATATTGACAGAAACACAAGCTTGAAACGTACATTCACATTGGCTCTTTCTAGAAACCTCAACCGTAAGAAGAAAATATTCTGTCACTCAACTCTGCACGTTGCAAAAAAATCCCGACCGACGCAGTGATATTTTATTGGTTACCCAACGTAACTTGCAACGCGAAAAAAGCTATCTAGCCATGGTGTGGATCGTGGACCCACTGAGTTTGTATAAATCGAGTTTATTTGGCAATAATTAGGGATTTGCAACACGAACAAAAAATCATTGCAAAGACCCCTAGGCACCGAAAAAAGGGAAGGGCTTCGCGTCGTTGCCCCTGCACAATAAGAGGCTCAAGATTGGTGTTGAACAGAATCTGCTCTGTGTCTTTGCTTGCAAACTTCGAACAGTTCCACTTCCAAGCTCTCCTAATTAAGATACTCGAAGAAATGACAGTAATCTTTGGAATTAACTTGTGGACGTTTCGTTTGAACTAATAAAATTAGAGAATCTCAAAGCCAGCGGGCGGCAAAGGCGATAAGTGCGTTAAGGATATTGCGGACAGCACTAATCGCTGGTACTGCTTGATTTTGTAACAAAGAATCGCGACGTAAATGCGCCGTCTTTGATTCGCTGCGTCGCTATTTATGTAGCATTTCGTTAAACCTATTAGATAACGGCTGATAACATCCGGGAAGTGCCCTAAAATAAGACTTACGAAGTCAATTTAGTATTATAGGAAGCTCAACGAAGAGCGGTCCTTCATTCTTTACCGTAACCTGATGGACCTGCACCTAAACAGACGTAAGATTTTCTACGTCTAGGAAGCAAGAGTGATTAATCGGGCCGCAATGTCGCATTAAAACAAGTTAACACGCAAAAAAACGATGCAACAAAAACGAGAAAAAAATTTATTTCATGGTTCCTAACTTTTTCTTGCACACTCAGGACAAAGTGAGTAAGTCATTCTTGTATTTTACTTTTTATTTGAACAAGGAAACACAATCGAGCGCAAGACGAAAAAATAATTTGTTTTTCTACACCGAATTTTGACGTGCAAGTGTTTCCGAACAAAAATTGCTTTTCTGCTGCTTCCACTAACGCAGTGGAATTTTTCTTGGTTACTAACCTCAGCGTGTATCAGTTCTGTTCTAATGTTGCCGCTGTTTTGCGAAAAAGGTTGAATGTATACAAGGTTTTTTAAGACGTTTTAGGGACCAGATTCGGGTCCCTAGAATTTCAAATCGGGTCTCTAGAATCAGATAAAATTATCATCGGGTCCCTAAAATCAGAGAAAATCGGGTCCCTAGAATCAGAGAAATCGGGCCCCTACAGATCCATACCGGGTACCTAACCTTTTCCTTAAAAAAACCTGGTGTATATATTGCCAATGAGCTCAAAGCAGTGGTCGACGTCTGGTTAATTTTTTGATGAAGTGAAAAAAAACTCCAAATGGACCGACTCATCAACGTATCGCACAGCCAACTGCAACTTGAAGCATCAGGCGCGGCATGCATCTCAAATCACGTTGCATCAGGCCAGTCTGCACTTGCTCGTACGTCACAAAATTGTCGAGTCATGTGACTCATACTCTGCTGCCGTGGTTCCCAACAGTTATTGACTCGCAGCAACTTTGTTGGGCAAGTGGAGGCTTGTTAAAACAAAGTGGAAGCTGGAATCAATCTCAAATGACGGTTTATAGAGTTTTGAGTTTTCGTTGAGTCCCAAAGTGATGTCGTCGTTTCTCCAACTGAACAAGACCACACTTTGTGTTGCGGTGTTTATCCAGTGTGAACTATATTGCTTGGTCTATCTGATTTATGTTCTGTGAGTTTTAATCTACTGGTTTGTTAATTCACTGCCAGCGTTTCTCTAATTGCGTCTGGTGAGTTGATTAATGTCGCATCGTGTCAATTTTACGTTTCAACTTTTTTCTTTTATTACGAAAGTTTTCTTCAACTACCATTACAACCATTGAGCAATTTAGGTTAGAGCAAAAAAGGTAAGCTGGTGTGTGTCGCATAGTTCCTCTGATTTCTTACAGTTTACTAAATAAGAACTTTTCCCGGTTCATATGCATCATTCCCTTTGACAAAGTTACCTTTTTCTTATGCCCGCAGCCACTGCATTTCAGAGACAATCAAACAAGTGACTAGGACATCGAAGCACGATCGCGAAATCCGCTACTGTTTCCGTCAAACCGCGGCGTATTGCCGCTCTATCTACAAGTTTTCAAATTTGAAAAAAAATTGTCTCTGGTATGGGCAACAACATTTGGAAATGTAACTGCTTGCGTGTGTGAGCTAATATTTTTACAAATCAACTCAATCAGTACATCATACCAAGGTTGACTAAAGAAAGTTCGAAAACAATTCTCTTGGTTGTATCCAGCAGTCGCAAACTAAACCGTGTTGAGATGTTGGAAGCCAAGCCCTAGTTTAAATAGTTCTCTCAGTAACCTGTTTGGATCTTGGTTTGGAAGATTTGAATGTGTGCACACTATAGTGTGGTGTTGCACTCAAACACTATTTTTGCGTAATCTCTGCAAAATGGGGTTTTAGACCCCGCCGTGTGTTAGTTCCTTACCATAGAAATATACACACTTTTAGAGTTAGTTGTCAGCTACTTTTCATTAAAAAATTGTTGTAGAAGGCTGGAAATATTGAAGGTGCATCTTTGAGGTTTCATTTGCCGTGTTTTTCTTCAATATTTTGAAAGGATAGGCATGTCTACGAATCCCATACTCAACCTATAGTTGCGAGCAAAGTTAATGGCATGCCAGTGATACCCATGCCCCCTAAATTTAGCTTGCCGCCACGATATTCCCAAAAATTGTTGTTTGACAGCAGGGAAATTTTCCCTTTACTTTTTTAAGAAATTAATTCACGTTCCAGAGCACCCCCAAATGAAAGTATAAGAGCACCCCCAGATGGAAGTGTACAGGCCTGAGGTCCTTCTTATAGTTTTGATGTTTTTAGAAAATAACTGCAAAGTGCAACGTTGTCTTGCTTGCGACGTAAAATGCAGCTATTTGGCCAATATAATCAGTTTCTGCTAATATGTCAAGCGTACAAAATCTGAATAACAGTCGCCAGTTGCAGACAAAACGTAAATTAAAAAATGTTTTTCAAACGAAGTACAAGGATTGCTGTTGAAAATCAGGCATTCTTGGTGCTTGTTGTAAAACTCCAGTCAGTAAATTTGTTGTCTCTTTGCATCTGTAACATGTGCATTTTTCCGCGTTTTTAGCATGAAGTCGCTTCCTCTCAGATTTCCGTATTCGTAAATTTCACGTTTTGAAAATAGAGATAATCAATCACAAACGCAGGCATGTACCACAGCGATACGCATAAGATGGCGAAAACATCTGCTGGTTCAATAAACCGCTGAGAAGATATTTTCTTTAAAAAACTTCGTTTGGAGAAAATTAACAAAAAAGTTTATAAAACAGGTGGGCAACAAGGTGTTCCATACCTCGTGTAAAACTTCTGTTTGATGAAAACAGAATCTCTATTAAAATGTTTATCAACGGCCCAATCTCGTCAACCATAATATCTTCAATATATTCCAAGAGAAGCCCTCCATTGTGATGCAGTAAGATACCACTTGCACTTGTGCTGCAAATGGGTTTTCTACTTTCTTCAAAAATCTTATTTGCTCAGTAAACAAGTACTAAAAATGTAATTCTTCAATTTTTTATGCGATTTGGGCCAATTGGTAGGCATTGAATTCACTTGAGGTTTAGCTGCTCCGGCAGGTCCGGAATGAAACGGTACGAACTTCTTATGGGCAAGTTGCTACTTGTAGCACCTACGATGGAACCAGAAGCATTTAAGGTAGAATAGTGCTCAGAAACAACATTGCTGCATCACGTACTGTTCTGAAAGTTGAAGAGCATTTTTATGGCGTTTGGACGTTCTGCATCGAGACCACGATCGATTTATAGCGCAACCTGTCGAAGAAATTTGCAACTTTACCTAACCGCGAGATGTCGCGATGGCCAAAAGTTAAAATGCACTCAGTGCATTGACATCGGTGGTCATGATGTCAGTATTTCCTAACAAGCAAGCAAAAATTTGATGTCTGATACATTTCTCTAGCTTATATAGCTCATTGCAAAGGACAAAATCTTAATAAGTTCCTGAGATATTGACAGGGTTGTCCATGGGACATAGTTATCTGTCCCATTCCCATCCCATAGCAATTTATGCCTGTCCCGTACCATCCCATCCCATGGGACGTTTCCCATGGGATTCCCATAGGAATGACATTCCCATGGACAAGCCTGGATATTGACAAATGCTTATTGCAAATGCAAAGTGTGGTCAAGGTTGGTTATTATAATAATGCCATAGCATTACGTTGCTGACTAAAATCTGTCAGTTGCAATAGAAATATGTTGAAATATCAGTAAAAGATAAAAGTTTGACAGCTGGGTTATATTTCTACGAATGACGGAAAGCACAACAAGGAGCTTGATGCGAAGATTGGCAAAGCAAACACAATAATGTGCGAGCTTCATCGTGTCGTGGTCACAAAGCGGGAGCTTCCAAACATCGCAAAGAGTTTTCAGTTTTTAAATCAGTCATTGTTCCGATCCTCACCTATGGGTATGAACTTGGATAATGACCAAAAGAGTGTAATTTCAAAAAGTGGCAGAGAATGGATTTTTGCGAAAAGTTTACGGCGTGACACTTCATGACAAAGTGCGCAGCTGTGAAAATCGTTAACGCCCTGAATTTCGAGCCCCTAGCTTCTCCTGCGTCGGCGTATGGAACACAAAAATTCTGTGTTTTGCCCGAAAAGTATGTTCATGCTTAAAAAGTACATTTTCAAAATTTTTTTTAATTTGACATCTCTAAGTTTTAAAAAGACACCTGTAATGCAATTGTCACCCCATTAATACCGGAAAAGAGTTAGATTGACAAAATCTTTAAAAAAAATACAGTTTCGATACAATTTTTTCCATATTTTAAAATGATATTTGACCGAAAGCAATACAGCTGGTGGGGATATATCTCAACCTTCACCACCGCCTCCTGCGCCTATGGAGAGATGCCAGGCATACAATAGCTCGACCACGTCACCAGAATGCCCCAGGAAAGATTGCCGAGGCGATTCCTGTCAGCTACACTTACGGGAAAGCGCACCAGCGTGGTTACATCTCCGATCAAGCAGGTCCCGCCTTGGTGTGGAGCCAACAGAACTACCACAGGTTGCTGAAACCGCAAAGTATTTCCAAACCTTCTTCAGCAGCTGCTCCCATAATGAGGAAAGTGGGTGTCAAAAATAAGTGAGGTTTCTCAATAAAGTCAAGACTTTGTTAATAAGCCTGTGCGGCGTGTTGTTTAGTAACAGTTCCCAGATACAAGCACTACAGGTTTCATATTCTTCATTTGATAGGCAAATAAAAATTCGACTTTTTACCGTAAACTAAATTTATGTATTTTTTAGGATAATGAAGTCAATTTTTCATAATTTACTGATAGTCAAAATTCTTCTTTTGTGGTGGCGAGAAAAACTGATACTTACCAACTTTTTGCTTCAGTTCGCGATTTTTGCCGATAATTTTAGTATAGATTATTAAACCTTATCACAATTGTGGTGTAATAATAAATCAAAGTCAGAAGAGATTACATGCAACTGTGTTGCAACAGAAGCCACGAGAAAGCTCAACACCTGACTCCCGTTTCTATTATCTTGTCAGCATTAATTCGAGAATTATCGATGACGATGCATACTGTATGCTCCAGTCGCGTGCGAAGAAACGCTCTGCTCAAGGTTTAAAACACCTATGTCCATCCCGTGGCACAGGAAGAGCAAGTGTCGTATGACATTATGAAAATGTAGAATAGCAGAACACTTGACTACGTTAAAATCTGGTTAAGCAAATCTTTACCAGTCGTTTTTCATTTAAAATCAAGAAACATTAAATTCTTATCTTCGCTAGGTCAATAACATCATATTCTTGAGGTTTTAGGTCAAAAAATGTACCTGAGTATTTCCTACCATTATAGAATACAAAGATTCACACGCGTTGACCAGGAAAATGTTTATGCCACATGAAACGCTGCTACTCCCGCATAAATTTTTAGTATCTGGAGTTGCGAGCACGAGCACAGCTAGTGGTGTTACAGGGCAGTTGATTGGTCCACTTTACGCAAAACTGTGAAAAGAAAAAACATCATTTTCGTAAGGTTTCATAAGCGCGGACGTTGTTCCGTGTTTTGCTTATGAACTCAGCTTTGGCCTCCACCAATCAAGAATCCTGGCGACGCCACTGGTTTTGAGGAAGTTTTACTTTTTGTGTATATTTCATTCTATTATCACATCTCTCTTGTATACAGCCGTCAGACCTTTTTTTGCAGCAAACATTGGTTGTAAACGAGTTTTTGTACCAGAAAGTGTTTTTGTACCAGAAAGTTCGCCAAAATATTTTTTAAGAAACAAACTTCTTAAATTGTGTGATGTTTGAAAACGGGATCTTATGAAAAAAATCAAGGAACTTACAGACTTTTAGTTGTCACATTCATGATTTTATGATCTCGCGTCTACATAATCCTTTACATAAAACAGCGTTTGAGTTGCCGCTCAAAGTATTGTCGGCATAATTTTAGTAATGTTGTGAAAATCCTGCCGTTTTGAGTCATTTAGCCTAATGACATGAAAGTCATAAAACTGGACGAAATGCAAAAAAACTTGAGGGTTTGCTTAAGGAGAGAAAAACAACTTTAAACACTAGGAAACACTTATGTACTCAAGACTGAAAGCTGGTTTGTTTGTTGCTTCACAGCATTTACATGACAACGATTTTAACAAAAGTCAGCAGCATTTGCTTATCTCTTGTTACCATCGCGTTGTCAAAGGACAAAGCTTTCAAACCCTTCCTTATCGGTCAGTGCGAGTTTACCGAAGGATTGCCGCTTGCTGAAAGGTGGTTTTCACTCCCTTCTCCCAAACCGCAAGAGGTTTCACGGTCGATTTATTTTGTATTCAACACGGCCTGTAGCTTCGTGGTCGAACTACTCCGTGAGGTCAGTTGCTCAGTTCCAAGCGGAACTGGCACGTCTGTAAACAAGTGTCAAAACCATGCACCCAGTGGTTGAGCGAAAACTTGCAGCTAAAGGAACGTTTTGCGTTGGCGATAACGTTTAAAAAACGCTAAACGGATGTCAAATGCCAAAAACGTTAGGACCAAACACCGCGTTCGTTAATAAATGCGCCAAGGCTACAGCGCAGCTGGGGCGGTGAAGCTACTTCGGCGATAATGTCGCAACGCTCAGCGGAACTACTGTAGTTGTGAGGAAGCGAGTATCGTGACCAACAGAGGTGTCACTTCTGTTGTCAGTACCTAAAGCTGTTCCGTCTGTAATGTTTTAAACAAAATGCAAAGAAGCGAGTATGGTGGACTCGGTTCCACGGCTCGGCCAGCAGCAGTTTCACTTCTTCGTCAACATTGAACGTGCAGCGATCACAGTACTTCATTACTTCACTGCTGTTCATTACTGCTGTTGTTTCCGTTGGTAATTCCCCCCAAAATTTCATAGTGGTCTTCCCCGCTCTGTCGCTATGTAAAAATAGACACCTCTTCAGCAAAGTACAAAGCGTCGAATCAGCCTAACGGTTGTTTTTAGTTGTACGCTTTTGCCGAGGCTGATTTTGCCTGAGCCTTGTCAAAAATTTGCTCTTGGTACACTATAGGCCACAGTCCATGAAATCTCAATCAAGGCAGAATCATCGAAGTGCTTCCGTGCGGATAAACTGGAAGACGAGTTATAAACGCTCAGGTGAAATCAAAATTTGTTTTCAAAGCTTAGTGACTGACTGCACGAAGTGAAAGGAACATTTTCTGAGTGAACTTAAAGCAGCGTTACTCTTTGCATCGGCCATCATAAATGTTTTGTTTGTGTGTGATTCTTTTTAGAAGATTTCCTAGCATTATAGTAAGTCTTGTTAAAAAATACCGCGATCAAAAGTCAGCTAAAAAGAGAGAATATATTTAGGCTAGAATCAAACAGTTTTACCTAATTTTTGAAAAAGTGTATATTGTTTTTGCAAATTTTTCCGAACTAAAGGAACAATGCAGTCTTCTGTGTAAAATTGTGAAGTCTGTTGTGGTACCGGTTTGTCTATGATTTGTTTGGTGTACATTTGCGTGCCTCGCTCTGTTTTCAACGCCATGAACGAGATGAAGTATACGCAGCGCAGATTCAAGTGAGTGCGGTTCTGATAAACGGCGAATTTTCTACAAAAACTAAAATCATAAAAATACTGACGTATGCAAGCAAGCAAAGATAAGACATCAGCGTCGCTGACCTGAGGCAGGCCGTTTGAAATCACGATTATCTATCTTGTAAGTAATAGGATTTGTACATGCAAAAAGCGAAATATTTAAGGAGGATATTAGATGAGTACAAATAATGATGTCAGCCAGTGTATGCCAGACAACTTATTGTTTTAATATTGAAAGTGCATCCCTTGCTTGTGGCTCGTACTAACGATGCACCAATAGTTTACAGCAAACAGATATGACAATTTACGGCTAATCATTTATTTCACAAAAACATAGAAATTCAAACAGAATTGTATGGAGAATTTGCTGAATAACCGCACTGAAAATTTTCAAGGCCTTTTTACGAGCTTGTGTCACCCTCCGAATACGGTTCTAAACCAAACAAACCAATGCACTCCAAAGCAACGAGGCAACGCTTTGGTATGGTTTTGAATTTAAGTAAAATTTTGAATGATCGGTATCCGAGAATCGCTAAATGTGACGACAACCGGGATTTCAACATCAACGCATGAATGACATCAGCAGTGACGTATTTAAACAATATCTGTTTGGACAAAGAAGTTATAATAGTCTGGGTACACCTCTGTTAAAATGAACTCAAACTGTGAAGAAAAATCAGCATGTGATTCAGTGTTCTCAAAAATCAATGACGATACGAAACAGATTTTATGTATTTTGCATAGAATCTTAGTTTACTTATGCACTGCACTTTTGATGAATTTGTTGCCATTTTTTTTCTTGTTTGATTTTTTTAAAACGACTGTTCGGTTTTTCCAGTCATTTGTGCGCTTTTAGCCCACGCCACTTTTTTCGCAAAGTTATACATTTTAGTCGAACTCTGTTTAAAAAAATCCAAATAACATTTTTGCAAGCCACAGAAGTGTGAACTTTCAGCTGGTTACGGCAATATGTTGATGACCGTACTCATCATGGAACAAAGTTTACTTTTCTTGATGAAATAAAGATACGTGACTTCATGAAATGGCATTCACAAATAACGTGAGAAGTTGACAATAATATAAAAAATACACAACTTACAGTCCGAAAAACTGTGATTGCAAATTGTGGCTGTCTCCTTGACAGTGAAGAAGCGGCTTGCCTGCGCACTTACGCACTAGGCTGAAGGAAGCTCCCAGTAGCTTTCGAGCTACTAGGGATGTTATGCTTAGCGCGTCGCATGTAGCAGCCACCGTGCTGCTACAACAGTGATTTTTGAACTGTTACTTCATGCATTTTCAAATTCGAATTTTCTCTCGGTGGTTCACGCGGAGGCAGCAACTCTGAAAGATCTCAAAATACCTCACAACTTTCAGCAACCTCTCATAGTTGTGTAGGCTTCACACCAACACGCCACCAAGTCATGAGGTTGAAGATGTAATCGTGCTACCTCTGCCAGCAGAGCCGGATTAAAGGGTAGGGAGGCCCGGGGCAATTTTCACTGGAGGGCCCATATGACGTAATTTATGACGTCATCGCTAATAAAATTATGTTTTCGCTGATTCGCAACGTCCTTGTTTGCTTTTTCCGGTAGTCGATTATGTGCCTACCGTATTAACTCGATTGTTAGCCGCCTTTGATTGTAAGCCGCACGAAATGGCGTTAAAAATTAATGTAAGCTGCCCTTGATCGTAAACCGCACTTGAACATAGATTACCTACGGAATGGGATATTTCAGCGATGCCGTTTCGGCGACGTTTCGGCGATGGACTTTAGATCAACGTTGTTGCTTCCAAATTTTTGAACTTACACACAGTGTCAAGCCTGCTCAGTTGCTAGTGGAAAAATTCTACTGTTGGCATTCATAGCCACTGTGCCCATCCATGTCCTTGCACAACTGGCAAACGATTTCGTACCGACAACACTTGTCTCGACAAAGTTGCATGATTATTGCAAACTCGTCTTTTACTGCAGCAGATAGAGTCCTGGAGGCCAGAGCCTCTCGGTGGCTTTTTGCTTTATCCAGCAATAAATCCACTTCGAGACCCGTGCACTGCTGGGCCACAAACAGTGCAAACAATAAACATCCACAAGTTTCTCCAATTTAATCCCACTGTCGTCAAAAAACGTGGCGACAACTTTGAATATACCTTCTGCTTGAGTCGTTTCTAGAGGTCTGCAAACCAGCTTTTCCTCTTCAGTTGAAGGAGATACGACAAAATGAACCTAGACCTACTACTGAGGCAACTGGGCAGCATTGGTGGTCTCGTCACATTGTAGGGCGAAAAAGGTATGTTTTCGAAAACTTGAAACTCAATATCCTTGCGAGCTCATCCACGCGTGTTCTGATGGTAGGATGAGAGAGAGGAATCTTCCCAAGGTTCTTGCTGTTCGTCACCCCCAACAAAAGACTGAATGCTTTTAACGCTTCTACTAGTTCCGCAGATGACGATTCACAATGTTCGTTTCTAGAGTCTTTCTTGCTTTGAAAAAAGCCAGAGGTTTATTTTGATTACCAGCGTGCTTCGTTTGAAGGTAACGCTGCAATCGACTTGGTCTCAAAGCCTCGTTTCGCAGAATTACAACACACATTGTAGTATGTTGGTATGAGATGCCTTCACCATTCACTGTGTCTATAAAGCCGTATTCCAGATGAACCTTGTTCCTTTTTTTCTTTTGTGTCATACACGACTGGATTAATTGCTAAAAATACCTAGTAAAATAACCAAGTTAAATCAATGCTAAACATTATACCTAAAGTCAAATTTGAACGTTCCTCCGGTAATACAGGAATTTCAAACTGGTCTTTAGCTTTATTGACTTTACAGGTTGACTCTTCGCTTTAGTTAGCACGACTAGCTTCTCCATAGCAGGGGGTCTAACAATTACATCAGCTTGTACTTACTCAGTTGCGCTGCCAACTGCTACAGTAAGCTATTGCATCGTGATTTACTACTAAAAACACTTTACCTACCATGCACTTTTGTCACTCTGTAGCCTGTAGTTATAGTGTATTCCTACTGGCTTAAACTCCGATTTTGGTTTGATTGCAGAAACCTAAGTACGGAATATTATGACATAATAATTGACATATTTCAGTATCAAAATTTCAAATTTATTGTTGACACTGGGCTATTTTGTGCCGTTTTAAATCAAATTGTATTAGCTTGGAGACAAAATTTCGGTAAAAAATAAATGTTCGGTGAATCAAACGACTCATGCGTGGTTGTCGCATCTTCGACAATCGACAGCAATTCACTCGTGAAGGCATGCTTAGTTCTAACTCATAGCCAGCATGTCACCTCTCATGCCCCCCGGTTTAAGAACCCATGACGGCATAAGTGTAGGAACAGGCAATTGTTTTGGGGTGCGAATAATATTTTGCCCGAATTTCGTGAAATGTGCCCAAAAAGTTTTATGCGATAAACTTTCCCCCTCTAAATTTTCTGCAGCTGTTGGTTACTCATCAACTCTCACAAAGTACAACACGAAGTTACAAGAAACAGTTTCTTGATTTTGTACACTGTATACACTGTGTCTTCTGAGGCATAATAAACTTTTATTTATGTTCTCACTACCAAAAAAGCATAATTTCATTAATTTGCAAAAGCCGAAGCTTCTGTGCCCGAGTTTTCGACAAACCAACACTGTTGGGGGTGCGCTTGCACCCCCAGCTCCTACACCACTGGTTGGCTGGTCTCTGGGGCGTGTTCCCGTAAGTGTAGAACTTATCTCGCCAAACTTTCTTCGGCCTTTTAGTCACGTGGCCGTACCATCGTAACTGGGATCTTCTTTTACGAAAAATGATTTGCGATTCAGGTTTTGCGAATTTTACAGCTGCGCCCTTCGTCGCGTAGCGTTACTCTATGGACTGAATTCGCAAATATCTGTTTTCTTCTGCTTGTACTTCAGATGGAACTCGTTGATTATTACCCAAGATTCAGTACCTTTCGATCATTACCCAAGCAAAATCGATTTTCTGTTAAAATTTTGCCGATCGATTCCTTGCGCTTACCCTTATTGTGGAGAGTACTTACCCAAGATTCATCACCATGGGTGAGGATCGGAATAAAGACCGATTGAAAATTGAAAGCCAGTGTTCCCTCTGCAGTGCGCAAATGCGCAGTACCGCCAGACTATTTGCGCAGTGAAATCTTATTCTCGCGCACTTGCAACATTCCAAATTTAATATCGTGTACATCGTATATACCGCACAGCCGTTGTAATGCTCGAAACGTTTCACTGTTTTTGTGTCTACATGGTTGCACAATTGCATGCGCAATAAAACAAACATTTGCTCAGTGCAAACTTTCTTAGAGGGAACACTGTTGAAAGCTGTGTGGCGTTTGGAAGCTCCTGTGTTGTGACCACGAGACGATGAAGCTCGCGCAGCACTGTGTTTGTTTTGTCATTTCCGTGTCAATCTCCTGGTTATGCCTATACGAGCCTACCGTCTCTCGAGAACAACACCACAAAGCACTTCAACTTCTCGACCAGCTACAGTGCACTTCATGCCGCTTACTTGTTGCGTTCACTGACTTGAGTTTCTAAAGAGATATAATATGAATATGTACCTCAGGCTGTTCAGCACCTCCCAGTTAAATCCCACGCAGCTGCAAATTGACCAAGTGTGTGTTCAAAACTTGTTCAGTAGATGCAAGCAGCACAAGTGTCCACAAAAAGTGAAGGGCTGATATTGCAGCTTCCAACAGTGACACCACGTCGGTTGCGTTGTGACAATCTATTCAACTCGTACAGATTAGCGTGATCCGACTAGCTTTGACCTGCGGGCCATTTTGCAAAAACGCGAATACTTGCGGGCCACTTCTAATAAGATGTGTAAAAAACAGATTCACAAGATTAAAAATTGAAAAGGGAATGTAAGTGAGCGCGTCATTTAAATTATTACACAACAGCAAGTCGCAATTTATTACAATGGGATGCCTGTGTTCGAGGCTTCTCTGACACTACTGTTTTTATGTCAAACTCAATATGTTAGTTGTAGGATGTCTGAAACCAGGCCTGTAACCAGCTTGGGATACTGGGGGGCGAAGAGTTTTTCTGAGAGTAGCCCAATTTTTTAAACTATGTCCAATACTTTCAAACAATGTCCAACATATTTTTCCAGGGGGGGGCGCAAAAATTTTTTATATCGCAAAAAATATTTTGCAAAAATATCTTTTAAAGAAAAGATTTCATGACCAATGTCTTTCATAACTACGCCTAACTCTGTACCAACGAAGTTGTTCCCATTGAAAGTTGCAAATAAACTATGTTGTAAATTTATGCTGCATGTTCGCTTTTTATAGCAGTTTGTCATCCAAAAAACATCGCTAACCGTGTTTCTACTACGGTATGCTGCTTTGCATTCTTATAACAAAATATAATGTCTTTCATAATAATTTTTGTCGAAGTCGATTTTAAATTACAGCCGTTGTTATTGTAAGCGGAAAATACCAAAAACATGCCAGTTATCGAAATATTTTGTAAAGTAGTTTTGCATTTCCCACGTTGCAGTTAGATTATAATCTAAGACTCAGTCCAGTATCGATAGATGCCATAGGTGTACCCTGGAATATCTAACAACACAAGCATTACGAAAGGTCATCAAGTATGTTCGTCTTAGCACTGCAGCTGGCCTTGTACGTGTGACATGATTGTAGGGTTCTCATGTCAGAATTATCCAGTGCTACAACTGACACATTTACAACCAATCTGATTGTAGAAACAACCAGTATTCTGATGAAAGTTAAGAAGTATATCGTCATGAAATTTTATCTTGGAAAAGTATTTTCACAAAATATTTTTTTGATAAAATCATTTTTTCAATTTCAAAGAGTTTGTCAATTGAAATAATTTTTTGAAAAAAAAAACATTATTTGTGAATAAATAGTTTTGTTGTTCTTTTTTAGAAATAAAACTGAATTATTACATGGCACAAACGGGCCACTACACATCACAGTTAAATAGTGATTAAAGGTTGCTAGCAGCCATTATCACTGTAGTTAGGATTTGAAGGCTTGCAGTATAGTTAAGCTAAAACTTAGTTTGCTGAAAAAAGTAAGCCATTCAATGTTGACCATCACTATAGTAATAAGTCATTCAATGTGCGTGTAAAAATTCCATCAATGAAAAGTTTCTCTTCCGTGACACGCAGTGGTGTAGTCGGGGGGTAACGCGGAGAATGCCGTTTAATCAGTTTTTTGCAGAAGAGTATTATGAACCAATAAAAACTTACAAACGTCCACGCACGTTGCAGATATAAATGATAAATTCCCACGCAATTGTTGAATGTCATGAATAAAAATACTTCATTGCTGTAAATGTGACTGTCACGAAAAAGAAATTGATTGACTACCTTCGAAATTGTTGAAAGAGTGATGATTTTTTGTCTAGTATAAGCATACTAATTCTAAGAGTATGCAAGTGAACTTGCATCGGGTGAAAGTACAAACCAGCAGCGGATTATCAGTAGTAACAAATGTAGCAATTGCCACGGTCCCCGCGGTCCTTGGCGTTAAATTTTCTCTTTATTACATGCATATATAGTTTTGTCAGTCCAAGAAGTCAGTAGTTCGCTAAAATTTTTATAAGCAGTTAGCGAAGATTTTCAGTTGAATAATTGAATGCTTTTACATTAGAATACTGTGAAGTGAATTGAAAATTAAAGTAGTTTCCAGCCAGTGGCGTAACTGACGGGGAAGAGGGGCTAATCGCCCCTGGCAAGCTAGATGTAAAAACCGGGCGCCCACTTAGCTTATATTTCGGTTTTAGTATTCTTTTGGTTTTCAGTAAGTTGTTTCTTTTTTGTTTTTCGGAGTATTTTCTGGCGATTTAGGGTTTTAGTATAGTCATCTATATCCAAATTCAACATTATTTCTCAAGTGTTTTTCTGAGTGTTGGCTAGTGGACCCCCTGCAGTGGCCAGCGGACCCCTTTCACCTAATTTCCCCCTTCTCCGCTCAACCTCCAATTGCGCCACTGTTTACAGTCGTTTGCTAAAGCAAGGCACCACCCAAGCAATGGGGCTAAATTGCCGCAAATTTCAGACATTGCTTGCTTCAATTGTTATGAGTGGCATTATTTTTAATATTATTACATCACACTGACCTCCTCTGTAGCAACAAAGAACAAAGTTGTTGATGAGTCTGGAAGCATTGTTATCTCTGTACTTGTGAGCTGTACTTAGCTTGTACAGTATTATATTCCTTCTTGGTAAAAATACGTATATTCTATTTTGGTAAAAAAGATGTTTAGCTATAATGTCCATCGGTTGTTATGTAGGTAGGACCAAGTTTTTCTACAGGCCCCGTGTTACCTTGATCCGGCACTGGTACAAGCGTGTTGCACATTGCTAAAAAATAAGCATCAAATAAAATGAACATATTTAACAAGCGCTCATCTCAAATTGTTTCATTGAAAGTTAGTAATGTTTAAACGGCTTTTAACAGGCCACTTTTCTGCAAACGTGTTTGTTGCTCGAGGACCTTCCCATCTTCTACGGGTATGAGACTGCAATCAGTTTGTAGTAAACTAAAAAACATAAAACAGAACACAACAGTCGAACATCGGCAGCCCGGTGCTATACCCCCACTGGCGACCAGCTTTTTCGAAGCGGAGTTGAGTGAAAGAAAGTCTTAAGTTGCGAATCACTATAAAATTTGCTCTGCTGCCTCTAGCCGCAACATCATACGCTTGCGGGAAATTCAATGGAAATAAACGGCATTTCTGGTACGCAGAAACGGTAGCATTTCCTGTTTTTCGGTAATTGCAGCAATTGCAAAACAATGATTCGTCTCCTGTATAGCCTATATGCATTTCATTAGAAGATGGTCAACAATTTTGATAGCTCGGAAGCGATACGTAGTGAGCATATGCTTCTCGCAATGCGCGATACAATTTTAAAACATGACCCAGGCACAGTGACGCTAGAGCAGCGGCAGGGCGCAGTAAAAGAATTGAGGGCAATGGAAACTTATAAAAAAAAAGTCGTTACCAGTTATGCTTGTTTCTGTTCAGCAACAATAATGACATCCAAAATAATAACAGAAATTATAGAAAACCCTGCTGAATTTCCTGAATGGGCGAATAGCTGCAATAAATTTGCTTCAAGTCGATCTTGATAAGCCATGAAATTACCTACGACACTGTGATGATAAGAAACCTCCGTCCCCGTTGTCCCCTTTGGAAAGTTCAGGGAGCGATGTCCCCGTCATGTCCCCACTCTCCGGCGTCCCTGCGCAAGAACCTGAGTCACTTTGTTAGTTACGATAGGTACAGTACTACATTTCACATTGTTTCTTGGTATTTCTCTGCTCGGGAATTGAAAAGCCAGGAAATCTCATGCAAGAGTTTCACAACACACGGTGGCCACAAGATAACTTTCAGATATCCATTTTTCATTCGGTTATATTGTTCCAATTATGATCTTTGCACATGTGTCGTGACCCTCCGGATAGACCTGAATGGTTGTCCACGAGAAGGGTGCAGATCTGACCCTTGATCTCTTCCAGGAAAATACCGCCGATATTGGCTTATATGCTGAAGCAAAAAATATGTCTGGTCATGCGTTTTCAATCTAACTCGTTTTCACACCAGCGATTTTTTAATGGCGTCTTTTCGGAAAAAAACTTTCTGCTTCATCATGCGTTTATAATTGCAGTGTGAAGGTAACGCAATGAGCCTAACAGCAAAGGGTGCCAGTCTTCCAAGCAAGTGAAACCTGGAAGATTTCACTCCAGTTTTGTGTTCTCCAGATGATCAAGCACACATGGGCGTCAGAAGGATTTTTTCCAGGGAGGGGCACGAAGGGATTTTTCAAAAATTTTTCTAGGGAGGCCAAAAGTGGTGCAATTTGTTTTTTTTCCCCTCGAAACTACGAATGTAACCATTTTTACTAAAATTTTCAAAATCCAGGGGGCCTTGACCCCCTTCCGAAGCCCATGCATGTACAGCCTACACTGCCCTGAAGAAGCCTACGTGATTAGGTTAGGGTTGGCATATCTGAAAAGGCAAAATTCCTCACAGTCTCAATATCTACTTTTCACGACAACAAACAAGCGCTATACGGAATTTTTCGGTGCAGCCAACTTACAACTTACCAACCCACCGCAAAAAAGCTAAATCAGGCAAAATTGTTTTAGTTAGACGCTGGAAGCAGCCAAATAGTAAAAGTTGAAGTTTTGATCATCACAGCACATGCACATTGTTTTAAGTTAAACGCAATTTACTAGCTGTCAAAATTCAGTACATTAGAACATTTTAAAAAATTATTTCCGGACACAAGTTTTAACATCGAAATTCCGGACATGTCCGGGAAATTCCGGACGTATGGCAACCCTAGATTAGGTGGGCGAACCTTTGGCAAATGCATGAAAAAATATTTATAGTATAAAAATACTAGGATATACATGAACATAATGTTTACCTTGATGAACACCTAGCCCAGCTTGGCTAGACCAGAGCAGGATACGCTGAGGGAAATATTTTTGTAAATCGCCTGCTGTTTGCTGTTGATATGTGTGTGTTTCCTTACAGGTTACAACAACATTCAGTGGTCTTCAATATATGCTGAATATTTGTTGGGATTATACCGTTGCACATGAAATTGTTTTTAACTGTAACAAGACAGTTGGTGAAGTTTTTCACTCTAAAACAGGGGTGGGCAAACTACGGCTCGCGATGGCATTTCGTGCGGCGATCTTTGTAGCAAACAAATCTGCTATAATAGACAAAGAAAATTATATAAAATTCAACGCTATACGTTTACCGGAAACTTGGTTAGTATCTGACGAAACATCTGGTACTTTTGGTTTTTGAACTTTTTCGTGATGTTTTTTTGGTGAATTTGCTACATTTTTGCCAACTATGGGTTGGATTAGTCAGTAATTGGATTAATTTATTCTGCCTGTGCGTTTTTTTGCTCTGAAAAGTCTTTTTTATATAGATTTTATGCTTTAAGAAAATGTTACTTTCCTTGCATCCAACGAAAAAGTTGTGCTGGAAAAAGTCGGGCTAACTTTACCTTGGTTGGTGCGACCCGCAGAGCAGTCACATGTAGCCTACATAGATAGCACATATTTCGAGTCTATGTTAACGTAATTTTATCGATTAGATTAGAATTCTCGAGATTTCATTTCGTCTATGTGTGCTACAGTGTCAATGTGAAATAAAACAATACAAAGTTCTAATAATATCAGGTTTTTTTTAAGGAAAATGTTAGGTACCTGCTATGGAGATGTAGGGACCCGATTTTCTCTGATTCTAGGGACCCGAAGCGGATCCCTAAAACACCTTAAAAAAACCCTGATAATATTATCATTAATTTGTATTTTGAAACGTAAATTGTAACTGAAGTAGACCAATGTGCGGTCCCCGGTAGCAATAAAGCTTTCAATGTGGCCCTCCGTAAAAACTGTTTGCCCACTTCTGCCCTAAATTTTAACCTGCCTGCAACACCAGTTGCATCTCTGAACGAACTAAATTTATGACGTAAATGTGAAGTTTGCTGACCAAGTCAAACATCTTGTTGATATTCAGAGGCAAGTGATATCACTTTATTTTCCAGCTAACAAGCCCAGGGGCACCTTTGCGCAGTGCCAGAGACGAATTTAGGGAGCGCGGGGCCCTAGACCATCATAGATTTTGGGGCCCCATGCAGGTGTGACCTATTTGGTCGCTTGTCTTAAAAACGTGAAAGTATGCCACTCTTACGTGTATTACCCCTCAAAATTTAATATTTTGTGGTGCCGACTTTGGTTCTACGATTGCCTTAGATCTTCGACAGAAATTAAAGCTTTTGCTTCATTCTTCTCAAAAACAAATGGCAATGCGATCTTTTCGTGGAATTTATGGCTCTTCTCTTCGTTACATTTCCGTGATTTTTAGCGTTTTTTGCGGGTTTATTTTTCGGATAGATACATTTTCATGCGAGACCGTGTTGCCGCCCTCGAAAATATCGTCAAGTTGTCGATCTCATTAGCTGTACGTAAACTCCTTTGTTATAGTTAACACATATTTTATAGACCAAACAAGCACATCCATTCAGTGAACACAGGTTCTATTTATGCCGTTTTTAAGTTGTCATTTTCCAAGCAATACAAAATATAGTGTGTTAATCCTCTATGCTATAGGCTGATGGTAAACAGCATGAAGACAAGTTTTGCACAGCCAAATATTTTCGCAACACCCTCTGCTCACCGTATGAAGTATGCCCAATGTAGACACGTTTTTTCAAGTAAAACTCACAAGAAACTGTTGTAGCTGATTTAGCTAACATCTAGAGCAGTGTTTCCCAAGCTTTTTAGGCTTGCGGCACCCTACAGAAGGAAAATATAATTTGCGGCACCCAGTGGAGAGCCCACAGCAATGAATTCTTTTAGGGTTTGATGACATTTTGCAAAAAGTATTTTTTGATGATATATTGAAAAATGCATTAGCGCGCGGCACCCCTGAGTATCGGAAATGCCCCCCCCCCCGCTGGGAATTACTGATCTAGAGATGCAACAAGCAAGCTCTGAATACTGGTAATCTAGTTGGAAACAACCAAACGTAGGATCCGCATCAAACACGATACAAATTTGCCTACTAAGGCTCAAATATTTCAGAAACAGTGTACTTGACAAATGGCTTACTACTACAGACCCTGTCTGCCGCAGTGACTAGGGATCTAATATTTCAGAAGTGACTGTATGATTTATTGCTATAACAACTTTGACAACTAAAACCCAGCAATGATAAATTAACTAACGAAATTTCATAAAACTTTAAAACTCTGCCTTTGCGATAAAACACTAGCTTATACAGAACAACAAGGTTCGCGGGCCATTGTGTCAAAATGACGTCACTTTATGAATATTTCTATAAATTCATAACCAAAGCGAGGTATGCGTGTTTTTTGTCACTCCAATCAAAATATCTCTCTAAGTCAGTGGTTCCCAACCGGGTGCCATTTACAATACTCTGGGGTGCCAAAATGGTGATACGTTTTTCAATGTATCAAGAAAATATGTTTTGAAAATGTCATCAAACCTTGAAGAAAATTGCTATGGGTTCGCCAGTTGGTGCAGAAAATGATATTTTTCTTCTGTAGGGTGCCGCAAGCCTAATAACGTTGGGAAACACTGCTCTAAGTCTTTCTGTAAAGAACATTTGAAACCGTTGCCACAGATAGCCCTCACTAGCACAAGCAATTGTATCCATCAAGAAGAGGGCAAATATGTAATTATCTGCATCAACCGATTCCAAATGTTTGCCACCAACATATCCAACAGTCACAGTCTATCACAAAGTTTTTTACGTGCCTTCAGGCAAGCGAAGTTATCAACCAGTTTTTCGCAGTTGAGGATGGCCGTAACATCAGATTCTAAAGCAAGGCCGACAGACACTGCAGAACTCCGAATGAAAAGCAGTACTGTCATTCTTGTATTGGTTAACAAACAATGTTGTCGTGTTATTACTGTACTGATAAGAGTCTTGACGTTTGCATTTTCGCTTGTTTCAAAGTAAATTGTGAAGTTATGCCTTTGCCCACTTTCCCAAATTTTAAGTTAGTAATAATTCGTTATAGGAAGGAGTTGCGCGGGGCCTCCAAAAGCGCAGGGACCTAGGCCATGGCCTATGCATAAATCCGTCACTGCTTTGGACGACCTTTTTGTTGCTCAAGACGTTTTTCATAACGCTGGTAACATACTTCGTTGATGATTTCTTTCACTAATTGTAGGAGTACATTTGTTATTAAACGAGGAAATTTTGTGCAATCTTGAAGTGCAGCGGGATCAAAAGTCCCACAAAAAAAAATAACCCCAATGATTTCTTCCTCTAATTGAAAATTTGTTTTTCAACTTAAATTCATAGGGTAACATAGAAATTTAAACAATCAGTCCTAACCCTTGTTTCACCAGTTTCTTCAGTTAGCATTAGAGCCAATAACATTATATATATAACCCCGACTATGATCTCATATGAGGAAATGAAACCGATTGAACATGTTCTCCTTCATCCGATATGCGTATTTTCTCACCTGATGTGCGCATGCAAACACTGTAATGTAAAGTTATGTTTATACTATTTATCACATTGAAGTTGCTGATGAATGCAGTGGCGTAGCCAGCCCAAAAAATTGGGGGGGGAAATTTTTGGGAGACCAAAATGTTTGATTTTAGGCGAATAACGCTATTTTGTTTGGAAAAACGCCTTTCAAAGCACAAAATGACTATATTTTCTAAAAATTTGGGGGGGCATGACCCCTTTGCCTCCCCTGACTACGCCTATGGATGAATGTATCACCTCACATAACCCAGATTTAACGCAATTTTTCATAATTAAACCTAGACACCCAGGTCGACTAGAAAAAGCAGATCTGGGTGAAAAAAAAAACGCAGTGGGAGCCCTGGTCACATGCTGACAAACGCCTAATTAGGTAAATTGAAGTGAATGTTTGATGATTTGTTGACATGTTGTTGTGACGCAATATAGACCAGCACTAGAGCAACCCGCTAGTAAGTTTCGCAACCTGTCTCTGCAACAGAGCTGTGGAGGTGGCGCCGGAGCCCGGAGCAATTTTGGATGGCTGGAGCCGAAGCCGGAGCCAGAAACTTTCAGATAGTGGAGCCGGAGCCTGAAATTTGGGTTCCGGTTCCACAGAGATATTTTGTGGTGCAAGCGACTTATACAAATAATATGATGTTTTATATGATTTTTTGGACCAAATTGTTCTGGAGCCGGAGCCAAAAACTTCTAGATGTTGGAGCTGGGGCCTGAAATTTGAGTACCGGCACCATCCTTGCTCTGCAAGCAATGAAGCAAAGCAGCGGACACGAACGAACTGCAATCTCATCGCTGCATGACACCAGAACAGTGATGCTGGCTCTTGTGCAGTACTAGTAGTGTCATACCGGCAAACAAACTGTCATTGCAACAATTAAATAAATTGATTGGAGACTAACTAGTTCACGAAACAGTTAATAGGTGTAACTATTGTACAGTTCCCATCGCAAAACTTCAGTCAACTAGTACGGTTGAAGTTGTTTTTGCGTGATATTTCGTTTAGAACGTTTTTTCTAAACAGTGTACGTTTTGATCTGCGAGAGAATGTAGACATATCTTTCCTTAACACATATGTGAATGGACGGTTTGTGCAGTGAAGATCTTCAGAGAGTCTGTGACAGAAAAGATTGCTGTGTAGTGTCACGGTAGCAAAAATATGTTTTTTTGTGATAAACTTTCTGTTTGAACAAATTAACCGCATACGAACCGCCGTACATGGTCACCCCCAATTGTCTTTGAAGTGTTAGCTGCCAAATCGTATCAGTTTTGGCTTTTTTGACCGATGCTTCTGCAAAGTTGAAACCAGGACAAGTGAAACGCTACGCAGTTGCGCTAAGCGTTTAGGGGGCCTCGCGGTCACGATTTTGCCCGGGGCCTCGCGTTCATTTAATCCGGCCCTGGTTGTGAATAATAATTTTTGTATCCTTGTGGTCTTCGACTACGGTATTAACCAGGGTCGTCGCCAGCGGGGGGGCAGTGATGCCCTGCCCGCCCATTTGAAATCTGTGGACCCCCATTTCATGTTTGGCCTCCCAGCTGCTGAACACATCTAATATTGTATTTAAGACATGTGGCCCTCCTTGTGGTTTTTGGCCCCCCTTCCTGCGAAATCCTGGCGACGGGCCTGCTATTAACCCCTGCCTAACATGTCAACCACGTGTCTGAGCCAAACACGTAAATAAATCAAAGTAAAAGAGTAAAGAGATGTACCCAACAAAGATAAAAAGTAGTGAAAAACCGTAGATACTTACGACTGGGGTTCCAAGTGACACAAAATGTAAAAATTTTCACCTCGTTTGCAAAACTTTTGCAGTTAAAGCATTCATTAGCTTTCCGTAACTGCTTTCTGCCATTGCAATAAACTTGTTTTGAGACACAGCGCACAGGTGTGCTAACAGCGTTGTCAAGCGATGGGTCTCTGTGACTTCAGTATAGTGCAATAAATCCTTGCAAACGCATATCTTTAATGTACCGCGGCTGCTGGTGCAACTCTATCGGCTGCGTTCCTCCATTCAAATCCGACCTCAATTCTTTTGCCAACTTTTATTGTCCAGTGCGAACGAAATGTACCAAAACGAGGAGACCAGCCGTTAACACAGACGATATTTGTAGTCGTCTCGTCGTACAAACATTTGCTCAGCGCTTTTTTTGCAAAGAGCGATTGAGTCCAGACTTTTCTCACGTGACAAACGCCAGCTGGTTTTGCTCGTTGCGCCACTCCACTTTTTTCTCGAGTGCAAACGGCTACAAGTAAACAAGTATGAAAACTGATTCGTACCGAGCTGTCTCCCTGCCCGGTCGCGTCCGCGTTGGATGTGCTTCAGCGCTTTCAACGTCATAAGCTTCGCAGTGGTTAAAAATACTGTTTGACAACTCCCTAGTGGCAAAATAGCCAAACAACATTTTAACAAATCTCAATTAAAATAAAAAACAAAAATAAAATATATCTAAGACTGCGTGTACAAAATTTATTTTCTGTGTTTTCGTACAATTTTGTAGCAATAAACTTCAAGCATTTTTACCCAGTGTGATGCTGTTGTGTGAGGAGACACGAACTCGTTATTTGCCTGCCCAAACCAGCTGACGCTGGTTTGCGCAATGCAGTCGATGGGAAGGGTTGGTTAAAGCAGTCAGTCAGCGTGGTCAAAGCTTTAGGATAACATACGTTGCTAAGCATTGTAGCTGGGCGTTTCAGTGTTTCAGTGGAAAAAGTATGGACTAATTGTAAAGACAGATGAGTTAGGACTGTTGCTTCTGTTGCGATTTTCGTCCATTTCTTGAGAATGCATTGCAGTCTGAGACACGGTTGTTGCATTTAGTTTACAGTTGCGGCAATTGCGACAAACTCGCAGCCTGTGCCAGATGCCGGCGCCTTCATTATGAACTCTACTTGGTTACATAACGTGTATTAGTGCGAAGATAGGAAGGTAACAAACATGATATGAGTTTCCCAGCTATGAACCAGTCAAGTGGGTAGGCCTTTCCTAAGATTACGTTACTCTAGTGCAGTGTGGTCCAACTCTTTGACCCATAGGCCATTTTACAAATGTGACAACTTGCAGGCCACTTCCAACAAAATGATGTATAAAACAACAGGTTACAAAGATTTAAAACACAAAAGGGAAGATAATAATTGAATGCGTCATTGAAATTGTTACAGTTACACAACAGCAAACAGCAATTTATCACAAATCTCCTCAGTGTAAATGCCTGTGGTTGAGTCTTCTCTGACACTATCATTGCTACATCAACACCAATATTAGTGGTAGCAAGTCGGAGACTATCTTCCAGTGTTTTGTTTGCCATTCGATTTCTGTTTTTAGATTTAATTTGATTCATAGTGGAAAAAGTATTCTCACACGTACGTGCTGCCAGACATCGAGTGCATTTTTAGTGCAAAATCTTTCAATTTGGAAAATCTGTTTTTGCTGACTAATTTCCAAAAGCTCTCTTGTGTTTTAGTTTTTCTTGAAAGCAAGAATGAGTTGCACTGAAGCTCGCAGAGTTTGAGCTGAAATTCTGGTAGCTGTTGTCTTGACATTAACATCTATAGGACTGTTGTACAAATGGAGGTTAGGTTTTGATCTATCAAAATACTTAAAATCTAATCTCAAACTCACAAGATAAAGCCTCAATCTGAGTCAATGTCTTCCATAAAACAAGAACATTCCACTTCAAAATCATCTGTCATAAGTGCATGCAACGAATCGAAGTATGACAGATTGTTATTTTTCAAACATGTAGCAAAAAGGCGCAGTTTTCTCTGGACAGTTTCAATGTTCCCAACTAAATGTGAAATATTTTGATTTCACCCCTGCAACTTCAGGTTCAACACATTCATGTGCATTGTCATGTCTGTAAAGAAAGCAAGTTTCTTGCTAAGGAAGTTTTTTATCACACAACTGAATTTGGTATGTTTGTGTTTCACCCAATTGTTCTGTTTGAAGAAAAAAAAGGATATCCTTCCAAAGACCAAAGAAATGCTATAGTACTTCCCTAGCAGTAAGGCATTTCACATTTGTATACGCAGTGGTAGGTCACTAAATTCTGCATTTAACTCTTCTAGAAAAGTTATGAAACACCTGTGCCTTGTTGCCGCTTCTAATTAAATTCACTATTTGGATGACTGTCTTTATGACATCACTTGTTTGTAACATCTTTCCACAGAGTGCTTCTTGGTTGATTATGCAATGTAGTGTTATACAATCCACAGCATTTTTCATAAGCAAACCAACTAATCCTGTGTTATTAACAGTCATAGCTTTCGCACGATCAGTTACGATACACGAACATTTTTCAAACCCACCATGATGATTAATAACTGACTCAAGAGCAGCATAAATATCTGAACCTTTTGCACCTTAATTCAAAGAACACATTTTGATCAGTTCTTCTTGCACAGTAAAATTCTCATCTACAGTATGTGTGAATATAAGAAGCTGATTTGTGTCACTTATATCGATACTCTCATCCAATGCCAATGAAAAATATATGGAGTTTTCCATTATACTCTTTAGCTTTAATGATATATGTTTGCCCAGGTCACTTGCTCTTCTCATAACAGTTTGAGACAGTGATGCAGTTTCAAAGTTTCTGGCAACCTTGTCTTCCCCAAAAACATGTGACATTTTTATTGCACATTGTTTTACCAATTCACCATCTCTAAACGATCTATTTTTCTTTGTCAACATCAGAGCAATTTCATAAGATGCCATTGTACTTCACTACTTGTTGCTTGTGGTTTTATGAAATTACTTTGAACATTTTTATGTTTGTGATATTCCCTCTTAACACTTTCGTAGCCAGGTTAATTCAAGCGGTTCATGCAAAAACAGCTGGATCACAGGTGGCTTTGTGTGGGAATTTCTCGTGTCCGGTAAGCGCTATAGACCCAGTGAAAGGCTCAAAAGACTCGGCAAGTCTTGTAGTTTGCACTCAAAAAAAATTTTTAGTTGGGGTTGAGGATTTTTGTGAGTGACGTTGTAAGTGGGGGGCTTTTAGGCCACCTTGGCCCACTTCACCTGGCCCTAAGCCCAAACCGTTAGATGGTAGTATTTCGCTGAAGTTTTTGTTGGAAACTAAGCTACAATCTGAGTCTTTTGATACTTTGGATAACGTGCTGGGGTTTCGGGTTCAAAAGTTATCAGTTAAAGTAACAAAAATATTTGACTAATTAGATAATTAATTTGTTTATTTTAGATCATAACTTTTGAACCAGAAATGCCAAGTCGATCAAAGACTCGGACTCGAGCTTAGTTTCCAAGGAAAACTTCAACGAAATACTTTGGGTTAGCGGTTGGGCCTCAAGCCAGGTACCATGAGCTAAAATGGCCCAAAAACTACTTCACTTATGACATCACTCACAAAAAATCCGCAACCCCTACCAAAAAATTTTTTTTCGAGTGCTGACTAGAAGACTGGTCGATCCGTTTGAGGGTTTAAACAGCTCTCTAGCGCAATCAACGGAGGAGCTATGGCATTGGTAAGGCAACTGACAACTGCTGGTTTGAGGCTGATTTCGAAAAGTACGAATGTATCATACCCCGGCTCTCAAAGTATTAAGACTGATGGCAACATCAATTCATTAATTCCCATAATATTTTTCATATTGCATTTTGATAAGCCATAATGGCTTGCCATTATTTGTGATAATGAAATAATTTTCCAACCTCTTTTTAATAAATACTCTGCCTTTGTCAGCAGCTTTCTTTTCTTGTTTCCATTTTTAGCAAATTTTAGGATATTTTCAAATTACTATTCCTACTATACGCTAAAACTCTAATTGTCTCTCTTACTCGCTCAGACTATTTTACTACAAGCATTGGCCTACTCACTTTTCAATAGCGAGCAACATACACACGACCATAGATTCTGTAAACAATTCTGTGATGCAGTGATGATTTGTTGGAATGATTACAAAGTCCTCCAACTGCAAGCCCGATTTTCAGAAGTCTTGTTGAACAAAAAATGCCTGAAGTATAATGCTCAATTACTATGTGTGTGTTATCCTCAGTCTACATTCTAGTCTCGTGCCATTAATATCGTGCATTTCTATTTAAGGATGTTATGCTTGTTCTAATTAAAAATATCTACTGTAACAAACAAAACATTAAATCAATACTGAGAAAGCTTGCTGGCCACATGTGGCCTGCGGGCCTATAGTTGGACCACGCTGCTCTAGTGCTTTATATGGCAAGTGTGGTTTATATAGAAGACACAATAACACCAACAATGCACATGATTATGATAAGTATATTGGTGTGTTGGATAAAAATCCCATGTTTCAATGCAAAGACTTGGAAAGAGGCCATTTGGTACAGTATACAGGAAACAATGCATATGACATAATGAAAATGGTAATACAATAGTATAGACAAAGGCACAAATGTTAAATCAAATACGTAGCAAACATTAATGTAACACAGATGATATTGGGCAAGCATTAGCAATGGGTGAAGAGGTGAGCTATGTACAAAAGCATCTGGTAGAGATTTGTGAAAGTTAGGTGTTACATTGTCAGACCATAAGTGCCAAACATATCTGAGTTTAAGGAGCTAAAGGAATTTCAGTGTTTGTTTTATGCTTATCGAGATCAAGGCAAAGCTTTGCAATTTAAGTAAGATGCTGTTTAGAATGTTATGTCTGATTATCATCTGTACTTGATTTAAATGGTGGTCTTATGTGCTTGATGGCAACAATAAATGTATTTTAACAGTATGTGATGATTAATACTTAAAATAGCCTAGGCTTAGTGTATGGTTAAAACTGTTGGTGAATGATGCTGAATGTATGGAATCAATCAGCAAATTTTTAATAGGGGATCAATTTCATGTAAAATTACAGATCCTCAGTCCTCACATGTAAACCTTTTTTTGCCTTAAGCTTTGATAATTAAAATTAGGCTGGTCCTAGATTGATTAAGTGACTAAAGTGTTTTTGCGTGTTTTGGAACTGGCCTAAGTTGGCGTAATACTGATCTTGGCCGGCCTAAAACACTTGGGAATCACTTGTGTATTTATTGAAAAATGTTATCATAAGTTGATTATTTATAAAACTTGTTGAAGTTTGGCATGTTGTAAAAGATTAAATTTTTGACTTAAGTTTATAAAACAATTATATGTACTTCTTGCTGGTTATATTTTAAATTTTTGAAAAAGTCAGTGTTGTGAAATTAAACACATGTATGTTGACTATTTTTCAAAAAATAATAATGCTTGTTGGTAATTTCACTGAGCCCAGCACATGTTAAAAGGTTCAGTATAGGATTGGCACCATAAAACTGTTCTGTGAGAGAACTGAGGTTATGGCTGAGTTTACATTTGGTAACAATATCAACAGAAAAAAATTTTAACTACCTCAACTTTTGCTACATGCAAATTATAGGTATAATCTCTAAAATGCAGATGTATCATGGCTCAAAAGTTTTTTTTTATGCACTAACTTAGCTGAATATTTATGTTTGATAATTTTTTTGTTATTTGTATAGATAAAGCGTTTATGAGACAGTGAACCTTGTTCTGTTTCCACAAAATCTCTTTCACGTTACACGATTTTCTATTGTGGTGGGATGAGCCATCTATGTAATTGGAGCAACAGTTCCATTTGGACTACCGCTGCATGGTTTTGTTTCATTGTTAAAGTGGCATTTGGTACCAGTAGAGCCGGTTCTTCATCTGGAAATAATAATAATCAAGTGAGTAAAATTTTACTTGTATTTAGTGCATTTTTTATCAGTTTTTTTTAGTTATTAGGTGTTTATCTTTTTAAGCATGTCAACTGGACTTATGTATTGTTATCATATGTTTGTGCATAAAGTCCATATAATTGTTATGTTGAGGTTACTGTGTTGCTTGACTGTTAGAAAATATTTGAAGATTTCCCATATGCAAGCTAACATCTTAGTACTTGTACTTGCATAGCTGTTGTAGCTTTGTGCCAATAAAGCAAAGAGCTTGTTCACTTTGATCTTGCTGCAGCTTGGTACCTATTGCTTCATGGAGTAATAATTCATGAGCTAAGATACAAAAATCTACCGGGATAACAGTTCGTTGGTTTTCATTGTCTTCAATTCTTATTGGTAGTACTTAAAACCATTGCAAAAATTGAAGTGTTATTTGCATGCAAACAACCTCAAACATCTAGCTGGCATTTGTGATTGGTTGGTTTTTCTATGATCTGTTTCAAAAAGGGGTGGGTAATTAAACTTCATGGCTCTTTTGTAGGTGTAGGTTGAAGTTGTTGCTTAGAATGTGTTCCTAGCTTGTAATGCAAAGTGACCTTGCAGTTTTTCTTCATCAGTATTGGCACATGCTACTTTTACACTTGCTGTGTTGCAATAATCATAATGTTAAACCAAAAATTATCTTGATACTTGATCAAACATTGATCACCTGGTATACCGTAACCACACAGTATTAGGATTTTTGTTTTTTGACCAGTTCTAGTTACTGGTGGTAGCAGCATCGACTTGCAAATCGTACTTGTACAAAACTGCTATGGGAAGACTGGGGGACCATCTGTTAGATTTCCCAAGTAGTGGGAGAGCGTCTGGGGAGATGGTAAGTAAATCAAGCTTACAGGTATGCTGGCATAGTGACGATGCTGTACTTGAGTAATTCAAGTCTGTGCGTGAATGTCTCGTGATGTTTGTTAAGTGTTGTTAGAATGATGTAACAACTACATCAGTAAACGAACTCATCCCTATAGGTTACCTGGTTAATTTGACCTGATATGTCTGCAAGAGCAAGTCAATGGCATTTCATTTCTGTTGTTTACACTGGAAAGCACATTTTGTAAGAAACCAGCTAGCAAATTTATTTCATGGTGTAGCTTCAAAAACTTTGTATGGAAAATGATAAATTCTATCTGATAAAGAGGGTAATTTATTGTGTTAATGTCTAAAAAGCTGTTTATGGGATTTCTCACTCTCCAAAAATAATTCTCACTTACTGACTAAAAAGTTATCTAGGTCTTTTAAATAGGTAGCCTTTTACTGAGTTATTTAATGAACAAGATTATTTTTTATTTTGTTACATTCTGAGAGTGAGAGGCATTACACTCTGAACAATGCATGCATGCCTTAGAAATTATTTCTCAGTTTAATTTAAAGAAATGCTCATGGAAATGTTATTTTTCCCATCTGCATACTGGTAACTTTTCAAGTTTATCGGGGAACACTGGCATTGTGCTTACATTTTAAGTGAAAAACATTATAAGCAATTAGGGCAAAAGTTGGTCATGTTGATTTTATATTTTTGTCAGCTTTAGCCATTGGTTCATCCAGTTTATTTAGTTTTTCATATAAGTTTATACCTAGAGTTTTGGGCCCAAAGCTATACCATTGCATTTAACTTTTTCTTTGCTCATCAATTTCTGCTAAATGAAAACCTTTAGCTGATTGCCTAAAAGTAGTTTTACTCAAAAGTTTCTTGATGGAAATAAAGCCCAAACAAGGATTTCAATTGTTAAACTCGCTATTTCGCTTCATAGTTTTTGTACATAATTTCAAGAGATAAAAATTACAATTGGTATCCAATAGATGCTAGATCTGTTTAGGTCAGCCATGTCCAACCGAAATTGCTTACTGAGCCAAAAATTATTCAACCATCATAACCAGGGCCGCAAATTGAATGACATTAATGAGGGTGAGAAAACTTAGTTTAAACTAATGTACTGAAAGTGTTCAAATCCTAAGTGCAATGTTAACAACTGTTTGGCACCTCTAAACACTCCGTAAGTATTATTTCATAGGATAGTTTTTTTGCCAATGTAAGGGTAGAAATCAGAAAACTAGTAAAAAGTTTTGCAACAAGGTGTCAGTAGACGTATGGAAATCCCCCAGCACGCAGTGCAGACGTGATAAAGTGGCAGTGAGGACCACCTGCATCAAAAATATCAAATTTAAGATTATCAAAATACAAACTGGTTGTCAGTTACTACAGTGAAAACCTATTGGGCTGCACACAACCTTCGACTGGGTCGCATGCGGCCCTCCTAGGGTTGGACATAGCTGGTTTAGGTACATAACCCAGTGTCTGTATCATAAGTACCAAGTATATAAAGATATATAGGCCCATATGGAAAGCGATAAAAAATTCATCTATGCAAGGATGTACAAAGCATCATTTACTATTTTTCAAATTGCAATGCGCTACTCGTGTGTGAATTTGGCATTAGTTTTATTACAACCTGTTGTAGCACATCTATCTTACTCAGCCTAAAGTTTTATTTGTACCTTTAATCAATGTAAATGAATACAAAACTTCACATATAAGCTTATTTTTGCAAATACCTGTGATAAATGGGAGCTTCTAGGTTGACTGACAAATGTTGGCTTACATTCAGTTTAGAATCAGCATTTAAATAATCTGCCTAAGCACCTGCCTGTGATGCACGATTTTTACAGAAACGCATGATCATGAATACCAACACAATACCATTAACTGTAGTACCAGACAGTGCATTTAGCAGGGATTTGCTAGTGTGGTCTTAAACTAAACTTTGATTCCATGAAAAGTCTAGATAGTTTTAGACAGTTTGACATTACCTGAATGCATCATGTAGTAAAAGCTGACATAAATCATTGACCAGTGGTTTTGTTTTAATTCACAGCCCATTGGTTGAGAAACACTGTTGCTGTAAACACTTGTTTCTATTGACATATATATACACTCTGCTTGAGCTTTGTGAATCAGTGTTTCATAAAGTATCAGGATTATTGCCATCTCTTGCAGAAGTTCATTTTTATATGGATCATAATTTGTCTCACTCTGAACTAAATATTAGCAGGGTTGCGAAGTTGGAGATAAAATGTCTTGACTCTGTCCTTTCCAAAATTTCCGACTTCTTAACACTTTGAGAGCCGGTCTACAATATATTCGTAATTTGATTTCGGCCTAAAAAACAGCAGTTTTCGGTTGCTTTACCAACGCCCTAGCTCCTCTGCCACTTGCGCTAGAGAGCTGTTCAAGGGCTCAAACGTATCGGCCAGTCTAGTAGATTGCACTCGAAAAACAATTTTTTGGTTGGGGGGTGCGGATTTTTTGTGAGTGACATCATAAGTGAAGTAGTTTTAGGGTCATTTTGGCTCATGTTGCCTGGCCTAGGGCCAAAGTGTTTCGCTGAAGTTTTCATTGGAAACTAGGTCCGAGTCTTTTGAGCCTTTAATTGACTTTCTAGCGTTTCTGGTTCAAAAGTTATGATCTAAAATAAACAAATTAATTAATTATCTAATTAGTAAAAAATTACTAACTTACATCACAACTTTTAAACCCGAAACCCCAACAGGTCAACCAAACTATCAGAAGACTCGGATTGTAGCCTAGTTTCCAGTAAATACTTCAGCGAAATACTACCACCTAACGGTTGGCGCCCAGGGCCAGGCAAAGTGGGCCAAGGTGGCCTAAATGTCCTCCACTTATGACCTCACTCACAAAAAACCCACACCCCCCAGCAAAAAAAATTTTTCGAGTGCAGACTAGAAGACTTGCTGCGTGTTTTGAGACTTGTACCGGGTCTGTAGAGCATACCAGACCGGAGAAATTCCCACGCAAAGCCACATGCGTTTACGCGTTTTTTTCCCGAAAATCCCCGAATTTTAGCGGACGCCAAAGTGTTAACATTAAGTGAATGAAGTTTGGCTGTCAACAATTTTGTAGCAATTAGCACTCAATGGAAATTGTGGTACACAGCAAGAATTATCTGATTCAAGAAAAGTTTCAAAAGAAATTGTACCATTTCAACAGGAATACCAAACTTAGGAGTGTGATGTAATAAAATGATCAAGTTTGGCTTCTGCAGTCGAAGTTGGACAAATAAATCCATATATTAGTGATGAAATAATTCCCTTTTCCTCGAGCAAACGTTCTTATGAACATTTTTTTCTGTCTTTTGTTGAACTTTAATGGACAGTTTGACCGCAAAGTGTCCTTGCTCCTTCAGTCTTATTCTTGCTTATTTTTCATTCACTGATTTTAAAAATTGTGTGTTGCCTTGCTATATGTAGAGGTATACCAGTAGCGCAGCCAATAATTTTGTTTGGGAGGGGCCAGTCAATAACATTGTCAGTCAGTGACGTCATCTTGAGTCCGACTGTTCCTTCTGTTTATATTTTAACAGTTGAAAAATGATACGAAGCACTAGTAAAAATCTTAGCAACTTGTTTCAGGGGGGGCATGGCCTCTTCAACTTCTTTCTGGCAGTGCCACTGAAGTGTACTTTTATCTGCATTTGTGCAGATAGTCAATTATATCAGCATTGTGATGTGTATGAGATGAGGTGTACTAGCCAATTAAAGCCTTTGCCAAGGTATCAGAAAATTATGCAAGTATTGTATTCATTTACATAGTTCTATACATTTGAGTCATATTGTCTCTTGTGAAGTCTACAGCAACTAGTTTATGGTTAATTGCCATAAATATCAGAGAAGAGTTATAGGTGCTCTAGACAAAATAAAATATGTCATTTATCCAACGATAAGATTAGACTGTTTCAGTCTTGTGGTTTCAGCAATGAATCACAAAGTTTGGGCCATGCTGCATGCTTTGCATTTTATGTTACTGGTTATACCTTCGTTTAAACATAATGGGGTTGTATCTTTTCATATTACAAAATTTTTGTGAATGCTTATATTTACCAATCTTGTTTTGACATGCACATATATCTAAGGCCCTCTTTTGAAGTGACAATAACCATTCTATGCCAGAAATTCTGAAACAATTTTTTGTGACTAGTTTTTGCTTTTAGTTCATCAGGTATGCTTGCAGTTATAACCATTTGTCTAAAAAATAATAACGCATCTTGTTTTTAAGGTAGCTATTTCAACATCTTTATTCCATTGTAATCAGCTGTTGTCAACCTTATATTTAGTGCCTGTAAAGCACAATGCTTTAGTATACACTGTTGCATCACTTTGCTTCTTTTATGCACAAGTGTTAATTACATAAAAAGTACCCACTTGAAAACTGCCACTTTTATGCATGAGTGATGGTTGGAACTGACAACAGCATTGTGAAAAAGGTGACCAGGGACTAGCTCTAAAAGTGCAAGTAGAATGTTGCCCATCCAAAAGCAGTAAGCAAGGAATCATAGAAACATGTATGTTGTTGTAAAAACATGTGCAGTAGACACAGCTCAGAAAAGCAGTAGCCTGCATATCAGCATGTGTTTCAAACTGAATTTGTACAGAGCCACGCAAATGTCATCTCATACAGTGATTGAAAGCCTGACCTTGGGCTCTTTTTCTTTTGATTAGGTATATCATTGTTTCATTGATTTGTAAATCATGTTTTTCTCTCTAAGCTATTTTTCAAGGTTCAAATGTAAACTCTTTTTATTTTCATTTTCTAAGTTTACAGAGATCCACTAAAAATTATTATTGGTGAAATGTTGATATCAGTTGTTTCATTGTTTGAAATGTCAAAGCTTTCGCACAAGTTTTAGTACTTTTTTCTGTTGCAGGAGGGAGAAACTTGCCAAACCTCCGATGAGGAATATGTGTGTACAGTAGGCCATTGCTGTCAAAGTGAAAGATGCTGCACATATTATTATGAATTGTGGTGTAAGTTCTTGTATTATGTTGTTGTTTGTTTTCATGTTTGTAGAAAGAGCTTGTTGTTGCTCTGAGAAAATGCTAAGATATACTTGGGCAAAACTAATAGAAACAATCTGATTGTACATGTTGCAAGCACTTAGTTATGCACAGTGGTGGATCTAGCATGGCAAAAGTGGTCTGTCAAGCAAGAGCAGTTTTTGGTATCACTTTTCAGAATAAAATCAGGTGCATTGACCTAAGACTCAATTGTACGTTGCTAGTAGCCTTAGCACAAACCGGCTGTTAGACCAGGGAGGGGAAACCTGCGGCCCACATGAGCATTTGATATGGCTCGCATCATAATTTTCATTACCCAATTAAAGTACAAAATCACATCAGAACGAAGCTCCATGATGAGCATGTACTTAGGTAGGATGTAATACGAAGCCTCCATCCCTCAGTAAGATAAAGGTAGAATTTTAGGATACAATCAGTTTTTATTTGTGGCCCACCAGCAATAATCCACAATTCATGCAGCCTGTGACAGTAAGTAGGCTACCCACCCCTGGTTTAGACAGTGGCACCAGTTGAGCGATGATGAGGTTATCTCAACAAACTGCAGCTTTCGTTTTGCATTCATTGGTAACAGGGTTACGGAGTTGAAGGTAAAATGCTCAACCTTTCCAAATTTCCAACACCGACCTTTCCAAAATTTCTGACTCCAACTCCCACCTTTTCAAAATTTCCGACTCTGACTCCTTAGTATAACATGAATCAAGTTTGGCTGTCAATAATTTTGTAGCAACTAGCAATCAATGGAAATCGTGGTACACAGCAAGAATTATCAGTTTCAATAAAAGTTTTAAAAAAATGTACCATTTCAACAAGCACGAGTTAGGATATGTAAAAAATGATTCAATTGAACTTCTGGAATCGGATAAAAAATCTGACTACGACTCCTAGTCTTCTTAGGAATCCCACCTCACCCAAACACCTCCGACTCCCAACCCTAGTTCGTAGTCACAGTGCACTCTATTACATCACCACTGCCTTTTGATTGTGTGATAAAAATAATGATGGTATAGGTCTAGGATATGGGTGGCCAAACTTTTTGACCCAAGGGCCAAAATAATGACTGCCTGGCCACTGAAGGGCCAAATACAGTGCAGTTCACATGACAAGCAGCAGCCAATGCTATTGCATTGCTGTCCACAGTCGGAAATGCGGTGCTTGAAAAGATGTGCAAGGTATTTGGCGGGCCAGACTAAACTGGTTGGTGGGCCAAATGTGACCCGCGGGTCATAGTTTGGCCACCCCTGGTATAGGACTAGGTGATAATGTAAAAGCATGTGGTTTGTTGAACAGTCCGCAAAGAACTGCTATACAGCAACAAGAACTCTGTTTATCTGAATGTACATGTACATGCTGACAATCTCCAGCACAATTGCATCTGTGGAGTGCTGTCTAATGGGACTGGGGTTGTTTAAAAACATATTTCTGAAGTCCTGCAAAGAATGTTTGAGTGCAATTGCTCTGATGTTTTTGCATCATGATATAAAAGTGAACTACCAACAGGTACGCGTACATTGTTGTGCAACTAATTGAATAACCAGCACATAGTCATAAAAATCACATTTTGGTTACTTTCATGACAACAAAAATATTTGTTCAAACACGATTTTTAGTAATGTATATGACCACCATGATTGTTTAGAACCATTTCTGGTCTTTTGGGCATATAATCGACTAATTTCTTGCAATCTTCTTGAATTTGAGGGTCATGATAACAGCACTCAATAATGGCTTCTATAACCTTAACCATGGCGGGAAAACATTATCTGCGTAGATAAAGTTTTGATACTCCAAAAATTCTCTATGATTTAAATCTGCAGAATTTTTACACCAATCCAACACAGAAATGTTTCTTAAAGCAAAAAAATTTTGGTCTTTTGTGACTGGTATGGCAGGGTGCTACATCAGTGCTCTTCAACAGGGGTACTGCGGAACCCTAGGGTTTCGCAAAGCATGTAGTGGGGTTCCGTGAAGGCTCCTCCTTTTTTAGGGAAATGATTTCTTGCTTCAAGTATGTAGGTGCGTCATTATGTAATTTTTAGATCACTGTGCTGCATTCAGACTCCAAGTATTCATACATGAGGTTGAGTGCAGATAGCGGAAAAAGAAATATTGATAGTCGTTGCATCACTTGTTCATTTTTGTGCAATTAAGAAGTACGTTATTGTTGCATCATAGTTATACGATGCTGCCGCTGTACAGTTGGCAACACTGTACATCGGAGTGGTAGACAACGGACTAGAGCTGCTGTTCAACCTTTGTGGGAATAAAGTAAAAACAGTGTGAAACCCGATCTTTTACTATTTAGTCAAGCCAGGTGAAGCAAAACAGCATACTTATGTGAAGTGAAACAATAACAACACCGAAGGTGTGGACGGTAATGAGCAATGTAGCTCAAATGTAAAAGAGGCACCTAATCCGAAGCGGACCAAATGTAATTCAATTACCAACGTTAGAAAATGGGACAACACATATTTGAGATAGGGGTTCTTTTTGCCAAATTTTGAATGTAGCAGATCCATTTCAGAAATGCAAGAACAACCAAATCATTAAATTTCTTGATTTTTAACTTCTGTAATGTGTCTAATAACGAGTAATTTGATTTTCTTGCAAGTAATTCGTGTTTTTTAAGATTTGTTAATGGGGGTTCCATAACAAATGCAAAAGCATATCGGGGGTTCCACGCTGACAAAAAGGTTGAAGAGCATTGTGCTACATCCAGTCGTAAAATGCATAACCCTTCTGTAAACTTCCTTGTAATTTCTGGTGTCACTTTCTTTGTGAAAACATCTTTGTATCTTTCGGAATTCATCATGTCTTTGATAAGCGCCAGTTTTTCAACCCCATTAAAGCTAAAATACCCCCGAATCATTTTCTTTGGGAGTGTTTGGGATCCTTTTGTTGTTTGGATATGTTGGCTTGTTGGTGTTGCTCCCTGGACTAAAATGTGGCTCTTGTCAGAAAACTTGTCACCACTGTTCACATGTCCAGTGTTCATACTTCTTTGCCCAAGTGAAATGTTCCTTTTCGTTTTGGTAATCACGAACTGTTTTTTGCCCACCTAGCTGTCCGACCAACTGCTAAGAGCTGCCTGCGTACAGTTGACGCTTTTTTGCTTGTAACCAGTTGGCACAAAATCAAAAACACGTTACCTTGCATTTTCTGATAAGACTTGTTTCCTTGGTGAAGAATTCAAAGAGTTGCGTGTAAAAGAGTACAATTAGCCACTAAAAAGATTGCAAACAGGGTAAAAATGTGAACGTTACCCAAAGGGCCGAAACGCCAAAACCAATCGCACAAGGGCTGCCCCAATAAATTAAACAGCCAGGCAGAGTATCATCTTAAATGCTTATCGATCATTTTCATCGTTTGTGTTGTGATGGTGATTAATTTTGTGTCAAGTGTGTGGACGCGATGAGCACGTATACGTGTGAAACCTTGACTTCGCTTTAATAACCAGAGATGGCATAAAAGGTGAACTGTTAAATAGCCCCAAAACCTTTGTAAACTAGCAGCGGAAAACAGCTGATTGTGTTCTTAAGAGGTCGCTGTTTTTGTTCATTAAATTGCTTTAGAGAAAAGTTGTTTGTTTTCGGTTGTGATTTGGCTACAGTGCAGCCCAGACTCGCAAATCCTACCGAAAAAGTTGTTAGACTTTTGATCGCCTCGATTAAACGCTTTGCCAGCAGTTTGTGTTCAACGACATCGTTTTCAACAATATTTGTGCTTGTTTTCTGTCGCAATTCGGTAGGTTGTGCTGTTTCGTGGAGACACGTAGAAACGTTTTCTTACTCCATTTTCCTTTATTTGTGCAAAATAACAATCTGTGTTGCCTGAGAATTCTCGCTCTTTTCTTTCCTGTTGCTGGAAATCAATGTCTTTTCCTCGCAGGGTTTTGGCTGATTTGGGCCGTGATCATTCTTCTGAGTTGCTGCTGCGCCTACCATCACAGGCGCAAGCGCAGAGGAGCAAGAGCAAGATCAACTCAAATTTACAATCCGAACGCTTTGCCGTACACGGGTGCATGCAACTATCCAGGTCCACCGGTCGAAAAAGGTGCGGACTGTCAAGTTCTTGTAGTGGCGTGGATTTATTCGGCTGTTTGGTATTGTGGACAAGCATAGGTGGCGGAACCGGGGGGCTGCATGGGCCTAGGCCCCTCCACTTTTATTTCTGGGGGGTCTGGCCCCTCCACTTTTTTGCCTAAATATCGTAAGTTTAAGTAACACAATCAGTATTGGGTTCAGTGATAAAGTAAATCGTTTTATGAAAAAACGTTGCAGAATTTTGGCAGTATATTGTCGACAGTATTTCTAACATAGTGAATTTGGCAGGATTTTGTAATTGTTTGGCAGAATACACCGTGCACAATCTGTCACCCTGCTGTGGATTGCTTACCGCATTTGTGTTGTTGAACAGTGTTGCAAGATCGTGCAATACAACACAATTTTTCACAAAGATGGTGTCATTTTACATACGTGTGTGCATGGGTGTCGGAAGGAATTTTTCCAGGCGGGACACTAGTGGATTTTTTCAAAAGTTTTTCTACGGGGGGCCAAAAGTGGTGAAATTTGGGTTTTACCACTCGAAATTAACAAAACAGCATTTTTGCTGAATTTTTCAAATTCCTGCCCCTCTTCCGACACCCGTATGTTTGTGTAGAGGAACAAGTTCGTGCCACACCATTTAAAAATTTGGGTAATTTCAAGCGTTTTAACACCATTCCAAATAATGAAATTTTACTGAATCTTATACGCAAAATGAAATATTTGACAAATCAATTTCAATTGTGTTTTTGTATTGGCAACGCTAAATAGCTATATTTTATTTCTGTATTAGCAACACAGTTGGCATCCTTACGGACAACTTGCTAGCTGCTACGTATGTTTTGTCTTATCTTTGCATTCCGGTATCTAATGCAGTTGTAGAATGAGTATTCAGTCATGATAAGTTTGCGTTCAAGATGAAGAAGAGTTGTGATTTTGAATGTGTTTAAGACAGGTATCAATGCTGTGTCATTTTTGCCTGTATTTTAAGCTGTGTTGTTGGTGTTTTTAACAGCCCAGTGGCTACTCCGGCATACGGGTTCCTCGGGTTTCGCCTGAGTCTTCGATTACGATTTATATCGGAGAACGAAAGCTTGCTTGCTTTGTATGTTTGTTCCACCACCCACGGTCTCACTTCACTAAGTTGTTAATTCGGGCTCTTTCTCGACAATGGAGAAGTTATCATGAGAATTTCTCATTTATTTTCACATAACATAACGTCACAGGGCAACGGTAATGCCAGCCAGAATGAAAGCAAATGGAAATTTTAGTGATGCAAGCGTCAAGCGGTTTTATTCAGTCAGTTAGAATAAATGATTAGCCCGAGTGACGCTGATGACCTGGGTCGCCCCTGTAACAGCCTATTTGAATTTCACGTGGTTCACCGATACGTTTTGATAGTGGTGTAGTTTTGTCTATAATAGTGTAATTTAGATCTTCATATGGTGTATATGTAATGACGTCATATTTCAATGCTTGTGACGTCACAGTTGCCAATTCAAACCATAAAATTTGCTATAATTTCTTTTCAACGTGCACTTGTGCCCCCCCCACTTTGAAAAAGGTTCCGCCACCCATGCTGGACAAGTCTTAACGTTGAGCGCATTATTTGCCAATTAAAAATTGCTTATTGTTGTTCCACCCCGGCATGATGTGCTACTAGTTGTGCGGTTAAGAGCGAGGTTTACTTCTCAAAAATGTGTACGCTGCACAGCCGCGATAGCATCCAGCTGTTTTCAATTTGAAGCAACGCAAAGTCTAAATTTTTAAAGTTTTGAAAAGTTCATTGAAAAACAACAAAACCCCTACATTTTGTGCTGATCTGGAAAGTTGACATTTCTTTTTCGCGTCAACGTAACTGGTGCAGGAAATGATTGAGTCACCATTTTTCAGGCGTCCTAGGCTATTGTAAACTTCCGCCTTACGACGAGATTATCCGCGTTCCTCCAACAACGACTCCTCCACCACCTTACACGTCGAGACGACAGTCTATACATCAGCTGGCGTGTCTGCAGCCAAACGCGAACGGGTATGTTTCAGTGATCGGTAAATAGCAGTGTGGCTAAAAGCAAGCACCGCCGGCTTCCTGTTCGTTGCTGTGAAATGCTTCGTTTGCCCTGTCCTCGAGTTCACGCCTTTCACGAGAAGGAAACAAATGATGCGTCGCTGGTTACGAGGGGGCGTCAGATGCAAGTCGGTGATTCTCTTACGTTAAAACAGGGTTCCCGCGTGGCATTGAAAGTGTTGAAAAAGCATTTAATTTCAAAATCGGTTTTCAAGACCTTGGACAAGTGTTGAAATTAGCCTTAATGCACATTAAGCATTGAAAAAGTTTGGAAATTCATGATGGAAAAGAATTTTGAAGTATCTGAACAGAATTTTACTGAAGGCGAAGCAGTTCATTATTTATGCAATGTGCAAGATTGATTTTCATGATTAAGAAAAAAAATGAAGAGAAGTGGTGGTATTGAACTTTTTAATGGAAGTACCGAAAGATATGAAAAAGTGTGGAGAATGTTTTCTTCAAATGTGTGGCAACCCTGTTGGAAGTGTCGGAAACTTCAGAACGCCAAATTTTCAAGAAAGCTCTGCGTGACACACAGCCTCTTTGCCTTTGCTTAAAACGGAAACGTAAATTTTGAAGTCGCGTCACAGTATCGACAAAGCAATGAAACACGAATTAAAACAGGTTTCGTTAACGTGGCAGCAAACCGCACTGTGCTGCAGCCAGCAGCTTCGTTTGCAAAACGCTCTCTGCAGACGTACTGCAGTTCGCCAGTTCCGCCGCCTACTGAGCGTCGATCTGTTATTTTTATTCCAGCGAGATGATGATGACGATCATACCGTGTCACGTGACCGGCTCAATGCTCTCACTCGCTTCTCTGTCCCATTACGTACCGTCGATCATGGCACAGCACGGCATCGCAATGGCGCAGGTGCAGTTTGCCTTTTGTTTTCGTGTTGTGAGCGAGTGCGTCTGATTTTTCGCGCTGCAGCGTTGCTGTTCTGCTCTCACGCGCACAGTTTTTGATCATGGCTGGCGTC
>Ga0210059_1000381_pt1 | contig 54706 bp, 33 predicted proteins | sample Ectturendosymbi2_FD_188042 | JGI IMG/M metagenome (GOLD analysis project Ga0210059, IMG submission 188042) | Ecteinascidia turbinata endosymbiont from Florida, USA - Sample 2 (SPAdes) (version 2) | ecosystem: Host-associated > Tunicates > Ascidians > Unclassified | place: Key West, Florida... | reverse complement strand
ATGAATATGCGTCCTTTAGGGTGGGCCTTGTTGTGAGAGCGCAGCCGATGTCTTTGGCTGAATATAGCGTCTCTGGTCTTCCTGGAGCAGAACCTCGCAATGATGGCAGGTTGCGGGTTTTTATCTCTTCCGCTTTCAAGTCCACCCCAACCATTTTTGAGACACGGAGAATCAGATCATCAGTGTTCTCATTCTTATTCCAGGCCAGTCCTCGAAACTCAAGGCATTCGCGACGGCCATACTGTTCAAGGTCGTTGACTTCCTCGTGAGTCTGGCTCGTCACAGCCTCAAGTTTGCGGACATGCAGTTTGAGGTCCTGGTTTTCAACCTGCAATACGTTGATTTCTTCATCTTTGGAATGTAGCCTCTGCTTCATGTCCTCGTATTGTTCAGACAAGAATTGTTGACTCCTTCTAAGCTCTTTGATTTCTTCAGTTGACTGAAGCAGCGAGGGCTGTTATCAACAAGAGACTTAGATATCTTGTCAAGCTTATTCGAAATGTTCTTTACATCATTCTTTGTAGCAGGTGTTGCCATCTTGCTTCTTAACAGCATCAGAGCACACAGTTTCGATATTTATAACAAGCCTACAAACCATTGGTGAACTGGATGAACTGAATAACGTTCTTCTTAACTTATTCAAATAGAATGCGGCAATTTTTTAGATTTCGGAAATAACGACATATCTGTACAGTAAGATCAAATTTGACAGTGCATTCAAAAGTATCTTGTGAACATTTCGGCATGAGCAACGAAACTGCACACATTTTACGACTTAAACCATACAGTCACATAGTGATCAACGAAACGATCTTACTTCGTTGGTCAGATAAAGAAGACGGTTACTTGTTTCCAAATAAAGGTCGGAAATTGCATAGTATTCTTCGAAGAATATAGGGAAATGCTTGAACGAATTTTGCTGGTGGACGATTAGAGATTTGCCTACCTGCAGAATCATAGTCGCCTGTCTTCGACGTATGCGCTGCTTTGATTTGCAGGCTACAGTAAACGTTACCTTATTTTTTTATCAGACCAGTAGCCTGCTGTCAGAGCAAAACTATTCATCTCAAACGAGGCCGCAATAGTTCGGGAAAGCCGATTACGTTTGTTTTTTATTTCTGCTATGGATGTATAACTGAAACCGCAGTGAGAGTGTTCCCTTAGTCAGGGGCGTATCCAGCCAGTAAGATTAGGGTGGGGGGATTTCAGTAATATTTGTTAGTCAAGTCTCATACTAGCTTCGGTACTCCAAGAGAGATGAAGTATACTTGACAACACTGCTGTCATAAAACAATGGACGAGATATCGTCTATGCTGTTTTCCGAATTGTACAAATTCATGAAAAATGTAGTTACTTTCGTAAGCTTAAGGGAGGCTATCGCCCCACCTGGATCAGCCCCTGTCCTTAGTTGATCATAAAACTGATTTGCTATAAAGAGTAAGCGTTTGAGTGAACACAACAGTCACTAAGCATTGGTGCTTTGTGCCTGAAATAAGTAATAAATGGTTTCAAGGCAATTTCGTAAACTTATTTTCGCAGAATTTTCGCAGATGGCTGCTAATCATAAAGAACAAATTATGCAATGTTTCAAATCATGATTTGGTGGACATAAACGGATCTTGTACTAGAAACCAAGAACTGTATTCAAGCGTGCCTACTTCAATTGGCCAAGACTATTTTCACTGAAGATCTTAGACAGCGAAAGTTTGAAAACAGCATGTCTATTTTTTAGTGTACTGTAATTCTCCAGGAGAAACGGCTGGACAAATATAAAGGCTGTTACATGTCATTGATCACAGTTTAGTAATAGGAGCAGTGCTTCAATCATGGATGTAAACTATGGAACAGCGACTTGGACAAATAATCCGAGACGAGAATGATGGAGACCGCGACCCAGACAACAAGACGTGAAAATATGTCTCATCCGCAAAAATACTTCATGAATTTATGGAATAAAATATTATCGAAACGTCCAGGCTTTAGTTTCGTGATATTGCACAAACTTTGGTCGAAGATGCTGCAAAGAGCCAACAGGCTAAAATGGGGAAATTTTATTAAGTCAAACAAATGGATCATCATTAGGATCGATGCACAACCTCCATCTCTCATCTAAACTTAGAGAAGATCTGAGGGACCGACGAGGCCGAGACTCACAAAAACGGATCTCCAGACACGTATGGAAACTTGTAACAAGTGGCGTACTCATCAATTGCTATCGACGTTTGCTTCATCGCTTTTATAAACATTTTTAATGTTTCTAATACTTGTACTATGTACTCTGCTGGTGATTATTTCTTTGCTAATATTGTGAGAAAGGGTCGCAACATATATTGATTACAGGCTACTGAAATTTCCTAAACCTTCATTGTTTGTGTAATGCGATCCTGCACACCAATGCCTGCACTTCGCACTTTTGTTTCAAAGGTATCTGATTTCCATTGAATTCAACGGAAGATTTGTGAGTGCAGAAGGCGCGCTTGACTAATGTTCTGTGATGCTAACGTCGACAAAAAACATACGTTCCACAGGTACTCACCTAAGGAGATAAAGAAATTGCAATGTAGATACAGTATTACCCCATCCTGGGAGATTAATTCTCAAGGGCTTCGCGGTTAAGATCTCTGTGAATCGTGATTCGTTAAACTGTGGCACTCTTTTTGTCTTTCTAGTGTGGTTTAACCAAAGCAGAAAATTGTCATGATTAATGCCATTGTCAAGGCCATTTGGTTTTGCACTTTTTACGTTATGTATAAAGTCCATGCGGTTTCTGGAAGTAAATGTGAAGTTCTCATGATTCATAGGAAAGAATAAGAAAACGCAATGGAAATGATTTTTTTGCGGCAAGGCTGAAAATATCTGTAAATATGCATGTGTTCTTCAACAACAACAACAAACAACCAGAATCAAACGAATAGATCTTCGGCAGTTTCTTTGAAGTTTTACGCCCTAGTCCCAGTAGCGGTCGGCAACACTTACCATGGGATTGGTTTAATCAATTATGAATATGGGAGAAATCCTTTTTTTTGAGCACGTGTTTATGTAATAATGTATGTAAAAAGCATCTTCACATAAAAAAGCTACTTTCTTATTAACAGATTCGCATAGTTTAACATCTGCAGTGATCCTTATTTTTCAATTGATTAACTAAAGTAAACCTTGCACAACCTGGCGAAACGTATTCTTTAGTCTTATTAGGAGTTTTTTCAAATGGAGCATAGGCAAAAGCAAGATGGCTTCAGTTACTACGAAAAGCGCTTGTGCATTCTGCTTTTCCTTTCGTCGTTGCCAAACGCCTTTGCTTTGCTGCAAACGTTGGTGACGCAATATACACCTCAACATCTCTGCGCCTTGACAGATATTATGGATGAGTTCAAAACAAAGGTATGGAAATTTGCGATGTGCAACGATTGAGAACATTCGTTTTCAAATGAATTCTCTGAAGTCCTGATCAACTAAATATTGTTGGTTTAACAGTAAGCTTTGAATTACCTTAACAGACTGTTTACATCTGCAAATTGGGTATTTGGCATTGCAGACAAAGCATTTACTTAGAAATTGAGCTTCGCTCAGTGCTGAAGATTTTTCGTTTTTTGTGCTTTTCGCATCCTATTGTGATCTTGGAATACTTGACAACAATCGGCTCTGATGACTAGTCAGTTATATTTGAAACAAACCTTGCAGATCTTACCTTCTTGATTGCTACCTTGGCATTGTATACCATTCAGGCAAATGGTTAACAGGGTGTTGAAATTCACACAACATTAGCTAGTGTTCATTGTCACTCACTACTGCTCAGTATAACCTGCTCATACTTAAACATACTCTTTCTAATCAAAACCAATAGACCTTTTCCTGTGAAAGTATTAACTATCTTTTACGTAAACTTAACTTTTGAGATAAGAACCTCGAGTTGACGATAAAAGGTAATTCAGTGCATGAATGAAAACAAATTTGAATATCCAACGAATGCATACAAATTCCAGTAAATTGCGAAGATGATCTATCTCTATGTGCATCCAACCAATCGAGGATTCGACGGTGTTATTAGGAAAGAGTGCTTTTTCATATATGCGCGATTTCATTTGGGTCAAGCTGGTCATTTCTTTCTTTGCCACTAACTGAACACAAAAAGAGCAAATGATATTTTTCAATACCGGCTGCTTTCATGGGAGGAATTGATATCTCGTTAATAGCGGCATGCAGAATTTGCTCCCTAACAGTTTTCAACATTATATGCTAGGCTTCTTGTTGACAATTTCTAAGCTGTGGTAACCCTTCAAGGATCGCAAAGCCACTATAATGGAAAGGACTTTGTCTAGTAATAACTTCCTAACCGATATAGCTAGAGAGCTACAAATTAATCAATTATTCTTCTAGAGGATATTTATTGATTATATCGATTCTTTTGGCCGTAACTTGCCAACCACTAACGCTAGGTGGCCAATCGTGTGCTCAAAGGATGCAGATTTTCGCCTAGTTCAATTTTAAAGAACAAACGGTTATATGGCCACATGAACTTTTTTCCCAGGCTATGATTACGTTATCCAAAATCCCTAAACCACATCCAGGCGTTACTTCACACCGAAAATTTTAAACCCAATGTGCCGGACTTTTTTAAATCGAACCTAGGCCACTTTCTGCTTCTTTAGAGGGTTTGAACAGTTGGCAAGCTCTATTGGTTGGCAAGTTATCACTGGACAAAATCCAAGGTTTTGCGGTCCTTAGAAGGTTTTAATGCAGTATTACACAAGAAATGCAAAACAATTTACGCACTAAGCAGCAAATAAAGATGTTAATATAAACTCTTAAGAATACCACAGTGATTGCCATTATCTGAAGATATTTTACTTCACACGTCAAAACTAAAACGTTCTAAACATCATGAAGCATTTGAAGAGAACGGCAAGGATCAAATCAGATCTTATTCTTTCACCAGATCGCTTGGCAGTTGTGGCCGATTATATTGCTACAGCGTATATATGTTAGTTACATACGAAATATGTGAGAGGACGTGACATAAGAATATGCTTGCCATGAGAAAATTTAAAGTTATGCACTCACACCAGATCTGATGATTTTAATTTTTGCTGAGAAATTTTTCTTTTATCCAAATAAAGTGATTGCGCTGAATTTGCTCTTTTACGAGCAGGGTGAACCTCAACAACAAATGTGTATTGGTGTAAGAGGTGCATCTCCCAGCGATTTGTTTCTTGTCTGATTTGATTTAAATGATTTCGTCGCACCAAATTCTGATAACCAAGAAGCTATGTTATGGATGTAAATTGGACATACTTGGTTGGAAATTTACATTCGTGTTCACTGTTTAAAGAAAATTTTTTAACGCTGCTTTGATCAAGCTCTGTGCAATTACACAGCGAGACGTGCAAAGAATCTATATGCAATGATGGGTAACATGCAACCACAAAATAAGGGATTTCAAAGGAGCAGTGCAGCTTTCCGCCAAAATGTATCAAATGGAGCATACCTTCAATTTGCATTAGTGCCTGAAAATGGTAATCAATCTGCACTCTGCCGTTCCTGTTGGGCACACATCAGATACGGATAAAAGAATTTGCGAAAAACTGTGCCAACTTATTTGATCTGACACAAAAAAATGAAAAACTGGGTAGAAAATCGCATTAATCTTTTCTACTGACCAGATTTGTTCATTAGGAAAAACACAAATCTATAGCGTCTACCGCTACAAAAATTAGAACATAGTTCAGAAACACGATATTTGATCAATTCGCCGCTCTATTCAATCGCTAGCTTTCACAAGTGAACATTCTACGGTTGCAGACTACAATGCAATTGAAAACAATCTTTTTATTACTCAGATTGGAAGAAGTAATATCACAGAAAATGAGACGAAACGCGCGCAAGACATGTTCATACCTTTTGAAATAAACTCGGCTGGAAAAGTCGTAAAAAGTCAATGCCAACGATATAAAGGAAATGCTTCATTCAGTCTATCTCAAATCAATTCAAGTGAGTTGGAGAATCTCGGTTCTTGTAGAACATTTAGCATTCACTTGTTTCATATCAAAATTGAATTAAGATTTGTAATGATTTTGGAACTTATTTGATGGGTGTGACAGTGGTGGGCAACGGTTCGATTTTCGGGTCGCTTGAATTACAAATTGTGACCAAGGACAAGATTGGGAGCCGAGTCATGAATTGTTTGTAAAAACGTTCGTGAAATATATGTGAAAAGCAAAACATAAAATATTTTTAATAAAAAGGATGATAATGTAAAGCGTATTTATGGTATAATCGCATTTATTTGCAGTAAAGAACAGTAAAAATTTGCTTTTATAATGAAAATATTGCCTTTGTCCTCTTTTTGTAATGGAAACATTGATCCTCGGACTCTACGTTAGACAGTACTATAAAATGGAGTTTGTTTTAGTGCAGATCTGACGTTTCTTCATTTAACTGTTAACTGTGAAGAGCTTTGTTGATGCTCACGACGTATAAATAGGTCGAGCGAAACAACGCCAGCTTCTTCTGTACCATCCGCCAATGGCTTACAGATTCAGTTTCGTCAAGTGAAACATAAACAACATTCAGTTTCACAGAATTGAACTTCTCTTTGAAAATAGGGCCAGACTGAGAATCGATAAACTCTTGTTGAAGCACTTCTGTTGATTCAATTTTTTTGACAGTGCACAGACCATCAGCTTAATTGACACGGCAATTTTTTTCAAAATCAAGAAGCTGTTGAAGAAATCCTATGAACATATCTTTCAGTGACTGCAGCATTTTCTGTGTCGGTAGTGCTCCTTCAGTGCACATATTATTGATAAATGAGCGTATTACTTGTTGGAAACTTGCCTGAATATTAAAGATATCTTTGATTTGAGCCTGTTGTATTTGCGTACAAATTCTGCAAAAATTATCGTTACCTTAGCCTCACGTTCAAGTCTTCCATTAATGAAAATATGCCTACAGGAATCTTCAAGTGAACCAATCAGATCTTGTCGTTCTGTTCAGAATATATATCCGGCTTCCCCTCTGCAAAAATGGGTCAATTACCTAAGTGATCTCTAACAGTGGTTGAAGCGCTTTGTCCAAACTTAACCAACATGTGCGGGAGTGCCAAAGCACAGTAAATTATAGTGATTTGCAAGGTTCTTGCACAGGAATGTAATGAACTGAAAATGATGAAGTTTCTTGATCTTCTTTTTTGCGAAAATGCATTTGTTTCAAGGTTGCGTTTGTAGTAACTGTTTGAAAATCTGCTTTATCATGTTTTTATTTGATACTGAGATATGTGTGTCTTTTAGGGGAAATGCTTTTCAATGGTTCAAGCAACAACGACTCAGCAATAATAACATGCAAGTCTTGGGTTTATGAAGGAGTTGAACGTTCAGCTGTGACTGAACTAAGACTGGAGTTAGCTTTGCTGTTGCGATGAAAGCAAGATTGGTGATACAAAACAGATCATTTGGCGGAGTTGTGGTTTCAACACACCATCAGCCATATCGTTGAAAGAAAATTACACAGGACTAGAAAAAAGTTTTTCGAACCTAAGCATGTCTTCGATCTTCCAGGGATACACATCGCCTTGCTTTGACCGCAACTTACAGTTCGTTACCAATGAAATACCACTTTGCAAAAATATCATGTGCAAATTATCAGCCTTTCGTGTCGAACTTAAAGCGTTTCGTTTATTGCACGGAGCGTTTCAAAGAAAGACAAAGCCTTTTGTTGATACTGAAGTCTTTGTCTTTGATATTTATCACCTCTTTTTTTCTCGTGATAATGTAAATACTTAACAAACATGCCGTTAGATCAATTGCATAACAACTGGAAACAGGTTGTTGTTGATAAAATTTGTCGCATCGAGGCAAATAAAATAAAACCTACTTTCCCAATGTCCACCTTTTAAAACGAATGAAGCTTGCGTTTATTTTTACCAAACTTTAATTTTTTTTTAAAGCTTTGCATCAACTTGTAATGCCATTTAGTAGTCCATATTTGTTTACCCTGGATTACTTTGGCCGTCCGAACTGACCCGGGTCAAATGAAGTTACCACGTGGAAACCTACTTAAGCACGCGTCGGAGCGCTTTCCACGCTTCAGTCGCTTCATTTTTATGTGATTTGTAAATAGGTGCGCATGCGGTCCTCCTCGCTCTTTTTGATTGTGTAGTGTAGGGGAAAGGTTGTGATTTCCGGTGCCGTTGACACGAGTTTATGGTTAGTGTGAGGGTGGCTTACGCTCTCGTGACCGTATTACTGAATGAGGTGTATGAGGTGCAGCGACCGCTGTAACACACGCAGTGCATATTTATACGGTCTTGTTAGCAGTATACAACATAAGAAGTTCTTCGCGCCCAAAATTTTTTCGTTATGAGTTATTCAGTTCAGACATATATGAAATCTACACTACCCCCCTTTTCGACAAAAATCGTAAGATGTTATAGTCCCAAGTAACTTTGTTAGTGCTCAAACTGCTCAATGAGAGTTATATTTTCAGTGTAGTTTTTGTGACAAACTTTAGTTGAAGGAAAGTATATTTTTTATTTTTGAAACCGGGTCATGCACACCTGACGTTTTGGTTAGAGTGACAAAAATAAGAAAACAACGAAAACAATTTTTCCGCAAAATCTAGATAATTGGCTGACACCATAAGCAGCAATTGTTATGAATGAATATGTTTTTCAGCGTGAGACATATTGAAAAACTTAGGGCCTAGACGTATTGTTGATCAAAAATATTTTCAAATATTCAACAGGGAATATGTAAACATTCAACGGATTAAAGATCTGATTAAAAACTCTTTTAGACTTTTCGTGTCTTTATCCGGTCATGGTACATATTCCCACTAGTTGTTCATGACAATCTTCGCTGAAAACGTTTCAGATATGGATTATTCAACTTTGCTTGTTTTTTTTTCACCCAGACATGTGTATGTCGCAAACTATCTCTGCATTAAATACGAAATACGTGTATATCCAATCCCAATCACTGAGCACGATTATAAACCTTTGTTTTACTTCAATTCACGCATGCAAAAGTGCACGTCAAAATGTTTTGGCTCACTGGATTGGATGCATATATATTCAATGCTTTGTCAGTTTCACCTCGTGTGTGATCAATCATGGAAAAAACCTTTGGCGATTTCTCTTCAATTCTACGGTACGATGATCGGAAGTGCTCTTGCAGGCTACATTGCCGACAGGTAAGTGCAAAAGAATCCACCTTGAAAAAGAGAAGTACGTTTATCATCAGTGTCAAACGCTAGCTAAACAATAGAGGAAAATCTAAGCAAAGCATAGATTTTGCATTAATTTTCGTAAAATAAACGCTAAGATGGCGGATAGTAGCTTGCATCTCAGGCACAGCTATCTTAATACTGGAAAGGAAAACTAAAACTAATGCATCACTTCGATCTTTTACGTTTTTTTGATTTGATCGCGCAGAAAAATGTCAAAAAATTTGTTCGAAAATTTTTAGTGGCATTATCGGAACCACTTCAGAAATAATCATTATTTTTGCCAAAGGAGATAAGTTGTCAATTGTTAGGACTACTGCAAATTAAGTTTCATAATATTATGGGTTTAGATTTGGAAGGAAACCTACTTTTCTCTTCTTCACGTACTGGCAATTCATCATTGGTTTCTGTCTTAGCTTTGCTCAGAGCTTCACATTTTACGGTGTTTTATTGTTCTTGAGCGGTTCTGGTGCACTCATCAACTTCATGGTGGCGGTAGTAATCGGTGAGCGGTTTATTGACGTTTTGTACACTGTTTATAACATGTCAGGATGAATTACATTGTAGCCACACGCTCAAAAAGGTCTTTCATCAACGCTTATTGCGTAAGTTGGATTATCTCGAACTAAACAAGAAAATTATTTTTTTTAAAAAGGAATATTCATCGTGTTGCCGTAAGTTAAAATCAGCGAAATGTCACAAAAAGCATTTTTATAACTGATTGAAATTCAGCCGAAGCTGAATTATCTGAAAATACAAGCATTACATGCACGACCAGTGCATTCAACAAACGGAACATGAGCTTATTCTAACTTTCAAAATGTATGAAATGAGAAATAAAAAAACATGAAAGACTGGTCCTGGAAGTCATTAATGGCAATTTTAAAATATATTTTTGTAAAAACTACATTTTCACTCGATATAGCAAAATGCATGGCATGTAGCTTGGGTAAAAGAACATAAAAACGAAACCTGCTCACAGATGTTAAACTTGAATGTGATCCACATCGCGAAAGTCAATAAAATATTAGATAGTAAGGGATGGTCAACAGGTTAAAAACACAAGATTTATTGTTTCAGGTTCTGAATTCATTCGGCCAAAATACCGAGCTGTTGCTTATTTTGCTTTAACAATGGGTTATTCCATTGGATATTCTTTACTGGCCCCTTTAGCCTTTTTCTTCCGTGACTGGCGTTGGTTTGAAAGAGCCACAAACGTGATTGGAATTTTTTATATTCCTTATATCTGGTGAGTTTGGATTATTTTGATTACAACATACTTGATGTCAAAAAGTTTTAATAAAAGGAACAAGCTATTATTTGTCGTAGGAAATTCCACAGGGTGAAGTTTTTGTTTTGCTAAAATCGTTCAACTGAATAATGTAGGTGGCCAAAAGTCATAATATGCCTTGCAGTACCATGCCATTAGACAATTAAGTAAAGTAATTTATCGTTTGGTGACTATGAAAACGATACAAGTCAAAACCTGGGCTTAAAAGCTGAGGTTTCTTTTTGAAACACGCAAATATTTCCTTTGCCCGTGCTGCTGAACACTCAAACTGGTAAGTGCGCAGTGGTGAGGACAACAGAGGAACATTGCTTTTTGAAGCAACACCACATGAACATGAGTTAATCAAATTCGAATATTTGCCAGGCTGATTGACGAATCGCCGAAATGGCTTCGAGCTTCAGGAAAATCTGAAGAAGCCACAAGTATTGAAAACAAAATTGCCAGATACAACAAGCAACCTCACGATTCCATTGTTAAAGACGAAACCTTGACCTTTGAAACAGTCGAGATACTTGGAGTTTGGGAAACAATCAAGAAGCTTTCGCACAAACCTGTTCTTATTGTGAGGGTACTTGTGCTTTCCTTCGCTTGGTAATTTTCATCATTTGCATTAGTTTCTCACTGTTGTGGTAGTTCATTGTTTCACATTTTACCTAACATGCCTTTGTATTTTTCAACAGGATTGGATTGTCGTTTTCATACTACATGACATCCCTTGGCAACAACACTTTGGTGGGAAACCGATTTCTCAATTTGTTTTTGTCCAGTCTGACTGATGTTTTCTCAGCGTTGGTTTACTATTATGGTGTCCAAAAGACGGGGAGAAAGAAAACTTACATCATTTCTGGAATAATAATGGCTCTAAGCACAGCTGCTATTGGAATTTTTCAGTACAGTGAGCATTTACAAAATAGACGTTGTTGTTCCATTTGTTGCAAAGCAATTCATTAGCATTTCTGACAAGTTGTGATAGGCCCGTCACTTGTCGATTCAGAGTATGGGGATAATGCATGCTATTGAAATAAAGTTGAACTTTACCGTCATTCGTAATCTATTTGTGTATGTTAGTTTAGACCAGGTTGCCAAAGCAAACGATGCATAAAGGGTAAATGTCCTTTTTAGATAGTTTTGAACACATGGCAATTTCAAAAAAGAAAATATTTTGCAAATCGCATCCTCTCATTAAACTACTGGAATATTTCTTTCCTTTTTGGTTGATATTTTGGTATGGATGTGCGTTTGAGCTTTTAAAAACTTTTTGAAACCAACTCGCATTTTCACTTTATTTTGACATGGCCAAGTTGTTGATTTCACTTACGTGTTCTGTTTTTTAATTACTTGGTTGCCACTTGGGATGCGAACTTGCCCCTCTCACTGTCTCGTGAAAAGAATTAGGGTTCGGTTTCGTTCTAAAGTCACAACGTGAAAGTTCCTGTCATTGTTTGGATTGCATATGTCATCTATTCGGTCCACCAAGGGTTTACTTTATGCCATCTATCACAAGGTGATGCGTATCCCTCCATATGCCGGATAGGCTGATTGAATATCAGCTGTTTTGAACAACCCTGATTCCTCATCTACAACAGCTAGGATTTTCGGAAAGTTTTGGAACTAGGAGATCGGGAACCTATAAGTTCTCTTCATTTGTATGATTTTTTATCATGCATGTCTTTCCCGAAGTCATTTGCAAGTCATCAGTTATCTGTTTTGCATCTCTTTTGGTACGAGCGCCACACATTATTAGAACAGGTCAACTGAAACGATGCAAAAATCATTCAGTAACCGTTGTCTCAAAGATTCTTTGTACAATTTTAACTTGCAAAAATCTTTCATTTGCAAGGGTACATTGGAGTCGCCCACATGAAATGTGGAATCCTCATATTTAACCCATTGCAGAATATCATTGTTTTACTAAAAAAATTAAGGCAGTATGCAGTTGAGTTTGGGGATAAAACCTGTTTCGAATTGTCTATCAATTTCAACCTCAACATGCGCACCCTACTTGTCGGTGGGATATATTCAACTCATCCTGCCAGCTGGGAATGTTCAAGTATCTACTCATAGGCCACTGGCCATGTTTCAAAATTTGGTGAGAAAATAATCACTTTATATGGGCAAGATATTGTTTTATTTTATGTTTTAAACTATTGTTTTTCGATTTTACATCATTTGGAGGACACAAATACATGTTGTGGTGACCTGCCCCGGAATCCCCCTGGCTACGGCCCTGTCTTCTCACCTGAACCTGAAAAGACAAGACGACGCAGAGGGGTTTTTGAAGATTATCTAACCATCTCCCAGATCCACAGTTTCAGAGCAATGACGCTCAGCTGTAGATTTCCAAGAGCATCCTGAATGTTTACTAGCACCATAACTGGCAATGTTTTGAAAATTTTGTTAAATCAGCAGTTGACATTAATACTGAAACACATGAAGAGGTAAATATCTTTTACATAAAAGAGCTAAGAGCACGAACAAAGTAGATTTAGTAGTAGCACTTAGCTGTATTACAAATCAGTGAACATAAATAATTGTTTAAATTCATGTTTTTGTAGCTAGTGGTGAAGCTGTGCTGATCATAAGTCTGGTTAGTAAGTTCATGTCAGCAGCTGCATGGGCGGTTGTCTACTTACACTCAACTGAAGTTATTCCCACCAAGTGCAGGCAGAGCATTGTGACGCTACTCAATATTGTTAGCAGGATTGGAGGAATTTTGTCGCAGTACCTGGTGCATGCAAGTAAGTTTCAAAATTAATGATGTTGCAAATTTTCAGAATTTAGAAAAACAATTTGTACAACTTCCAACTGTTTTTTGAAATGTCGAACTGTATGCTAACGTAAGTCAACTATCTGACCTTATTCAGGTACGAAGCATCGTCTTGAAGTTACCGGTAATTAAAAAGACAGAGTAGGTGCACTTCAGGAACTTCTTCATTTTTTAATTGGTTTCTGAAAGTCAAGCCACAAAATAACTTTTGTGCCACATCTGAATTGTGACCATCATTTATTGGCCATTTATACTTGCAGATACTGGCAGACATTCTTATTCGGTTGTTGCCACAGTTCACCAGTAAATGCTGAAGTAGTGGCGCAGATATTAGTGGGTATCAATCCTGGCCATCCTCTTCAACCATTGCACTTCTTGAGAAGTTCTTACAGTGCATACTGTAGTGCAAAAAATATGTCAAAAACATAACGCAACAATCCTTCTGCTGTCTACCTCATCATTGCCTGAAGCCTTTTCTCACAAAACAAACGCTGATTGCTGGATAAGCAGATATTTGCGTAAACAATTGTTAGGAAGATGTTAAACTGAATTATATAAATCTTTTCAACACACAGTGGGTATGCTGTACATTGAATGCGTAGGAGAAGTCTTGATATTTTGCTATTTTGCTGTAATCCCGTGCTATTTTGCTGTAATCCCGTCAATTGTTCTCCTAATTTACGGTCATGTGGACCCAGTGGCAGATCCAGACCAGGCATTTGCGGAGGCAGTGAAATAGGGGGGGGGCAAAAACGTCTTAACTTGCTTAAACCTGCTCAGGTCTATTTTGCCCGTATATGGCAATGAACTTGAGGCGTGATGCAAGCATAAGACAAATGACCGTTTCAAGGTTAGCCTTCCAATAGCTGATATTTATGTGGTCTTTCGAGCAGCATTCTCAAGATCTGCATAACTGTTGTTTTATGAAATCAGGGGGGTCTTGCCAGGAGCGAACAAAGTACACCTGAAATGTTCCATCAAGAAGATAGTCGAAGACAACTACGCCAGACTGCGGCAAACACGTTTTTACATGTTCATGTGATGCCAAGCGCGTTGGTTTGGTAGATCAATCAAAACGTTCTTGACGAGATGCAGAGGCGACCCGCGTATCTTAGTTTAATGGTCGGTAATTCCTTGCCAAGCACCAGAAACCTTTTTCTTCAGTATTTTCCCTTAGGAGGAAGGCGAGATGAGTTTTCACTGGAAAGCTTGTGATCTATTTGTATGAGAAATTTGTTCCAGTTGTTGTCATTCACCGCTGAATTTTGAAAAACACCAGAGCCTGCATTTTGAAAATCGTCCGAGCCTGCAACCATTTCCAAAGGTTTTCAAATGCACGCGTCTGTGCTGGAGTTTTCATTCTTAAAAATTAAGTAAAATATCTGCCTGTGACCAAAGATCATGGCCTAGCATAGCAACACCATTTTGCATCCTGCCATGAGGTCCCTCATCTATAGTAGCTCACCATTTCATGAATTGACATCAACGTTAACCGGCGCAAGCCCATGAAACACTGACGGCAAGAAAACGCTACCAAAGTTACGGTCCATTGCACCGAAACAATACGACGTTCGTGTGCCGGAAGTGTTGAGCTCCCGTGTGCAAGGAGCACCTTCGAAGCTTCTGCCCAAGCTCTCTACTGAAAGGATAGCGTTTCATGCATTTCGTTTTGCTTGCATAGTACACTTCAACGTTGCTACTGTGTGAAAGACCTTTGTGTGCATTTGTTGTGGTTGTGCGTACGAGTACTTAGCCCAGTTACGCTTGTGAAAGAATTGAATAACACATTGATCTGTCATTGAAAACCCTGTTGTTACTTTGTAAAAGGTGAGTTAACACAAAACAAGCGTTGCAGCTGCTACATGTTTGAAATCACTTTGTTTTTCCTTTTTTTGATCGTTTCTGCGCAACAGATGATCAGATATTATCGAAAAGGAATTTGTCCAGTTTGAGCAAAGCACACCACATGGGCTAGAGTTCACAAAAATTTCATAAAAATAACAAATTTTCGTATCTAAACCTAATTTACCTTTTTTGCATGTACCTCCACCAGCTTCGAACACATCATGCTATGGGTCTTTTGCAGCAGAGTTTCTCAAACTTTTTGTTCTGCAACCCCATTTTGAAATATTTTTTTCTGTGCGACATTTGATGGATAGCCTAGTTGTTAATGATACGTGTAAACGCAGGCCAGTCGCCACGGGGGCTTTGGTAGGCGTAGCCCACACACAACAAAGCACCAACTCTCACAAAATTGAAATATGAAACACGAGAAAGCGATGGAATTTTATCAAAGTTTTAATGTCAATCCCGCCTGCAGAAATGTAACGCCCCTCTACGGAAGACTTTACGGCGGCGGTTCTGTGTAAACGTCTCATTACAATGCTCAAGAGGTATTTTTGTCTATGATGAAATCATACAAATGTACACATTTCACGAAAGTAACTATACTGTAATAAAACTACCACGTAATAGAAGCAGTAAGGCGAAGAAAGTTAACGAATTAAGCAAAACTAATGGGATGGATGCACTTGATATTTTTTACAAAGATCATCCATTCGTAGATTGATACAAACAACACAGGACGAAGGAAATTCGTAGCATTTTTCAAAAAAATTGGTCTTTAGACTTGATGATTATCAATTTTGAGAACACCGCTTCACACAAATATGTTGTGCAAAAGTCTAAGAGTTTATGAATGGCTGGATCAGAAATGACTGAGCGTTCATTTCTTGTTCTTATCCAAAAATGACATAAACTCTGTTTTGAAAATTCCGGTTGGAAACTTTTGTCGTATAACTTCGCAAATTAATCCTTGGCATGGCAGGTGTGTGGCCCAGTCTTGTCGCCACGGGAGGGCTTTGGTGGGGTTAGCCCCACGAACAATTCCAAGCCTCCCAAATTGAAACATGAAACACTACAAATCAGCAGAGATTTTGTCAATATTTGCTATGTCAAGCACCACGAACACTTGTAAAGCCGCCCTATTGACGACTTTCTGGCGACAGTTCCAGTGGCGTAGCCAGCTCAAAAATTTAGGAGGGTCCAAAAAATTTTGGGTGACCAAAATGTATGATTTTAGGCGAATAACACTATTTTGTTTGGAAAAACGCCTCTCAAACCACAAAATGACTATATTTTCCAAAAATTTGGGGGGCATGGACCCTTTCGCCGGCCCCTGGCTACGCCTATGGATGGTTCTGGTATGGCCTCCTGAAGTTTCAATTTTGTGCTGTTTGTAGATCCAACTTTTCCTTAACCAAAGTCGAAAGTCCTTCTGAAACTGTGTTTTATTAGCTAAAAGCTTTTAACTTTGCTGGAGTTTGAACCTACTCGGTTGTCTCTCAAAGCAGTTAACCTAATCCTTAGAAGACTAGACCTAGGATTGCAAACAGAACCATGCCTTTTTTGTTGGATCGCATAAAATGCGAAGCTTGAATAATGCTTTTTTTCGGGGCGGTTCAGATGAATGCTCTTGCCCAAGGAGCGCTACGGCGAGTCATTCAGTGTCCGTGGATCGAATACCCAAACTGACAATTAAGAGGCGGACACTGCCACTGAGCTAATCGCCGCCCACGCCTTCGTGTCGGAATGAATGCAATGAGGTCAATACTTGTCAGTGCCGTACGTTAAAACAATCATAACGTAGCAACGCATTACTTGTTGTGCCTGGTTGATTATTTTCATTTGATAGCTCAGGTAGACACCCTAGTAAACAACTGACAGCATAAAGCAAGACGTTGCCTCTAAAATTGCAGTAGAAACTAGAAATAGATTCACTTCAAGCCTACGTTCAATTCCTTGTAAAGTTCACAAAAGTCTTTATATCTGATTTGTTAAATCAATTTGCTTGGCGACCCACAGATACATTTCGAAACCCACAGTTTGAGAAGCCCTGTTCTGCAGAATACCAATAAGGGTTACTGGCGGAATTTCGGAGGTTTTCGTGAATTTTTCCCATTTTTTGCCACTGTACTACCTGCGTTTTTTGGAGGGGGAATGCGTTTGGTTTTAATATAATAAAAATTTTCCGACATGCAACATCTTCCCTTTTTAGGGTGAGATGAGCTTTGGAACAGTTTATGAGTTGTTCAAACACGTGCCGATGCACCTGAAACGTTGGCGTAAGCTTTGGTGGTGGGGGTAACCAATTTGCCGGTTTGAGGCAAATTAAACCAACATTCACATGTCTGTGTTGGAAGAAAGTATACTTTATCCGCAGTGCATTCTTCCAGCACAGTTGTAGCAGCAATCTTCTGTTATCATTAACGTCAGCATGTCTATGTCGGTCAATCGCACCACTTCATATCTAGGCGTTGTTCCCAACGTGCATAGGACTAGGTTATATGAGATGTTTTGGCACACATACCAGTTTGCAAGAACAACTACTTATTAGATGTACGCTTTGGAAATTTCTCACTCTTTTGCCGGTGGAATTGCAAAAATCACTTTTTTAATTAAAAGAGCATGTTTTGTTCACAACATTATCGTCACTGCAGTTTTGTTTGTCAGCTTCATGAGAACGAAGCGAAACTTTGGTAATCACTGTTTTTTAGTACTTCCACATATTTGTGAAATGATGAGAGGGTCCGCACTCAGTATACCATGAAAAGAAAGTGAAACGTTTTCATGCAGTATTTAAAACCATATGGCAAATTCATTACTTCCGCGCAAACTAATTTGTCTGGTTACTTGACACACGATGTCCACTTGCATGAGTAAATTTGTCCATTCGTCAAAAATGCAGGTTTTTCGTGTGGAGGTAGCCTCCGCAACAAATAAAATCCCAGTACTCCGACACGAAAATGATGAAAACCACAAATTTACAATAAATATCTGCTATTTGCTTTTCAGGTGAATCCGGTAGCGTTTTGCTGCCGTGTTTGATAACGTCAGGCTTATTGCTTCTGTCCAGTGCTTTGTATTTGCTGATTCCTGAAACGAGGAATGTCCCGTTGCCTGAAACCGTGGACGATGCTGTGTACATGAGGTTAGAAAGGTCCAGCATGTGAACATAGCGCTAAGTTTTTATTATAAAATGAACGTGGATATAATGCTTTAGACTAACACAGCGTGTTGCTACACTAATTGTTTTGAATGTATTTCCTTCCGTAAACGTTATCTCCAACTAGGGCTGTCCTTCTCTGCAGGTCTCAGTTTGGATTTTGTCCAAGACGTAAGGATGCAATTCGAAATGCAGAGATGGAAAATCTCACCACTCTTGACGACGACAGATTACCGATATCTTCGTAATATATTCATTTAAACATATGTAAAGAACCCGAAATTCTATATTTTCATTTCAAACACACCTTTCTCAGCTCATCTGTTTCCTTTGGCAGATGATTCACGACACGATTTTCGTTGCATCTTGAAAACAATTGCCAAATTTAATTTATATTTTGTCGAAACGAATTGAAAATTTGTCGAAAGTGCGGTCCTGAATATTAGATATCTTAATGATTTGCTTCACTAAACCAAGTTGTAGATCTCATGATACAAAATTCAAAGTTGTAGCAGCGTACCTTCTGCAGCAAAAAAAACGGGCATTTTCCTTTGGGAATAACTGCTTTCAATCTTGGAGATTTGGTGAACCTGCCAATTTGCACACATTTAGCTCGAGTGTGTTGGTTTCCATTGGAAGTTTATTTTCCCATGTGCAAAGTCATTGAAAGAATAGCAATCTACATGCTTTCTATTTTGCTGACACATTCGAATTTTGTACATTAAAATAACAAATGTTAATCACGAATCCGTCTAGCTGTTTGTTATGTGTGCATTTTGTAGCAATATGTGAAGCATGTTGCAGACGCTTGACATCTTGACATACAGCCACTGCCGTCAAGGATCAAAATTAGGGTGCAACGACAGCTAAGCACGAAACGAAACTTTTACAACTGTGCACTGCACAATGTTCAACACCACTGTTCGTACGAATTGTTGTTTCGTAATCACTCGGCTCAATACACCAGAGTAGTGTTCCGCAAACTGTGTGCCTTGGTTCCGTTGTGGGCCTTTCAGCACTTTTTATTGGGCCGCACAACAGTTTCTGTTGTGGACCGCGTGGAAAGTGAGAGTTACAGTCCTATGCCGGTTGCGTGAGCTTAGTAATAGGTTACTGTAACAACTGTGGAAGATTGATTGTTTAACGTTCACAAAGAATTTTGTCATTATACGTCTTATGAGATAAACAGAGCATTATTATGTAACAGGTAACTGGAGGCAGCATATGTTTGAAATTGGGCCTGAAAAGTAAGCATGGGCCTTTAACTACGACTGATAGGGCCGTTTGGGCCGCCATAAAGAAAGTTTGCCAATCACTGTTCTCGAGCATTCTGTGGCTCACTGTAACTCCCCATCCAGGTATTGCCGTACACCTGTGTATTGTACGGAATTTCGCGTCATGTAAATTCTTGGTTTGCAACTTTCAGGCCTGTTTGTGAATTTTTGTTGATCTTCAGAAAAAGTGAGGATACCCAAATAAATATTAATTGCATTCTCTCTGAAATTCCACTTTATTCATGTGAACACCACTTTGATTTCTTCTTCTCCAAACGTTCATTATTTTCGATTGACCAACATTGCAGAGCTCATGCTATGATGCGAAGAACGATAGAATGTTTTTTTTCATATGCAAAAAGCACTTGAAACTGCAGTGGGACCTCACTAGGGTGCTGTGAAAACTCTGGAATAACCTTGAAGAAGTTTTTTAAAGGCAAGCTTTTTTTTTCAACAAATTCTTTTGGTAAAAATTTGAGAACTGTTAAATTTGATTTTAGAATCACGGCTTTCTAATGACATTTTGTCAAATGCATCACCGTGCAAGCATGTCATTATTGTATCTGAACATTATATTTGCTGACAATGAAATTTTAAATGCGTTGATCTCTTGTAGCTGAGAGATTTTTAGCTGCCTCTAGCCGTGATGGAATCTTTGGCTTGCATGTCTGATTTGACCCTTGGAAAAGAGCCTGTGCGTAAAGCCTCATGATCTTGCATTCATCCTTTGTAACAAAAGGACTAGAGTGGAGCAAGTTATTCCCAGTATAGCACTCAGTGCTATACTATAATTTCTGGAATAATTTCTGTGAAGCGCCAGCGCTTCTACGCAAAGAACTCTTCTGTGAACCACTATTGCGTCACAAAGCCAGCACATTACCTCATCGCTAATTCCCACTGAAGGTTCAAGTCTTACTATTGAACTGCTTCAAGCAGGCGTGACCATTATTGCCACCTCTGATGTTTTAACATCTGATCTGATGTTTTCAGGTAAATTTCTGATGTATTATGAATTACCAAAAAATCTGATGCTGAGTGGGTTGCTGTTTTTGTTTTTTACATTTCCTCACCTTTGAGAAAAAAATAGATGAGATTCGTAATTGATGAGTTTCTTTCAACATTATTTCGCCCTCATATGTGTTTTGTTATCGTTTCAAACTGAAGAAGCTTTCTTCGCTGCATTGAAAATAACATTTTGCGTTACGCATCATAGACTTCTCCATTCCATGACGCCACTTCTCTCAAAGTTGCCAATTTAGACATAATATGGTTTTAGTCAATACAACTTTACCTGTGTCTTTGGAATTCTATTGATAGCACACGGCATATCCGCAGGTAAGCCACGCGAAAAGCGAATGCAGCGCTCCTCGAGCAGCAGTGACGCGGCGCTTGGGAAGCGAATGCGACGCGAAGTCCGGGATTTTCCATCAGACGAAAAGAAACCAACACTCACGCAACAATCTCGTATGGCGCTTTTTTAAACCGGTCTTAAGCTATATTAAATGTCAAACAATGTAGTGGCAACAAAAGGCAATGTTAAGATGTTTTGGAAAATTACAGTATTTAATTGAAATGAGAACAACTGAAGTTACAATCATTGAAAACATACACACTGAAAAATACGAGCAGCTACAATTGACAATATGCAAGTGGAAATGTGGACACCACAACCGAATTGATCCATAGATTTACAAGATCTACAACAAAAACAAACATGCTTGTTCGATTAGGCCCACAGATGGTTCCCTAACTTTGGCAAATTTGGACGCCAGAACACGGAAACTTTATACTGATCTTGTAAATTTATGAATCAAATGTTGAACAAACACATGACCACGAGATGATCTCTTCACCCAGAAATATTTTTTCACTGGAGATGGTGTGAGGTGTATTTTGAATGGCATTCAAAAAATGTGTGACCGTCAGTTGAGCTATAGATTGACATATTCGGTTGTGGCGTCTCGTCGATATTAAGTTCACTGCGGTTCAAAAGAAACACGAACAAGATTGCAGTTGCATAGGGATTACGGAAGTAGCAAACATAACCACCTTTCGAAAGGAACGTTGCAGAGACTTCAGAGAAAACATGACAAAAGTTACTATAAGAAAGACAGTGGGCAGTGAAGGCACAGGTTTGCAACATCGATGGAAAAAAACATGGTAAATTGCCAACAGAGAGTCTTTTGCATGGGACAGTTATATACGCACATTGTCATTAAGACCAAAGTATACTTGGATATAATTTTAAAAATTGCTGTAGCTGGGGTACGAAAGACATAAGAGCAAGGTTCCATAAATTTGCTGCAAAAGAAGTACGAATATGAAACTGACGAAAGAGGGTTTCTGGCGTGAAATATTTAGTTACATATTTCCTATCGAAGTGTTACCCCTGTTCAGGAGGAATCCAGGGTGGTGGACCACCTTGGGGCTTTTTTTGTTTATTTTTTATACTTAAAAAAATGTTTGAAACCAGTGCTTCCATCAATTTCCCTGATTTTCAGAGGCAAACACACTGGTGCTAGAGTTCTTTTACAAACATATCCCTGAAAACCTATATATAAGAAATATGTGTACCATGCTACCCATGGTTTCCTGATGTGCAGTAAATTTTATGCACCTAACTGCATTAATACTTCAATACAATTTCAGGTGCAAAACGCATTTGGCCAAATACGACCACTGATGCCTTATATGTGAAGGGTCTCCCTGCACCATGACTTGATATGAAGAAAAAACGGATCTAGCATGCGCATGATGTTTTCTACGCATAAATATCCCCTTTCTGGTGCTACAGTGCATAAAATGTCTATGATATTTTTGTTTCGCTGCCCAGATACAATTTTGTTTAGAAAGTGATTAACAATGGACGTATGGAGGTAAAAACACTTTGGTCAGTAAATAACGGATGTCACATGTACCAGGGAGTTGTGATCAAATTAAGGGTGGAGTTATACCCTACCTTTTCGGACTCGTATAGCCTTTATGGTTACTTGAGCAGGGTCTGCTAACAAACCACTCTTTGCTAACCAAGCCAATTGCTGCTCAGGCATTGCCTTTGAAGTTGACAAATATAATTTTAGTGACAATTTGCAAGGGTATATCTTCTTTTACCATCCAGCAACGAATCAGCGTGTTTCGAAAACAATGCCAGTTTCTATCGTATAAATGTTCGATACATAAGGAATGTATACAAAATGAAGCCATGCGCATGAGAGCGAATCTTGGACTGCCTGAGTATGTCAACAGAGCCACAAAGAGCTTTAGCCAAAGAAGTGAAATGAGATTTCCAGGTAAGAATTTCTGTTTCGTGAAAACAACAAAAAAATCACTGAAACATTTTCTTGTTAAGATGAGACATGTAGTACAGGCAAAAGGTATGTAACGGTGTTTTGGACCTTGCACTGATAAAATAAATAACGAGGTGTTTTTTCAACTTTCATGGATGATTCTTTGCCTAAATCACATTGTATTGCTGTCTGTTAAGTTACTCCCATGTGATAAATGTCGAAAATAATGTGTATGCTCAAGATATTATGGGCGAATGGTAATGTATTTCTTCCTACAATTTCGGCATGTTATGCTGTTCATAGAATAAACATTCATAAAAATGAATCCAGTGTTGTGGTAAGAATCGGCATGGAGAGTAACAGGAAATTTTTTACGAGTGATCATATTACAACGATTTTAATGAGACGTGTTTGAAAGCACAATTATTTATTTTTGGTGTGGCTGATCTTACAGTTGCGTTGATCTGCATTAAATCCATACAATGTGATGGCTGAAATTTTTAGATAAGAATACTATTAAATTTCTTTTTTGCAATCACCGCAACATGAAAAGCACAAACACTGTTTGGTGATATACGCTACACGGGAAAGGATCAATGCATTTGTTTAAGTTTATCATTTTCCTAAGACATTCTGTCGCTCTAATCTTATAACAAGCGTGTACGGAAACATTCCAGGTAATAACACTTCCTGTTTCAGAAAAACTCTTCAAAAAACAATTTGAGCATCTCACATCATTTCCCTCCCTTAGATAAATATTTAGGCTTTATTCTCTGCAAGTGTGACAAGACGGCGATTTTTGAGATTTCCTAAATAGCACCTCATCTATAATCTATTATTAAATTGGACAGCGCAGTTAACATGCGTTTCCAGTTAACATGCGTTTCCGTTTGTTAATTGAGGGCAGTTGTGGAAGTGTGCGCTGATTATTGGTTAAACATTTGTTTGCATGCTTTCCTTTGAAATGAATTGAAGTACTGACATTAGAAATAATGTATCTCGACGATACCTTTTCCGAATCGGACGTTATTTCGTTCAGAATGGAAATATTGTTTTCGTTGATTTGCAATAATATTGCATGTAATCGGTGTGAGACAAGAAACACAAATTTCAAATTCTCTGTCTTGCCTGTGTTTTTTGCGTCAGCCCACACACACATCTGTGTCAAATGAGAGTCTGGTTGAAACTATTAAGCTAAATTTCTGAAGAACTTCTTTGCAATTTTTTTGTTGCTTACTTTTTAATAATGTGGTTGTATACTTTTTTCGGAAAACAAAGACAAATGCGAGTGATGCCAAATTTAACTTATTGTAGGGTCGCGTGTTCAGATCGAATTTAGATTCCTATGAGCGTCCTCATCCTTCGTTTTCAGGTGGATTCCTTTCATTTAATACAGTACATGACTTTTCGAATTTTTTTTGTTTAAGTTGTGAGTTGTACGTTGTGCTATCTCAATATTAATCGTTTTAAGAATGGAGCCTGACTGCAATGCATTTGTACGGATTGCTTACGTCATTTGACTACTCGTATGTCAAAAATGAAATGTAATCGTAAAATTGATTTTGCCTGCCTTTTCAGAAATCCATGTCAAAAATACTTCAAGTTACACCTTCATCAAATCAGCGTTTCATATTGGTGAAAACGGTAAAGCAAAACATAAATCGCTTGTCAGCCAGCGGTTTCCTGTGCAGATTCCCCCGCTGACAACTTTATTGGAACCAATAAGGTTTTCCCTGTAAAGTGGCGTTAGACCAGCGGTTCTGCCAAACACTGCAGTTGTTGGTGTCTAATGGCAGACATCAACAATATGAAAAGCTCTGCTCCTGAACTATCAACAGTTTTCTATCAGAACAATGAGGGGATAAATGCGTCTCTGCCCATGAAAATTTTTGATTTTACCTCTGTGTTTCAATGTTATTTTTTGGTGTCTTATGATTTTCTGAGCCAGAAAAACTGCACCAAATATATGTATAAGTGAAGCTATTCACATTTAGCAGAAACTGGCCCAGGTAGCATTATTTGCATGTACAAGGCAAATGAAAGAGACATTCAGGCGAATTACGGTCTTGAAAAAAAGATGCTTGATTTCGTGTTTAACATGCGAAAATCATGTTTATTCCCAAAAAGTTGTAAAAATTGAAAACAGAAAAATATTACTTCTGCAATCTTAAGGATCCTACCATTAGCGATTTTGCTGCAATTGAAATGTGGCATTTCAGAATCGTGCTGTAATGATATTTTCAACATTTCTGAAAATTTGTGTGTATGCGTGTGTGTAATGTAAGACACACGGTAACAGAAAGTTGAGCTAGTAAACACATTTAAGGCAGATTGAACCATAGCTGCAAAAGGATAAAGGGAAATCCTATTACATTTCCAAATGTACCAAATATAAAAAGATGGTACGCAAAGATACGAAGAATGGATGCAAATATCAACATACCTATAGTTTTTTCTATTTATTCAATCATCTAAAATAATTGAAATAAAACAGCTACAATTCTGTTCCCCCTCTTATACTCACACAACAGTACTGTATTTGGCTTTGAAGGGTACCAGGATAATCATTTATTTTAATGAAAAACGCTGATATTTTCGAAGTAAATTTGATCTTGTCTTTATGGGAAACGCTCCGCACCACCAAATAAATCGTAGAATCTATCGAATAACAAGGATGGTGATTGGGGCGCCGCGGTACACTTAACTTCTTCATTGCTTTAGGAATGAGTCACACTTACAACGCTCATTCCAAGATAGCTGTCTCAATAGCAGTTGAAACATGCATACCATCTTGAGCACAAAAGCATCGACGAACATGCAAAATGCACTCATTTCATATACAATACACGAAAATTCGAAATTGCTTATACATCCACTTAAAATAGCTTATGCATCCACTAAACATCGCAAAAAGATGAAAGCAGAGACCAGTCGGTTACTTCCACGAAATCCTACAGAAAACCTAGAGATTTGAATTGGCATCCACAATATTTCCTATTTTGCACCATGACTGGACAGAAAACCAGGCAATCACGTCGCAGCAAGGATTTCTTGTTAACCTGGTGGTTCTTTAAAAATGTCATCAATTTGCTGTCAGCCTTTCCCCTTTGCATGTTTTATATCAAATCAGAGTGGTAAACGGGCATCATTTTGAAGCGCGAACCAGGCCGGAGGCCTACATTTATCTTTGAAGCCCGATATAGGCCCAAGGGCCACATTTACAGAGTGAGTCAAGATAAGCGCAATTGCGCAGTATCAAAAAATTTAGTTTACGCGTATAGCTGCAAGTGCACGGCTTTATCACACCTTGACCAAAACATTGCCTTAAACAAGCACAAACATATCTTGTTAACTAGCGATAATGCTGCAGAATGTAATGTTTCTTAAGAAAAAATAAAACTATTACGAAACGATCCACGATGGCGCTGTAGGCATAAAAGAAACCATCTAGTATATCGCTGTAGTCATGAAAAGCCTGTTTGTAGGCCACAATTTCTTGAAAGAGGACAAGGAACGCGGGAGTGATTGATCTCTTCGACGCAAAACCATCACCTGCTAATTTCCTCATCGCCGTCGCCTTCTCAAAAGGAGTGTGAGACTAATCCGAGCAGAGAGCAAAAGAACGCAGCTGAGCAAAAGAACGTGTTTGCAAATAGAATTAGCTGAAGAAAAATCACAATCACTTCACTCACAGAACTCATCTCAGTGAGCACAACAAATGTATGTTACGAAAGAAAAACATCGTTACTCAGAATGTTACAAAAATGTTTTGTAAGCAGGTCCGAAATCGGCCCTAAACATTTCGACAAACTCAAGCCTGCACTCGTCCCGAGCCCGAACCAAAACCCTATCTGACTTACAAAACTGCATCAAATGTCCACTTCACTTGCAATACAAGAGAAACTTGGGTTATCCAAGTGCATCTCAAAAAAGTATTACCTTTTCAACAATGATGTTTGCTTACAGAAAGGCAATATTTAACCAGCCGTTTTAGAATCAACAGAAATGTTCTTCATTTTATGCAACATTTTTGGAATTGGGGAAATACGATCAGAGTCCTTTCAAATTTTATTGCAGAGCAATTTGGTATCTTTCAAATAGTGACATTAGAAAAATATTGTCTTCAATGGCGTTGGTGCATTATATTCATTGTTTATAGCCGCGTACAGAGAAATCTTGCCCTTCTAATCCGAGCCCAGGTAACTCGGGGTGACGTTGGACAGGTCGCTCACGCACCGCCGACACCTTGCGTAACTTCGCAAGAAGCTGACATCACGCATCGCACTCCTGAAGCGACTTGCTGGATCCGGTTCGAGTGCTGGAGCAACAACGTTTTGAACAGCCACCCTAGCCCTGGTGCATTCAACTGCAGAGTACTGCGCGCCTGTCTGGTGCCGCAGTGCTCATACCCCTCATCGACCACACCATCAACGACCCCTTGCGAATTGTCACTGGATGCCTGCGACCTACAACAGTGGACAACCTTCCAATCCTCGCAGGCATCTAACCTGCTGAGCTTCGTCGCAATGGAGTCACACTATCTCTGGGACGCCGTACCATGGAGCCTGGACACCTGCGCCACTCAGCACTCACCCGTTCATCGAGTGCAGATGCACGGCGCCTCAAATCGAGACACTCATTTGTACCCGCCGCTCAACAACTCATCAGGTTGTCTGACAACAACAACATACGTGCGGCGCAGTGGTCAGATCATAAGTGGAATGCGGAGTGGGCGAACAACCCCAAAAGACTTCGCATTTTCATTCCCGACATCGGCACCCACCCTCCGGAATGACCTTCCTAAGAAGAACCTAGATCCGGCTTAACCGCCTCCGCACCGGTGTCGAACGATTCCGCTCCTGCTTGTAAAAATGGGGTATGGCATCCTCTGCGGCCTGTGAGTGTGGCGCAAAAAAAACGTCGACCATGTTGTTCTCCAATGTCCAATCCATCGACCTCCCCATGGACTGCACGGTCTGACGGTTCTGGACGATGAGACAACCGAATGGCTGCTCAAAGCCTGCCCTGAAAACTAGTGCGTCCAAGCAATGGATAGAAGAAGATCTTGCTCAGAAGAAGAAGAATCGTCGCCTAGGGTGCTCTGTTCATTGTCTATTTTAAATTCGCTGCATGTATTAAGAATCTGAGAGGAGGTTTTCTTAAAGCGACAGCTTCCGCATGCTGCAACCTGCCATTAATTTGCTGTTACCCTGTTTCGTTGCTTATAGTGCTGTGTAAAATTCGCGTTTTGCATCAAATAGCAACTGAATTACATTAAGGAGTTGCTACCAGATAAATATATCGCAGAAAAGTAGAGAAGTATCGTGCAAGGTTCATACTGTAGTTAAACTGGCTTCCATAAATGACATTGTCAGCTTTTCAATGTCATTACTACTGAAGACCTGCTTGTATTCAAAGTATCTTACGGTTTATTGGTTGTCGATTTGTATCTTTGTTACCATGCAAAGAATCACGCTAAATGTTCCTTGCAATGCTGCTCAGATAGGCTTCAGTATTTAACAGACTTTTCTTCATTTCAGATTATCGCAGCTAGGGTCAGGTTTTCTAACTCCAGCATAATATCTTCATTAATGCTACTTGTGTATGTTGCCAAACGTGGTTAAGGAAAAGAAACGACAATAGCATTTACACGCGGATAACTTTAAACGAAGCAGCAAGCATAAGAAATGCTTAAATGACCTTGTTGTTGCCGTTGTTGAAAATCCTTGCGAAGTGTCCGCAATTGTTCAAATCAGGCAATAAGAAGAATTGGACATAAACCCTTAAATAATTCCTTATCGGATGTATATACATATTTCCACCAAAAAACAATACTGCACAAAGCAAGAAATATGTGATATTTCGGAGAGAACTTCTGAAAAATGTACCAATGCAGTACAAGATGCCTTTTCCTCAGTTTCACATGAAAGACAGACTCTGAACATGCGTGTACGCCTTGAAACTAGTATAGAGGAAATGGGGTAATTGCACAGCGGACACATTAATTTTTATAGCTTAGAAGTCTATCACCGAAACAATTTAAATTTGTAGCACATGCACCGACAAATAGCAGAAACTGTTTTTTTGAAAGAAAATTATCAATTAATTCATAGACATTTGTTTGTAAACCGCAGACTTTCTCTCGAGTGGTTGTGATTTCATGGCGCTGGGAATGTAACACATTTTTATTTTGAAGTTCATCTTCAGCACTTAAGTAAGATTCGTTGCCCAGAAAAACAGGCAATGGATTTCACAGAACAAACAAGGCACTGGTGTACTTTTATTTGTATTACAGGCATCTGCTTTTTAGCGCCTCAAATTAAGTAGGCCATATGCCCTAATTAAGGGTTTGTCGTGATTTCATATACAGGAGCACCGAATGATTGCTTTGAAGCAACTTGGTTTCAACTTGAATGTTTTAAATGACCTACGTAGTCAATTGAAATTTTTTTGTGTTGGCAAACAACCCTTGATCCTGAGATACGTTGAAAACTGGGACATTGACAACAAATTTCATAGCCAGGTCCGCAACCTGGAGGGGAGGCAACCGGGCAACTAGACAGCGTCCAGAACTTAAAAAAAAAACTTTGTGAAAGTGCCAAAAGATATTTCGTTGTCAGCCGGGTTGCGGAGTGGGGAGACGCAAGGAGTCGGATTTTTTTTTGGTGGATTCAGAGTCGGACGCCTAAGAACAGTAGGAGTTCGAGACGGATTATTTATCAAACGAATCTTACATTGAATCTTTCATTGCAATCTTGAGTTAGTAGTGCTTCGTCGTGACTATTCAAATAGTGCAATTATTTTGAAACTTTTATTGAAAGAGATAACTCCTGCTGTACACCACGATTCTGCACAACTGGAAAATCAACAATAACTGCAAGTGCACCCTCCATAGGCACATAATGCGAATGTAATTTATTGCTTTAGTCAGTAATGAAATGCGAGTAGTAAGCAGTACGTACTATTAATGCTGTATTACAAGCTAAAATCAATCTTGAGAATTTTTATGTCATATTTTATGTTCAGAAAATTTAAAAATAAACAAATATGCCGTACAATAGTTCTGAAGCAAGCTAGTAGCTACTCGCTCTAGCTGTATAATCCACTTACAAAGTTTTCTTGAATGTAGTTCGTATGTTACTGCTGCTATTCATTCACGTTATAGTAGATACTCAAAGTAAGCAGAAGGTATTTTTGTGATTAGTAAATACTAAAATAAATAGATCAATCAAAGCCGTAACAAATGCATCTAGCGACAATAACAAAATGCTTATTTCTAAAATAATTTTAGCTCACATCTTTGCCATTGTTGCAAGCCAAATTGCATTCACCGTATGTTAAGGAGTCTGAATTTAGGGAAAAGTCGGAGTCCAAAATTTTGGAAGCTAGGAGCCGGAGTTGGGCTCGGGGTCGGAAATGTTCCCTTCGAATCCGTAACCCTGGCTGTTAGGTACAACAACAAGCTGCCATCATTTTGTCTCACCCCCAAACATTTCAGCATGTTGCGGCCCTTGTCATAGCGAAACATCAGCATTACTGGCAGAAGTTTAATGGCTCTCGCTGACGTTTGCGATTTAAACATCTCATGACTGATTGTTACAACATGAAAGACTGAAGGAATATTTTACTAAAAATTTTAAATTTCACGGCACCTTATCGACCGGCCATTTGCCACCGTCCCCTAATCACAACTAACACGAAAGATTCAGTGCGCAGCAGAAGGGCGTTATCATCCAATTCGTCGTTGCACTGAAAACTTCCTCAAGACTACTCGCATGTCGAACGTGTTCGAGTTGTGAAACGTATTTCCTACTGACGAACATCAGAGGGAAACCTGTTGTGAGACGAAAGCCTGTCGCTTTTTACTCATCATTTCCATTGTTTCTAGCAATGACATTTGCAACTTTAGGAACTGATGGTGGAACGTGAATAGATTTCAAACTAAGCAAATAAAATGACATAAACACCAGACGTTTTTGACTACATGGTGCAACTGGATGTTAAAAGTCCAATATCAAGCACCTAGAATTGCCAGTCCATGTCGTGCATTTTCGACCTATCCGATCGGTTAGTTTTCCATATGAACATCATAAGTCTTGGGTTCACTACAGTAAACCACGGTAGGTTACAGGGTTTTAGCATTCTGCAATAAATTATGCACTCTTTAGGTGAATGGTATTACACATGAATAAAGTAACTCAAAATGTTGTGGCTTACTGTTTTGATAGTATAATGTAACGGCATATCCAAAAATAATCAATTATGGGAGAAGTTGGTCCCAAGTATGTCGAGGTTCTATAAATACATCAGTACTTTCATAAGAACACTTACAAACATCACGATCTGAGTAAAGCAAATTATTTTCAATATTCCTCAACATTCTATTCAACAACAACCTTAACATAGTTGTGTTTTGGCGCTGAAACGAGCTATCGAAACGACTTGTTTTTTTTTAACAGAAATGCATGCGGTTCGTTTTAACACTAGAAGCCCGGTGCGATCTTTTTGACCATTTTGAATTTTAGCGTTTCGTATTTTCGTTAGTGTTGCTATTTGCTTCGTCATACTCCTTGACTTTTCCTAGCTTATCATAAAATTTTTGCTGCTATTGGAATTTTTTATTAGAGCTGTTGGAAACAGAGTATTTCACACATGTACCTAGAAGCCCTGAGGGATCAAAAATGACCTGCGCGTAATTAGGAGATCATGTTTCTTCAAAAAGGTGGTTAGAAGATTTAGCAGAGATTCTTTCGTAAATGTGAACGCAAATGTGCAACAATGGAGTAACAATTGATTGATCTCCTTCTGAGAACCAGGAGCTAAACTGATATTTGGTATTCTTGTAGGTTTGTTTCTTACCTGTGTCAAATAGTTGCTGATAGTTGGTTGCTGTAACATCTCTTTTAGTAGCCTTGTCACTATAAGGCAGGCCTGCCCAAACTTTTTAGTGTTGCGGGACACTTTCACATGCGAAAAATTATTGCGGGCCACGAATGTTTTTATGATGTAACAATAAGTTATTGTGACGTAACAAATCACTTGATTTTGGTTAGTTTTATGCGATAACAGAAGGTGACAATGAGTCCTATACTTGCACGCAGTGTTGCCAGCTTTTATGGCTGTAAATCAAATTAAATAATTGCCATATTTTCGAAGCCTTTGCTATACAAGTTTTTGGGTGGTAGGCCCATAACAGAAGGTAAAATGTTGGTGTATTTTGATGGAAAATATACTTGAGCCTATAAAAAAATATTAAAAATTTGAAAAGTCTGTTTGCGAACTTATTACAGCGCGGGGCGCTTAAGACAACCTCGGTGGGCCGCATGCCGCGGGTTGGGCGGCCTTGCTATAAGGGTTATATTGCCATAAATGACAGCTAATTCTCCATGTTCTAAAGCTAGCAGAAGATCTCAAGTAGAAAAAAAAAAACAATTGTGGGCACTGTATCAAAACAACAACGACAGGGGTCAGACGCAGAGCTGTTAATGAAAGGCAAGCTGTTGCATGCTCTGAAATTTTTCTTCACATAGCCTGCAAAACTAAGCAAAAAGGTTGTGTACATCTTGATCTCAATTCACAAACACGTAAAAATTATGAATACCACAATAACTCTTCCAGAAATGGTAGAGCACTAAAACTAATCTGGTTAGTGTGCTTGGATGCACTGGACCAGACGGCTACATATCACACTAATAAAATGCACCCAGGCGGTTGCCAGATGCTGTGTTCTTCAGCATAATCGTCTACAGTGCACAAATGCTTACATCATTTACTGTCTAACAACGAAATTTAAACTGTCAAGGAGAGAGTTTCTGCGTGAGCGTATGAAAGAGCTTTGCAAGCCTAAGGTGTAGTGGGCTGTGTAACGTTCTATATCCAAGTTAGTTGCCCAAGAATCGATCACTGCATTGACTAAGATCAGTGTTGAATCGCACCTAAGCTGGGAAAAGAAAAAATCGCTAGTTTTGCGTCATCCAAAAATAAATCTAGCTTCTGCCCAAACTGCAAGAAGGTCTGTTGTGGAAGACACGCATTCGGTAAAGCAACTATTGCGACATGCAAAAAATGTGCTGACTGCGTTCTAATAAAATATTTTGATAATATTTTTCGTTTTCTGTGTAGGCTACTTTTTCACCTGGCTGTTTTTTCACCTTACAAAAACATGCAAGTATCATTGACTGGCTTGTTTCAATGCAACATTCGAAGTAATTTGAAAGCAAACGTTCATAAAGGTTTTTACAAATGAAAGGTAAAAAATGACCGCACTCGTCCTTGTAGGTAGAGAAATTTTTCATGGTTTCTAGTGTTAACAGGTTCCGTTAGTCTTTTCAATGACTTCCCTGAGGGTGAGAAAGGGGTTACATTTGCCTCGTGGTGAAGTACCCGGGAGGGCAAATTGTGGTCGTAATAATATGTGATATTTGCGGGATGCGAACTGCCACTGGATGTAAGTAATGACAATATACAAAAATAGAAATGCCAGCGTCAGTTGGTCGATTGGGAAACTCACTAAAGCAGCAAGGTTCGCAAAACGAGGAGGTACAGGGCTTAGTGACGGTAGGTACGCCAAAAACTGTCTTTGATCCGGGGGAGGGATACCCTAATACCGCTATTGGTTTTTTTCATAATTTCCGTTGGTTGCACATCACTTCAGATTTTTTCAAAATTAAGAATTTTTAGTTTCATAGCTTTAACTCGTGAAAAAAAGAAATAATACCTGCCTACATGACATTGACGTATTTAATCTCGATCGTATTTGAGCACCACTACGAATAAAAGAGTTTCGTCTCATAATTCAAAACTATAACAATTTGCAGGATTAGTTTCGCTTTGTCTTCTTTTTTCAGCGAGTTCTTCTTTTACCCACTGATTGGCTGCGCTAGATTTCGGGGCAGGTGTTGAGCAGCCATCCGGTTGTCTCATTGTCCAGAACTGTCAGGCCGTGCAGTCCATGTGGAGGTCGATGGATTGGACATTGGAGAACAACATGGTCAACAGTTTGGTCTTCTGAGCCACACTCACAGGCTGGAGAGGAGGCCATACCCCATTTTTACAAGCAGGAGCGGAAACGTCCGACACCGGTGCGGAGGCGGTTAAGCCGGATCTAGGTTCTTCCTGGGAGGGTCATTTCGGAGGGTGGGTGCCAGTTTCAGGAATGAAAATGCGAAGTCTTTTGGGGTTGTTCGCCCACTCCGCATTCCATTGATGATCCGCCCACTGCGCCGCTCGTATGTTGTTGTTGTCAGAAAAACTGATGAGTTGTTGAGTGGCGGGTACAATTGAGTGTGTCGATTTGAGGCGCCGTGCATCTGCACTCGATGAACGGGTGAGTAATGAGTAGCACAGGTGTTCAGGCTCCATGGCACGGCGTCCTAGAGACAGTGTTGCTCCATTGTGACTGAGATCAGCAGGTTGAATGCCTGCAAGGATTGGAAGATTATCCGCTGGTGTAAGTCGCAGGCATCCAGTGACAATTCGCAAGGGTCGTTGATGGCGTGGTAGATGAGGGGTATGAGCACTGCGACACCAGATAGGCGCGCAGTACTCTGCAGCTTAATGCACCAAGGCTAGTGGACCAGTGCTGTTCAAAACGTTGTTGCTCCAGTACCCAAACCGGAGTCAGCAAGCCGCCCCAGTTGTATGTCGCGTGATGTTAGCTTTTGCGAAGTGACTCAACGTGTCGGCGTTACGTGAACGACCTGTCCAACGTCACCCCGAGTTATTTGGGCTCGGAGCAGAAGGTCAGGGTTGCGTTGTTGAAGTTGACTCTCAGCTGACGCTTAGCTTCCTTGTTAATATAGAATACTACCGACACCGTTTTCGTATTGCTGAGCTTTAGCTTCCAAGTCTGGAGGTATTCACTTAGCGTTGCCATGTCCTTGCTCGCAGCCCCTTCCACTGCCTGCCAATCTCCATCAGCATGCATTGTTGCTCGGTCGTCAGCATATGCATACTTTCTGGAGATGGTGGTTGACAGGTCAGAGATCTGGATGTTGAAGAGAAGGGGCGCCAGGACAAGTCGCTGTGGGACACCGTTCGCTTTATAATTCGTATTTACATATTCCAATAACTCTTGAAAATTTGATTTTGCAAGTAGTTAGCAACCTCCTGTCAGCATATGTTAGTTGAAATGAAAGTTGATCGCTTTTGTCAATCTTGCCGATATTCTGAAAACACGTACACAGAAACCTGGCATGTCGACAAAAATTAACAATCACACCATTTCTCAGCCACCTAGTTAGTTTACAATGTATATTCGTGTGTATAATTGAAATCCATGTTGAATGATATCAGAGTTGCTCATATTTGGTGGAACAAACATTAAAATCCATATTCAAAGAGGCCTGGTTGTCACTCGTCAGTAAGCAGTTCGTTGGTTGTGAGCGTAATTGTGTTCAGTGGCACTTTTGCTGCTTTCCTTGGCCATAAAGTATCCGAGCATGTATTTCGTCGTCAGCTGTTGCACGGAACCCACCATAGTGGAACCTCTTTGAACCAATGTCCTTCAGGTGTTTGCAAACCAATCGGTGAACCCGAGAAGTTGATTGCAACTGTTGGATGTGAAGATGATTTAACGCCAGTTTTTTTTCAGCTGGATTCACACTACGAGAAAAGTCTCATCCAGTAACATCGAAGCCGCTTGTACATTGATTGCAGTAACGCGTGATGGTCTATCAGTGTTGTCTGATCGATAGCCTGAAGCGCATTTTCTTTGCTGGATAATCCAAGTTTCTTTTGTTTACAAGTTGATTTTATCAGTGAAGAAACTGAATCAAGCTTGATACGGTTTCATCCAATACAGCCAAGCAAAAAAGAAGAAACAGTGCATTTTAACTTCAAAATGAAAAAACACAACTACTCTTTTCAAATGCGGCAAAGCACCATGCAGAACAAACGTACAGCACTGTATAAGCGAAATTGCAATAATCGGTTCTTCACAAAGCACAAACATGCACGCGAAGGCCTGAAAGAGACTGTGAAATTGATCTTCGTGTGAAAGTTGTGTGCTTCACTAAATTGACTCACACAAATTTCGGTACTCTATCTATTCTACAGTTTCTATCAGAACCAGGCCAATGCTCAGGAAATAGTTGGAAAGCCTGCACTGCATTGCGTGTTATACAATACGCAGCCCATGCTAAAGGAATGACGCAAGTCCAATGTCAAGTGCGGTGGTTCTATTTAAATTCGATGTAAAACGAATAGAGATTACCTGCAAAACCAGAATTGCGTGCCCTCGAGCTATATGCTGCTACGTTTTAATTTAGCATGGCATGTTGCAGTAAATGTCAGAACTCGTCATACATCAGACGGGCCGTCTGCAGTCAGTGCAAAAATGTTTGTCTGAAGCGAGGCTGAAATAGTTCAGTAAAGTTGATTGCATTGTATTCGATTTCTGCTGGGGACGCATCACTGAAACGACAGTCAGTGTGTTCCCTTATTAATCCTAAAACTGTGTTGTTATGAAAAGTAATCATTTGAGCGAAAACGTCTGTTACTAAACAAGGGGATATGATGCCTTCAGTAAACGAAAAATACTTTGAAGCAATTTCATAATCTTTTTGTTTCAGAGGGTTCGAAAATGGCTGGGTTCTTTTTGAATAAGGATTCGTAATTATACGTGAAATCGATTCCCTATTAAAAAATTTCTGATAAAATCCTTCCTTACCTCAACTGTGGAGAGTACGTACGTGGCTACTAAATATGAAGAATACACCAGACAACAAGTGATTTCAGATATCAACTTTTCGAACAGTACAAAAGAAGAAATTTATCTAAGCATGCCGACTTCACTAGCAAACACTGTTTTCTGTTGAAGAACCTAAAAAGAGAAAGTTTCGAAAACAGCATGTTTACGAGCAATTTTCTCCTGGTAAAGCATCTGTATAACATTAAATGCAGTGACATCCCATTGATCGCTGTTTATTCAAAAGGGCAATCCTGGAGTAACGAATGTAACCTATGAGACAGAGACCTGGTCAATAAATCCGAGACAAGAATGTTGGAGACTGCGACAACGAACCTGAAAATGTGTCTCTTCAGTAAATATGTTTCGTCAATTTCTCAAAGAAAATTTCATACAGTCGAATGTTTCTAGGTTTAGTTTCGTCATATTGCACAATTTCTTGATACCGTTTTTGTTTTTCATTTGGCGAAGATGCGACGGCAACTAATAGGTTCAAAGCACGGAAGCTACATTTAGTCAAACTGGCCGAGCAACATTAAGCTTGCGACCAACCTTCTTACTTCAACTAAATTTAAAGAAGACCTGATACCCTCGAGACCGAGACTCACAAAAAAGGATCATGAAACAAGCCTAGAGACTGAAAACAAGTATCGAGGCTCATTAAGTGCTATCAACATTTGCTTTTTTACTGGAATATATTTTTAAGTTTCTAAAATTTGTACTGTTTTGTTGTGTAATTTGTTACTGATTTATGAAGCGATTGCGTTTATGCTGGTACAATTATTGGCTGCACGGCACTCGTGTTCGCCTGAAGTATGTGTCCGTTAAAGGCCCTTGAGAGGCATCTTTTCGGCAGTTGTTATCTAACATGACATGGTGTCAGAAGTGGAGTGTTCACGTCCAGTTTGTGCAGTGTACCTAACTCAGTGGTTCCCAAACCTTTTTTGCGCGGGCAAATCTGAGGTTGATGAAGATTTCATGACCCAAGCCTAAAACATCGAAAAAAATGTGTTTTACGTGCTTAGGAAGCGCAAATGTTGCAAACTACTCTGCCACTACGTATCTGAACTTTCGCTTACTATCAACCCTGATACTCCACTGACCTATTTACTGAACTATTCAGCTACAAAATACTTCCGTACTCAACAAATCTTAAAACGTAGCAGCTAGTTTGCTAGTAGTAGCGTTTGCCATTAAAACTCTCGCAAACCAATATGATGCAATAATCCGGTTTTAATAAGACGAAACCAAATGAAATGCGCATGGTGCAATAATTCAGTCTATGTCGGAATTGAAAGAACTTCAAAAATTAGAAGAAAAAAGTTCGTTTTGACAGATTTGAATGACCTTGGCGCGACCCATTTTTCGATCCTTCGTGACCCATTTTTGGGTCGTGACGCATAGTTTGGGAACCGCTCACCTAACAAGACAGTTTAACCTGCTGGTGGTTATTTGTTTACTATGATTGTGACGCAGGGTCGCATCGCATAATCATTGCACTGAAATTCGTTTGATGCAACAGAATCTTTATGAGAACAGAAGGCACGGTTCACTAATTTTGCGCGATGCTAACTTCGGCATTTAGTATGCATTTCACCGGAAGGAAAAAGCAGATAAAGCAATTGCAATGTAGGCTTCACCCATTCCTTGGGGAATAAATCCCTACGCGTGTGTATCTCTACATTATTCTTCGTGTTTCGTAACTATGGCATTCTTTTATTTTTTCTTCTGTGTTAAGTCAAACAGAAGATTGTCATGAGTTGCAACATTCTCAAGGCCACTTGTTTTGCACTTTCTGCGTTGTGAAGATCAATCGCTAGATTCAGGGAGTAAATGTAAATTTCGCATGCTTCATACACAAGAATAACAAAACGCAATGCAAATGGTTATTTTGTGGGCAAGGCTGAAAGTATGTGTAAATATACATGAGCTCCTCAACAACTAACAACAAACAAACAAGGAAAGTCAATCAAATTATTCATCAGCCATTTCGTTGAAGCTTCAGGCCTTTGTCCGAGCTGCGGTCTGCAACACTTACCATGGGATTGGTTTGATCAAAATGCAACTGAAAGAATTTTCTCTCTTTTCACTAGGTGCTTATGCAATGATAATAAATTTGAAAAGCATCTTCACGTAAAGACATTATTTTCTAATCACCAAATTCGCATAGTTTGACATCTGCACTGATCCTTGTTTTTCTATTGATTAACTGCAGGTAAAAAACTGCACAGCCTGGAGAAACGTATTTTTCAGTCTTGTTAGGATTTTGTTTCAATGGAGCATGGGCAAGAGCAAGAAGGCTTCAGTTACTACGAAAAGCGCTTGTGCCTTCTGCTTTTCCTTTCTGCGTTGCCAAACGCCTTTGCTTTGATGCAAACTTTGGTGACGCAATATACTCCTCAGCATCACTGCGCTTTGACAGATGTTATGGATGAGTTCAAAACAAAGGTATGGCAAATTTGTGGTGTGCGACAACTGAGAACTTCTTTATTACTGAATTGTTTGCAGTTCTTACTAACCAATTCCTGGTGATTAAACATTATACTTTCAATTACCTGAACGGATTGACTTGCCTCAGCAAGTTGGGTGTTTGGCTCTACAGACAAAAGCATTTACTTAAAATTTTGAGCTTTACTCAGTCTTGATGATTTTTCGTTTGTTGTGATTTTTACATTCTTTTGAGCATCAAAGGAATGTATAAATATTTATATATTTTTGTCGAAATGAACGTATTAACGTCCATTTCACAAAAGTTACATATTCAGTAGTACACAAGAAATTCAAAATCATTTACACACTAATCAGCAAATGAAAGTGTTTATGCAAACGCTTAAAAACAACACAGAGATTGTCAATATCTGAAGATATCTTACTTCAGACATCAAAACTAAAACATTGTAATCTAGGCCTACCATATGTCCTCTTTTAGGAGGATTTGTCCTCTTTTCTCAAGAAAAGTGAATGGTCCTCCGAGGACGCTCAAAAATGCCCAAATGTCCTCTTTATTCGCATTTCGAGTTACTTGCTTATACTTTCAACAAGACTTTTAGGCGAGACGTTGCATTTATTTCCAAAAAAATACTGTAGCCATGAAACATGCTGAATTGCTGGTTTAAAAAAGGTTTTCCAACAAATTGCCCTATCAGCCCTATCTTCTTGATTGTTTTGCAAACATTGTTTGACGTTCTCTGTAACATCTGGGCCTTTTTACATGTGAGGATCTGTCGCAATTTTTCTAGCGCAAGTTCGAACTTAACAGACCGTAACAAAAGTACCGCTAGTCGTCTCGACAAGTTCGTGGTTTTACATGCGCCCATGTTGAGTTAAGTTCGAACTTGGGGTCTGTAAGTTCAAACTTTCGCCAGAAAAATTGCAACAGAACCTCACATGTAAAAAGGTCCATTAATAGGTGTAAGTTTTGCAAAGGTGTGAGTTTTGTAGGCCTAGCCTACTATTAGTGTTACTGTATGGTAGGCTTAGCCTAAAGCTATGTTTTTATTTCTTACAGAAGCTTGTCTAGTTACGCTGTAACATACAGGTAGTTCTCAGCAGATGCTTTCATTTTTCTTTATTATTCTTTAAATTTAGACAACCATAAAGCAAAATAAGCTATAAATTATAATGCCGAAGAGGAAAACTCTGTTTACTGATGAGATACGCCAGAAGTATCCTTGTTTCAGAAAAGGACGTAGTGATTTCGAAGCTGAATGCATTACTTGTGGATATGGCACGTTTATTTCTGTGGCAAACAAAGGTCATATTAGGCTCGATGACCATATTAAAACCACGAAGCATAAGCAGGCTATTAGAGGTGAAAATGAAGCCTCATCTTCATCTAAAGTGACCGACTATTTTAGCAAAGTTGGCACAAAGTCAGAAGACGAAGTTGCAGCCGCCGAAGCCACCATGGCATTTCATACAGTGATGCACCAATAGCTATAAATCTAACGACTGCACCTCTACTTTGATGGCTAAGGTATTTCCAGATTCCAGCACTGCAAAAAGGTACTCTTGTGCTCGCACCAAGATTAAAGCTTTCGTAAATAATGTACTTGCTCCCGTGTCTGTTCAGTATGTGCTTTCGCTGTGTTTCATCACGTTCACAGCGTTCAAAACAACATCTCAAAGTCTGCGCTGCACAGATTGGTTTGCATAATTGCAACACTTTTAAAGAACAAAAGTTTAACAAACTCCAATAAATTCATCCTTATTGTGACCCTGCGTCACAATACCTGTAACTACCAAGGAAATGTAAAGCATCATCTAACGTAACAATTCTACTTTCGTTTCACTTGCCGGCAAAACTTGTCCTCTTTTTGGGTGCTGAAAATATGGTAGGCCTATTGTAATCACCATCAAGGATTTCAAGAAAGGGGTGAAGATCATTTAATCTTTCATAAGATTGCTTTGCAGCTGTGGCCGATTGTATTGCTACAGCGTAGATGTTTTGGTTAAATACGAAACATTTGAGAGTGGCCGAGCTACAGGAAAATGCTTCCCTAAAATTATGCACTCACAGCAGATCAGAAGACTTTAATTTTTTTTAAGAAGTTTTAATCTTATTCAAGCAAAATGACTGTGCCAACCTTATTCTTTCAATATGCAGGATGATCCTTAATGACAAGTGAGGAGCCACTTCAATCGATTTATTCATTGCTTTATTTTGTGAGGCTGGAAATGATTACGTCTCACCAAATTATGATGAATAAGACGATATTTTATGGATGTAGATTTTGACATACTTGGTTGCGAATTTGAATAAGTTTTGACGATTGGAAAATTTTGTAATGCTGCTTTGATCATGCTCTGTGCAATTCCACAGGGAGACCTGCAAAGAATCCAAATGCAGTGAAGAAGAAGAAGAAACCACAAAGAACGGGATTAGCTTTCCGTCAAAATGCAGCAATTGGGCAAAGATTTAATTTTTGTTTTTGCCTCAAAATGTTAATCACACTCCATTGTGCCGTTTCTGTTGGGCACACATCAAATACACAGAAGTGATTTTTTTGTACACTGCGTCATACGCAGAGTTTTGCCAACGTATTTGATCTGACAAGGAAAATGAAAAGCTGGGTAGAAAATCACAATAGTCGTTTGTAGTGAATTAGCTTTGTCAAAATTACAACGTCAGGGGTGCTTGTTCATAAAATTAGGAACAAAGCTTCAAAAAACATGATCTATTTAGGGCTGCATTTAATCTCTAGCTTTCACAAATGAAATTACAGTGGCCATGAATATAATTCCCTTGAGAATGCTTTTTTTATTCTTCAGCTTGGAATAAGTAATATCACAGAGAATGATACCAAACCCGTGTATGACATGTTCATACCTATTGAAATGGACTCAGATGGAAAAGTTTTCAGTAGTCAATGCCGACGATACAAAGGAAATGTTTCATTCAGTCTATCTCAAGTCAGTTCAAGTAAGTTGATGAAACGGGGCCTTTGCAGAAAAGCAAACATCGATTTAGTTTACATAAAATTTAATAAGGATTTGTGATGATATCGACATTTGTATGATTCTGATGTGTGTGGTAGTGTTTGGCAAACTTTTAGATTTTCGGGCCTCACTGGATTTTATAATGGGGCTGAGAGAAAGCTTGTGAGCAGAGTTATGAATTATTTGTAAAACATTTCGCAAATACTTAGTTTATTTGTTACGGCACAGAATAACAACGCGGAAACTCACACTTCTAGAATGCATTCGCAAACAAAACACTGAAAAACTGTAAAGTTTCCAGTCGAGACGCAACAAAAATTTGTTGAACCAAACACAGTGTCAAAATGCATAAAGCCTTTGTAAGAGCAGCGACGCAAAAATTAAATGTAGAAAGTCCACAATTAGCAAAAAACAAGTAAAGAGAAGGGTGGCACTCCTCTAGAAGGCAGATGAAATCACAAAAAGTTCACAGTTGACATTTAAATAAAAACAAACTAATCATCATATGAGAAGGAACAATCCCTGTAGGATATACAGAAGATGACATGCGACAAGGCTTTTAGACTCTGTTCTGTATCTGTTCAGACAGCAATCCCTATATAAGAAATATTTTTTCTACAATTTGTAGAAACTCTTTTCAAGAAATAATTTTGGTTGGCGGTGAATCTGGTTTTGCAGAAGCAACACTGCATTGGCAATAGTTTGAAAAAAATTGTCTTGGATTTTGCACAACGCAGCGTAATGTAGTTTGCGCATAGATTTTGCAAATTCAAGTCGATAGATATCATTCACCCTCAGCACATACAAGTTTTTCAAAAAAGAAATATTATGACAAATACTCCAAAAGTACTAAACATAATTATTCCTAATATGCGGTATTGTTATGCAAAACGATTAAAAGTTGTAGTTCATAATCATTAGCTGTACGCATGACATGATGCACTACTGTAAATCAGAGCAGACAAAGCTGTAGCATAAGGTTTAAAAACGGCAGTAGGAAAGAACTTTCGAACTTTAATTAATGAGATGCACATTATAAACTAGTTATTACCAATTGTACATCTGAAGCCAGTATTTATTGTCAGTGAGAACGCCTTGGTATTTGACGCTTATTTTTTTCTCAACAATATTTAAAAGTATTCGAAACGATAATGAGATAGTCTTACCTTCTGTGTTTCTGGAAGACTTTCTGATTGCCATGTGAGATGATTTAGAATTATTCATTGATCATTTATTAAAATGCATTCATTTTCTTACATTCAGAAGTTCAAGGTACACCGAAAATTGCAGATCTTTCAAATTTTCAGCAGATAAACAAAGGTGCTTATCAACAGCACAAAAAACGGTGGTGTGAATGTTGGACAATTTTGCAAGTGATTTCTGTACTGTGCATAATAAGGAACAGTGGACCTAAAACGCAACCCTGTGGTACCCGCAAGAAATGCGTTTAGAGTTAATAATATGCTGCTTTCATTTTAGAACATAATAGGAAACAACTCCAGAGGAACTCCCTTATATCTGCGTGGATTCATAGTCTTTGAAGTAAAATGTAGTGGTTCACATTATTAAATGCTTTTAATAAATATAAAAATAATAAACAGGTATACAACCCATGTTCTTTATATGTTGAAATGTTAGAGTGCATATTTTCCACTGCAAAGACAGTTGCAGACTTTGGCCTCAAGCGATACTGATGATTACATAATACTTTTAACTATTCCAAATACAGTATGCATGTACAATTCTCTGGTGTATAATATTTTTTCTAATATTTTTTGTTAAATTGCAATACGATAGAGTTTGGTCTATAGGTATTACAATTTACCCGATAACCTGATTTACAAACAGGTGTAGTTTGAGCAATTTCAGAGTAATTGGAATTGCTACTTTCATTTATACATCTTCTAGAAATAAAAATTATTCTGAAGTATTGTGGCAAAATATTGATAAATCAATAAATCTTCAATGTAGAAAAAATCAAGATCACCAGAAGCTTGTGAGTAGCAGCGGAGGGAAACGCAAGAAGCCATTAGATATTGCTAATCAATCTAACTCTTACTTTAGTGAAATAGTGCCTAAATTATCCAAAAAAAATGTTTAGTGAATGGTGGATTAAAACCGATTCATTGTTTTTGTTGATATGAAACTTCTGTGGATGAAGTTCTGTTTTTAGAAGATTTATAGGAGGCAAAGTTTTACAATCTAATGCAATTGTAACCAAATTTTTAAACTATAGAAATCAGTTTCAGCTCCTATTCTTACACAAATTTTTAATAATTGTTTTTTCAAACTGATCCCTTTTTGCATCTTTAATTACCTTACTAGCTTGGTTCCTACATCCTTTATGCTGTAAAAAGCATAATCCTGTCAGTCATTTTTATTCCATACTTTGGAATGTCTTTTCTTCCTTCTTTTCATAAGAATACAAATTTGAGGGAGGGCATATTATTTTCTATAACAAGAAGAAACGATAATTATATTTGGCGTATTGCATAACTCATTGTGTAATTGCATCTTAGCTGCAAATAAACGCATGCAGTTGATTTTGCATGGAAACATTGCTCCTTGGCCTCTATCTTATCCAGTGCTTATAAATGGAGCTCGATTTAGTTGATATCTGATGTTTGTTCATTGATCAGTTATCTGCGATGAGCTTTGCTGATGTTTCTGACGCAAAAATGAGTGAAGCGGAACATTGTCAGCCTCCTCTTTAGCATCCTCCAGTGATTTAGAAATCCAGCTTTGTCAGGGGGAACGAAAACAACATTCAGGTTCATAAAATTAAACGTCACTTATAAAATTTGGTCAATCCATAAATACCGATAAATGAAATAAAATCAATCGACAAATTCCAAAGCACTCGTGTTGATTCAAGGTATTTTGACAGAGCACAGGCTATCAGCTAAATCGACACGTAAATTGTTGAAATTCAAAGAACCTTGACGGAGTTTTGTGAATATTTCTTTCAGAGTGACTGTAGTATTTTCTGATTCGACAGGCCACTTCCGTGCCCATAGCAGGGGGAAAATGAGCGAATAACAAGTTTGAAACTTCCTTGCATATCAAATTTGTTTTGGATTTGGAACTCAATCATTTGCGTGCATATCCCTCAAACAATTTTTACCTTAGCCACATTTTCAATTCATCCATCAATGAAAATATGCCTAAAGGAAACCCGAAACCAAGAAGTCAGTTGTTGTCGCTCTTTTCAGAATATCCATACAGCTTCCCCATTATCTGCATAAACATGTCAGTTGCCGAATTGAACTCCCAGAGACATTGAAATATTTTATCAAAATAAACTGCCCGCGCCGGCCACTACAGTGACCAGCACTTTTTGGACTATAAATCGCCAGCAACTGTAGCTAGAGAGCTATTCAAACCATCTACGGATTCGGCAAGTTTTCTACTTTCCATTAAAAAACATTATTTGATTTGGGTTTGGGATTTTCTGTTGGTGACGTCACAACGATCGCATGTTTTTGAAGTTATGACCGACTTTACCTGGCCCTGGGCGCCAATCCAATGAGCCAATTTTTTCGTTCAAACTTTTTTCAGAAACTATGCAATCATCAACGTCGTTAGAGCCCTTGATTGACCTTTTAGCATATCTGGAAGTAGAATTATGACCAAAAAAACATTTTGCTCAAAAAGCCAAGAATTGCAGAATAAAAGTGTCTCCCACTAACGGCTTGCTTGGCACTCAATGACTCACCAGCAGCAAGACTCGACAGCTAGAGAACTATTCAAGCCCTCGAAAGACTCGTGAAGTCTTGTAGTTTAGACTGAAAAAAAAATCTTTATGTTTTGGGATTGGGGTTTTCGGTGGATGTTCTCAGGATTGGGGTATATTTTCCTTTTTTGGGTTTTTCTTTTATATCGTCATCGCCCAGACAACGAGCCGATATTGTGGTTCAAAGTTGCTTGGATTCTAGGCTGTAAAGTGAGTGTTTAGTGACCTTGATTGACTTCCTAGCGTTTCTAGTGTCAAAGTTATGGCCAAAAGACCCCAACTTTTTAAAGAAATTCTTAAGGGATTCGTGGATACTATGTTCCTATTTAAGTTCTGCTTATTTTACCATAACGTTTGAACCAGTAACCCCGAAAGTCCATCAAACCCTTTAAAGACTCGTATTACAGTCTAGAACCAAAAAAATTTTGGGCAACGAAGTATGCTCGATTGGTCGCCACCCAGGGGATGATGACGTCATCCAAATGTAAGCAAATATGCGTAAACATCCTCTCATTATGTAAATACCAACAAAAAAACGACATCTCAAGCTTCACATATTTTTCAGTCTAAACTACAAGACGTCACCAGTGTTTAGAGGGCTTGAACAACTCTTTAGCATATTCTGTCGGCGAGTTATAACCACATATAATAAGGGTGTAATGCACTCCAGCTTAGCGTTTGTTGGGTAGAAATTTTGACCAATTTTTGCTTTGTGAGCCATAAGTTTGGTTCCAAATACGCTAGAAACCCAATCAAAGGCTCGAAAAACTCGGTTGATAGTCTAGTTTTAAAAAACACTTGAGCAAAAAATGGGCAAAATGGATTGGCGCTCAGGGCTGGGTAAAATTTGCCATAAAAATAAAAAATTCCTCTACTTCTGACGTCCCCCAAGGGAACTCCAAACCCAAAACTTAAAATCTTTTTTCCGCCGAAGCCAAAACCTTTCGAATCCGTAGATGGTTTGAACACCTCACTGCAGCTCCAGCAGCTGGCGAATTTTGGCCAAAAGAGAACCGGCCGCTATAGTGTCCCGCGCGGGTGTTGAAAGGGTTTAACCAACATGCGGGGAAGTGTAATAATGCAGTAGGTTCTGATAATTGCAACGTTTATCTGCAGGAATGTTATAAACTGATGATAATGAAGTTTTTTGATCGTATTTTTTGGGGTAATGCAGTTGTTTCAAAGTTGTTTCCGCGGTAATTGCTTTCAAAATCTCCTTTATCATGTTTTGTTTTGATGCTGGGATTTGTGTGCGTTTTAGGCGAAGCGCTTATCAACGGTTCAACCAATAAGAATTCAACAATAATACCATGCAAGTCCTGGGTTTATGAAGGAGTTGAACGTTCAGCTGTGACTGAAGTAAGTCTTGCAAAGGCTTTGCTGTTTAATGATGAGAGAAAGATCGGTGATGCAAAACTGACAATTTGGCAGAGCTGCTGTACGGTTTTAGTTCACGATAAATCAGTGGCGTACACAACTCTCGGGTAAAAGTGGGGTCATCTCCTATGCGGAGCATTTGTGTTTGCCCAATTGTTATGCAATGTCGGATTGTTATGCAATATTTGCGAAATATCAAATGTCAGCGGATGCTGATAATTACAATTCACATTATGTGGAATGCCGGTCGTTGGTACACATGTGTTGCGAAATCATATCAAGGACATCAAGTTTCGCAAAACGGGAACTTGCGAATCGTGTAACATTTGCGCATGTGGTTTGATTCACGGCTGCGTCACAATGGTTTGAGATAGCCAGGCTTGTGAAATTTTCCGACGTATCTCATCTTACTGTTGTGTCTCAACGGGATGGAAATCCAAGGTTCACAGAGCATGCAGAAGTGTTGCAAGGTTGGCCAACCTGAAAGACAAATTTTCAGAGATTTTTTTTTTAATGGTTTGGCATGAACATCACTGTTTGACGTGTTTGCGACCGTTTTCAGTGGTGTGGGCTTAATAAAAGCGCTGTAACTTTTGCAAAACCTTTCTGCTTTGAACTTTCAAACATTTCAACCTGTTCGAAAGTTGTTTGGCATTATTTGACTAGCAAAATGGCGTATTTTGTCCATCCAGCCTGCAAACCCTATTAATTTTTCTGTAGGTTCACTGTGACTGCATTTGTATCGTCGATACTTTGTGTAATAGTGACATACCGGAGATACCAGACGCTTGCCTACCTGATTCAAAGTACTGTAATTAAAAACTACAGCATGGTGCATATTTGTATTCCGTAAACTTTGTTTTTTAGTTTCAAACATATATAGGTACATTGTATGCGTTTTCTATAAGAGAAGATTGCATTTTTGAAGATTACCAAATATGTTTTATTTGTGTGTTGTAATTGTAGCCTTCATTCCTTAGCGACACTGTAGTTTTGCCATTACATCCCCTTGCAATGATTGACAGCCACCAGCCTGCTTCGGTTTGTTTGGCACGCTAAGAAGCTATTTGGCATATTTTAATGTGCGATTTGGCAGTTTTGGTCCCACAGAACCAGGCAACCAGGCTTTCAGATCAGCGATGAAACTTACACTACGTTGTTACGACAACACATCTGGTGTTGTGCAAATATTTCAGCTGTGATGGATTGACAAAATCCACTTTGAAATGGATTTTATGTGTTTCTGAAGGTAGTTGTGATGATTCATATTTGTGGGATATTTAAACAAATGCTGACTACGTTTGCAAGATTCTAATTCCAACTGTGAAACAGTGTTGAGTATATTAATCATAATTGTGAACTTTTCAGTTACTGCTACATGTGCTTTGCGTTAATTCGGCCTATAAACCAAGCATTTGCATAGACAGGACTGTCGAATTTCAGATCACAAAATTGCTAACCTAGAACTTTTTACGGAGCATCACCACTGGCTTCAGATATTTCCTAGGTTAATATATGCGACCAGCGCTGGATATTTGGGGAAGCCAATTAGGAGGCGGCCTCGGGCCTTCCTGTTTTCAGAAATGCCGTGCATCCCCTTTGTCAGTTTCGCACTTAGTTTCTGCATTGTTTTGTTCAAAAGCTGGTTGTTGTGGAAATCTTCCTTAGTTGCACATTATAAACCACTCTTAAAGGCACATTTGGTAACCTCTGAAACAAGTCATATATTTTTCATAATGAGTCAAATATTATGTGCAAAAGCGCCTAAAGTACCCCCATATAATATCTTTCCGAGCCCCTATATTTTAATATCCACACCTGCAGGTGACACGTTTGAATTGAATAGTTTTTTTACGAAATAATCGATGAATTTGCGGCAGTAAATGAAATAAAACTTTACCTTTGACGCTAGATAATTACAGGTAAAGCATTACATCGCCGCACTTCCTTAACCTTCTTTTCACTTCTCAGGGTAGTATATGCAAAGAAATGCTTTGTGATTGTGCAAAATATGTTTGTCTAGTTGTTTTTCATGAAATAATTTGCTTTCAGATTTTCATATGCATTTTCTATCTGTCCTTCCTTTTTATGCATTCGTGAGTTTTCTTTCAGTCAGTCCTTTATGACGTTCCAAAACTCAAAACTCTGGGAGTAGTGCATGCTCCAGATATAGTTCGCAGCAGCGGTGATTGCTACCAGACCAAACGAGAGAGAGGAACAAGCCGCTGCACTGTATTCGGGATCTTCAAAAGCCTCTGAAAAACCTGTGCTTTGAAGAACAAGGTGCAACCACGGCCAATTTCCTGCAGTGTTACCAGAAGCCTTTTGTATCCATAACATTTTTTGATTTAATTCATGCAGATTTTTGCAGATGATCAAGGAACATTTTGCCTAAATTTAACTTTTTTTTCGCTAGCCTCTGCAATTCGAATGGGTTATCCCAGTTTGGAATCTCGCAATACAACAGTGTGAGTGTTCAATTCTGATTTAAATTTCAAAGTGGGAATGGCTTTATGCGAAAGGTTACACTCCTATCTCTAGTATAGTTAATGATTCCCAAAATTCAAAGATCCTGACGTCAATTCCGTGACATCAATGTAATGCGAAGTTTTCAGACGTGTCTAGGAACAAATACAAGCGGGGTCCGCATCAAATGCTCAAAAGCTGTGGATTTTAGCCTAGTCCGTTTTGTAAAGAAAGAAGCAAATTATCGGCCCTAGGGGTTAAGGCCGAGCTATATCAAACGGACGAAAAGGGTCTAAACCTATTCCACTTATAACGTCATCCACAAAAAAACGATGTTCTAACTATAAATTATATAAATATAAGACTTTAAACTATAAATATAAGACTTCAGCACAGAGTTGAAAACGGGCTTCATTTTAAAGTCCGAACCCGGCACGAGCCCGACATTTATTTTTGAAGACCTATTTAGGTCCGAATGCCAATTTTACCAAGTTAGTCAAGATATGCTCAACTGGGTATCATAAAAGGTAGTATAAAGGTATATCTCCAGGTACATGGGTTTATCACACCACACCCAAAATAACAACCACCTTGAACAAAACATTGGCTTAAACAAGCACAAAGTTTGTTTGTTAGTGAACGATAATATTGTGGAATGCAGTGTTTCTCAATAAAAAAAGAAAATATCACGAAACCATCCACGAAGGTGCTATTGGCATAAAAAATACCATGTACGATAGCGCTGCAGGCATGAAAAGCCGGTTTGTAAGTCATCGATTCTTATAAAAGCCAAAAATCGAATGAGTGATTCATCTCATCGACGCAATGCCGTCGCTTGTTAATTTCCTCAGCCCTGCCCCGGCTTACAACTCCCATTCAGCATTCTTAGCAGGATTGAATGCCTCTCTAGCTCAATCGGCTGGCGAGTTTTGGTTGAACAAAGAATTGCCTCTCTTAGGAAAATCATACTGTTTATGTTTTTGTCCCGATTTAGGCTTCTTGGCCATGAGGTTTGACACACAAGCGCTAGATACCCAAGCAAGGGCTCAAAATACCCGTATTATAGCCCAGATTCCACAAAAAAGTGATGAGAAAACTTGTTCCATTGAGTCGGGGCCCAAGGCCAAATGATGTGAGCCAAAAAGCCTAAAGCTACCATATTTGTGACGTCACCCACAAACAAAATCCGAAATCTACCAAATTTTTAAAATCTAATCTACTTAACTTCCCGCATCTTCAGAGCGAAAAGCTCTCTATCTCAATCGCCTGGCAAGTTTTGGTCAATTCGAGAGACTAAATTTCTACGGAAAAATTTTCCTGCGTCGTTTCAACAACTAGAAAGGTATATTTTTCCGTAATTTACCGATAATTGGTTTACACCAAAAACAGCAACCGTTGCGAGTGGGTATGTTCTTCACTGTGAGACATATTGAAATTTCTACGTTCCAAAGGTATTTTTGATCAAAAATATTTGCAATCATTTTTGTATTTCTTTGCAGCAAGAAAGGCGTCAAGATTCAACGGATTAAGATTGGATTAAAAATTGTTTTAGACGTTTTTGTCTTTATCCGTACATAATCTTTATTACCACGGTTTGTTCATGACAATCTTCGCTTGAAACCATTTAGGCGTGGATCATTCAGTTTTCCACTGTTTTTTTGCAAACGTCTGTGTAAGTTGCAAACCATCCCTGCGTCAAATAACAACATATAACCAAACCACACCACTTAGTACGCTCATAAACTTTTATTTTGCTTCATTTCACACATACAAATGCGCACGCAAAAATGTTTTAGTTCACTGAATTTAATGCATATATCTAAATGCTTTGGCAGTTTGACCTTGTGTGTGATCAGGCGTGGAAAAAACCTTTAGTGATTTCTCTTCAATTTTACGGAATGATGATCGGTTGCGTTCTTGCTGGCTACTTCACCGACAGGTACGTGCGAAAGAATCTGCTTAAAAAATAGAAGTTTGTTTATTTCCAGTTTCAAACACTATCTAAAAGAAGGAGGCAAATCTAAGCAAAAGACAATTTTGCAGTTTTTTTTTTAACATTGTTCTTTATATGGAGCAATATTTCCAGTGAGCACTAAGATGGCGGATAGTAGCTTGAATCAGAAACAGTTTACTAAACTGTCACAGCTGTTCACCTCTGAAATCGGGGAGCAAAACTAAAACTAAAACATCACGACGACCTTTTATTTTTTTGAGTCGATCGTGCAGAAAATTTTCAGAAAAACCTCATTGTGAAAGGTTAATGGCAGCATTACCACAAACACTTATAGAGATGGTCATTATTTTGATTAGAAAAGATTCGTGATCAATTAATTACTGCAACATTTTTGGTTCAGATTTGGAAGGAGGCCTACCTTTCTTGTCTTCACATTCTGGCAGTTCATCGTTGGTTTCTGTCTTAGCTTTGTTCAGAGCTTCACATTTTATGGTGTTTTAATGTTCTTAAGCGGTTCTGGTTCACTAATCAACTACCTGGTGGCGTCAGTAATCGGTGAGTGGTTCACTGACATTTTGTAAAAGAATCATATCATGTCAGACTGATTTAGATCATAGCCACGCACTCAAAGAAGATTGTTCATCGACTCGTATCGTAGAAGTTGGATAATTTCAATAAAAAAAAGCATTTTTCAAAAAAGGTTCTACAATATGCTGCAAGTTACTGTTCATCATGTTGATGTTCATCATATTGCTGCAATTAAAATCATCAAAACTGCCACAAAGCCCTTTAAACTAATCAAAATGCAGCTGAACCTGAATTATTTGAAAATACAGCTATTTCAAGCACTTTCAATGCATTCAACAAATAAAAATATGAGCACATCCTGACTTTCGAAGTTTAAGATATGAGAAACAAAAATACATGAAAGACTGGCCCTGCAATTGATCAGTGACAATGTTATAACAGATTTTGATTTAAAACAACATTTTCACGTGATGTAGCAAAATGTTAAATGTTAGCTAGAGTCAAGCGAATAAAACGTGAAGGTGATGCATATCGCGAAATTTATGTTGAAAAATGAGACAAAAAGTGGCGGTCAACAGGGTAAAAACACAATATTTTTGTTTTAGGTTCTGAATTCATTCGCCCAAAATACCGAGCTTTTGCTTACTTTGCTTTGACAATGGGTTATTCCATTGGATATTCGTTCCTGGCCCCAATAGCCTTTTTCTTACGTGACTGGCGTTGGTTTGAAAGAGCGACAAATGTTATTGGATTTTTTTTTATACCTTATATTTGGTGAGTTTTTTTTTATCATTTGGAAGGTTCTGTGTGTCAAAACTTTGAATGGAAGTGGAAAGGGCTTATTTGTCACTGCACATAAGCAGAAAATTTCTTATTTTGCTAGAAACCTTACCTTGAACGATGTGGCTTGCCACATGTCATGATATGCCTTGTAGTTCCACGTCACTAGAAAATTAGGCGCAACAATACATCGTTTGGTGAATTTCATAACGGTACAAGTCATGATATGCACTCACAAACCAAGCTCTATTGTTGAAATAGGCAAATACTTCATTTTCCGCGTTGAGGAACATTCATCCAGGTAAGTGAGAAATGGTGAGAACAATAGAAAGCATTGCTTTTAGCAACACCACATGACCATGTGTTAATCAAATTCGAATATTTGGCAGGCTGATTGACGAATCGCCGAAATGGCTTCGAGCTTCAGGAAAATCTGAAGAAGCCACAAGGATTGAAAACAAAATTGCCAGGTTCAACAAGCAACCTCACGATTCCATTGTAAAAGAAGAAACTTTGACTGGTGAAACAATCGATATACTCGGAGTTTGGGAAACAATCAAGAAACTATCGCACAAACCTGTTCTTGTTGTCAGGGTACTTGTACTTTCCTTAGCCTGGTAATTCTTATCATTTGCATTAGTTCCTCATTGCTGTGGTAGTTTATTGTTTTACCTTTTCCCTAATATGCCTTTGTATTTTTGAACAGGATTGGATTGTCGTTTTCATACTACATGACATCCCTGGGCAGCAATACTTTAGCTGGAAACCGATTTCTCAACCTATTTTTGTCCAGCTTGACTGATGTTTTCTCAGCGTTGGTTTACTATTATGGTGTCCAGAAGATGGGAAGGAAGAAAACTTACATCATTTCTGGAATAATAATGGCTCTCAGCACAGCTGCTATTGGAATATTTCAGTACAGTGAGAATTTACAAATTAAATTCTGCAATTCAATTGACCGTAAAGCAGTTTATCTGCATTTTTACGCCAAGTAACCGCTTAGTCATTTGTTGAATAACAATAGATGATATTCAGTGAAAAAATCAAATTGAACTTCAGCGTAATTGGCAATCTGATTGCATATGTGAGTTTATGCCAGGTTGCCGAAGCAAACGATGCACAATACCTGCATGCCCTTTTCTAGAAAATGTGGCGGAATTCTAAAAACAAAGAAATTATTTTGTAAATCATATTCTTTGGCAAGTGCTGGAACATGCCTTCGCTTTTTTGTTTCATATAATTATATGGATGCAGTGGCGTAGCGAGACTAATGTCGCCCGAGGCCGACCATATAGTGCTTCCCTTTCCAACCCACACATTAGCTTACAGAAATTTGAATGAAAGAATACATTTTGTGCTTATCACAGATATATGGCATAATGGACCATGCTGAAGATTACAATCAAAAACCCACAAACAGAAATGGGTCTTGTTTTTCATTGTCGAAAATGAACCATGCATTTTTCTGCTTTTCCCCGCTTTTTTCGTTATTACTCTTCCTCTGTTTCCTGCTTTTTTTACATGTGAACTTATGGTTCTACATATTTCGACACATTTTCTTCCCTGTTCCATCTCATTCTCCGGTAAGCCGTAGTACTTTACTTTAATAATTTACTCATTCCAGGAGATCAAACAAAACAGTTAAAAGGGGTGTTGGCGGTATACAGGGTGTTTCACAATTGTTGAAACAAAGCGGCAGCTTCTAAAACCTTTATCGATGACCTTATTCATTTCTCTCTTTCCAGATTGTCGTAGGGAATTAGTTAACGTTTCTATATATTAAACAAAAAATAGTCTAATGATGCCTTGGTCGATGGAGCAGAAGATCTTTTGTGTAAAGACATATTACGAAACGAAGTCTTTCCAGATTGTTCAAGCAAGGTTCAGAAGGAAGTTCA
>Ga0210059_1000380_pt1 | contig 54741 bp, 25 predicted proteins | sample Ectturendosymbi2_FD_188042 | JGI IMG/M metagenome (GOLD analysis project Ga0210059, IMG submission 188042) | Ecteinascidia turbinata endosymbiont from Florida, USA - Sample 2 (SPAdes) (version 2) | ecosystem: Host-associated > Tunicates > Ascidians > Unclassified | place: Key West, Florida... | reverse complement strand
GTAGGAGTCCCATCAAAGTTCACGACACCGGATCAATTCCTGTCGATTGCCGCGGGATTCTTACAAGCCATGACACAAGGATCTCATTTCCGACAAGCCTCGCTCCACTGATTAGAGATCGAAGCCCCTGTCCATAGCGGATTGGCTTTGATTAGCTTTTCATGCTGCAGCTGTCCTCACTTGGCGGGGAATGACGTGTTCTCTACGATTTACGATGATTTTATTCAAACATGATTCACGTGATTCGTCAAACACGTATGACTGCCATGCTGTGACTCCTGCTTTGCGTTGTTGAAAATTAGCATGGGCTGCGTCAGGTGGCTATTTGCCCCTCTTTTGGTCATGTTACTAAAGATTAAAATTCATTTTCCTCATTATTTTCAAGTTTCAACAGTGCAGAACGTCGGAATACTGCGTAGGCGTAGACCAACGTAACGGTCTGCAAAGGCATGATGATTTTGCAAACAATGAGCAGCAGGCCTTTAAAACCTTCTGGTAGCTTTAAATGCTGATTACTACTGTGCGTGTTTTCAGCTGTCGTCGCTGATCCGTCAAAGAACAACATCGCAAGCCGCTACGTCTCCGACTTCTAGCAATACACTGACCACGGATCAAGCAATACATGTGAGTAACTGGATCTATGAGAATGGCGTAAAACTCGGTTGTTAAAAAACAACAAAGATTTGTCGTTTAAGCTTCTGCGATCCCACATCATGTTTTTGGTTTTCATGTAGTTGGTGGGCAAAAAACGCCTTTTATCTGCTTTGGTTTCAAACTGAATCCTTCGATCAAATGGAGACTCAGCCATAGCAATTCCAAGAGTTTTTTCAAAGTTTGCTATGCTTCGCCGGTTAATGAAAACCGACAAGCTCCCTAACTAGGCGCTCAACATACGAATCTCAAACAATGTTGCTCTCAGAATGGTGTTAGCTTCTTAACTTGGTGACTTTGAGTGCATTTTTGTTTACTACTGTGTTCAGTCACCTAACCAAAAGAAGGACGAGGTTCTATGCATGTATGGTTACGGATGTCAAGGGATTGAACGAGCAACAGGGTGCACAGGTCCAGGAGCAATGAGGGGCTCACCAGAGTCATGTTTCCACAGAGCGTTTCTTCACGGCTGGAAGGGCCAAAGCAGAGTTTGTTCACGGTTGTCGCAAACAGATGCAACGAAATTATAGATATTTGGCTGACATCCCACGATACAGTATTTTTATCAAAACTTTATTATGAGTTTAATAGTCTAAACATGCTTTTTTAAAATGTGTCTCCGCTATTCTGAATCAGTGCTGTCATGCCAAAAGGATCCCGGGACCCGCTTTACTGAAATTTGTCGAAATAAAATTTTGTTTTCGATTTCTCGTTATTCAAAATCACGGGCATACAAGACGAAGAGTTGAAGGGGACTGACGTTTTCTGGTAAGTTTGACTTCCCAGTACGCCTGACTGAAGTCGATGACTCTTTTTGTTTTTAACTTCCCTTCAGGGAACAATTACGCAAATTCCAACTTCAAATTTGTGATCATACCTAACGGCCCAAAAATGGTTTGCTATAGCACCGCGCCACTGCTTCAGATAGTAAGCGGTGTGTTAAAACGATCATACTTTATCTTGATTTTTGCCTCAATAACAGGTTGTGTCTAAAGCTGTCACAAACTTTGTGCGGGCTGGGAAAGCCGTTGCAGTGGAAAACCAAGAACTTAGCAGACATATAGAAACTGCCTGCGACGAAGCAGTGTGTACTGGTGAGTATTTTGGTCCCTTTGTACTTACGAAATCATATATCTACAATATCCTGGCAATATTTACCGGCATTTCTGTCAATTCATATTAAAATCACATCTTTTTAATACTTCAACTTTTCAACACTTATTTTGTTTCAGCGATGTCGAAACTAGTTCTTTTGAACAGCATTCGGACATATTTTTGCTAAAAATATTATTCACCTTTTGGTAATCAATTCTTTTAGCCCGCAGCAATTAAAAAAACACTGGAGATTTTTTTGGCAAAAATGCTTTGACATTATGGCTGCTTACTTTGTTGATGAAAATCGCGGTGAAAATATCAAAGATCATTTAACAAGTGCTCAACTCGATTTAGTCTTAAACCAAAATTTCTCAACTTTTTTCAACTCCCATCCAAATTTGTTGATTATTTTTTGGGGATCCACTATAAAATATTGCGGCAGAATGACATAAAAAATTAAAATTTATTTGTGAGAGAGGAATAAATATTAACTGCGCATTCAACGTAATGTTAATACCAAACTCGAGCTGGCTTGTTTGATAAGGGATATCAACTTGAGCAGTGATAGGAGACAAGCGCATACACAACGTAACTTTAAGACAGTCAGGTTTAAAAGTGTTCCCGACCTTCGGCTTTGTTACATTTGCGTTTGCGTAGCCCTTCTCACAGAGGTAAGCAGTGGTGAATGGAAAAAGAAATACGGTGGCAGACGCTGACAAAGAAGGGTATAGCCTACTACACAAACTTCTATAGTACTTAATACGCGTTGACAGCAGTACGCACTGTTTGCACTGTTACATTGTGGTCTGCGTCACGGCCCACGTGACCAGAGGCGTAACGAGGTTAGATGGCGTCCGGGGCAAGAAGCAAGTTTGGCACCCCCATGTTCGCATTCGAGGTTGTTTGGAAGCAAATGTACTGTATTGAAGAAAGTACTTGTGACATTGTTGGAACTTTTCGGAGCCCCGCAGTGATTCAACGCCCCCATAGTGATTCGGCGCCCGGGAAATTGTGCTCCCTTGCCTCCCTCGTTATGCCCCTGCACGTGACATTACTTCCTTGCTCACGTGTTCAGAAGCGCTGCATTAGCCTTGTGTAAATGCCATCTGGGATGAAAACTGGAAAGGATAAAGTTTCACATCACCAGACATTTAGTCGGACTTTAGGTTTATAAAAGTGCTTGAATCAAAATATGCTAGATACGATCAACAGCTATGCGATCCAGTGGCGTGCAGAGGGGGGGCGAACGGGGCGACGGCCCCGGGCATCCAAGGCAGGGGGGCATCCAAAGAGTGAAATTACAAAAAATTAAATGCTGTAGCTAGATGATTTTTCCTATTGTAAGGCTACTAATACATGCTGCATGGATTTAATTTTTCGAAACTTGTTTTGTTGTCAACACTAATTTTTACGTATACAAATGCCAGTAATTCTCAGCTTCTTCATTACCAGGGACTTACACTCTAAGTTTGCGGCGCAGTCCCAATCAAACTGATAGTGACGTGACTTGCTCCAGATCGTGCGATTAAGGGAAAGCCACAAAAAGGATTGAAAGACAATCAGGGTTGAGAAAAACCCATTTAAAAAAACAAACAACCCACCAGTTTTTTAAATCCGATTTTTTTTTTTATTAAAAAAAACAGGTTTTTGTTCTTTTTTTTAAAAAAATATACAAAAACCCCATTCTGAATTGTTTTTGTTGCATCATGCAATATCATAAATTTCAGAATTACACAATAATAACTTGTTATTCCTATTATGGCATTCAAATTTGAGGGTAAAGAAATGTATCCCATCTCTGTTTTCGTAAAGTGTTGGTTAATTAGCTGCAAAGTGGTAAGGCTTGACAAGAACGCGCAGAGCAAAGAAAGAAAAGCCACTCCCACACAAACTCTGCAGTTTCACGTCAAGTTTTCGTAAATGCCCTGCTGGTTCAGCATCTATATAGTGCATTTTTTAACATATGGTGTATTATGGTCCAACATCAGGAACAGCTTTAATGTAGAGAAGGCAGAAAATTTGATTAAAATATACCGATTTTACAGAGCTGAAGAAGATAAACAGTAGAATTTACTCAAATTGTTCGAATTATTCTTCTCTTTCTTTCAAGTCTTTCAAATTTCGTTGCTGTTCGTTTTGTTTCATTAAAAATGTACAATTAACTGCACAAGTATGCTGCTTATCTTATTTTTTACTTCATAGTACATTCTTCAAAGGAAAAGTAGAGTGAGCTTTTAGGTGGGTTTTATTGTTGTTTATCAAGTGGACTTTTTAAAAAAATGGCGTTTTTTTGGTTTGGTCCAATTACATCAACACCGAAGATAATTATGGACGTTTACTTGAATATCTGAGCCAAACTTCAAAACTGTCCTAACACCTGCCCTGTTTGATTTTGTGATGCATCGCTAGTTTCCCATTTCGTTTTTTGTGCTAACACAGTCGCACACCTGTGCTTGCGATACGTGCTTCGTTTCGAGTTTCGTCATTGATTGGCATTTCAGCTGGAATAGTCTTAACGGCTCACACAAGCCCGTAGCAGTGATCCGGTGCAGTGGCGTACACAAGCCCGTAGCAGTGATCCGGTGCAGTCTTTTCTCCTCTTAGTAATTGTATGTATAACAGCCACATAATAAAAACGTAAATTTTCTTGCGTACTTCATGCGCATTCTCAATTCTTGTGTAGTTTAGCAAGTTTCAAACTGCCAACCCGGGGTGTCCACCATCCCAACCACAAACCTTCTGATCGACTGCTATTCGACCAGACATTCGCGCAGCCTTGTATTTTTGCAGTTGAGAACTGCGCTGACGTAGCACTGAGTGTGTTCCACTCCTTGTTTTAACGCGTTATCGGATATTTTTGCAGTTATGAACTGGTTTATCTTACGAGACCGCTGATAAGTTCATTGCAGTGACACATTGTAGCTTACAGCAACGGGTAAAAAGAATGTGTGTCGATTAATATACACATGGACGCCGGAGAATGGAGGCATGGCGAGGGCATTTCCCCCAGGCCCGGAACTAGGGAGGGCGAAGCCCTCCTACAAAACTTATCGCCCCCCCTGGAAAAATGTGTTGTAGGTCAAAACTAGTAGACATAGTTTAAAAAAATGTGGGCCCCTCTCAGAAAACTCTTCGCCACCTCTGGTGTCCCAAGCTGGTTTGAGCCTGTTTCCCCCTCTGCCCGTTCAAAAGAGGGGCAACGGGGACGGAATTGCCTTTTCATCATTGGTGTAGGAGCAGGCAAATTTTCGGGGTGTGAAGGATTTTGCTCGGATTTCCCCAAACTTGCCGAAAAGTTTTTTTGTGCAACTTTTGCCTCTAAATTTTCTCCCACAAAGATCATGAAGACCTCTTTTTGGTGTAACCTCCAAAAAAAGGTCTTCTTGTGTTTTTATGCAAAACCTTGGGCGCCATTTCTTGAAGTCAAACAACGTTGGGGGATATTTTTACCCGGATTTCAGGGTTTTTGCCCAGATTTTCAGCTAATCAAAACTTTTGGGGTTGAGCTTGCAACCCCTGCACCCCACCTCCAACACCACTGCTTTCCATTACAGTATCATAGGTTAATTCTTGGTTTATCAAGATCGACTTGAAACAAATTTATTGCAGCTACTCCGACACTCAGAAAATTCAGAATGATTTTTTAACATTTCTGTTTATATTTTTGAGGTCAACATTGTTGCTGAATAGACACAAACATAATTGGTAACAATGGGCGTCCGCAGAGGGGGGAAAAACGGGCATTTGCCCCCACTAGAAATTGGGACTAAGAAGCAAAAATTTTTGGAAAACGTGAAATCAGGAAATTAATTCTGATTATATTTGGGTTAATTTTTGCAATGACAGTTTGTTTGCCGATATGACGCTCATACGGCACAAGAGTCAGGTTCACTGTTTTGATAACATGCAGTTATGAGTTTGCAGTTCACTCATGTCCCCTCCTTGCCTGCAGAGGCAGGTTGCGAAACTTGGGAGCGAATTGTTCTACTATTGGCCTTTGTTTCGTAACAATAACATGGCAGCAAATCTTCGAAGATGCACTTGAAGATACGGTGGTATAGGCGTTTTGCCGCATGTAACTATTGAATGCAAACGTCTGGGCGGGTAATGCAGCAACACAGTGACTGCTGATAGCGGTAAGGCACGTAGGGTCAAACCAGTGGTGGGCAAATTGCGTGTCGCCGACATATTTTGTGTGGCTCTTCTAGATGAATAGCAATACCTCAAATTGATAGAGAGTTTTTACCTCAAATTTAACGCTTGTTTCATTCATCAATGTGTTTACACAAGTTTGTGACGTTATTCACCAGCAGTGTTCCCTATAAGAACATTTTACATTGGGCAAATGTTTGTTTCAGTGCGCATGCAATTTCACAACCATGTAGACCAGGGGTCTCAAACACGCGGCCCGCCCGCACGTGGTCCCCGAGGGCATTGTGTGCGGCCCGAGATGCGTTTTGGGAATTTTCATATAATCAAGATTTAAGTTTTTTAGTTTGTTCTCCGATGTTTAAAAGTGTTCCGCCAGCAAGTCAACAAGTTTTTTTTAAACGAACGAAGAGACGGCTAGTAATGGTTTGCGTATAACTCACGATACATTTCGCAAGAAATAAAATGTAAAAGCTGTTTCTTGTAAGGTTCAGGTACCGCCATTGTTGTGCCAGCGTCATAATGCGGCCCTCTGGTTGCTTCATAGGTCCTAATTGGCCCTCGGAGCAATTTGTGTTTTACACCCTGATGGAGACACGCAACCAGTGAACGTTTCGAAAGGGCTATGCGATGTATACACGATAACAAATTTGGAATGTTGCAAGTGCGCGAAAATGAGATTTCACTGCGCAAATGCTCTGGTAGTTCTGCGCATTTGCGCACCTTAGAGGGAACGCTGGTCATCAGGGAGTCGGCGCGATTTGATAGCAACGACAGTGAACCTAAATCGCAAGTTAGGCTACTACGTTCCCAGAAGAAAATTAAAATTTTTGAAGACACATATCGTTGAAAGCATTTTTTCGTGTGTTTCCCGAAAAGGCATTTGCAGACCCACCGCGCAACCCTGAAAAATGAACACTTGAGAGAATTAATTCGCACAGCTTTAGCAACATACTGTCCATGTTTTCGGGGACTAGAAAATCAAACGAAGACTTCATACCGACAATTACTGTACATCATTTAATGTAAAACTTGCATTCTTTACCTATTTGCGTGGACACTACAAACTGGTTTCACGGCTCGCTGGTGTTTTTGATTTTCTGCAAATGACTTCCATTGAACAAGTTTGCCCATCCCTGGTTTATACTATGTGTAAAGAAACATGAGTGAAAAAGAAGCATTGCTGCCAACAACGCGCGTTTTCTGCAACCAATGCTCCTCTAAAGGTACGCAAATGCGCAGAACCAGTACTACACCATTTGCGCAGTGAAATCTCATCTCGCGCACTTGTAGCATTCCAAAACATTGGAAAAGCACGAAAACAGAAGCTATTTGAATTAAATTTGTAGTTTGTTCGTATATTCATAAGATTTTGCACAATTCTAAAAATTCACAAAGTTGGTAATTCATTTAGAACTCTTCAAACTCAGTCTTAAAATACCCATGCGGCCATGCTCACTAAAACAAACATTTGCTCACTGTAAAGTTTTCTGATAAGGAAAGCACTGTATGCAACTGTTGCCGTAACATTAGACATTTTCTTTTTTGTATACGTCAATTTGCGTTGCATCGTCAATAACCAGAAAAAATAAGCAAAATGTCGACTTTGCTCCCCTCTGGAAAAATTTCTGCGGACGCCCATGTTGGTAACGATTTTTTTATAAGTTTCCATTGCCCTCAACTGTTTCATTGCTCACCCTTTCCAACAGAACCGTCGCCAAAAAGTTTTCAATAAAGGGGTTTTCGTCTGTTCTGGGGGCTTGACATTCTGACATTTGGTAAAAACTCCACCGATTTATGGTGCTTCATAATTAACTTTGATTGGTCTTGGAGCTTTGTTCGGAGGGACTAAGCCCTCAAAAGACCCCCGTGGCGACGGGGCTGCATCGCTACCGCTGCTCCGGCGTTCCTGAATATGCATGTTGTGTCGACTAACTTCGCCAAAACGTTAGTTTGCAAACGTGAATATGACGTCATATTGTGACGTCACAAACACCGCATATCCAGTAACAATGACCACCATACGCCACTGTTTAATACTAGAATTTGGTAGAGGGGCATCCAATCAAGCAGTCGCCCCGGGCATCACCAGACCTCTGTACGCCACTGATGCGATCTCACAGCGGTGTGCAGAACGGTGATTACAAATGTTACGAACCAACCCATAAGAAACACCCGCAGATGAGACGCAAAAAGTTTACGTCTGTGAAAAGTTTCAGTTTTGCACGTACATGACACGTCTAGAAAAATTAGGCACGTTTGAGCTTCAAAAAGGAAGTTGGCACTAAATATTGTATTGCAAAGGCACGAAACGCGTCAACTTTTAATACTCACCTGATCGCAAAGCGTTTGCAGGTTGCATCGCTGAACTCAGCGAGAAGCCTTGTGTTCGTTTGTTAGACATTTTGTTTGACTGCATCTAGGTAACTTTCTGGTGACGTTGAAGCATTGTAATTGCTTTCTTCTTGCAAACGGTTTTGAAAAGCGTAGCCTTGGTGCACGTTCACAGCAGCCAAGAGGCGATTAACAGGTGAAACGATCGATCGACAGCAATTCCAGAATTCGTAGTTTCTGTTGTCATGATTGTGATCGAAGCAACCGCAATCAGCCGCTTTCGATTTTAATTATCGGACTTTGTTTTGAGTGTGAACGATGCGTTGCAACAACTGCTGCGTACATCAAACAATGTTGCAGAATCTTACGAGCTTACGACGCTAGTCACAGTTCGTTCGGCGAATCGATGCATGCCAATTCCGCTTTTAACGCAAACACTTCCGATGAGCTATTTGGCATTGTTCAAACTATTTCAAAGTAATTGCGCTCAGTCATGAGGTTTCAAACAGATAAAATAGATGTCGTGGTTAGTACATCTGAAACAGTAAGCAATACTGCTAAGTTATATATCTTATGTTTTTTTCAAAAATGTGACAAATTTGTTAATTTGTCATATTTGTACAAAAATTTTTGAAATTCTTCAAAACGTTTTTCCCGTTTTTTGCAATCTTGTAAGGTGTGATGGTGCGACGGCACCCCAATCTCCTACGAATATGCTCATGATCTGCTGAAACACTTTATTTTTCCAGCGTACACATGTACACTCGCTGGCCTATGCCGACATTCAACCTGTTTCTATCAAAATCGTTTGAGGTCTATCCGCAATTTTACGAAGTTCACTGTATTTTGTTTTTGCCGATTCTTGACCTGTAGACTGTTGTTTCCTTAAATGAAGATCATTGTTCACAGTGCATAGGGTTTTACAGAAGTTGAAAACATTTTGTTAAGTTAGAACCGATTGCGTATAAGGCGAAATATTTTGCAGAAAACCAATAGTAAGTATGATGCATAGGCCAATACTTCCTGTTGAATTCAGACTACACCTCAGTCAAAGGTTCAAATTTCACTGCAATTATATTCAAAACGTGGCTAACTTTACCCAGGAATAGTTAAGATTAAACGTACTGAGGAAACATAATAATTGCATTAATTTTCATTGGCATGCATGCCTTTATATGCACGTGCACGTTCAAATCCTGAACCTCCCAAACGTGTTGTTAATGGTTTTTCTGCTTTTATCCGGCAAAGAACGCAGATTTTGACATTACCCTTTGTTTTCCCCTGTTTTTGAAAATAGCACGCTTAAATGTGTACTATGTCACAAATACAGGAAGACTCACTGACAGCATTTTTGGCGACACTGCATACGTCATGCATTGATGTAATAAAAAACATTAACAGATCCTGGTGTGACGAATCGCAACAGGTTATTTTTATAAAGGAAGGCGCGAAGACGTTTCTTGTGTCACGTACACTGAACATTTCGATTGTCGTGGATTGAAATGTCAAAGCTGTTTTCCACATCTTCAATTTTCTGCAGTAGAAAGCAGTAACCAGCAATCTGGGACGCTCTTTCGCGATGCTACGCCATTCAGCAATTAACGTCATACCTTGTTGCGTTTTGTTTGCCAGCGCACAGCGTCGATATTACATGTTACAAGTTTCTGGTTTGCCGCTTGTAATGTTAGAACAGGTGTGCACAACCTGCAGCCTTAGGTAAAAATCTATGTGACCTTGCACATATAATTTAAAATATAAGTTGTGGCGGCCGTGCCTTAATAAAAACTCTTTGTCTGCTGTATTAGGATACTTAGTAGAAAGACAGTCAAACCGATGTGTGGAAGCAGGCTGGGCTCAGTGTCTGGAGCCAGAACAGAAACAATGCAAAAAAATAAAAATATTTTGAAGTCACTGGCGGCCGTAATCAATAAAAATAAACTTAATGCGGCCGACAATAGCGGAAAGGTTGTGCATGCACCCCTGTGCTTTAAGCAACATGAACTATTAGCAAGCTTCTGTCTTCTAATGACAGTGCATCGGTAAACAAAGCAACGAACGGATGGCATTAGGTTTGAGGCTTTTTTTGCTCACTGGCTGGCGAAGCTTTCCTGCCATCAGAAAATCTCATGAATTTTTGATGCATTTTTCAGATTGCGTCTCGCAGCTCCGGATATGGCCAACATTGTTTTGAAATAAATGCCAGTTGCCCGCTTTACGCATTTGAAAATAAATTAAGTTAAGCCTGCACGTCGCACCAGAGCAGTCTATTTCTGCAAGGAATGCATTTGTGAAAGCTGAGTTCACCTCTTTCCACCAAACAAGTTATTTGACAGTCATCAACTATGATGCTGCTTGGTATCTTTTCTGTACTATATTTAGCTCTCCGTCCGAGTTATTGTAGCGCTGAAGCCTATACAAAAAATTGTGTTTTATACTGTCATTCGCTTGACAACAATGAATCGTATCAAAGGTAGTTGTGATCTCAAAACTGTAGTAACACTTGAAATCCCTGAAGAATTTTGGCTAAAAATTTTCAGTTTCTGTTCATAATGGCAAAGGGTGACCTTTGGTGTACTGCTTAATGAGATGCGTTTCGCTGAACCAATATACTTGATTAAAATCACCCAAATGAACAGGCAAGATGTTTCGCTGGGAGTCGATAGAATGTGTGGCACCGTGGGTGCAGTCAACCTTTGTAGGGAATTCCGGCGTTTATCGGTATGAAAAGGCAAACCTAAACGTTGTACGCTGTTTCGCACTGTTATGTAAATTGATAACATCCCTACTGGACTGCGTCGATAGGAAATCACATTTACACCTCCACATTCGGTTCCTCGTAGCATTGTGTTCTAGGGTTGACTCTGATAGCATTGTCTTCTAGGGTTTGACTTCGGAGGATCAGCTCCGAAGTCTACAAAAAATCATCCCGATGGTAATGATCTTGTATTTTTTATACGGTAGTACTTGAACGCACGTTATAGCAGAGGGTAACGAAACATTCAACTTCCACTGTGCAACGAGCTGCCTTGCGGCTAAACCGTTATCACTGTAGCCGACAATCACATTTTCTGTTTTATTGTGGTTGAAATCGATCTCAGAAGAACAACGTCATGGATTCGGAGCACGAGCGTTTGAGCCCCACGCTGCTCCGTAGCCAGGTTGTAAGTTTTTTTTGGGGAAAACACATTTTGAGGTGGGCAAGAATTTTATTTTTATTATATGTTTAAAACAAATTTTTCTGGGCACAACAAAATTTTGGGGGCACAAAAAATTGGGGTGTTACTGCCCCCGTGACTGCTGGCCCGGGCCCACGTGAAGCAATTGTTTGTGATCGTTTCACCAGGAAAAAGTTGATGAGACAAAATCATAATGACCTTATGCATGAAGGACATGATTTTTAGTTCCTGTTTTTTTTACGCTGGAAGGTGAAAACTTATGCCGAGTACTTGCCGGAAGATCCAGTTGTTACCAGCCACCCGGAATAAGCCCAAGCGCGAGCAGTGGTGCGAGTCAAAACGGAAACGACAGCGGTGTGGACGAAGATTTGGATGAAGATGCGAACAGCGAGGTAGCTTGGGAGTAAGAACAGCTGGTGAAAGACAAGTGATAACCTTTAGGTAACGCGGTGAAGTTCGCTTGTTTCTCAGGGCAAAAGTTCCGACAAGCTTTTAATCGCAATTCACGGCAACTCGTTCAACTGTTGCAAGAAAACCTTTCACTAGAAGACATTGCCAATGTGTTTTCGTTTAAAAGAACATCTCAAAAACGTCCAATCACTTATCTTAAACCTTTTGCTTAGATATTAGTTGCCAGTTTATGCTTTTTAATCTGGCTATATTTCAACACAACGAAAGGAGAAACAGTTTCGGAAAGACAAAAAGAGTTTGGGTGAAAACTAAAGCGTCACGATGATAATACTGATCAAACAATGCATGAAACATTCTCTGAAAATCATAAAGGCTTACGTCAACCTCATGGGTGGAATAACAAAAAGCCAGAAACGTCTTCCTGCTACTTCTGCTTTTCCAAACTACATCACATAGATGGGAGCGAAAATTATCATAGTTTTGAAATAGTTTTCCAAAAACAGCATTGTAATGGCAAAAAATTGCACAGGTTGAAATTGTAGTCGAGTTTCTAAATCAATTAAGACTTAGATTGTCGCATTTAGCTTCGTCCGAAAGTACAACATGGGTTCAGTCTTAGACGTAACAAGGACGACACTCACGAAAGCTATGTTCGCTTGGTCTCCCTAAGATTCCTGATTTCCCTGAATAATCGAGACAAGATTAAAGCATACACTTCCAATATTTTTTGGTTGTTTTTATTTGATAAATGAAATAGACACGAATCACTAAAACTTACCAATAAGTTTCATATAACGTCTTCTCCCGATACGCCCTCGAACACAGCGACACAGACACAACTTTCTTAAGCCTTTGCCAATTCTTACAGATGTCAGGTTTCTGACTCTTAAACTTAAACCTTCTCGTTCAACCGTGTCTTTCCTAAAGGAAAATATTATGTTTAGCATGCCATTCTTACATTTGGTTCAGATCGTGACACGGACTCGTAGAGTTTTTATGAAGAAGGTTCCTGAGTCACATTTCCGCAAATTCGTAGCACGTATTTTTGTGTGCAGACTTTACATGTTATCCTGTCGTACATTTTTCATCAGACAACATGACAAACTAAGTTTGGTGTATGACTGGTTTAAAACGGGTCCCAACTGTTTATTAAATTACAACGGGCTTTTGACTTTTTAAATCATCAAACAGAGTGATAGGGATTACCTATGCCAACGCCGTGTAAAACAGAACAGGTAATACAGGGCTTCGCCTTTGGATCAAACAAGACAATAAATTGCCTTTTGACAATATCGATCCTCAGGACAGGCGGCGTGGCAGAATTCCACTAGGACTGAGCAAGGCATCGGCCTTTTGACAATATCAGTCCACGTGGCAGGCGGTCAATTTGGACAAGCCAAATTTACGGTGTCAAGTGTCAAGGATTCTCCTGGACAATGCCACTAGTGTTGACCAAAAAACAGGTCATTGACAACTGCTTTTAGTCTGAAACTCAAGCTGCCAGGGGGCAACGCCAAGGGGTGGTTACGCGCGCGCCTTTGCAGCACTCGTTCACCATCCGTCGAGCTAGGATGGCCAAGAGGCAGAGTTTCTGAGAACTCAAGCTGCCAGGGGGCAACGCCAAGGGGTGGTTACGCGCGCGCCTTTGCAGCACTTGTTGACCACCCGTCGAGCTAGGATGGCCAAGAGGCAGAGTTCTCAATTTACTTCAATGGCTAAACTACTCAAAGGCAGCGTAGACCAAAAAAGGAGTTCTCAGTTCATAGTCGAAAAGCGAACTGAACTGGGTAGGCAAAATTGCCTCTTTTATACCCAGATATGCTGGAAATTCCCTAATTAATCATTTATTGCTTCCTATTAAAACATTACCTTATAAGGTTAATGGTTTTTTTTATCATGATTCTTAATTACATCATTAAAAATGGAAAGTTTTCTGTGTTTTTCCATGACATTATTCTTTTTTTGCCTTCTTCAGCTCCATTCGCTTCTTTTCTTGCTTGTTGCTTTATGGTTTTTCCACATTAAATTTTATTTGATTTAGTCCATGTACAGTTTATCTTCGGATGTACATCCACTTTATTTGAAATCGTCTCTTCTTTGTCAGACTGTGAATACGTAATGTTTTGTTTGTCACGTTTTTCATGCTTGACCGACCACAGCGTTTGGACTGCGTATCAGCATTCTTTGCTTGACTTTGGCCTTTGTCTTCTCTTGATTAAAGTGACATTCAATGTACAGACCATTATGATGTGTCTGCTACAAAATGTACAGTTTCAACAACGATTTCTTACTGCGTTTTGTAGAATAGTTATCAACTCAAAGGGCATCGATTTCACAAGTGTCTGAGGAAACGGTGGCTAAGGGCTATTTTGGAGCCCACAACCGTCAAACACAGTTTTGTTTACTTCACATTACAAAATGCACTTTTAGGCCTCCCAAACGTTTCTTAACGGGCATGTGTCCCCCTCTGCCTATGCCTATCCCTCGCAACACCGTCGTTGAAAGGCAGAAGGTTGCCCACTTCGTCCATTTTTTCGTCTTAGCACAGAGCCGTAGACAGTTTATGCAGGTTGCTACCAAGGCAAAATGCCATCAAGCTCTCATGTTAACAAATCTATTGATTTTTAGAACGTTGACAATGTGATATGCGCATCAATGATATTGATTGCCCGTAGAAACTGTCATCATTTGAGGACCATGACTGACGTAACTGTTCGGAGAATCTTTGTTAATGACAGCAACAGCTTGGTTGCACAAAGGATAGGAACGTCATCCTCCCAGAGTTTGAAAGGGAAGGAGGCGTTCCTTTACTTTTCGTTGCAGCACAAAAATAACAGCGCTTACGTCGTAATGCTCTGTGAAATTTTCCACAAAAAATTATTTTATTTTGGCTGTTTCTAGGTCTGCCTTCTTTAGTAGCGTTTTCACTCTACACTGGTACTTGCATCACCAGTTGCTCTTCAAAATTGCCACTTTGCTTTTGGAAGGTATAAGAAAAAAATAATAGATTGCACTGCTTCATTCTAATTCTTTTTTGCTGTATTAAGTTTTTACCAAGATGTAAGTAAGCAAGCTATAGATTATTTTGATGCCGCAGGAGTTAATATCATTTTCAGATTTTCTTGTTTGGGCGAAATGTAAGCTACTCCAGTGCAAGTCATTTGTCGACATCTTCAGAGAACTCTGCCAGCTCTTCACGGTCCAACTTTTTGAAGCCTTTGAACTTCCTGAGTTTGTCGCCCAGTCTTCATTCAAGTAACATTTGTGTTAAACTCTATGTCGTTGTTCGTTATTTGTAAGAAGTAGAGTTAATGCTTTTTGGAGGATTTTTTAAGAATTACTAAAGCGCATACTGAAGAACACACTAGACCGCGGGTTCTTAACCTGGGATCCATGAACCCTTAAGGGACCATGGAGGTGATTTAAGTGTTTCATGAATGTGATTTACAGGATTAAAAGGCTTTAACAGGCTTTGCAGACATTTTGATTACTACTACGATGATTAAGATCTAATTGCAAATATTTATTACATTGTTTCTTCTTGAGAGGTCCGTTACGTTTATTAGGATACAATAGGGGTCCGTGACCCACAAATGTGTGTAAGAAAAGCTGCACTAGACACATAGGCGTAACCAGAAAGGGGGCGAAAGGGGCCATACCCCCCAAATTTTTAGAATATATAGTCATTTTGTGCTTAAAAGAGACGCTTTTCTAAACAAAATAGTGTTATTCGCCTACAATAAAATATTTTCCCCAAAAAAATTTTTTGCCCCCTAAGTTTTTGGGCTGGCTACGTCGCTGACTACACACTCTTCCTTGTTTTGCTTAGCCCGTTTTGCCACTGACACAGTGAAACTTCGGTTCTTAAAACCACGCTAGAGCAATAGCGTCGTCATAAACACACCTTCAGAATTGAGGAAATAAGTCAGACATTTGTTGAACCTCCGAAATATAAAACATTAACAGGTACATCCAGTTAAAGTTTTCGACTGATTAAAGACCTGTTTTTGCTATCAATAACTACATGCTCTTGCACTCCACACCAAGCAAGGTTGGAACGCCTTTGCCTTAACCAGAAAAATCAGTACAATAAGTTTCTCACTTTTACGTTGGGACGCCGCGAACTTGTTTCAGTGCATTTGCAGAGTTTTTGAAATAAAAATGAATCAGAAGTTGTTAAGTTTAAATTTGATTTGCTTGGGTTAGTGCATTCAAGTTTGTCACCGTTAATATAAATAACGGAAAATACAATATATATATTTAACTTCAGTCGTTATTTCGTTTAGAATCTAAACGATAAACTTGAGATAATTGAATCCTCCGAAAGGTAAAAACTACTGAATATACATGAAGAACTTTCTCAGGATTTTGTGGCAATCTCGCCTGAAGGTCAAACAAAGCATAGTCGCGCAGGAGCTCATTTAGCTGGGAGGGTAAAGAATCTCAGCTCAACTGTCTGTTTCTCAAGTATCACTCAAGTTTTGCTCTATTTTGTCACTTTTCGGCATTGCAACGTCACTTTTCGGGGTTGCTACTGGAGGCGCAGTTTTGTACCAGAGCTGAATACGTAACATTTCCACACCCCACTGAAACGCTTGCAAAACTCGGGAGATTAAACTTTAGTTTTCTCCCACTGCGCTTTACAAAGAGGTGCATTACAACATGCCCATATACGTTTTTCAGAACTTTCACACAAATATTGGCTTTTAAGACCACTGAAATATACGAATACATCCGACGAATGCAATGAATTTCGTTCAGACTGTACGTTCTGACCATCAGTAACGAAAGAGAATTCGCAACACATGGCTGTGCAAGAGAGAACCAACGGAGAAGGCAAATGCTGGAAATTTTGCTGGGAATATATCTAACGGTCTTATAGCGAATAATTGCTTTCAGAGACTAATGCAAGTTTGACGAAAGGAAAAGTGAAACCAGCAACTTGCAAACTTTGATCAGCTGCTATGTTTTAGTTGAAATTGCTGTCGTCTCAAAGGATCAAATATTTTTGCATTTTTTAAAACGGACCAATTTTTTTTGCATTTGTTGGATAAACTAATAAGACATGTTCTATTTGTTTCTTAAAAGATAACGTCTTTTTGTCTTCTTCGACCCTGGTTGTCAACAATGTTGAAAGTCAGTCAACTTTGGTTTCATCTTGCGAAATGCTTCTGACGTCACTGATCCGAGTTGCGACATTGACAGACAGTACTGTCGTTGAAAACGTCATACGATCAAAAAACGAAGTAAGCACGCATTGGCGTTGTTATTCCTCAAGAAAAAATGTCCACATCGAAAATTAATCGATTGCACAGTTCCCGGAAAGTCCGTGAAAAAGTGTTTTATGATGTAATTTTTGTAAGCAATTGTTTTGAATTTGTAATGCCTGAAAGAAAGTTGGTAAAAAGCTTATGTATGTAGTTAATTGCCGTTAAAACAATTGTGGTGTGCTTAGAAACATTTTATCTTCATTTTCGAAATATATCAGGTTGTCAACAGCCTCAATCTTTTGTGGAATTGCAACAGCTTCCGTGACTTCATGACTAGGTTTACCGAATTCGGAGAAAAAATGGTACTGCTTGCACATGTAACTGGATCCAGACAAAAGGTAATTTGTTGGGGAAACAATTATAAAATATCTGATCGACAGACTTGAATATAAGCAATAACGTTTTAGTTTCATTTTTGTGTTTACCAGCGTTTAAAACATTAAAATCTTGCCACGTGTTGCAGCGCTTACAATCCACGGGGTGAAAAAATGCCGTCACTCTCTCTAAATTTTCGGGCAGCACAAGCTGTTTCGTCAAACAGATTTGGCATATTTCTCAAAAAAGCAAAGTTTTTTAGCAATGGAAAAGAAACTGTAAACGAATTATGAAGGTTATTTTCGTTAGGATATTCTGTTTGAATGAAATAGAAAAAGATGTCTACTTATTGCACGAATAATAACGCTTGGAACGACGGTAATAGTGACTGGTTCTTTGCTATGAAAGGACTCTAGATACTGAATTAGGGGATACCCAATTTTCCACCTTCTGGGAAACTACGTCATGGTTATGTCATAAACAACGTGACGCCAGCATTTTCAGCGCAAGAAGGACGCCTTTGCAAAATTATGTTTTTTAATTGGCTCTATAGTTGGTTGCTAAATCACAGTTGCTTCAGCCATAAGCATACGGTATGGGGATGCAGGGGATGCGGTCGCATCCCCTACGCTGGAGAATTAGCCATTAATCGGGCAAAAATTTTCAACATGTGGGCAAACCATACAGCTACATTCACATTTAAGTTAGGTCGTGTCTATTTTGCCATCAACGGCAAAAGCTCTGCTGAGACTATTTTGCCATTCTTTTTAGCCTTTGATGGCAAAGTAGACACTGCCTTTATTTGAACTGGAATCATTTGGTAATTCCAGCAGCCTTCATCAAATTTGGGCCAATTAAGAAACTTCGTTCAAATTTGGGTGAAATTAGAAATATAAATTCCATCAGGCTATATCAACTTTGTGCAAATGGCAATAGCTCCATTCAAATTTGGGCATAGTGGAACAGCTTTATTCATTTTTGGACAACTTCAAACACATTCATTCAAAGTTGGGTAATGTACAAACTACAAAGACTTCATTGAAATTTGGATATAATTGGAAACATTTGTGTGAATTCCAACAGCCTCATTCAAAGTTGGGTAAAATTGGAACCATCTGGGTAAATTACAAGGGGTTCATTCAGATTTGCAAATATTATAAACATTTGGGTAAATTCCGACAGGCCAGGTCAAAGTTGGGCCAACTGAAACAATGATGTGTGTTAATACTGTGAAGTTTTCATGTTCCAAGTTTGTTTCATGCTGTGAAGTTTCCAAGGCTCTGTTTGTTGCTGTTATGTTTTAATGGGCGGCAGTATGTGGTAAAAGCACCTGTGAATTGCTTTTTTAAAATAATGTAGCTTTGATTCAATGCTGTGAAGTTATCATTGGAATAAATACTTGCAGTAATGTGCAGCTACAAATTATTTTGTGGTAATAATGTGGTGTAGCGGACTAGCTGTGATATTATACTGTAAAGTTTTCGTGTTTCAAACTTGCTTGGCATTGTGATATGTACAAGCGTGAATCTTTTGCTGTGAAATATTCATGAACAGAATTAACTAAGTAACTGCATGCGCAATATGTTGTCTGGTAGTAGTGTAGCTGTGATTTAAATACTATGTTTAGGTTTTCATATTTTCCATTTGTTTCATGCAATGATTTACACATGTTGTATCCTGCCAAATTGAATGTTTCAGTTTGATGCTGTGAAGTGACGTTTTCATAAGAGTAGCAACTGTACTATTTATTGCACTGCATAATTCACTAATAATAATACAGTCCAGTGAAGAATTGCTATTTTTATACAATATTCTTGTTGAGGTTATAAGTCGTTTGTCATTGGAAATTTGCATTTGTACATATTCTTTGGTAATTGATCATATGGGATGCAGTATTAATGTCTGAATCAGTTTCATATTGTTATTTTTTCTTAGCATGCTGTGTAGGGTTGCCAGATGGCCGATATTTCACCGGCCTGGCCGGTATTTTACTGCTAATTTAGCGGAGGCCGGTAAAAGGCCGGCATTTTGAAAATCAGTCCCCAAAGCCGGTATTTTGAAAATAAATAATTTGACATAACTTTAAAAAAAACTAACGCAGAATTTCTCAAATTAGTGAAGTTTATTTGCTGCTGTTGACGCAATCCTTGGTGCGATTTTCACGCCACACACACACCGAAATGTAATGATTCGCTCAAAATACGGGCAAATTACTTAAAAAACATTCTTCTCTATTTCCCTGTGCCGCTTAAAAATTACGACAGAGCTTAGATCTGGCACTGTCGACTAAATGGCCGGTATTTTTACAAAACGCATCTGGCAACCTTAATGCTGTGTTCAGTGCACATTTGACTGTCTACACTGGAGTGTTTATTTGGATTTCATAATGTCACTTAGAAGCTGTAAATGTTTGAGTAAGTTGTGGCATTTTACATACAACACATTGCATTGAAGATTGCTTCATGCGGAAGGCTAAGCTATTTGGTATATATAGTATTTTTCAACTGCCTCCTTACCCTCTTCTTGAGACTTGACCTATTATTTGCGGGCAATGTATCTTAGACCGTAACCTGGATATTTTACTCCTTTTCCAGATTGATTGTGATTGTGGTTAATGCAGATGTATCCATCTGTGCTAGATAAGAACAGATCTCAGATATTAGCATGATCGTGTTGGAAGAATAAGTTTATAATGTATCTAAAAAAAAAAATCTAAAAAATTGAAAATGAAGACGCTGAACAGCACCTTCCACACGTGATAGCATGAACAGCAATTTCAATTTCTTTTGAATTTTTTGTTTCTCACCACAGTGAATACTATCATTGTTCACATATGGCTATGCAGAATATTGATCGCTAGAAGGCATAAGGCGTTGATCCTCATAGTGACACACCGTTTTCAGGATTCCATTTATTTGCTTCGTCATTTATATGATTTGGTAATGAAGAGGTGTATAAACAAAAGTAATTTTAAACTCAGGGCTAAGAAATCTGTCAGTTTGCAATTCATCAACGAGATGGAGCTACCCACAGCAACGAACTTGCATGGCAATGCGTTGCCGCCTAGAATCTAATTTGTACATGAAGAATTGCAGAAGCGCGACTCACGCATAAATTGATTTGTTACTGGTATTTGACGACTGGTAATTATGCATGCAGACACCTTGATTTGTTTAAAATGGTACGTATTAATCTTAACATAAGGTTTGCTGTTCATACGTTATTTGGGAAAAAACAAGGTCAAATTTGGGCAAAAAAATTTGCATCCCCAAAAATATGAACTCCCGTACACCTGTGCTTTCAGCCCACGTTTTGTGTCAATCGTCAGTAATGCAGAGACGGTGCACCTCTTAAGTAGACTGGATAATATCGCACGTCAGAGTGCTGCATACACTGGCATTTCTCAAAAACACATCGTACACAACAACTAAAAATCACATAGTTTCGTTTTAAATACGAATACGCGCAAAGTTTCGTTTCAAATGTAATAAATATGAATTAACGTATGAATACGTGGGAAAAAAACACCATGGACAATGGGGTATGGCCCCCTCTGCGGCCTGTGACTGTGGCGCAGAAGAACAAACCGTCGACCATGTTGTCCTCGCATGTTCAATCTATCGACCTCCCCATGGACTGCACGGCCTGACGCATAGGCATAAGAGGCAGGGAGTCGGAGGGGGCGGCCGCCCGCCCGGACTTGAAAAATTTCAGGGCAAACTCTGTTTTCAGGGCAAGCGCAAGTTGCTCAAAAATCCTGAATGATAGAAAATATTTCAATACAGTTGAAAATTCCACGGCAACTCTGTTTTTCAAGGCAAGCGCAAGTTGCTCAAAAGTCCTGAATAATATAAAATACATATTCAGTACAGTGAATTCAGGGTACCCTCTATTTTTCAGAGCAAGCGCAAGTTGCTCAAAAATCCTGAATGTAAAAAGTATATTCAATACAGTGAAAATTTTCAACGCAAGCGTTGTTTCTCAAGAATCCTGAATGGTAAAAATATATTCAATACAGTGAAAGATTTCAGGGGAAACTCTGTTTTCAGGGCAAGCGCTAGTTGTTAAAAATCCTGAATGTAAAAAGTACATTCAATAGAGTAAAAATTTTCAGGGCAACTCTGTTTTTTCAGGGCAAGCGCAAGTTGCTCAAATCGTGAACGGTGCAACAATATTCAATACAGTGTATATCCACTTGGCGATCCGTGTAATTTGGGCTAGTGTAGTTTGTGATCTGGACCAAAGTTGTGATTGGTTATAGTGACTTTGGTCTGGACCAAGCCCTCGTTTTCTGTAAAAATCGAACAATCGGATGTCGGTAGTTCAACAGCTTGATATAAGAATTCGGTAACTCTTTCTTCTTTCGTTTTCGAGTCTTTGTTCGTTTTCGAGTCTTTGTTCGTTTTCGAGTCTTTGTTCGTTTTCGCTAGGTAGAGGTGCAGTGTGTTAAGATGATAGACTTTTTTGATTAACAGGAGTTTTAGAAGCGGGCAGCAGGGACGTGCAGATTGTGTGGCTCCTTTGAGTGCGCGTCTTTAATGTGCCTTGCTCAAGCGCACAGCAGCTATAACACAGGCAGATTCAGGGAGTCAGACCATACGATCCGGAACTGCCCATTTTAAAACAATGCGTTGCGTCATCGAAATCGCGTACATATTTGTATGAGTAAAAACATTTGCCGTAAAATTTCTTGTCTGGGAAAACACAACACGCAAGGAACTTCAACCCGTTGAGTTAACAAGCAAGGTAACTACAGAATTTGCCTACAACGGCACCTTTACGGGATTGCATAAAGAACGTTATTGTCGAACTGACATTGCAAGCGAATTGAAATGCATATACAAGATGCCATTGCGACCAAACAAAATGTAACGTTATGGGCGAATTGACGCTACAGAGGAAGCCGTTATAAACGAATTCAACTGTATAGAACAGATTTACAAAAAGGTTTCAGGCGCCATTCGGATTAAGCTAAAAAGCTAGTTTCAGGGCAAATTGTGTATTTTTAGGGCAAATTGCTATTTTCAGGGCAAATTTTTTCCGCCTCCCCAGTAAAATGCCTTCCCGTACGCCTATGACCCGACGGTTCTGGGTGATGAGACAGATGAATGGCTGCTCAACACCTGCCCTGAGATCTAGTGCGGCCAAACAGTGGATTGAAAGAACTGGCTCATACGACAACGATGACTATGGACAAAAACACCATTCGCTCATGGGTGGTAAACCTGCATCCCGCGGGTCCATTCGGCCCACTTGAGTATTTAATGTGGCCCGCATCAGAATTTTCTTTACCCAGGTTAAAGCACAACATCTCGTCAAAACGAAACTCCATGACCCAGGCAAGCAGACATGTAGACAGTACGTCAAGAGAAGTCTCTCTCGCTCCTTGGACGATAAACGAAGAATTTTAAAGATAAACTCAATTTTTGCCGCCCGCCAACGATATTGCAGAATTCATGCGGCTCCTGATTTAAATACCTTCCCTATCCGTGACTTAACTGATTTGAAAGATTGTTTTGACACTAATATTTTATGTTTTTAGGACTTACGAAGCTCATTTTCCCGATCTCAAATAACTTCGGTGAGGTCGGCGATGGAAAGAGAAACCCCGGTGGTCCTTGCTTCGTCCAAAGTAAGCTTCGTCCAAAGTGCTTGCTCCAAATAATAAAATATAATGCTTGAGAATTGATGAATGCTCCCTCGGTCCTATTTTGGTAGAACGACGAAAGTCAGAAAAAATTTTTAAAACCTTCAACTCATTCTTCAGATGTGGTTTCAAAACCCTTGCCCTGGATCACAATCTGTCAGAACTTTTTCCTTTCGAAGAATGAAGCGCGCCCTCTCTCGTCTGCATAAAATTGTTACAGCAAACACAGGGTGGAAACAAAGACAGGAGGAAAACGTCAGCCAAGCAATGTGCAGGTTTGTGTTGGCATGGGTCTTGCATTTGCACCTTCATAGATTAGTATATCGCATTTTTTTGATTTGCTTTGATTTGATGTTTTTCACAAACAATGTTAAATGTTTTTCGAACAACGAAATGATGGATCGTGTGGCTTGAAGAAGCAGATCCATGATATGTTCATGCACTGCGTGAAAAAGGTCTAGGCTTTCAAGCTATGTCAAGGGTTTCTAAATTTGACGGGCAACATTTCCACTTGAAGAAGTCAACTGAAAACCAAGAAAAACATGGACTAAAATTAGATCAATTGCATCTTCACAAGAGGGGTCTAATAAGTCTTTATTTCTTGCCAAAGTGAAGCAGACCTCTTACGGGATTTTCCTCGTTTCTTGTCGTTGATTCCACAAAACTTGAGTACATTGCATACGAAGAGTTTCTATGCATATGTTTATGTTTTGTCAGACACTAAATAAGACCCACATGACGGTCTTTAAAGGTTAAAAAGTTTACCCAAAAAACTGTTCATATGATTGTCTAAACCATTGCAAATTGCAGATTAGAGTTGCACGAAGATTTTCAAATGCCAATCTGCGAAGAAGGAGCTTTTGTTCTGCTTCAAAAATTAGAGGTGAAAATGCAAAGATGCTTTCATTTTGAATGAAACAATATGTAAAATTTAAAAAAGTGCGGCTACAGGGAAAAGCCGGGTGTTTCTGATGTTCCAGTGGTCCTCATTTTCTTCAAAAAATTCGGAAGCATTTTGAGGTAGTCAGCACCACATTGCTGCCAAGCATACTTAAAATTCCGCATAACAGTTGTGTCGAATAAAACACAAGAGTGGTGAATGACAGATAACAGTGAACAGACACGAGCACAGCTAACACCCAGAGGTGTAGTCCTGAAAAAAAGATATGGTGAAACGCAGTTGTACTAAAGATGCTTTTCTTGATACATTGGAGATACTTTAACCCTTTTTTTTGATGATTTCGCAAAAATAGCAACTACAAAAATGCCAAATATTTAGGTGCCACATCAAAAAGCAGGGTAGCGACCGCATTCTCCCGACCGCACCACTGTCTATACTGCATAGCAAAGTAAAATTTGTCGAAACTGCAGATAAAAATATTTATTCTGCTTCCGTGTGACATATGCTCGTATTGCTTCTGAAAATGCAGTAAGTTGGATTCTGAAGTGACTTTACCAACTAGATCACATTTCTTAGCAAAGTAATTATTATCTTAATTAAATGAAAATGAAGTTGTTTGGAATTTCGCTAAATTAACTGCCAAATGCAAAATTGACTCTATTTCAGGACTTCTTAAAAATTTCGACGCAAGATATTTTACTGGACTTTCATGGCAACGCAGTCGTTCAAAGCAATTCAACAAAAAGCATCAAATCCTTGGTAAAAGAGGTACATGTCAAGGACAAGTAACTTGTTAAACGGTGGTGTGCGGTAAAATCTTTGCAATACTTCTTACGTTTAAATTTCAGCACTTGTCTGACATTGAATTTTGGGTGTAAACTATGTCTGCTTCAAACAAACAAATGCAAAACGTTTGTGGTTCGGCGATATCGATCGAATCCATATTTTTTTGAAAAGTTCCTGCAAAAGCAATCAAAACTTCCTGCAAAAGCAATCAAAACTGTTTGGTCTATTTCCACTAAATTTCAAGGATTCTCGTACGAAATTTATAAAACCTCACAAGAAATTAAAATAGAAATGCTGCAGTAGATATCTCCTTTACTCAGGTCCTAAAACTATTTTAATCGATTACTTGAAATCCAATATCCTGAGCGATCTTTAATCTGGAGTCTAACTAAAGTGGTGACTGTAGACATTAAATAAGGCATTCTTTGCAACTACGGAACTTACAGTGAAAACGCTTGAGGTCATTGTTAGTGTTGTCGATAAAAAAATGGTCGTGTGGGTCAGTTTTCACAACGGCGTGAGAAGTTATTTATTGTTGTTGGAGAAAGAACTTTGTAAATTTTTACTAATGACTTTTATTTTCCATCTGACAATTTCAATTATGTTCAAATCACCTGAAACCCTGATGCCAATTTCGTGACGTAAATAATGTACCTGAATAGCGAAACAAAGTGAAATGTATCTATTTGTATAGAGAAACGCTACTGGTTTTTGTGAAAACGACAACTTTTGTGTCTTTTTCTAGATTCAGCAGAGCCTTGAATCTTTCACTGACAGTGTAGAAACACGATCTGATCAGAAAATTGCAATCATCGATGCCGTCGCTATTCTCCAAGTGTCATCTGCGCGATTAGAAGAGGTTGTTATGCTTTTAACTCCAGCGTATTTTATTTTGCTGCAGGAAATAACATAGTCCACGTTTCCAGTGCAATAACTTACTTTTGTCTTGATTTTACCCTTATTTTGCTGTTTGTACGGTGTATCGGGAATAGTTTTTCTGTGAAAGAGGTTGATTTTATCTTGGGAGCAAATTATTCAAAAAACGCTGGTTAAACCAGTGTGATGTAATCTTTGCTTGGTATACTGTAGCAAATTGTTTGCGGTTTGAAAGCATTATTCACAAAAGGAGAGATTGTTGCAGAAAGGATTCCTTTCGATAAACAGTACTCTTTATTTGAACACACGATTGTTTTATGCTAAATGCATTCTGTGGTGAAAAGTACGGGAAAAAACATTCTGCATTTTTTAAAAGAACGAAGTGTTGCAACAACTTCAGCTGAAATCAGGTGCGACTCTAGGTCAACAGCGTCACGGGGGATCATGCACGCGATTTGTACAGACTGACACTGAATGCAACCGTTCGAGGTTTTCCATTTTGCTCTCATTCTGGCTGGCACTACTGCTGCTCAGTGAAGTAGTTACGTTACAATGAATGAGAAGTTCTCATGCGAACTTATCCATTGTTGCGTAACGTACGTCAGAGAGCAATGATAACGCCAGTAAGTCCTCTGCGCACTAGGCTGATTCATATTATCCAGAGTTGCTGGACAATTTATCATTCGTTTGAAATTATTCTCGAAGGGGAACTGTCCATTGGATTGGAATTCAAATCCAATGTTCTATGCAAATCCATTGCTTAAAAAAAATTCAATCTGATATGAAATGTATTTTAAAAAATAGTTAATTGCAGAGGGCAGCACGAGCTCTAACGAATGAGCTCTAACCAGAGAACGTCTGCTACGAATCATATCTTTTGATTCAGGTCACCTGCAACATGAACGCGGAAGGCCAGACATGGAACGAAAATGTTTGAACAGTGATAAGGCTCAATGAAAAAAGCCCGAGTTTACAACCTTAACTGGTGAAATGGGTGCTGGCACAAATATACAAAGCAAGCAAGCTAGCGTTCTACAATGTAAATCGTAATCGAAGACTCGGGCTAAGCCCAGTAGCCCGTGTTCCGGAGTCGCCACAGGTTGGAATCATCGATATTGGTTAAATGTAAAACGCCCATAGTTGTTAAAGAAAATGAACTTCCGGCTTCATTGCCCCTGGTGTAAAAAAGCGACGCCCGCCCCACCACGCCTCCTTGTTCCCGTAGTCGTGACCACGCACCGTGATGAGTGCAAAAACGTAAACAGTTTCTACGAACACAAAATAGTACTGGCGCGTGATAATGGACGATGGTGGAAAATCAATAAACCAATAGCCGGTCATAATAACATCGTCGGGAAAATATAAATCCAGAGGCTATTTTCTGAGAAAACGCTCATTCCGCTTTCAACGGCAAGTGATTACCTCACCGTGCTTCGTTTGCCGCATATGATTTTAAAAATACACGCTTGCACACGTTACCACACAGTGAAATAGATCCTTACAAACTTTCGTGACTCTTTGGCAGTGCGAAAAGGGAGCTTCTTCACCTATTTCTCGAGAAGAGCTGCGTCTTCTGTGTCTTCGAGCAATTGGAGCGTTAAAAACTGCGGTGAGAGTATTAAAAATCGGGGGAATCGCCGCCCCTGGCAAGCTACATGTAAAAACCGTCTCTCCCTTAGCTTTCGGGTTTACTATTTTTTCGTTTTCAGTGGGTTGTCATTTTTTAGCGTTTTTCAGAGTATTTTCCGGTGATATAGGGTTTTAGTATAGCCATCCATATCCGGATTCACTATCAATTCTCAAGTTTTTTGTCTGAGTTTTGGTTACTGAACCCCCTTCCGCTAAGTTTCCCCCTGGCTTAAACCTCTAGTTACGCCACTGTGCTTCGCCATATTGGTTGAGACTTTATTAATACCCTCATTGAGCAGTAGAAAACGATAAGTGAATTAATCTGTGAGCATGCAACGAAACTGCATTTGAACTTCGCATACAGCTGCAAACCAATCAAGTGCATGATGAGAGGCCTGGTCAGAAAATCGTAGCAGCACCAATCATCCACAAAACACATTGTTGATTTTGCAACTTGCCAGCAATGACATCTCGCCAACTCGCTGTGACGGTGTATCCACGTCATATAGACTACAAAGGAAAGTAGTGACTGTACACACCTCGTAACAGTTCTGACGTAATGGCACTGGCACACAATTCTGAGCAGGAATACACACTGGCTTGATCCCCAGCAGCAGACGGTCGTCAATGCCTCACTCTTGCAAAGCTCCCCGAAACTGTTATCGAGGCGCTTTTCCGAGTTCCACAAAAAAACGTAGCCATCTTTAGCGTGCTACCAAGATTTCTTGAAAACTTCAACAGAATGAAAATTTGGTCTATGGTGCTACGGTGAAAAGACATGAGTGAAAAGGCAATAAGTGAAAAGACATGCTTATGCATGCCAAGGTAGGATGGGCCATTGAGTATGGTTGTAAAATAAACAGCAGTGTTAAAACGATGATATAACAACAATTTCAGAAAGTTCGAGTTTTCAACTTTTTTTAAAAGTATTTTCATCTCGGTGGCTGTTTGGTGCTACTGGCATTAATATAGTAAAAAATGTCATGATCACAGCAATGATCAAATAGAAGACTTTAGAGCGTTTTCTGAATAAAAAAGAAAAAAAGGTATTTGATAGCATATCAAATATTCCATAGTTTGGGTCCCAATAAGGTAAAAGAAGCAAACCTTGAAAAGAGTTAAATCTAGTTCGGAAAAAATTGTTGGGTACAGAAAATGTCAGGTAATAATGTTTTCTTTAGTAAATTAGCCGAAATATCCTTGAAAATTAGTGGAAAATGCTTTTCAAAAATGCTTAAAATTAGTCACTGAAAAGTTACAAAGGTTTTGTATATTTAGTAAATTTAGTTGTTACTATGAGCCCTGCAATAGTTGTATCTAATTTCAAAAATTTGATTGCATTGCACCAGTGCATGTAAAATCACTGACCTGCAGAACCTTTAGATATTTTTGTTCCGTGCGTTGAGTTACGGGTTTTTGAATCGACAGTTTGCCATTTTTTGTGCCAATAGCTGAACGATATCTGCGTAGGAATAAAGGTTTTGCTGTATCTTTTTGAAATACATTTGAAGAGAACCAAGGAAGAAAATGTCTGATGTGCTTTTCGCAGTTGCACGAAACCGCTCTCTTCCACCTTGTGTCTGCCACGAATAAAGTTCGTTGCGTGGGCCAAGGTGCAGGCGATTCATTCCCGAAAGATGTTGCACAGAAACTTCTTCGAGCGACAGAGCTTGGCCAAAACAACGCAGTTGCCTTCCTGCAAGATCTAAGTGAAGGGTCGGAAAAAGTACGTCTCGTGTTAGTTCATAGTTTGCGAAGCCCAAACCCCAAACCAGATGACTGAGCAACATACTACGTCATGACTGCGCAACACGAAACGTCATGGCTGCGCGTAACTTGCAATTTCAAGACTGTGTAACATAAAACACCTGACCTAAGAAGTGCTGAAGCAAGATATAGCTTGCATGCGACATTATTGTTCAAATGTTTGCTTGGTGCCTAGTGGATTGGTGTTGTCTAGAAAAAGCAATGAAAAAGTGTTGTACTGCAGTTGTTTTTGAAGAGTAGTTTTATTGAAGTAAAATATAGTTTGATTTGACTTCCTAGAGTTTCGGTCCAACAAACTTGTGCAGAAATCCTAAAAGCTTTATTACTGCACGTGCTCTCCAAAAAGGAACCAAGTATACAACTAGTGCAGGGTCATGCTGAAATTTTGCTGGCGAAATTTTAAACATATTTTGTTTTCGCGTTTGTCGACCATGAGTTTTGTTGATTCTTTATAGTTTGCTCTCGGCGTCTAGCAAGTGAATTTCGTTCTTAGTATTTTTTCGCACCATTCATAAAAAACAATGCCATCGTTTGAAAGGAATACGCAACCTGCGCGATATCATAAGTTTATTTTTAAATCTGCGGCAGAAGATCGCGGCGAAAAAAGCAGCTAAAATATATGGCTGCCTGATAAATTTTCTGCCATTTTAGTTCTCACAAATGTATCTTGCAGATCCTGTTTCTAAAAACTTTCAAGCACTTACGCTGTGAAGTATTCAGTTGTGTGTATACGAGTTGCCTGAAATCAAACAACTGTGTCAACAAAGGTCTCACGCACATTTGAGAAATATTGAAAGTATTCACCAGCGAATTTTGTACTTCGCATATTTCTAAACGTTTTCAAAGTGTTTCAAAAGTAGTCAAATATCTATCCTGTATCTCCTGTTATAGTTCGTGCCTAAAGCAATGAACGAAACAGTTCCTTGTAAATAACAACAAATTACGCATTGTCCTCATGTCACGTAAGTAAAGCTGTTGAAGCTTTACCTCATCGAAATCAGGTTACTACTTCTGATCTTTGAAGAATTTCCTCTTGGCTTGTAGGTAGTCCTAAGTGTTTTCAACCAAATGATATTTTTGCCAGCACTGCGGCAAATGTTTCTTTCCAACACTCGTTTCATACCATAAGATGTTTTTAGACAAGATACCTTTTTTGTGTAAACTTCGCAATTCGAAACATTTTAGGTGCGGCTTGCCTGCGAACTTGCTGCCCACTGCTTTGTGGAAAAAGAACACCGACAAGACACAGCCAACATTGTTGAGTCCCTGCAAGAACTGGAAAAGCAGGTATCACAACATGATCTTTAAAATCTCTGCGAAGCAAGCTGTGTTGTGTTGTTTCAGCCATGCAAAAGAACTCTGAATGATCTGTGGATGAAGCAGTAAAACCTTTGGCTGAGTGTGTAAATTTTGCTTGTAACGAAATTCCTGTGTGCCGCAAATTTTCTCTACTTTGCATATTTTGATGCACTATCAAGGCAGAAAATTGTATGTGCTTCTGTAACTTACAGGTAAAAAATGCGTTCCTTGTAGCAACAGCGTCTACTCAGTGCTCTGAAGCTTTCGATTGCCTTTCTGATGTCATGGCGATGTGGACTTCGTACGCCGTAACTGACGTAGGCAGATTGCAACACTATCTGACGAATGCTGAAACTCAAGCACGGGTAAGAAACGGAAGCATCACTTCAATTCACAAGCTTCATCGTTGAACTATTTTCCGTACTAGGGCGGGGAATTTTATGGATAAGCAAGTTCTTGAGATTTTACAGAAAATATTCATTTCATAATTCCAAAATATATGTGGGATGGTAGAAAAACACTCGATTTTTCTTGCATGCACTAGATTTTAAGAAAAAGTTTTAGTGAACCTCTACAAACTGAGTTTAGCAAAAATTGTTGCTCTGAATAATCTTTTTGGTTCATTAACAGGAGGAGCCACATCAAAATCTTAAAAATTGTTATAAAGGGTACTACAACACATCTTATGATGTTATTTTACGCACGTTTGACTACAGGGTAAAACCCGATTTTGATCCCTGCAGTAACTGTAGCGACTTTTCTTCAAGCGGTTCTGCTGTTAAAAGTATGCACGTTGGAAAAATTGGTTCTTCCCAAGAACTGTCTATAAACACTGTCATCTTTGCAGAACAAGCATTTTTACCCCTCTTTTTTGAGTTTAGAGGTCAAATGTCCAAACATCGGGGGTATTTCTTCGCTCTTTGTCTTCAATGCATCACTCCCATTCCAAAAACAGCAACCATCTAAGAATCGCAGAATATGTTCACACATGTATCTTAGGCATTCCATCCAAGTTTGAAGTGAAGGTGTCAAGAATAGAAAAGTTATTAAAATTCTCTACAATCTACTATCCAAAAAATTCAAAAAAGTAATACAAAAAAGATCATGTTTCTCAAAAATGTCAAATACAAAGGTATGCATTTTTTTGATGAAAAGTAGATTATTATCTCTGGAAGCCTTCTAACAAACGTGAAAAATCTACTTCAAACTGGTTGAAATAAACAACGAAAAATGCATTTTCCTAAAAATTTCAAATGTTGAGGTACATATTTTTTTGTAGAAAGTACATCAAAATCCCCATTCAAAGATGTCTTGGTTGTCTCTCGTCCACAAACGGTTCATGGACTATGACTAAAAAGGTGTTTAGTGCCACTACTTTCTCGGTCTCAAAGAGACAGCATTCTTAATAAAGATTTAGCAGTTATTTTTTGTAAATCAGCAACAGAAAATGTCTGTAGTTCAAAAATATCTTCACTTCTGTTTATAAACAATTCAGTAAGAGAATACAGAAAACTGCGTTTTTACATATGTTCCTTGGCCACCTCTTTTTTGAATTACCAGGAATAACAGCAGTAAACCAACTTATTATAATATTTTCCTAATCAGTTTATTTATTTCAAACTCAAAATCCATAGCACAAGGGCAATACACAAAAAGTAAAACCTACTTTAAAAAAATATTTCTACAATCAGTTACTAGCCCACAGTTAGGTTACGTTTGAGTAACTTACACATGGCAAATGTTGAAGGTGATCATTGCCTTACGAATCCATTTAGTGGAAGATCAAGTCGTTAACCAGTGCTTTTAATGGCACGTTGCATGCAACTGTCAACACACTTTACCCCGCGAAATAACCTATATACAGATTGTTTCCACGCCAGTGCCATGCTACTGTTGATCATATCACCTCACTATCGCAGAAATGAATGAAAGTTGCTTGCAGGATATTGCGCAGAGAACCATCAAGCTCATGACCCACTTATTTACAGTTTTTACCTGAATCAACCAATACAACAGCGTAGCAAACGGTGAAATGACAAATAAGCTGTCCTTCATAATGCTCTTCACGTGCTGTGCTTATTCCCCTTGCTGGATTTAATTTTACTGCAGCCGGAGTTCGTGGTGAGTTCGACCAAACAGCGCGGTTTGGCGGAAAAGCTTGGGCAGGATATCAGGCTGGTCGTGGGTCACTGCAGATTGGAGGTGCAACAACTCAAACGCGCACAAGTGCAACCAAGTGAAATTTTCGATTTAATCGAGAATGCAAATGAGGTAAGCAAAGCTAGTACCCGGTGCAAAATTAACGCACTAAGGAAATGAAGCATTTCTGAGCTTACGCCAAACCTTCAACTCTTACCAAGTTAGTTATTTTTATGCACAATGTTTCACCAAGTAGAGAACCAATTAATTAAATTTTCATCTTTTCTACAGATCATAAACATTGCGTGGAACATTTACCTTTTTACCAAGGGTGACCCTCCACTCCGCTCTGCGTTGCAATTTTTCACCGCTTCGTTGGACCTTTGCAGACACATACAAACGATTGAGCGTACGTTTACCTGCGCCTATACCAAAGTAAGATTTAAATATAAAAGACACCACAGTGCTACTAGTTACCATAAATCTGTATTCTACATCTGCCACAGAAAGACGAATTTATTGGCATTCTACTGTCAAACCTTCATCCTGTTGTCTCAATGATGTCGTCATCCCGTCACGCCTTGCAGACCACATTGCGTACGAGTGCACCAGGCACGTCAGCTGCTTTTCAGAAAGTTTTGAAAACCTTGCGAAACTTCAAGCCTGTCCTAGAGTTAATGCTTAAGCTTCTTGTGGAAACCAATGTGATATTCATTAAGGTCAGTTTTGGATGAGCGGTAACAATTTGAAATTATTCATTTGAACTGCTGGTACTTCGTTATAAACAAAGCAATTAAATATTAAAACGATTAAAGTTAACTAACCATCTTATTTTATCACGATATTGAGTGGAAGTTGCACCTTGTGTATGGACGATTAAACGAAAGCAATGGTTGGAAAGCGCCAACCAGCCATTCCGTAAAATATTCTCAGTTTGCTTATAATATTCATTTACACAGGCAGGTTTATGGTTAAATTTCCGACAAACAATGCAATGTGATGCAAATGTAATGGGGCCGAATCATTGTCACAGATGTGTGCGAATTCGGAAAATGTTCACTGCTCAATCACAAGTGAAATGTCAGAAGGCCACTTTGTGAAATTGCGTTGGGCACAATCAGCACTTCCATAACTTTTTCGCCCTAATCGGTGAGGAGTCAAGCAGAATCGACATCATCTGTGAACCTGTTGGCTTGTACCCAAACAGCGACATTTTGCTGCGGTAAAATGCGCCGGTTTTTCCCCATTGTTTGCATTGTCTTTTCGTCAGCCAGTATTAAAGATTAAATTTTAGTTATGTTACATCCCGGTTCACTTTGTTGTAGTACCGTTGTTTATTATGTAAGATATATAATAAGCTGCACTTTTCCGATCAATTTATTGTTTGTAGATCCAGGGGCGTACCAAGGTTAGATGGCGCCCGGGGCAAGAAATAATTTTGGCGACTTGGCGCTTCCATGTTAGAACTTAGGTCTTTTGGCAGCAAATGTATTGAAGAAAGTACTTGTGACAATGTTGAGACTTTTCGGCGCCCCCAGTGGTTCGGTGCCCGGGTCAACGTGCCTTCTTTCCACCCCTCGGTGCACTCTGTATAGATCAAACGTTTGGGTCGAAAACGAATGGCAGACTTTAAAATACTTGTCTGTGTCTGCCCGGCGAATGGCTTGTTTCGATTAAAAAACTCCATCCTTTGAAAGAAATTTCCGCTGAAGTTGTCAGAGTGTAAAATTAACAATATATATAATAGAAAGTAGGACTGTGGAGCCGGAGCCCAAGCAATTTTGGATGAATGGAGCTGGAGCCGAAGCCAAAAACGTTTAGATGGTGGATCCTGAGCCTGAATTTAGGGTTAGATTGAAGAGCGAGTCACAAGTACTGGCATAAGCATTTGTGGTTTTCAGTTGCCATGCATAAATGATGTCATCATTTAGGGTAGGCTGTTATGAAATTTTTCATTAATTCTTTTGCTTGTTTATAAAATTTGTAACACCAAAATGAGAGAATTGAAATATTTGGAAAAAATCTTGGCAGCACTTATGGATGCCAGGATTGCCGTAGGTGTACATAATTTTCCTCGTTTGCGTACAGGGCTTCTCAAACTTTTTTGCACATGTCCCACTATCCATCAAGTATATATTTTTGCAACACCTCGTCTATACTGGTGCAATAATGCCATTGTGCATATGATACAATGGTTTTAAGTTTTCACTGGATCAAATGATTTTGGTGCCGGAGCTGGAGCCAAAAAACTTTTAGATGGAGCTGGAGCCAGAGCCGAAGTTAGAAATTTGAGTTCCGACTCCGCAGCCCTGGTAGAAAACTAAATGCAGGAGACATGTACTATAAGTTGGATGCAACAGCACTAATGTTTGAGACTTGGGCTCAGGGCCGCGCAAAATGATTGTAACTTGTTGTTCTACCTTGCAACCAAAGGTGTTTTTGAAAATTTCCGGGGGAGGAGAATTGCTTGGTTGCCTCCCTGGTTGCTGGTCTGTTTGGACTATATCTTGCAATAAAATCTTCTTTTAATAAATTTGGAGTGCATTTTTATGACCAATTTATCAACCAAATTTCACTCACACTTTGTGTTAGGCAAGTTGCAATGCCGATGCTTTTGAACGCATAAGTTTCCAACTTTTACTAAAAAGAACTCAATAAGTTCTCGTATTGGCCTCGTTTCGTCTAACATTCAGATTTCTTGGTCTTACGCCTCTAATGTCGGACAGTGTGCAAAAGAAACTAAAATTCGGCAACGTTGCGTAACTTAGACTTACCATAATTTCTTAGGCTTAAACCGGGACAAATTCAAAACCATGGATGAAATAACCTGACGAACGGCCGAAGCCCTGAGCTTGGCAAATTTTATATCTTATTTATTTGTTTTAAAATTGTCTGAGAACACATATAAAGTATTATACTTAGATTAAAAGGGAACATTTTTGTCTTATTGACACAACAATAAGCCCCAATTTTACAAATGGCCATTGCGCGGAATTATTACACAACAATGCATCATCAGGCTGGAGTTAATTTTGAAAAGTGCACTACAGTGAAATTCCGGGACATTTTGCTAACCGGGACGGGACACCGGGACAGACGTTCAAACCGGGACAGTCCCGGCCAAACCGGGACATATGGTAGGTCTATCGTAACTCATACTGAGATACTATAGGATCTCTTTTTCTCTATATGAGAAATGGAATGCCTATTTTGCCGGAGTTGTGCGTAATGCTTACGTAATTGCGTCAAATCCTTATCAGGCAACTAGAATACCGCCGTATTAAGGACTTGTTGCAGTGGTGCTGAATCAACTAAGTCTATACGAGAAGTATAAGGTCACCTGGAAACTGTTAATGTGTGTCGGATCATGCACAAGACTACCTTGACGTTTATCCTACTCAATTTACAGAAAAATCATGAAACGCATTCCTTGGCTCGGAAAGATCGTCGAAGGTCAAAATCCTTGACTCCACGGCACCGACGGTGCAGCAGCGTTTCAAGCCGGCAAAACATATGCACAGCTGCATTCGACTCAACCGCCAAACGAGATGCAAACAGAGATCTTTCCTACGATCCCTCGTTGTTATAAGCCGCAGTATTTTCTACAAGGACGGAAGTGGGCGACGCACCACGCATGAAAATTTGTTTTTGATTTCACGCGGCGAAGAAGCCATGCTGCTAGCGCTTATAAGAAATGAAAGATCTGAAAACCTCTCTCAATGCTACAAATGACGGATTGTTGCAGTCTGCATTGAAAAAACTTTCTTCACAAATTGAAACTAATAACTCGCAACTCAGCCTGAGAAAAGCAAATCCTTTCTCTCACTTTTACTGCGAAGATTATTGGCCGTGATTTTCATAATAATTACTGCGAAGAGGTCTTCGATGCACCGCTTTGTGAAGCTTTTTCTTTCACAGCGTCACTGGCGAGATTTCATGCATTTTCTTATGTGGCAGAAGATCATTAATGGGCGTGCTGCAATTCATACTTACCTTTAATAAAAATAAAAAGTTAGAAACCGGAAACAGAAAACGGGTGAATGTGGCATGCATACTGAAACATATTAATTTGGAGCTATGCGTGCGCTGTAGAGCCGAAGGTTTCACGGTCCAGGCCAGCATTTCTCAACGTGAGCGATGAAGACCTCCGGGATGGGATGAGAACCATTTCGTGAACAGGGGTGCAATAAAACTTTTCTGGTGGGCGATGCAACTTTAATATCATGCGGAAATCTTACTGATTATTTTATTCATTAAAATACGATTGTTTTCATGCAATAACTTTTATCATTTTCATTTAATTTTTCGCTGACTCTAGACAAGAGGTGTTTTTTAAATCAGCCAATGCCTTGTCAGTCACAGTAAATTTAATAATTTTTAGCAGAAGACTTCAAGCTATTGATCTTTCTTCTGCCACTATCAACTGGAGTTATCCTTGTGATATTTGATGTTACTTTGTTTGTGACGTAACCGTAATAGTACATTTTCTGCAAATATTCTCCCGTTTTTCCTAGCAGAGAGAATTTTCAACCTAATTTAGTATTACTGTAAAGCCAGAACACACAGTAAAAATCACCACCTGCCAATGAGGTACAAACTACAAAATGACTATGCTGATAACAGAAAAAATCTTGTTCAAACATGCACGACGCCATGTCTAATTCACTCATACGTTTTCAATTTAATTTTCCACTATGTAGAATAAAATACATGCAAATGTAATCAGTGCAAGTAACACTCACTACCAGTCAATACAATTAATCGTATCACGGAGCTTGCTTTGTAAAGCTTTAGACTAAACAGTGTTTCTCAAACTTTTTTATTCCATCGTCCCCTTTTCATTCTCGACACGTCGTTTTCGCCCCCACGCCTGATAAAGCAAACACAAGGTAGTATTTTTCAAGAATTTTATTTAAAGAAAGTACAGTATTAAATTGCTGAATCAAGCCATTAAAAAGCTGAACTAAGGAATTGTATTACGACGCTAATATTACGTTCAGAATTCTTGTGAGAATAATCCAGGGCTACGGTCCGAAGCGCCGGAGCTGGGCATTTTGCCTGGAGCCGGAGCTCAAATTAAAAATCAGGAGCCGGAGCTCAGTTTAAAATTTAGGATCGGAGCCGTAGATATGGCCATTTGAGAGGTAGCTCCGTCTCCGGGTTTCTTCCTAGATACTTACGGTTTTGCCAAATAGACTTACGTGTGCTCTTTATAACACACTAAACGCGACTGCTACGAGTTATGACACAAGACTGCAACAATGGATCTGCAAGCCTTCGATAATTCTTTGGTAAGGCTGTGACATCGCTAACGCTGTGACATAGTTAAGGCTGTGACATCGTAATCGCTAAGGCTGTGACATCGTAGCTGGCAGGCGTGGTATTACTTGAACGATGGTTCTTCTCAAACACTGTTCTAAAAGCCTCATGCAACTTCAAAGCATTCTTTGTGCGGCTTTTAGTAATATTTCTGTATTAGATTCTATTGAAATACGAGCTGTTGATGCCTACTTCGTAGACGAAATATATACCCTGCTTAGTTAGTGTCTGATTCTTTGCTGGGAAAAGATTCCTTGGGATAGACAGTGTCTTTGAGTAACACCTCTAATATTTTGTGTAACAGACTTCGTTAGTGCAATGAAACAAAACGTGTCAATTGACTTGTGGTAAAATTTTTTGCGCGGTTCTCTAACAAAAATGTATGTGTGGATTTGGCTCCTTCAGCGAAATGGTTGAGAACCACTGTTATAGAACGAAGAAACACGTTAGTTACCACAACATCTTACTTTCTAGCAGAGGCGTAACGAGGGGTAGGCAGTAGGGGCGCGATTCCCCTGGCGCCGAATCACTGCGAAGGGCGCAGAAAAGCTCCAACAATGTCGCAACTGCTTTCTTCAACAGCACATTTGCTTGCAAAAGACCTTAGGTTGGCACATGGGGGGGCAAACTTTTCCTTGCCCCGGGCGCCATCTAATCTCGTTACGCCCCTGCTTTCTAGTCAGAATGAACAAACTGGGTCTGTAGTATGGCGATCTAAAAGTAACTGACCTATAATGAGTAGCTGTATAATATGCACAGCTCTTGTAGCTGTGTAATCATGCTGTTAACAGGGAGTATGATTAAGATACGATACCATTGCAGATTAAAGTGTGAAATGCACGGCATGCCATTGTAAAGTAGGAATTTTTATTAGAAACCATTAGGCTTACTAAGAAGGTTACTAGATTACTGGCAAAGTTCATTAGGAAACATTACGTTTACAAGCAGTAGCATAACGCGAAAGTTATAAATAATTGCTTGCGAACTATAGCATTTCTTTGCATAGCATTACAGTATCAGGAGGGTAAAAAATCAATGTAAACAAATGTGGACTTTTCTCAAAGTTTTCATCGGAAAAAAATGTATGTTTTCAGCACTGTAACCAGTCTTATTTTCTCCTAAGCTTTGCGTGTTAACTCGTGCTTTACTCTGCGACTCATCACTGCTTATTATGAGTGCGAAAGATTAGAAATCAGAAGTTTTCAGTTATTTTTAAAAAATCAAATGTGAATTTCTTGCTAGAAGTCATAATATTTCGTTGAACAAAGTACTTTCAAACACATCTTCGCATTTGTTTTAATGCAGATGCGTTGATGTTTGAAAGAACACATGAGAGTCGACTGTTTTGTGCTCTTTACGTGGTTGGCCTGGGCATCGCTGTTAGCTGGAATCGTCAAGACTGCAACAGGCAACGAGTGCAAAACACTTGGTCAATTGGGACTGGTCTGTGTTTAAATGCTCGGACACAAATGTAGTTTTCCAAACAGCCATTTTCTTGATTCTGGTTGTAAGAAATAACAAACGGTCCTCAGGCATTGACTGCACAACCAGCGACTGCCTTTCCAGAAATTGTTTGTATTACCGTTACCTTGAATTATGTTTGTGCTAACAACTATTCTCTGAATCGTTTGAACCTGTGATTGTTGTTTTTCGCTGGTTTCTTCATGGTAAGAGTGCTGCTTGTAAAAAACGACCAGATTAAATCACTCAAGAAGTTTGATACATTTACTTAGTTTTGTGTACTTGATGTAATTCGTTTAACATTCAAGTTGAGGCACACCAAGACAATTAAAATATTAATGTGTGAAAACGACCAGAGTCCGGAGCTGGAGCCGGAACCATGAAAAAAAGAGATCTCCGGAGCAGGAGTCACACTCATGAAAACTAAGAGCTCCGGAGCTGGAGCCATGTTCATGAAAAGAACTCCGGAGCTGGAGCTGTGTCATTTTACCGACTTCTCCGCATCCCTGAAATAATCCACACTGTAGCCGGGGACATAGACGATCCAGAGTAAAAATTCAACGGATAAATTGCTTTAGCAACAACCTCCAACTATTATATCATAGTAAATTAAAATTTGCAAGAAACTAACAAGTCATAATAGTAGGCTACTGAAGTTAACGCAATGATCGATTAGTGGTTGAGCATTTTCGCCCCCTTTGTGTGATTTCGCCCCCCTATCGCTCCCTTTGTTTTTTTTGCCCCCATGCCCATCAAATCGCCCCCGAGGGGCCGATTTCGCCCACTTTGAGAAACACTGGACTAGAGTGTGCAATTTAAGCACGCTACCTCTCACCAGCATTAGGATAAACACATTTATTCTGCTGACTGTCATTGTTCGCTACACTTGCCAGTCCGGTGCTGCGGAAACCAGAGCTCCGGACTCACAGTTCCATGATGGCTGTTCTTGATTGACAGGCCACAACCCTTACCATATTTTCTGTAGCGAGACTGGCGCTTCAAGCGCTCACAGCTCCAGGTTTTCGTCATTTGCAGTGCTTCCCATACAAAAAAATAGATGCATAATATTAACCTTGTGTAAAAAGTTTTGTGCAAGGAGGGCATATTGTCAATACATCTTGTGTATGTAAAACTAAATATCAAAGCAAAATAATAAGTTGACATAAAACGAAATATAGCGTGAAAATAGGGGATGCTGCAGTTCCGCAGTGCATATGCATACATACGACCCGACATTGTATGAACAGGTCTGTTTTGAAAGGACACCGATAAAAACATCAATCCCACTAGTCCAGGTTATGATTAAAACCACAAATCTCAGCCAACAACACAGGAAAGAAGTTAAAATTTGCACCAATATGTAAAACTGGTAAAATTTACCAGTGAAAAATTTAAAATGCGCAACGCAAGATTGCTTTTCTGCTCAAATTTATGTGATTTAAGCGGAATGAGCTAACCAATAAGCTACACATTTTATTGTCCGTTGCCGATTTCGCTAACCATGTAATATATGTCTATTCGTGACCGGCGTGAGATGTCTACGCGTTTGCAATTGCCACAAAGGATAAAAACCACATTGTCATCACATCAGTCACTGTTGCTACAGCTTGTCACACGCTGCATTATGGTTCAGTCAGTGGCATTGGTTCCGATAGGAAATTCATCCACTCACCTTTGTTTTGCAAAACTACGATTCAACATGGACTCACGGATTGCACTTGCAACAGCCCTGAAACAACTTTTCGCTTTGGAAGTATTTCTCGATACTTGCGTTATAAATTTCCATATTGCATTCCTGTTTTCAGTACTGCCTTTCCTTTCAAGGCAGTAAAAAAATAAATATGTAAAAGATATAGACGATTTTTTCACAGCCCAAATTCAAATACAGAACTGTGCTAGCGAAAGTGCATTTGTGATTACCTCATTAAGGTCGAGTTTTTCATACGCGAAAAAGAAAAGACGGAGTAGTAGTATTATATGAAACAAAAGCATTTCGTTGATACTATGATAATAGAGAATGAATGCAAATCCGGAAGAAAAATCTTGCAGTTGAACCAAGTGTGAAACATTGTTTAGTTTGGAGCAGTGGTTCCCAAACTTGTTCGAGCCGTTACCAAAATCAAGGTAGCGATTATATCTCATTACCCTCATTATTTCGTAGTGATTGCACATAATACAGAACAACATTGTGGTTTTGGTTCCGCGCGTTACCCCCAGAAAAATCTCATATTACCCCGGGGGTAATTTACTCCCAGTTTGGGAACCACTGGTTTAGAGTATTTTTGATCTCTGTTTCTACTTCGATAGGCACTAAAAAGGGGCGCATTCATATAAAAGGGACGACATTCAAGGGGGCGCCACAGATGTTTGAGGATGGTAGTTTCCCTAACCCCCATAGATCCTCCAGTGTGTTCATTGGATGAACAATGCATAGCTGTCATGCTACCCAGGGCCTACAAGATGGGGCTACAAGAGGTACATCGTACCTGGGCCTGGTATGTATCGGGGCCCGAGAAGATGAAAGTTCTGTAATCAAGCCCAAAATTGATGGTTGCTTTCTCCAACTACAACGAAGGTTGCTATAACCAGTGTTTCCTCCAAGATTTTGATAAATGCGAAATTGCCTAAAAGGTATTCTTAATGAAGATGTGTCCATGCTTTTAACCAGTGATATAGTCAAGATCGTAACCTCCAAAACCGAGACTTGAACATTTGAAACCGAAACTCAAGACGTGAACATCTGTCAGTTTTGCCGAAATGGTTCTAATATTTCTCATAAAAATGTTATCCCCATTTCCAAGCTGACATTTTTTTGAATTCCGGGCATTTTTCCTAGCAGTTTTGGGTTTTCCTTACCTGCAGACATAGGAGACAGAAAAGAGATTGAATATCAGATGCTTTACCAAGCCATAAATTTGGAGTATTCAAAGTCTGAAGACAATAGGCTTGAGACAGAGACTTGTAGCCAGGGGCGTGCAGAGCTTTGGTGACGCCCGGTGCAAGTGTAGGATTTTATGCCCTCCAGTCGAATTCAAGTCTTTTGTTGAGGAAAGTGAAAAATGCAGGCATTTGAAATACTTAAAAACTAGTTTTGACAAAAAACAAATTTCAAAAAATTATGTTAAAAATATTTCAAAACGTCCTGGTGGCTTTTATTTTTTTATTTGTTTGTATGATTTATTCAGGCTCATGGTCCATATCACAATGGCAATCAAATAATACAAAAGCACAAAAATGGTCAGTCATAACACATTACAGAATAGGTGTTAGTTGATAAAAAATAAATCATAACACATTACAGAGTAGGTGCTAGTTGATAAAATTTAATGTGTTAATCTTTAATAATTATTTGTATTATTCCGTAGGCCTGAGGCATATGTTTATCTGAAAAATTCTTCTAGTAATGGGTATGCAGTTCGCACATTTTGATAATAAGTGCACAAACATAGGCACGACTACAAAACATCCTCTTCATGCAGTTTTTTATCTTCACTTTTAACTTTATACTATTACAAGAAATATGCACCCTTGCGACAACGCTCAAGTCCAACAAGTCTAGAAGGTTATCGATAGATTTCAACAAAAACTTTCTGTTATTTGTACTGCATTACTGCATAATATGTCAACACAAGGAAAGGCCAAAAAGGAAAACGAGTTTGAGATTTTAACCTACATTCAGTTGAAATCACTGAAATCACGTTACACTGCAATCACAACAAATATTTTTAGCTCAGAGCTTCAACTATTTCAATAATTTTACATACTTTTAGCCACAATTGTTTTGATACCCGCTACATTCGTGACCTACAAACCGACTACAACAATTTTTGCGCTTTCGAATAATTACTGAATGTGGTTGTGAATCATAAATTTAATAAACTAACAGAGAAAATTTTCATCTCTTGCAAGTTTTTCTTCGTTTAGGGGAATTATAAATATTGTTGTATTCCAAAGTCAAAGTGATATTATGGATAAATTTCACAACTTGTAGAAGGGAGAAAAAATATATTTTGCTACCAACGAAGATATATTTGTGTTGTGTTAAACATTTCGCTCCACGCAAAGGTGCTCGCGCATCTTGAGGGTTTGTAAAACGATTTAAATGTTCTAACTTGCTCATTTCTAAATAAGTTGCCTTAGCGCGAACGACCAATGTGCACATGGTGCCAAGTCGTGGCAGCAAAAAAACGGAGCTTCGTCGGTTATGAAAGCATTCACATTAACTAGCTATCAAGGCACTGAGAGATAAAAATCTTCAATTTGCCGCTAGGCAGGCCATCGTGTTTTTCATCGGCAGGTCTGACCAGATTTATATGCGGAAAGCTACAACAGCAAGATTCAGTATTATGATATTGCCTAACGAGAGCAAGCAAAGAACCACTGATCGAAACTTGCTCTATTTTCAACGCAAATGTAATATCACTTAGATCTTCGAAAACGCTAAGCCAACGTTTTCCCATGACCTGCACAAACAACAACGTTGAAAAAGTGAACAAGGTGTGCATTATCCAAAAGTTGAAAGAACCCATTTTGCCAGTAGATTGAACGGCAAAATATATGGGTTTGTAATGACGCAGCGATTTCCACATGCCCAGAAAAAAGCAGGTGGACCTATTCATATACCCGAAATACATCGATTGTATTTAATTCGTTAAAATCTTGTGTTAATGCCACAGAAAAAAGCAGGTGGACCTATTCATATACCCAAAATACATCGATTGTATTTAATTCGTTAAAATCTTGTGTTAATGCCACAGTTTGTATTGGCCAAATCAAATTGCAGGAAGAAAAAGTGAAGTATAAGATTTGAATTACAGAATGCAAGGAAAACGGACATGTTAAGGCGTTCCATCACAATTCATTTGAATAAGATTGGTCACAGATTGCATAAGCCAATCCGTTCAAGTCAGGCCTGCACAGCATACGGCTCGCATGCGGCCCGCGAAAGCTTTCCTTGCGGCCCGCGAGAGCTTTCTCAATTATAAGAAATGTTGCAAAACCTTAACCGTGAATAAGCAATTGTCTTCTACAGTAGAATTTCTTCCATACTACAACTAAATCACTACATCCAAATGAAATAGACTTTTGCGGCCCACGGCAAATATATGTTGAAAATTGGGCCCTAACGAGCTTTCTGAGTTGTGCAGGCCTGCAGTGGCGTAGCCAGCCCAAAAATGTTGTGGGGGGCCAAAATGTTTGATTTTAGGCGAATAACACTATTTTGTATGGAAAAATGCCTCTCAAAGCACAAAAAGACTATATTTTCCAAAAATTTGGGGGGGGCCATTGCCCCTTTGGCCCCCCCCTGGCTATGCCTATGAAGGCCTGCTTTAGGTTGTGTCACAATCATAAATTCGAGATGCAAGAAGGGCAGATGATGTGGTCAAATCATTTCATGCTAAAATATTTGCAAATTGACAAACTCTTGCAAGTGTTCTTCCGTTTTAAGCATATATAAACAATTTTTATAATTTTCAAGTTACAAAGCTACAACTTTGCAAAATGTTGCAACTTGTGATAACATGGTCGTCAGATGCAAGCGCAAATGTCAACAGATTTTGATGTAAGTAACACTTAGCAAATAAACCATGAACTTTCTTTGTTTCGAAGCAGCAGATCCTTCTTATGGCATCCCACGCAAATTTTCAATGCATAGAAAAGCAAGACGAGTAGCAAGAAACTCGATTGAAAGTCATTGTTTATCAACAACTCAGGCGCAACAAATGTGAACCATTTTGCATGCCATGATTACAATATCGAATGGCACTGCAGGTAAACGGTTTCCACAAGAGATTCCGTTTACGTAAAAGGAATCTTAGAAACTGACAATGTTTTGCCCGACCTTAATTTGAAATATTTTGTCATACTTTAAACTGCAGTTGTGTGTTAGCGGTGGTGATTGCAACAAATCAAACTTGTGCCGAAAGTAAACAGACACCGATCAGGTTTGTAAAATGAAATTTTTTGAGTTTCATCAATTAGATATAAGACGTTTGTTGGGCATTGCAAATTTTTTAACCGGCTACCAGGCCAGCCGCCAGGATATAGCAGCAGTGGGGGCCAAAAACCAGAAGGAGGGGCCAAAAACCAGAAGGGGGGCCACATTTTTAAAATACAGTATTGGATGTATGCAGCAACCGGTGGGCCAAACGTGAAATGGGGGGACACCGATTTCAAATGGGGGGGCCGGACACCACTGGCCCCCCCGCTGACGACGGCCCTGCCGGCTACATGGTGCAATATTAACACTTTAGCGATTGCACTGAAACAATTAACACTCGAAAAGTTACTTTTGCCGGGTGGTGATATCGACTAGCACTTTTTCAAACGTATCAGTAAGGTTAAATTTTTCATTTGATATAATGCCTCAGAAGCTTCAAGCGAAGTTGAACATATCAAAACGCTGTAGCATCATCATATGCTATGCGATAGTGAAGATAGTTAAGCATTGAGGGAAATAACACTGCACCATGGGATAATAAAAGTTACTGAAAGCACGAACATTCGGAAGGTAATATAGCTATGCTTTGAAGTAAAGGTAAGTGGGGAGTAATACTGGCCTAGACTGGGGATAACTAAAACCGAATCAAACCTGCACACAAGTCAATATGCTGGCAGCATTCCTTCTGACAACGTCCGCCTGGACAAGTGGAACCACTGTCGCTCCCTGGGGTCACCAGACATATCAACAAGTTTCTTTGCCAGGCAGCTCAAAAAGTGGCAGTGGACTTGGTATGCACACCAGTGGTTTCAATTGCGACTGGTTGAAAGCAGTATATGTTGAGAAGGTCATCGTATTTTCGACGTTTTGCAGCCTCAGCCTCTGTTGTTGCGATGCCTGCCTGTCCATAGCACTGTTTTTGTAGTGGCACTGAGCAGAAGTGTCCAGGGAGGTTAAATTGGATAAGATTGTAAACCAAGCTTACACACATTACCTACTGTATGGTTTCAGCAAAGACGTGGTCACCACATCCGATATTTGTCACAAAGAAAAATCACGTGATGCTTGCTGAAAACCTGGCTACGGGCTTGAGTGGGTGTGATTTTTTTCAGACAAACAGGAAATACTTTCGAGATCGTCCATCAAGGTCTATACTGACTTGGGCGATCATGCCACACCACGTTGTGCACTCAGAAAGATTAAATTATAACTTATGAAGGACGTCTCATGCGTTTATGAACATTTGACCTATACTTCAAAGCAGGAGTTAAAAAACTTGTGAACCTATCCGTGGAGTTCAAACGCTTGTTTGCAACGTCACCACACAGCGTGGCTTAAATATTGGAGTTCGTGCGCCACATTACTGACATATGGGATGAGATTCGTAGGGTAACTTTTAGACGAGGGAACAGACGTGGATTTTACATCACACGGTTGGAGCGAAAAGAAAAACCAACTCCAAGTAGATGCAGACCCGTAGCCACGGGATGCATTCGGGTGCAGTCCTCCCAAATATTTTGTGGTCCCAAAAATCTTTTCCCAGAAAAAATTTTTTAAACCTTGACAAAAATCTTTCCCCCCTAAAATGTATTTTGCCTCTCCAAATCTTAAAATCTGGCTACGGGTTTGAGTGGGCATGAAATCCGCTGCAGGTGTTGAGTGGATTTATGTCCTCGAGCGGAAACGCCGAACCACACCAATGAGTGGAAAAAACACCCATTTCGTTGACAGTGTGTGATTAAAACATTAACTTAAAACGAAAAACCTAGAGCCAACTGAACTATACTTCAAAATAATGAAAAGGAGCAAATGCAATTTTCTGTTTCCATGTTGGGCAAAACGCTGCATATTTTGAGTTACACCAAAGTTTTGCTCTGTTTGAATAGCATTGAAGCCAATCGGATTTTTAAGCGAAGACTCTCAAGTCGATCTGAAGCTTTTACTGTGTTGGACGTTTCAGGTGGCATTACTTGTTTGCTCTCTGTTTTTCAAAGCGAGCAGATAATTGTGTGTACTCGAGGTTATACATACTTTAATTGGTACAGTAGGTTGAAATAAGAAATAACACACAACTCTCGGCTCTAAGATTTACCTATGACGCTCACAGATGCTTCATTGATTACAAGAGATAAAAAATTTACTTTTTTCCCAGCTGTTTAAACCAAGCAACTCGCGATAGAAAATTATATGGTGGATATCCCAGCGTTTACATTGTGCAACCTTTGTTTAATGATCCATCGGTGATAAAGCAATTACAATTTTTGAATAGCTTGATCTTCGCACGTGATGGCACCGCAGGACTTCAACTGCCCGCTCACCAGCAACTCTCTTCTGGGAACGCATCAATAAATAAAACCGCGCGATTTTCTGCTTGCATTTTGATTACCGTAGTTTAGATTGGCAATTGCACTAAACAATTGCTATTTTACGTTCCTCTATACCAGCTATGTTCAACCGAAATTGCTTACTGAGTCAAAAATTATGTGACTATCTTAATAGGGCCGCACATTGAATGACTTACTTTGATCTTAGCAAACTAAATTTACTTTAAGCTAATGTACTGAAAAAGTTCGAATCCTAACTGCAATTCTTACGATTGTTAGGCACCTTCAACCACTCCGTAAGTTCCGAGAGTCTGCATCAAAAATGTCAAATTTACGATTATCAAAATAAGGGCAGAACGCATGGATGTACGCTACTTATACTACAGCGGAAACCTAAACCGGGCTGCGCAAAACCGTCGACTGGGCCGCATGCGACCCGCAGGTCGCGGGTTGGGCATAGCTGCTCTATACTGTAGGCGCCAGTGGTCTGCTGGGCTTTGGCCAATCAAGCGTTTATGACAATTTGTAGTAACACTTTAAATGACTAACTAAAGTCTTAACGGATTCCTGTACTTTTCATTTTTACAGCCTGTAAACTTTATTTGGAATGCTGGCAAAAATATTAAAACTCAAACATAAAAATATGTAAATTCGTTGAAATAAGAAACCAAAGTGCAGTTTACAGTGTCGTTTCTATCACTGTTTTTGACTAGAACGCGGAACGCTAGCAGCAAAATTCCCCTATGATTAAAAGTTCATGCAAGAAACTTTTTTCACATTCAAGTTTATTATAATCAATAATTATAGAGCCTGATTGCAGCCTCTTTTATTCAGAACATTAGGAAAATGGCTTACAAGCCACTTTTGTGCATTGGTCTTGATAGCGTTTGGACATAATGATTGGTTTTTATAAATAAGGTTAGAGGTAGAGGATGGTCCTCATGTCAATATTGCTCCTCAGCGTTATACTGGTTTCACAACATATTTGCAATGGTGCGTGCCTTTTGAGAAGCAAATAAAATCGGCATGGATCTGATAACGCAAAGTAAGAAAACTTGTGGGCATTTTTTACTACACTTGCAAACAAACGGGATTGTTGCTACTGTTTCAGTTAAATTTCTTTTGGTGGACAGGGAGAGCAGAAGGTTTGAATCTAGCGTTGCTCACTCCACAACTGATTGAACAAGTGACGCCTCCATTACAATCACATAAAGCGTATCTATGAGAATCGAACAGAGGGCGAGTTGCAGAGGGGGTGGGAGACATGCTCTCCAACTTTTGAACTAGGGCAGGGGTGGGCAAATATTTTGGCTCTCGGGCCACTTTGAGAAGGCTGCATTCAGCGGAGGGCCGTACCTTCTAATGGAAATAGAAGCAAGTCTTCGTTAAGTTAGCCTCAACACTAACATTTACTGTAATAAGTTGGAGGTAATTTCAGATTTGAACATATTTCCTGAATGCCTCCGCGGACCACTGAAAACGCTGTAGCGGGCCACATTTGGCCCGCGGGCTACTATTTGTCCACACCTGGACTAGGGGGACACAATATCTTTTGTTCACTCCAATGTTTTGTGATAAAAAATGGATGCAATGATGCGAGCTGCCGCGTGTTTGGAAAAATTTAAGTACTATGCCCATGTACATGACAAACAACGGTATGATTCAGGCGTACTTTTGGAGTTTTGGTAATTGTAGGGCGCAGCCATGCCAGATAATGGAATCTCAAACATACATGTTTATTAATTGGAATTGCATTGTGTAACTACCATTATTTGAATCTCAGAGATACATGTTCATAAATTCTACTTTTAATATATTGTTTGTTTTTTACAGAATAATTGAAGTGTTGCGTTCGGGTGTTTGTTTTATCTACCTTGATAATGAATATTTGAAATGCTAATACTAAAATTTTGTGCACTTCGTAAAGAAGCAAATACCAAGTGATCATTGTCAAGTACTAGCACAGTACTATGCAACTTCCATAACGCCATGGGCGTAGCCAAGGAGGCACATGGGCCATGGCCCTCAAAATACGTCATTTCCACAATTTCCCTCGCATTTTGTTACGGTTGAGTGAACATGGTGACGTCATCGAAACGGAAACAACAAAATTATATTTGTGTGATATGCACAATAACATGAATATCACCCAAACTCGGTCCCCTGGAATGAATCGAAACACAGGTAGCTGCAGTTTCTGCACGAGATGTGTATATTTTAGCCAATAGCAGCTATTAATATTGTCTTAAATCAACTTTATTCTATGTTCAATGTTCATCCAACATTGTTACATTGCAAAACATCAAGCAGACGTTTTGTTCAGTACTGTAACTAAATCTTTCCGAACGAAGCCCAAAGTTTCTGAAATGCTCGGAAACCCTACTTACATACTTGGAATATTTGATCGAATACACAGTTTCTGATCATTAATTTTTTGCTTTGCTCCTCGCAGGAATAAAAACGCGAGGTTTAACAACAGAAGCAACTTGAATTCACAGCAAATCGCACTTCGTCCTTTGCTTTTTCGTTTGAAAGGGCTAATATTACATGAAAAAAGTTAAATGGAGCATTCTTTACTATTTTTGAGTTTATTATGTCGTCTGAAACAGGAAACAGCGCAAGAAAAAACGTCATGCAACAAAAGTTGGTAAGACGCACCCAAAATGAAATCTTGCTGATTTTTCATAATATGTTGATTCCTGCAACACAATCTCTATAAATACTGTAGCTGCACTGCAGAAAAATGGCTAAAAGCATGCAGCATGCATTATGTAAGAATTGATAAATTAGAAACGTTTTTAAATGAATTAAACCTACTATTTTCTGGTAAAACTATGTTTAGACAAATCAATTCATATCATATGGCTGTAAATTTAAAACAAAAGGGATCGCCAAAGATGATCCTGATATGAAAGTAAGGACTTTGGCTTTCGAGCTCGATCATCTCAGAAGAAATGTAGAATATCTACCACAAAAATAAACAGATTGCGACCGGATTTGCACTGGCACACTGGAGGAAGAGTTAGCATATCATTGTTTGCCTAAATTAAAATAAACTCTTCATTGGTAAGAAAATCCTCACTGCGCTACCACTAATCCATGGCATAAGAATGGCGTTGGCGCCTATTTTCTTCATTTATCCTCGCAAAGCGGGAAGAAAGGTGGCCAATGCTGCTACGCTACGTACAGAGCGAGAAATCCTTTTAAAAGTTCGATGAAGCACCCGCTTTTCTCACTCGAGCTGAATAGTCGTAACGTTTGCGGTAGCAGCGTTGAAGAGTGATCGACACCAGTAAACAATATGAAGATCGCAACATTCCTACTTCTGTGCCTGGCTTTTATCTTCGTAGTGGAAATTGTTTCCACATCGGCCTATCCGTACGGTGGCATTCTCGGCTCTAATTATTATAACGTTGATACGTACGGGTACATATACATAATCCGCAGCCGATAATATATTCAGATATCTCCGATATTTTGGAAAAAGTAGGTATTTTGTCAAAGAGCTGGTTTTATAATAACAAATTTCTTTTTGTTGCATGTATGTTATTTTATCTTTGTCAGAATAGTTTTGTTAAAATAATATGACAGTACCGTTTTATTAATGTTTCATTACTACTGGTAAGAGTTGTACACAAGAAATAACGTACAACTCAGGTATTCAAAACTTTAAATATTTCGATGCTTTAGATAACAATTCGAACCGTATTGAGTAGAGCATTTACGTGAAAGTAGGGTAACTGAGTATTCCACTCAATTGACGGAATATTCAAACTACATTTTATTCGTGTCTAACAGTCATAAAAATTATGTCAGGAGTCGCTATTGTAACAAAACTTGTTGCGTTGTTTGAGGTGTAAATTAATTCAATAGGAGTATAACGAAGTTGCAGAATTTGATCAAACTGAGAAGGCGGCACCGTCTTCCCGCTGTTACAAACCTTTTCGTGTGAGGCGACAAACGTTAACCGTAATGTGTTTTTTCAGATGTTTGATGATGCTGGTCTTAGGAATGTTATTGAATGCCTATCTGTGTCATTGAAATTTTTTAAAGTTTCTTAACAACGTTTTTTTGTCACTTTCAGGTCGTATTGGCTAAGATCTGAAGCAACAGAAAGCCCATGATTACACATGATGGAATGATCTTCTCACAAAGACCGAACTCTTCCATGAATTCGTTTATGTGTGTCTTGTAGCAACTAATCAGTTAACCAACTTGATGGTTTTTTCGTTAATGGATGAAAAATGATTTTTAAGTGGATGAGCATTTTTTGGCATTTTTTGCTAATAAATGTTTATCGCGCAAAAACGTTTAAGTTTGATGGGTTGTGAAATGTCTGAGTCTTTCTTTTTTCAATGGACTTTTCATGTTTCAGTGAAATGCGATTTTAGTTTGATTTTACCTTTAGGTACAATTCATAGAAATGTTGTCAAACTAAAGCCCAGAAAGGTATTGTATATGAGTTTGCTTAACCAAAACAGAAAATGAAGCGTACGATTTGTGCGAAGCAAAAATAACATGGATATATTCCAATGTCAGCCAGTGCAATCAGTGGCGTGCAGAGGTCTGGTGGTGCTCGGGGCGACTGCTTGATTGGATGCCCCCCGACCAAATTCTAGTATATAGCAGTGGAGTATGGTGGTCTTTGTTACTGAATACACTCTGTTTGTGACATCACAATATGACGTCATTTTCAATTTTGCCACCAACGTTTTGGCGAAGTTTGTTGACACAACATGCATATTTAGCGACGCTGGAGCAGCGGTACGGCAAGGGGAGCAGTAAAACAGTTTAGGGCAATGGAAACTTGAAAAAAACAAAAAAATCGTTACCAATTATGTTTGTTTCTGTTCATCAACGATGTTGACCTCAAAAATAATAACAGAAATTATAGAAAATCATTCTGAATTTTCTGGATGCTCGAAAAGCTACAACGACCATGTTTCCAGTTGATCTTGATAAACCACGAAATTACCTATGATGCTGTTATGAAAAGCAGTGATGTTGGAGGTGGGGGGAGGAAGATGCAAGCGCACACCCTAAAGTTTTGATTTTCTGAAAATCTTGGCAACATCCTTGATAATCCGCGTAAACATGGTGCCCAACGTTGCTTGACTTCAAAAAACCGCGCCCAAGGTTTGCAGAAAAAGATATGAAAGCCTTTTTTGGAGGCCACACCAAAAAAGGTCGTATGATTTTTGTGGAGAAAATTTGTAGGAAAAAGTTGCACAAAACACTTTTCGGCGAAGTTTGGGGAAATTCGGGCAAAAATCCTTCGCAACTTCAAAAATGTGCCTGATCCTAAACTTATGATGAAAAGGCACCTCCGCCCCCGTTGCTCCTCTTTTGAAAGGACAGGGGGATGAATGCCCCCGCCGTGCCTCCATCTTCCGTCGTCCCTGTGCATATTATTCCACACGCACTCTGTTTACTCGGTTACTTTATAAGAAAGGGCAACCAATTTTTTGTCCTAACAACTTAAAATGTTTACTTTATTTTGACCTATGGATTTCCTGCGTTTGCAATTGAAATGCAGAATACAAAGCATATATTGGAAATCAAACCGGTAGGGTAAAAATATTTTTTCTGTTGAGATGAAAGAAAAATCAAAAGTGTGTAAGACCCAACAAAGCTAGAGGAAGCAAACCATAGATAAAAATCATGCAAACGCACAAGAGAAATATCCAGTGTCAATAAATCTCCTGAAGTCACTGGGAAGTTTCCACATTGTTATAATTCAACATGAAATGCTACCACGACTAGCGTACTTTCAATCGTCCAGTAGTGGTCAAAACAACATTATTACGTCAGAAGTTGCAAAAAAATCCAGTATCATGTCAGAATTTTACCTAAACTTGCAAAAGCATGTCAATGTCTGTTGTTGCAGCTTTAATAAAATATCGAAAAAGAGAAAACAAACTGTGCCGCAAGAAATTTTGACTAACGATAAATTTTGACCTCATGATAAATTTTGACGTTTTTGACCTAATAGCTTTGGTGTGGCTCACGGTACCAATACCATTGTGAAATTTTGTTTTCGGGAGTTTCAGAAACTTTAAAAAAGGCAGAAAATGTTTGACTTTATTGACTACTGGTTGCCCTATTTATAAGTCCTTATTTGGCTCTCCGAGCAATTTGAGTTCGAAACCCCTGTTCTGGAGTAATCTCGATTACAAGTTGGAAAAACTCGCCTTAAAACAATATTTGATGGAATGTAACGAATTCCAACAGCGAAAACACATCCGTTGGTAAACTGGCCTGTGCACTAAGTCACACAGAAATTTCAAGTTAGTTTTTCTGATCCAATGCATGATTATTGATTAAATATTAGTAAACCTCGACTAAGGAAGTCTAGAATATTAATACAACCAAATAAAGAACTTAATAATATACTGCCTTTGACATTAACATAGAATCTGCTGAACAAAAAGAAACAAATTGTCGAAACACATTATAGTTTTTTGTTTTTTGAAGCATCACACAAATTTCATGTTAAACGTATTGATGTCAAGATCATGTTGACCACTGAAAAATAGAGTGCGAAAATTGCCATAGCTGTAAATTCAAACAGCATTAGCAATGGTAGTGGCCTTTGTCCGAGATGAATTTTAAGGAAAAACTTGATCATATTTCAGCAACATTCCAACCACAAAAGTCTGTGGGTGAAATAAAGAGTTCGTACTTTCCCACAGAAACAATTAGTCTGTATTTTAATGCAGAAAATTATGGAACATCCTGAAAATCTAACTCATTGCGTGTGTTGCATGAATCAATACAGAGACCTCGTCAGTGTTAATGTAATGGTCGACATTTTGTTGGTGCCTTGTACATTTGCTTAGAAGTGGCGCAATCAAATATAGTTATGATCAAATCTTGCAGAGTCCTGCGCTCTCTTTGCTTCATGGCACACGTCATATACGTTTCTTTTGTCCTATACACGTGTTTCTTCTTTCGCCTCTTCCCAGTCTATTGCAGAGCTGACAGAAGGAAAGGTGCTTTCGTTTGTGTTCTTCACTTTTGCATTTGCTTGAAAAAAACTAATTCGCCCGAAAACTACTTTGTCTGTGGTGCGTGCTGAACGTTGAGATAGGGTTAATCCAAATGTTACAACTTTAATTTAATTTGATTTAATTTATTTGTTTGTTAGCAGACACGAAGTCCATAGTATGAACACACACACTCTGCAGAACGCAGGTTGATAAAAACAGACAATACAGAACGTAGTACAAGACATTGAAGCCGGCGATATCA